>ERZ773005.92-NODE-92-length-82527-cov-7.449983_pt1 | contig 82527 bp, 70 predicted proteins | sample MGYA00580666_ERZ773005 | MGnify/ENA primary metagenome ERZ773005 (study PRJEB29015, sample SAMEA2737999) | human oral metagenome | biome: human oral; feature: human-associated habitat; material: dental | place: China | collected 2061 ...
AGCGTAGCACCTTGCAAGCCATGACAGCACAAAATACATAATGATACTCCCTTACTCCGGCATCTTTACAAATTTTTCTTAAATTAGCCCGTTCATATCCATCGTTCAAAAAATTCGTTTTACCACTATCTAAAATTTTTTTATGTGTAAGCTCATATCTGCTTAAATCTGCCACTACTCTGCCTCTTTTCTTTTTATTAAATTTCTAGGTATTTGCAAAACGCCAAAGGTCGCATGATTACGGCACTTTTTTAGTTACAAAATAAAACAACATCCCTTCTGATTGTATTCTTAAAATACTCTCAGGAATTAAGAGATTTCTGTGGCTTTGATGTTGTTCCAGATGCCTCTAAATTTACTCGTTTCAAACAGGATTTCCTTTTGGATTTACAAGTTATGTTCGACCATATGGTAGATCTTACAGAACCTATATACCAAAAGATTGATAAGCAAAAGGCTTCCATGCTGCTTTTTGATACTTCAGGTATTGAAACGTGGGTAACCGAGAATAATCCCAAGTACGCCAACCGTATCATAAAGCAATTAAAAGCATTCAAAAAGGCAAATAGACTTGATAATTCCTATGACCCTTACAAAGTCGCCTATTCTTCCATGCCATCTCATGCATCCGCCAATTCTGCTATCAGACAGATGTATGTGAACGGTCATTTTTGTTATGCTTACAAATTCGGTATTGTAACAAATGGACTTGGCATTGTCAGGGATATTTGCTTTTACAACAATGACTTTATTAAATCTCATCCTGAAATCGTAATAGAAAAAAATCTGATTCTCCCGATGAAGATAAAAGCCTTGCCGATGCAAAAGCATTAATTCCCACATTAAAGGATTTTTTCAAAAAACATCCTTTGATTAATCCTAAAACCTTTCTCGGTGATGCCGCTTTTGATTCCATCGAAATTTATAAATTCCTCCTTGAAAACACCTCTTTTGAAAAAGCCTATATTCCTCTTAAAACTAAGCTCAAAATCAAAGGTGTTGATTATGTCGTTAATGAAAACGGCATTCCTTGTTGTCCATATGATTCTTCACTTCTTATAAAACGAGAAGGCAGTAAATCACATCTACGATGTGGGCTTCCTACCATGAAATTCGTTTGTCCCAAAATGAATTGGAAATGAGACAATGTGGCAAAAAAATCAAAACGTGTATGCCACTGTGATAATCCTTGCACAACATCCTCTTGTGGAAGCATCTGTATTCCGTAAGGACTTAGCAAAAATCCAATGATGAGTGCTTCGAGTGCTTCTATTGCTGCTCTTGTATTGTGCAGCATAAAGAACGAGCCTATTGCCACAAATACACACATCAGCATTAGCAAATACAGTATCGCTGTTCCTACGCTAAGCAAGAATGTCAGAAAGGCGGTCAAAATGCTTGTAAAACTGCTTAAAATGCAGGATTTTTACGATTTCACTCTTTGTATCAACGCTATGCACTCCACATGTGAAGACCAAGGAAACATATCTACTGTCTGAACCTCACTAAGCCTATATCCTCTCTCCACAATACATTTTAAATCACGTGCCAGTGTAGCACTGTCGCAGCTTACATACACTATTTTTTCGGGAGAAGCCGCCACCATAACTTCAAGGCATTTTATATCACAGCCCCTTCTTGGCGGGTCAACCACTACCACATCCGGCAGCTCTATACTAATATTTTTTTTATTAAGGTTTTCTTTTTCAGCATATTTTTCACTGATATTTTTTCCGCTTTCAACATCAACAGACCTTATATATTCGTTACTGTCCTTTCTTTTTTTCTCTCCTGATTCCTTATACCACTTTGTGAGTATATCCTCGACATTGCCCACTATAAATTCAGCATTTTCTATATGATTAATGCGTGCATTAGCCTTTGCATCTTCAATAGCCTGTGCTACGGTTTCTATACCGTACACCTTTCCAGCCCTTTGGGCAAGAAATAATGATATAGTTCCTATACCGCAGTAGAGGTCCCAAACCACTTCACTGCCGTTAAGCCGAGTAAATTCAAGGGCTTTATTATAAAGTTTAACTGTCTGCATCGGATTTACCTGATAAAATGACTCTACTGATATATTAAATTTTATAGCTCCTATATAATCGCTTATATAATTCATTCCATATAAATTAAGGGATTTTAAACCGAGTATTATATTCGTCCTTTCACAGTTTATATTTAACATAATACTTTTTATACCTTTTATAGCTCTTAAATCCCTGCATAGTTTTTCGGAATGAGGCAGTGATTTTCCGTTTATTACTATACATACCATAATTTCGCCTGTAGAAAATCCCTTTCTTATAAGTATATGCCTTATAAGTCCTCTTCCCGTAGCTTCATCATAAGCACTTATATTAAAGGCTTTCATAAAAGCCAGTACAGTATTTATTATTTCGGAATTTTCCTCTATACCTATAAGGCAATCCCCACTTTCAATTATACTGTGAGTGCGCCCGGCATAAAAACCCGCTATAAGCCTGCCGTTTTTTTCGCCAATCGGGATTATTGCTTTATTTCTGTATCTCCAAGGTTTTTCCATACCTATAATTGAATAAAATCTGCACTTGCTGCCAGCATCCTTGCCGGACCCTAAATTTTTACCGCTATAAGCTTTATCAGGCTCGCAACCAATTACTTCCTCATATTTCGGAATTTTTTCAAGAGCATTTTCAAAAATGAAATTCTCCTCCTTAAACCCGCCTATTCTTATAAGATTATTTAGCACCTTATTTTCTTTATATTTAAGTTGAGATTTATAGCTTATGCTCTGCATGGTGCAGCCTCCGCAGGGCTTTGCTACGCTGCATTTTGGAGCTATCCTGTAAGATGAAGGTTTGATAATGCTTTCAAGCTTTGCATAGCCGTAATTTTTCATACATTTCATCACTGCTGCACGTACTCTATCGCCTATCACTGCATCCTTTACAAACCAAGTAAAGGATGCAGTCTTTCCAATGCCTTCTCCCTCATTTCCTAAATCTATTATATCAAATTCAAGTATCTCTCCCTTTTTATACACGGTACTTTGCCGGTTTTTCTTCATCAGCTCAAATCCTTCTTTTATAATTTTACAGCTTTCAAAATTTCACAAATATTTTTCTATAGCACGGTCCGTCTTATATTACTTTCAAACATTCTGTTATATCCGAGCCATTCCGCATTTTCATCAGCTGCTTCTAAAAGCCCTTTCATAGTTTCAAGCTTTGCATCTGTATTATCTGCAAGACTGAGTGCAAGCGCCTCTATAAGTGCAGGCTTTTTGGGAGAGCCATACTCAAGCTCTCCATGGTGAGCAAGTATACAGTGTTTCAGTTCATTTAAAAGCTTTAGCGGAAATCCTTCTATGAAATCCGCCTTCTTTGAAATTATATCATAGCCTATAACAATATGACCAAGCAGCTGTCCCTCGTCAGTATAGTCATTTTCGGGAAATGAAGAAAGCTCTACTGTTTTGCCTATATCATGGCAAAGCGCTGCGGTAATTAGAAGGTCTCGATTAATTATAGGATAGCTTTTGCAGTAAAATTCACATAATTTAGCTACATTAAGGCTGTGCTCAATTAATCCGCCCATAAAGCTATGATGTATATTTTTAGCAGCCGATGAAAATTTGAACCTTTTTGCCAGCTCCAAATCTTCTATAAAAAGAGCTTTTAATAATTTATTGAGGTAGATGTTTTTTACTGAGGCTATCTTTTCTTTAAGCTCATTATACATACTGTCAATACTGTATTTTGAAACAGGTATATAATCTGCCATTGAGTATTCACCGCTGTCGGCTTTTCTTATCCTCCTTATATTCAGCTGCAGATTGCTGTTAAAAAAAGTAACATCTGCTTCTATCGCCACATAATCCATGCTGTTTATATCGTTTATTCCTGGAGATTTTAAATCCCATATTTTAGCATCTACCGTGCCGCTTTTGTCCTGAAGCACAAGACTTGCATACTCCTTCCCGGCTTTTGTAATTTGTATCTGTCTGTTTTTACAAAGATACACTTCTGATATTCTCATTCCCTCTTTTAGTGTTGCTAAAAATTTCATTAATTACCCTTTCTAAGCAGCCTTTCGCCAATTTTTATATTAAAATTTAATTCTTTGTACTCATCTTTTCCGTTGTTTCTCATTACCGTAATTACAATATCATTGCCTATGGAAAGCTCGTTAAGAAACTTTATATAAGAATTTATATTTGTAATTTCCTGACCGTTTAAAGCCTTAATTATATCTCCGGTCTGTATTCCTGAATTATACACCGGACTGCCTGAAACCACCGTACCTACATAAATCCCCTCAGGTATTCCGCTTTCCTTCATTTTATTGCTTACATTAACCGCCTCAATCCCTATATACTGAGCCGCCTCACCATTTATCATCTTTTCTATAAGCTCCTTATAATCAGATATAGCATAAGCTATGGAAATTCCTGTATTATTTTGGTTGTTATAATTATCGGTTACCCATGCTATTATCTCTCCATCAAGGTTTATTATAAAGCTGCCGGCTTCCGCATCGGTTTTTAAATCACTGTAAAACAGTCTTGCAGAGCCGTCAGTAACACTTATATCCCTTGCTATATGTGATATGTAGCCATAGCTGACTGAGCGTGAAAGACCCAGCGGACTTCCTACTGCCATCACCGTATTTCCTCTGGTCACCTGATATGAATTTCCCAAAACTGCCGGCTCTATAGTTTCCAATATATTCGGGTTAATTTCAGCCGTCGGAACATAGATAACTGCAAGCCCGCTTATTTTATCAACGGCTTTAAGAACTGCATTATTCTCAGTTGAATCGCTGAATATTACCTTAATCAAATCCGCTTCTCCTAAGGCGGCTGCCGGGCAGAGAATAACTACCTCTGTTTCCGTTTTTGACAAAATAACTCCCGAATAATGCCCCTCCTTCTCCACCGGATTATTAAACCAATCCCTTGCGTTTTTAACAGAGTCCACCGATACCAGACAATTATCAAATTTCCTGCATATTTCATCAAATCTTGCATAAAACTTTTTTATATCCTCTGAGGTATATTCGTATTCGGAAAGCATTGATTTTACTACTTCATCTAAAGGCTTTGTTTCTTTTGCCGACTCACTCTCTTTTGCTGATTCGCTTTCCTTTGCCGCTTCATTCTGTATATTTGAACTGCTGCTTTCTTCTTCAGAGTTTTCGGCATTCTCAGGCTCATCCTTTGGAATGCTTATATTTAATGAATTGTCAGCAGGCTCCACAGAAAATCTTTTGCTTAATCTCGGTTCTGCAAAAGCAAATACTGCAGCAGCTATAAGTCCGAACAGCAATGCGCTGCAGGCAGTTATCGCAAAATGTCTTACTGTATTCTTTCCCTTATTTTTATCTTGATTCACTATATTTTCATGTATAAAATCTTTTTTAATGTCTTTTTCAGGCATATTAAGTCCTCATTTTCTCAACCCTCAAATGGCGATACTGTTTATTGTCATCTGTATCAAACAACAGTGCTGTTGTATCCAAAAGCCTTCTAATCCAACTGCAGTTTATTATACTATATACTTTACAAAGTTAAAAGAGTCTTTCAACTTCTATAAATGTTTGATATACTTATACTGCAGCTGACAAGCGGTAAAACGAACTGCGAAACTTCGTTTTAATTACATGGATATGGATAGAATTAATAATGGATAAAAAAACTATACAAGCACTTGAATATAATAAAATACTTGAACTTTTAGAAAAGCATGCTACCTGCCCTCCGGGAAGATTATTATGCGAATCCCTTAAGCCTTCCTCAAATTTTGCCGAAATAGTGCAGTCACAGGAGGAAACCTCTGCTGCATTGAGCCGTATACGCATTAAGGGCAATTTAAATTTTGGAGGGGTAAGGCAATTTGGAGAGGTTCTTAAACGACTTTCCATAGGTTCTTCACTCAATATTGCCGAGCTTATGCATATAAAACTTTTACTGGAGAATACCGGCAGAGCCTATAATTACGGAAAATCTGAGGACAGTCTTAAAAATGGAGGCGGTCCGGGAATTGATGAAGCCGGCGATAATCAGGCTGCCGAAGCTTTTGATGCACTTAATACATATTTTTCTTCACTTAAGCCTCTGGTCACACTGAAAAACGAAATTGCAAAATGTATAATTTCCGAGTCTGAAGTTTCTGATAATGCTTCCCCGAGGCTTTCAGAGCTTAGCCGCAAACAAAAAAATATAGAATTGAGGATGCACAGCGAGCTGCAAAATGTATTGAACTCACATAGAGAATATCTTATGGACTCAATTATAACTATGAGGGACGGAGCTTACTGCCTTCCAATAAAAGCCGAGTTTAAAAATAAGGTCCATGGCATAGTGCATGACCACTCGGCTACAGGTTCTACTATATTTATAGAGCCTATGGCAATAATACGCCTCAATAATGAGCTTCGTGAGATTGAAATTGCCAGAAATCAGGAAATTGAAGCAATCCTTAACTCCTTGAGTGCTCAGGTAAGCCCCTATATTGATGATATTAATGATAATGTTAAAAATATGGCTCATCTGGATTTTGTATATGCAAAGGCTCATCTTGCAAATGCAATGTCAGCAAGTATGCCTGTATTTAATAATAATTTCTATATTAATATCAAGGAGGGCAGACATCCTCTTATCAGCAGTACCTCTGTAGTTCCTATAAATATCAGCCTTGGCAAAGATTACAGCCTTTTAATAGTAACAGGTCCGAATACCGGAGGAAAAACAGTTTCACTTAAAACTGTAGGCCTTTTTACGCTTATGGGGCAGGCAGGACTTCATATCCCAGCTTTTGAAGGCAGTGCTTTAGCAGTCTTTAAAAGCCTGTATGCCGATATAGGTGATGAGCAGAGTATTGAGCAAAGTCTTTCAACCTTTTCAGGTCATATAAAAAATATAATTGATATATTAAAAAAGGCTGATAAAAATTCACTTTGCTTATTTGATGAGCTTGGTGCAGGCACAGACCCGACTGAAGGAGCTGCACTGGCAATAGCCATACTTTCACATCTTCATCAGAAAAGTTCTTCTGTAATAGCCACTACACATTACAGTGAATTAAAAGTCTTTGCCTTAAATACAAAGGGGGTTGAAAATGCCTGCTGCGAATTTGATGTGGAAACCTTAAGACCTACTTACCGTATACTTATAGGAATACCCGGGAAATCAAATGCCTTTGCAATCTCCAGAAAGCTTGGGCTGCCTGAGTTTATAATTGATGAAGCTAAAAGAAACCTGGAAGAAGAAGCTATGTCATTTGAAGAGCTTATAAGCAAAATAGAGCAAGACAAGCTTACCATTGAAGCTGAAAAAAAGAAAATTGACAATTATAAGGCTGAAATTGAAAGGCTTAAAAATTCCTATGAAAAAAAGCATAAAAGAATTGAGGAAATTAGAGAAAGCATCCTTGAAAAAGCCAGACGTGAAGCCTCAGATATATTAAGCTCTGCAAAAGAAACTGCGGATACTGCAATCAGTAATATCAATAAGCTTGCCGCAGGTGCAGGTATGGGCTCACAGCTCGAAAAGGAGCGCGGCAGGCTCAGAGAATCGTTAAAGCAGATTGAAAAAGCTCCCAAAGCTAAGTCTGATAAAAAGCAAAGCCTAAAGGTGCCGAAGAAGCTGAAGCTCGGGGAAAGTGTATACATACACAGCCTTAAACTGAAAGGCACAGTAAGCTCACTTCCAAATGATAAAGGCAAATTTTATGTTCAGATGGGCATTCTTCGTTCACAGGTAAGTATCAATGACGTGGAAGTAATTGAAGATACCCCAAAAACACAGGACAAAAAGTATATAGGCAGTAAGGGAGGCTCACTTATGAAGGCTTCTCATATTTCACCGGAGATAAATGTAATAGGCATGAATGTCGATGAGGCCTGCTTGGCACTTGATAAGTACCTTGACGATGCTCTGCTCTCACATCTTGAGCAGGTGCGTATAATACACGGCAGAGGTACCGGCACACTTCAAAGAGGGATACATGCCTACTTAAAAAAGCAGTCACAGGTAAAATCCTATCAGCTTGCTGAATATGACGATGGGGGCAATGCGGTCACAATAGTAAAATTTTAAAATAAGAGGATGATATGACGGAAAAACAAAGAGTTTTAATAGTAGAAGACAGCGAAAATATAGCTGAGCTTATATCACTATATCTTACAAAAGAGCTTTATGAAACTAAAATTGTGGAAGATGGTAATGCTGCACTTAAGGCATTTGATGAATTTGAGCCTCAGCTTATACTTTTAGATTTAATGCTTCCCGGAATTGACGGATACCAGGTATGCAGAGAGATACGCTCCAAGTCTTCAGTACCTATAATAATACTGTCTGCAAAGGGAGAAGTTTTTGATAAGGTGCTCGGACTTGAGCTCGGTGCGGATGACTATATGATAAAGCCCTTTGATTCTAAAGAGCTTGTTGCCAGAGTCAAGGCGGTGATAAGGCGCTATAATCTTAAAACCGAAACCAAAGAAAGGGTGCTTTCCGGCAATTATGTAGAATATCCCGATTTAATTATTAATCTTACAAATTATTCAGTAACTTATATGGGCAATATAGTTGAAATGCCCCCTAAGGAAATTGAGCTTTTATACTTTTTAGCATCACATCCTAATCAGGTGTTTACAAGAGAGCAGCTCCTTGATCATATATGGGGATATGAATATGCCGGAGATACCAGGACGGTTGATGTACATATCAAAAGGCTGAGAAGCAAAATAAAGGACCATAGTTCATGGTCCCTGGGAACTGTATGGGGAATAGGCTATAAATTTGAAACCAAATAATATTTAAAAGGAGAACGGCAGCTCCACCCTTAACGACGGTGGTTTGCCATACCTGTAAAGTTTATGAAATTATCACTCTACGTAAAGTTTATTATGGCTTATATTATATTTGGAGCCGCAGGCTTTATAGCGATTGCAACCCTTTCCTCAAAACTAACCTACAGCTATCTTATTCATACCAAAAGTGCCACCTTAAAAGATGAAGCAAGTCTTATAGCTACCACCTATTCCTCCGTATATACAGAGCAGGAGATTGAGCTTGAAGATGCTTATCCTCAAATTCAGATGGCAGCTACCTTTCTTCAGGCACAAATATGGGTAATAAGCAGAGACGGCACTGTGATAGTTGATACCGAAAATAAATTAAAAGGTCAGTCAATACAAGGCTTTGACCCTACAGCTACCAGTGACAACCGTTTTTATACTATAGGAAATTATTTTGGAGCCTTTGATTATAATGTCCTGAGTGTGTCTGCTCCAATTAACGGCAATTATAAAATCTATGGTTATGTAGTAATTCACATGCCTATATCAACTGTGACCTCAAATCAAAATGAAATCCTTAATATAGTGTATATTACCTCTCTCATAGTTTTTCTGCTCTCCACCTTGGTATTAATAGTTTTTCACAGCATAGTCTATACCCCTTTAAAAAAAATCACGGAAGCAGCAGGGCAGTATGCCGCCGGCAATTTAAAATACAGAGTAAAGGTTGATACCGGAGATGAGATGGGTTATCTTGCGGATACACTTAATTTTATGTCTGACGAAATGGGAAAAATTGAAGAATATCAGCGCACCTTTATTACAAACATTTCTCATGACTTTCGTTCACCTTTAACTTCAATCAAGGGATATCTCGAGGCTATTCTTGATGGTACCATAGTGGCGGATATGCAGGAAAAGTATCTGCGCAGAGTTATTGACGAAGCCAACAGACTTACCAAGCTTACCGAAAGCATTCTCACCTTAAATGATATTGATGCAAAGGGAATGCTAATCCGCAGTAATTTTGATATAAACCGTGTTATTAAAAATACTGCAGCGAGCTTTGAAATGCAATGTGACGAAAAAAATATAATTATAGAGCTTACCTTTACAAGTGATACAGCAATGGTTTATGCGGACTTAGGTAAAATACAGCAGGTTTTATACAACCTGATTGATAATGCCATAAAATTTTCACATAATAATTCTAAAATATATATAAGCACCTACCCCAAAAAAGAAAAAATATTTATTTCAGTAAATGATTCAGGGATAGGCATTGATAAAAAAGAGCTTTCCAAGATTTTTGACCGATTTTATAAGTCGGACATCTCACGCGGCAGAGATAAAAAGGGGACGGGACTTGGACTTTCTATAGTAAAGGACATTCTCTTTGCACATGGCGAAAACATAGATACGATAAGTACGAAGGATGTAGGGACTGAATTTATCTTTTCACTGCCGATTGCCTTGGAGCCTGAAAAATAGTGATTTAATATTTTTGTAAGCAGTTCTTAAACTAAATGATTGCTTCCATTTTATTGACAAAAAATATAACAGAGCTTATCATGTAAGCAGTTCAGTATTATTTCATTTATATTACTGAAATACAGCATTAACTAACTAAACTAAAGGAGGATTTTGGGAATTGAATAAAATAAAAAAATCAACAATGCTATTTGTACTTTTTGCTTTGTTTTTAACTCTATCCCAACTCACAGCGTACGCTGAAGCCAAAGATTATGTAATAAGCTCTGCCGGCTGGGATGAGGGTGTAGATAAAGTAATGGCAATATGGGACGAAACCACTGATAAGACCTCTTATCGTGTACAGCTCTATAAGGGCAGCAAAAAAATAGGCAGCACTGTTACGGCAAATTCCGACAAGTATAATTTTTCAAAGCAGGTTGCGGATAACGGTTCGGGCACATACTATTTTACTGTATACCCCTCAAAGGGCGGCAAGAGCTTAATGGTCAAATCAGAAGCTCTGTCAGTTGACTCTGAGTATTACAATAAAATAAAGGATAAATATAAGAAAGTTAAGGTTGATGAAAATGATGTCAACTCAGGACCGGGAGTCGCTAAGACTACTCCGAAATTCAATGTTTCCGAGGGTTCAAAGGGCTGGAATCAAATAGGTACGCAGTGGTGGTTCAAGAAAGAAGACGGAAGCTATGTAAAAAAGGACTGGCTTGAAATTAATAATAAATGGTATTATTTTGATGAGGAAGGAATTATGAAAACCGGCTGGTATTCTTATGAAGGAAAATGGTACTATTTGACTGCCGAAGGCGATATGCTGATTGATGCTATTACTCCTGACGGATATAAGGTGGGGACTGACGGAGTATGGATTATCAACTGACAGCTGATAAATTTTCCCGCATGAAATAAATAACTGCAGATGTAGGTTTAGCATCGAAAATAAAAGAATCTGTTAATGCTGAGCAGGTTCTTTTATTTATTTTATTCTAACAATTCTCAAGATTTCATTAAGACCAAGTTTTTTTTTGTAAACAAACTGTAATGGCTTAGCTCCTAGATTTTTTTTACATTATAGATTAGAATATACATATAAATATAATTAAAATACTAACAAATTAAAAACCTAGTGTATGAGGAGATAACGCTATGAAAAAATTGAGATTTTTTAAAAATACCGCTATACTGGGGCTCTCAGCTCTTATGCTTGCAGCATTTGCTTTTACGGCAGCTGCCGCTTCCAATAAAACCAATATAGATAATGTTACATTATCTTTTGATACAAGCAGCATAGAGATAGGCTCGAGTGAGAAGCGTATTGAAGTCACTTCAGGCAATGAGGCCGCTTATACTGTAAGCAATGACCAGGCGACAGCTACAAATATGGACGGAGATAAATGGCACAGTGGAATTACTCCAAAGTTCAATATTACAATTAAAGCTGAAGAGGGGTATAAATTTGATACCAGCGCTCTTAAAAACAGTACTTATTTTACACTTAAAGGCGGAAATGTAAGCTTTGTAAGAGCAAGAGGCGGTTCAAATTCTATCACACTCACAGTTAAAATGCCCAAGCTTAGGGGCAGTACCGAAAATTTAGGAGTGGATGATTTAAACTGGGATGAATACACCGGCAAAGCCAGCTGGTCACCTGCTGACGTAGTTGAAAAATATACTGTAAAGCTCTATCGTGGTTCTTCTTTAGTAACTCAGATAGAAACTACAGGTACAAGCTATAATTTTTCTTCTGAAATAGGTCAGCGTGGAAAAGGTAACTACACCTTTAAAGTTAGAGCTTCAGCTTGGGGTACTCATGGTGAATGGAATGTTTCTGATGATTTATATGTAGGTGATGAGGAAATTTCAAGATTCGGCAATGGCAACGGCACTCCGGGAGGAAGCTCCAAAGTAAACGGAGCTTGGCTTAAAGATGGAAAAGGTTGGTGGTACAGCCGCTCAGACAGAAGCTATCCTAAATCACAGTGGGAGCTTATAAATAATAAATGGTATTATTTTAACTCGGAAGGATATATGATGACCGGCTGGATTAAAACTAATAGTAAATGGTATTACTGCGATAAAGGAAACGGTGCAATGCTTGCAAATACAACCACTCCCGATGGATATCGGGTTGATTCAAACGGTGCTTGGATACAATAGTAAGTAAATAAATATGCCCTCCCTAATAAGACTGTAAAATAAGCTTTAAAGTAAGAAAACGTCGAAACCGGTATTTACCGGAAGCGGCGTTTTTTTACTTTATTATCTGATTTACTGCCTGCTAATATCAGTTATTCCAATTACATCTATGCAGTCTTCCCTTAAGACTCATTTCTTTAAAGCCATTTTGTCTTAAAGCTTCATAAAGAATTATGGCAACAGAATTGGAAAGGTTAAGACTTCGTATCTCTCCCCACATAGGTATACGTATGCAGCCTTCTTTATTTTGTACTAGAAGCTCTTCAGGAATACCTGCACTTTCCTTTCCGAACATTATATAGTCATCAGGTTCAAATTTTGCTTCACAGTAAGTTTGCTCTGCCTTGGTAGTAGCCATATAAATCTTTTTTCTTGCTTTAAGATTTTTTTCATAAAAGTCTTCTATATCTGAATACACTCTGACCTCAAGTTTATCCCAATAATCAAGACCTGAGCGTTTGATAGCCTTTTCATTTAATTTAAAGCCAAGAGGCTCTATAAGGTGCAGAGTGGTGGCTGTAGCAGTACAGGTTCTCCCGATATTTCCTGTATTGGAAGGCAGCTCAGGCTCAAGAAGTACTATATTCATTATAATCTCTCTTTCAATAATTTAATATTCAGCTTATCTAGCTCGTCTTCTTTAGTTCGATTAATATATTCTATACTTTCCTTATCCATTATTACCTTAGCTTTATTTTTAGAAAGCTCCCCTATTTTCGCCGCATCAATTCCTGCCTTTTTCAAATTATAAATTAAGCCTTCTGAATCTGCAGAAAAGATTATATATACCTCACTTAACAGCCTGTAAGGATTCAATTTATAATATTCGCAGATTTCTACAGTAAGCTGCCTTATCGGCACAGCCTTGAGTCTTATCTTCATTCCGCAGTCATGCTCTGAGGCATATTTAAATAAAGCAGCCAGTATTCCGCCTTCCTCCGCCTTAATTATATCAATAGAATTGCAGGCTTCTTGGCAACAGCTTGATATTAAACCTTCAGAAAGCTCTGCAGTAGCAGCTCCGGGCTTAAGATAGGAGCTGTTAAATTTCTTTAACAGCTCCTCTTTTTTATTTATTACTATTAAATTACTCCCCTTTTCTCCTGCATAGCCTGCTGCTATGATGTCTTTTTTAACATATAAAATATCATCTGCAGCCGGCATTTTATCACTCATCACTATTCTCCGGAGCTGCCAGGACCAGGACCTCCGGGACCAGGCTCCACGAATGACTCTGACGGGTTGCTGGTAGGTGCTGCACTGGACTGAGCTTTGGTGCTTTCACGTGAAGTTTCACTGCTCTTGGAGGATTGCTTTGAAGACTGAGATGCTGAACTTGACTTTGAAGCCTGTGTTGAGGCAGCAGTCGAGCCGGAATTGTTTGAAGCGCTTCCGGAGCTTGCAGCAGCTGAGTTCTGCGCGCTGGAACTTGCACTTGAAGATGGATTAGCTGATGAAGAGGCTGCCTTTGCAGTTCCGGTACCTCTCTTATAAATAGCATTTGAAGCCATATAAGTATCAGTGGATACTAAAGTTTTTTCTACCTGTGCTCCATCTACAGTTACCACTTTCCAAAGCCTTGAAGTTCTTCCATTATGCCCTGCTGATTCTCTTACTTCTGAGCCTGCCGGCAGCTTAGGGTCATCTTTATAGGTAACTCCCGCCGGAGTATCAGATAAAATTTCAGATACATATTCGACCTTTCTGTTAGCCGCCCTTGTTTCCTTGCCCCATATAGTAAATGTCAGCTTTCCTCCGCTTGTATAGCTTTCGACATATATAGGTGTTTCTCTGTTATTTGCAATTTTTATATCTTTATAGGTCCCTGCTATAGCTGCATCTGTACTCGCCGGACAGTAGCTTACTGTCATAGAATGATTTTTCCTCTCTTTAATTCCGACCTCTGCACGCAGTGCGGCATTATAAAGAGTAGAAGCGATCTGGCAGGCACCGCCTCCTACACTGTCTACCACCTGACCGTTTTCATAAGCATGGGCAATCTGATAACCGTTTTCAGCAGTAAAAGGCTTCATGTTTTCATATCCTGAAAGTACCTCTCCCGGCATCAGCAAATGCCCGTTCAGTTTATTTGAGCCCACTCTTATATTATTTGCCCTTTCGCTTGAGGAGCTTGAAAAATCAGTAGTATAGGTTCCCAGTACATCCTTAATCTGCTCAAGGTCTGCCCTTTTTACCTTAGCCTTATCCACCTCCGTATCAGCAGCAAGCTTTATTTCACTGCTGTCCTGTGAGCTCCTCAGTGCCTCATCCACCTTAAGCTTAGTGGAATCCTTATCTATTTTCAGACCGTCTACCTCGTCCTTTATTGTAAACCCGCTGCCTTCTCTTACAAGCGAAGCATTTGTCGCCTTTGAAGCAAACATATCAAAATTTTTATCAATAAATTCATCAAATTTTTCCCTGTCTGTTTCAATCTTGCATTCTATATTCACAGGACTTTGCTGTAAATCCGCCTGCTTCATATAGCGACTCACAATATTGCCGGCAGTATAATCATTTACCGCCTGCTTTGCCATCTCCACTTCTTTCCACTCGGCTCCAAGCTCTCTTGCCGAAGTTGAGGCTTTATGCCCATTTACCTCAATCTCCACAGTTTTATTGGCAATACCGTCTGCATAAGCTGTAATTTTCTCAGCTGCCTCCTGTGCGGTCAAGCCTTCAACCTGTACCTCTCCAAGATTTAACCCCGCAGGCACTGTAGCTGCCTGCACATTATCTATATTAATAAAAAGCCCTATACCAGCCAAGGCTGCTAAAGCACTTTTAGTCACTAAAGGACTTAATTTCATTACTTTAACTTTCCTCCTCAGATTTAATTTTAAATTCACTGACAATTTATGCCAGTAAATATTAATCATGAACATATAGTGAACCACCTACCGTCTAAAGTCAGTGAGATTGCGGTAGAATTGTTTCAATTAATCTTTTACAACTTTTACAATATCCTCTTTACCTGAAATTTTAAAAATATGCAGTCCATAAACCTGCAAGCATAGGAACTACCATTGCTGCTACAATTATAATTACAATAATTGTAGATATTATCTGATTTCTTTTCTTATTCATCTTTCCTTACCTCATCACTTACTTATAATAAACATTCTTTCTATATTTATAAATTAGTTTTATTATGTCAAGCACTATTTTATGACAGTTCCAAAATTTACGCAAGTGTTCTTTTTGTGTACTTGCAGCTTTTTAGCACTTTTTATCTTAATATTTAATGACTTTTTTTTAACATTTCAAAAATACTATTCTTATGCAGTTTCATAAACCGTATTTTCACTAATCTGAACCTTGCTGGAAGGGCAATTTTTATTTAAGAAACATTCCTCACATTTTTCTCGCCTCGCTATGCAGATTGTTCTCCCCAGAGTTATTATATCAATATTCCATAATATCCAATGGTCCTTTGGAAGTATTTTCATAAGCTCATATTCAACTTTTACAGGCTCATCACTTTCAGTCAGCCCAAGCTTTTTACTGATTCTTTTTACATGAGTGTCAACTACTATACTTGGGATATTATATATATTTCCTCTGATTACATTCGCCGTCTTTCTGCCCACACCCGCAAGTGTAGTAAGCTCGTCTATATCTGACGGTACCTTTCCGTCATAAACTTCAGCCAGTCTTTTTGCACAAAGTATAAGATTTTTAGATTTTGCGCGATAAAGACCTATTGATTTAATATCTCTTTCCATTTCCTTCACTTCTGCCTGTGCGAAGTCCTGTAAGGTTTTATACTTGACAAACAAGTCCTTTGTTACCATATTTACTCTCTCATCTGTACACTGAGCACTTAGTATTACTGCAAATAGCAGCTGCCAGTCATATTTATAATTTAAAAAGCACCTGTGCTGAGTTCCATATTTTTTATCCAGCTCAGCAATAATTCTCCCTATTCTTTCCTGTCTTGCTTTTTTAGTTTCTTTCACCAATTTAATAATCCTCAACATACACCACGGCTTTATACATCTATAGTTATCTTTCTCCCTGTCGGCTGATACTGATAATATCTGACCCCTGCCGAATTCAGCATACGCTTGCTGGCTTTGACCTGAGCAGTATCGGCATACTTATCCTCCGCATAAACTATAGTACGTATCCCTGCCTGTATTATAGCCTTTGCACATTCATTACATGGAAATAAGGTGACATACAGCTTGCTTCCCTCAAGGCTCGTCCCTCTATAATTTAATATAGCATTTAGCTCTCCATGTGTAGAATAAAGATATTTTGCATTATAGGGGTCATCCTCCTGGCTCTCCTTTCCCCACGGAAATTCATCATCGGAGCATCCGCTTGGAAAGCCGTTATAGCCCATTGAAAGAATTTTATTATCACTGCTGACTATACAGGCTCCCACCTGAGTGCTTGGGTCTTTTGAGCGTTTTGCAGAAAGAACTGCCACTCCCATAAAATATTCATCCCAAGTTATGTAATCATCTCTTTTTCCAGACATAGCCTCTCCTTTATATATAATTTAATCCACTTTTAAAACCTGATAAGAAGCTGCCTTTAACAGTCTGTTCATCACTGCCTCTCCAATGGCTTCCTCATAAAAGGCTTCAGAATAGATAATCTCTACTCCAGCTTGATCAAATTGTCTGAGTGCCTTAAAAAGATTGCGTGCAACGCTTCCCTTTTCTTTTTTGCTGCCTACTGTAATAATGCAGGCTCTTTTCTTAACCTCCTCGGTATAAAATTCCAGATTTTCCTTAAGTATCATTATTCCCGGAATCTTTTTTCTAATAATAGCTTCTTTGACAAATTCATTTATCTTTCTTGCAACGCCTTCTCTGTTCCCCTCAACTATAAGCATAGCCGCTCGGGGTGCATAATGCCTGTACTTCATGCCGGGGGCTTTTGGCTTTAACACCTCCTGATTGGCTAATGCCTTGTCCATATAGGCTTGCGGGACAATCTTTTTAACCTCAGCCAGACTTATTGCACCGGGTCTTAATATTACAGTGTCTTTTGTGCTTATATCAATAATAGTAGATTCAAGTCCTATCTGAGCAGCTCCTCCGTCAATTATCAGATCTACCTTTCCTCCTAAATCCTCAAGCACATGCTGAGCAAGAGTAGGACTTGGTCTGCCTGATGAATTTGCACTCGGTGCAGCTATCGCATTCCCTGAAAATCTTATCAAATTTAAAGCAATATCATCATCAGGCATTCTTACCGCTACAGTATCAAGACCTCCTGAAGTTTCATTGGGAACCGAGACCTTTTTTTTAAATATCAGAGTCATAGGACCGGGCCAAAATTCTTCTGCAAGGAAAACCGCCCTCTCTGGTATATCTGCTGCCACCATTTTAAGTGCAGCCATATCGGCTATATGAACTATAAGGGGATTATCACTTGGCCTTCCCTTAGCAAGATAAATTTTTCTTGCCGATTCCGGATTTAAAGCATCGCCACCAAGCCCGTACACAGTCTCAGTAGGAAAAGCTACAAGTCCTCCTTTTGAGATTATAGCAGCAGGCCTTATTAAAAGTGAATAATCCGGATTTTGCCTATCTATCTTAATTAATTCTGTATTCATATCTGCTAAAATGTAAAGCGGATATTTAGAATCCGCTTTATTGTCTGTTCTTTTTAATACTAATTTACTACAATAAATACATCTTATTTTCAGCACATTTTTTCCGCATATCCTCAGGCCATATACTTGACTGAACCTCACCTACATGTGCACGGTTAAGAAGCAGCATGCAAAGCCTCGACTGTCCTATGCCTCCGCCTATGGTATGAGGCAGTTCTCCGTTAAGCAGCATTTTGTGATAGGGCAAAGCTCTTCTGTCATCACAGCCTGAAATACTCAGCTGCTTATCAAGAGATTTTTCATCAACCCTTATCCCCATGCTTGATATTTCCAGGGCCATATCCAGCCAGTCAAACCAGAAAAGAATATCTCCATTTAATTCCCAGTCATCATAATCAGGAGCTCTGCCGTCATGAGGCTTGCCATTTGACAAAGCCGCTCCTATACGTTTAATAAATACGCAGCCGCATTCTCTCGTTATAAGATTTTCTCTCTCCTTAGGAGTTTTATCAGGATACTTCCTTAATAATTCTTCAGAATCTATAAATACAATCTCCTTAGGCAGGTGATTTACCGCCTCAGGATATTTATACCATACCTCATGCTGCATGTGCTTTATAATCTTAAAAATATTCCTGACAGTGCTTTCAAGAGTTTCATCATTTCTATCCTCTTTATTTATCACTTTTTCCCAATCCCACTGGTCTACATAGCATGAATGCAGATTATCCAGAGCTTCATCCCTGCGTATCGCATTCATATTTGTATATAAACCTTCTCCCGGGTTATATCCATACTCATGAAGTGCCATCCTTTTCCATTTTGCAAGTGACTGGACCACCTCAACCTCCTCTCCCTTAATACCCGCTATATCAAAGGCTACAGGTCTTTCCACACCGCTGAGATTATCATTTAAGCCGCTTGATTTAGGTACAAAGAGCGGAGCCGAAACCCTCTCCAGATTTAATTCTTTTCCAAATTCTTTCTGGAAAGTATCCCGAATATACTTTATAGCCTCTTGGGTCTGCCTGATTGTAAGTACCGGATCATAATTTTTTGGTAATATAAGTGTCATACTTTTCCTCTTTCATTTCTATATTAATATACAAAATCACATAATATGAATATCAAGTGATTGTAAATACTCTGCATCAGCTTTTTTGACACAGATTTATTTTTTTATTTCATTTACTATACTCCATATACTAGCAGGCTCAAGCCCCAGCTTCCAGCAAGCCACACCTGCAATATCAGCTTCTTTTATCAGCTTAATTTTAAGCGCCATAGACCTTTCCTCCTCTAACCATATATAAGCTGTGCCGTCACTTTGTAAAACTTCGCCCTTATACTGCCCGAGATTCCCATCCCACACCAGATTGACTGAATTCTCTTCTACCCAGCTCTTAGCCGCCGACATTCCAAGTGCTCTGGAGCTAAGTTTGCTTTCCCCCTGTTTCCAGATTCTGACATAAAAAGGTACCGCATTAATAAGCTTTTCTTTAGGAACCTCTGTAAGAGTATTGTTAATTCCATTTTTAACAAAATCATAAGAAGCTACGCTCCCCATAGTCGTATCTGTCGCATGGTGTTCATCATATCCCATATTTATAACATAATCAACTACTTCAGCGAGCTTATCTCTCTTGAAAAACGTATTAAAAGCCGCGTAGTTCGGCACATCTACTGAAAGCACTATCCCCTCTTTTCTGCAAGACACTGAAAGCTCTCTTATAAATTGTAAATAATGCTTTGCCGCCGTCTCCTTGAAGCTTTCAAAATCAATGTTTATACCATCAATATCATAAGTCTTAACATCCTTTATAAGCTTATCTATAATTTTCTTTCTTCTTTCACTATGTGAAAGCAGTATTTCAGACTTTACCTTATCGCTTAAGTTGTCTATGAGCACCCAGACCTGAAGCCCTTTTGAATGAGCCTCCTCTACATAGCCGACATCGGCAAGCGAAGTATAATTTCCTTCATTATCACTTAAAGAAAACCAAGTTGGAGAAATTACAGTAAGACCGCTGGTATTTTCCAAAGTCTTGCTCAACCCCGAATTTGCCTCCATATTCGTAATTTGATGCCAGCCAAGAACAATGGGCTTTTCAAGAACTATATTTGTATAATTAGGTTTTTCAAAGCTGCTGTACCTTGCTTCCTCCTTATAATCTGAAGATACATACTTTTTTTCAATAAAGCCTATATAACCGTCTTTGGTAAATACCTTAAGCCAGCTTTCCTTTCCTTTTGCCTCCGCTTCGGCAGCTATGACCACGCTATCATCCTTAGCCATATCCCTTACTATGCTGCTTTTTCTTGAAACCGATGCTCTCAGCTTGGTTTCCTTATTAATTACAGACAGCTTTTCAGGCTCCCATTTATCATTTATGTAAATTCTATTTACCCCATCCTCTAAGTAACTGAGTATTGAAATGTCCGTATAAGTTTTTACTAGCTCAATATAGATATATACCCTGTCATTTTCCCTTATAATCTGACTGCTTCTGTCAGATGCTTTAGAATTGCCGTCTGCATACAATATCTCATTTGGAGTAGTATAGATAAGGAGCTCTTCCTCATCGCTCCAGTAAAACTTATCATTTAATACACTGCTTACCCAGTCAAGAGGAAGATATAGTTTTCCTTCTCTGCTCACTGCCTTTGCTGCCTCAAGACTATAATTATATATTATAGCAATTTCCTCGGCATTCACTCCAAAATATTCTTTTATATCAACTCTTTTCTTTGAAGAACTGTTTTCTCCGATATACCATATACCCAAGCATATACTTGCACATACTGCTGCAAAAATAAGTATTGTCCAAGCTCTGCTCTTCGTTTTTCTTTTTCTCGATATCAAAATCAGGGAACCTCCTTACATTTGAGATTCCCTAATTATAACATAAATTATCAAATTTTTGCAGTTATATACTTATACGGTATACTTTTTTACAGGCATTCATAAGACATAATCCCATGTACCTGCCAATTTATGCACACTAATCCTTAATTTTTTCAAATCTTATTTCTTTTAGGATTTTACAGTTTCTATCAGCTATATAATCTCCCATATATTTCTGATTGTGCTCAGATATTTTCAGCATACGCAGCAAGTCCTGTGTACTGCTCTTTTTTCCGTCTATATATATAGAAACTCCATTATTTTTATATCGTAAAAGTTTTCTTATATAAGATTCTTTTGAATCCTGAATTGTTGCACTGGCCTTAGCTGCATTTTTTAGTCTTTCTGCATGAAAATTTGCCCCATATAGCTACCACCTGACCTGTTCATAGTAAATTTATATATAATTATTTCTGATAATCTATAATAACTTCCAGCTGGATACCCAGCTTAATCCTGTATATATAATGTTATTTCCATAAGGAATGTCGGTGACACATAGTTTTAAAGTTTAACATTATACTTTAAGTGAGGATATACAAAATTTAATTTCATATACACATTTATTTCTTAAGTATATCCTCACCCTTTGAAACATAGTATTGCAGTCAATGCTTTTATAAAATTATATAAAGCTTTTACACAGGCGGCTGACTATACCGGGAGTTTGACACTTCTTTTTTTAGTGGTTTAATGTAGCTTCTTTATTTAAGCCATTTTGGGCTTATTTTTTTGTCAAATTTTATGATTCTTTTAGTGCTATTTTATGCGCTTTGTGGTATAATAAAGAAAACCAATTTTTTTACAGGAGAAAAGCATTATGTATGTATCTATTACTGGAAATAAAGGCAATCAGGACGTCTACATCAAGCAGTCTTACCGCAAAGAAAACGGAAAGACTTCTTCCCGCATCCACAAAAAGTTGGGCAAGTACAAGGATCTTCTGGCACGGTTCTCCGGAAACGAAGAGGAAATGATGAACTGGGCGAAAAAAGAAGCCGAAAAAGAAACTCTGCTCTATAACCAGCGTCGGGAAAAGGTCACTCTTTCTTTTTCTCCTCTTGTACGTATTCCTATCGACGAAGAGCGTCTCTTCAACGTCGGCTATCTGTTTCTGCAGCAGCTCTGCACCGAATTAAGGCTGGACAACATTTGCAGAAATATCCGTAACCATCACAAGTTTACTTACGATTTCCATGCCATCCTTACGGATTTAATCTATGCAAGGATCCTTTCCCCTTCCAGCAAGCTCAGCAGTTTCTCTTACTGTCAGTCTTTACTGGAACCGCCAAAGTATTCTCTCCAGAATCTTTACCGTTCCCTCTCTGTTCTGGCCGAAGAGTCGGATTTCATTCAGGAAGAACTTTACCACAACTCCAACTTTGTACACTCCCGTAACTCAAAGATTCTTTACTACGACTGTACCAACTATTATTTCGAGATTGAATCGGAAGATGGCATGAAAAAGTATGGCAAAAGCAAGGAACACAGACCCAATCCCATCGTGACCATGGGACTTTTCATGGATGCCGATGGCATCCCTCTTTCTTTTGACCTGTATCCCGGGAACCAAAATGAACAACTTACTTTAAAGCCTCTGGAGACCAAAGTAATCCGGGATTTTAACTGCAGTGAATTTATCTTCTGCTCGGATGCCGGGCTTGGCAGTAAAGGGAACCGTTTTTTTAACAGCTTTGGAAACCGGTCTTATGTGATTACGTATTCTTTAAAAAAGATGAAAAAAGAGGAACGGGAACTGGCTCTGCTGCCAACACAGTTCAAAATTCCGGGATCGGATAAATTCATAGATATCTCCGCTCTGGATGAGACGGATCCTACCGTCTATAACACCGTTTATTACAAAGAATACCCCCTCGTCACGGGAGATATGGACGAAACCGTTATCATCACATACTCACCAAAATATAAGGCATACCGGCAACGAATCCGGGCCGGTCAGATTGAGCGTGCCATTAAGATCATGCAGTCTCCAGATAAAGCCGGAAAAGGAAAAAATCCAAACGATCCTTCCCGCTTTATTCAGAAAACAGCCATTACTAATGATGGTGAGATCGCACAGAAACAGGTTTACCAGCTGGATGAGGAACGCATCCGGGAAGAAGCCAGGTATGATGGTTTCTATGCGGTGATAACGAACCTTGAAGGGGATGTCCGGGAAATCATCAACATTAACAAACGCCGTTGGAAGATTGAAGAAAACTTTCGAATCATGAAAACGGAGTTTGAAGCAAGGCCTGTTTTTGTAAGACGCGAAGACAGCATAAAAGCCCACTTTTTGACCTGTTATATCAGTCTTCTGGTTTACCGTCTACTGGAAAAGAAGCTGGGAGAAGAATTCACCTGCAATGAAATCTTGAAAACTCTCCGGGAAATGAATATGACCCTACTATCCAAAGACAGTGGCTATATCCCTTCCTACAAACGTACAAAACTGACAGATGCCTTGCATACATCCTTTCACTTCAGAACGGATTACGAATTCCTATCGAAAGCAGATATGCGGGGAATCATCAAAGAAACCAAGCAGAAAAAATAGCACAATTTCAAAAATAGTACAATATCGATGCAAAAACGAAAACAGCCTCACCCCTTATAAACACTGGGGTTATGGCTGTTTTTTGCTCTGCAAAGTGTCAAAGACGAGTATACCTATGCTTTTTACAGCTTATATAATTTCATACCTGCAGGCTTTGTTATACTGCAGCTCCATGACTGAATATGCAAGCCTCAGGAAAAATTATAAGAATCTTGAAGTGGATTTGATTATATACGAAAGCTCCGCTTTTTTACAGTCCTTATATTTATTAAAGCTACAAGCACAAACTTATAATTTTCACCTGAGCTATATTGAAGCTCCTGCATGGATTTTGTTTACTCTTAACTACTTGGGATAATAAAAAGAAAATAAGAATTTTGATTTTTCAGATATTAGAACGTATTAGCCTCCTTCCCTCCACTTAGCTTAGAACTGTCATGCAGTCTAGAGAACTTTCAGATTAATTATAGCTATAATCGCATCAACCGTCAATCATAAAAATCTGTTCGGTCGGTTTATTTATAAAATCGAAGATTTAGTGTCTTTTAATTGATTATTTACACAATCTGATGTATATTATAAATTACAAATATTTATAAATACTAGAATATGATATTGGCTTTTTCCAGTATCTTATGTTATAGGTGAAAGGAGGGTCCATGAAACTTGAACGAATTAATGAAAATCAAATAAAATGTACATTGTCAAATATAGATTTAATTGCAAGGAATATTAACTTAAACGAGCTTGCTTATGGAACTGAAAAAATCAATGTACTTTTTAATGAATTAATTCAGAAAGCTGTACAAGAACTGGATTTTACTGTCAACGGCCCTTTTCGTATAGAAGCAGTACCATTCCCTGGTGATAATATGGTAGTAATAATAACTAATGTTGAGGACCCTGAGGAAGTTGATGTCAGATTTGCAAAATTTTCACAGTTAGAAGATGAGGATAATATTTCTATGGACTTTGATGATTTTTTTGAAATAGAAGAAGATACAAACAGTTTAATATTTACAAACCTTAATCGCCCAGACAATGAGCAGAATATTCCTTATAACCGTATATTCAATTTTAACTCTCTTGATGAAGTTCAGGAAGCGGCAAAGGCTATAGGAGGTTCTTTTAATGGCAACAGCGGTCTATACAAAAACCCTGATACCGGCATTTACACTCTGTTGCTTGTCAATTCGGGTACGAACCAGGCAGATTTTATTTCTTCATGCAATAAGCTTGCAGAATATGGTAAAAGAATGTTTTCAAATTACAGCAGCATTTCATACCTGAATGAGCATTATGATATAATTATAAAAGACTTTGCAGTGCAAACACTTATTAAATTCTAATAATTATTTAATACAAAAATATACGGGGAGTTGCAAAATTGTAGAAACATTGAATTTTGCAACTCCCCTATGATTAATAAATACCTTAATAAACCAGCCCTTAAGGCTTAGTCTTCAGCTATAATCTCATTGATCTGTGACAAAAGTATGTCACAATCTATTCCATGAACCATGCAGGCTTCTTCAAGTGATTCACCTGTTGAAGCAGGACAGCCTAAGCAATGCATACCTGCTCTCATTAAAATAGGTGCTATATGCTCATTCATCATTAGAAGCTCTCCAATAGACATATCTTTAGTAATAGTCATAAGTTTATCCTCCTTTATTTGTAATTACAGCTACTACTATACCCTAAGAAACCTATAATTGCAATAACCATTAATAAATTCCTTGCATAGCTGTTTTAGAAAATATTTAATACCACATAAATAAGTATCCCCCTAGCTATTTATACTATATAAACTCCCAGTTTGAGCTTATTTAATATATTAATGCACAAATAATTACCTCACATCTTGAATTTTTACTACTTTTCGTATACAATGGGTTTGCGTCGAATAATACATCAGAAGGAGGAAATTTTTATGGCTCATGTAATTAAAGATGGCTGTATTATGTGTGGTACTTGTGCAGGTGAATGTCCTGTAAGTGCCATTTCAGAAGGCGATACTCAATATGTGATTGACCCTGATACATGTGTTGACTGTGGCGCATGCGCAGCTGTATGTCCTACAGGTTGTATAGAAGCATAATAAGTATAAAACTAGATAAAACTAAGAAGCGGGAAGGTTGCTCAGCCTTCCCGCCTTTTAGTTATTTAAAAATTATTCTCTTGCCAGGTTGACAAATTTTGTGGTTTCAGGTTTCCATACAAGCTTTACAGTACCTATAGGACCATTTCTTTGCTTGGCTATTATAACTTCAGCCTCATTAATATGTTCAGTATCTTTTTTGTAATAATCCTCTCTATATAAAAACATAACTATATCTGCATCCTGCTCTATAGCCCCCGACTCTCTTAAATCCGAAAGCATCGGTCTGTGGTCAGTTCTGGTTTCACAGGCTCTTGACAGCTGAGAAAGCGCAATTACCGGAGCCTGAAGCTCTCGGGCAAGTGATTTTAAATTTCTTGATATTTCAGATATTTCCTGCTGCCGGTTTTCAGAAGCCCTGCTGCTGCCGGTCATAAGCTGGAGATAATCTATTATCACCAGACTCAGTCCCTTTTCAAGCTTCACCTTTCTGCATTTGCTTCTAAGCTCGGTGATGCTTATACCCGGAGTATCATCAATGATAATTTTTGAATTTCCCACCTGCACCACTCCTCTAATCAGCTGCTCCCAATCATTATCATTTAAATTTCCTACCCGCAATTTCTGTGAATCAATGCCTGTTTCCATTGCAAGCATACGCTGGACGAGCTGTTCTGCACTCATTTCCAGTGAAAAAATCATACAGGAAAGATTCTTTCTTATTGCTATATGCTCCACTACATTAAGCACAAAAGCAGTTTTTCCCATGGAGGGCCTGGCTGCTATAAGCACTAAATCAGAGGGCTGAAATCCGCTCGTTTTATAATCAAGGTCTATAAAGCCTGTAGGCAGTCCTGTTACGCTTTCATTGCTGCGGCTTACCTCCTCTATCCTGTTTAATACATTTTCCGCGATTTTTTCTATAGGCTTTAAGGTCCCGGAGCTTTTGCTCTGAAGCACTTTAAATATATTTTTTTCTGCATTTGCAAGTATGTCTTCCAGCTGTTCCTTGTCAGCATAACAGGTATTTGCTATATCCTCACTCACTCTTATGAGCCTTCTCAATACAGCTTTTTCATGTACTATTCCGGCATAAGACCTTATATTTGCAGAGGTAGGCACCTCTGTAAGTATATCTCTTATAAAATCAATGCCTGCAATTTCAGGAGAGATATTTTTTTCTTTTAATTTTTCCTGTAATACTACCAGGTCAATCGGCTTGCCCTCATTAAACAGCTCCGCCATACTTTCAAAAATTACGGCGTACTGAGAAGAATAAAAATCTTCTTTAGTAAGCATATTTAAAGCAGCGGTCACCGCCTCTTTATCCATAAGCATAGCGCCTATAACTGATTTTTCAGCCTCTATGCTATGAGGAAGGACTCTTTTTAGTACAGCTTCGTCCATACCGGCCTCTCTCTAAATTTATTCTTCAATAACCTTTACTGTCAGCTTGCCGCTTACCTCTTTATGGAGTTTTATTATGACTTCATGACTTCCAAAGGCTTTAATAGGCTCAGCCAGCACTATCTTCTTTTTGTCAAGCTCCAGAGCAAGCTGCTCCTTTGCCGCCTGTGAAATTTCTTTGGTAGTAACCGAACCGTAAGTCTTTCCCTCTTTGCCGCCCTTTATCTTTATTTCAACCTTAGCCCCTTCAAGCTTTGAAGCAATAGACTTTGCCGCTTCAAGCTGCTCCTTGGCGATTTTGGCTGCATTGGCTTTTTGCAACTTTAAGGTATTTAAATTCTGAGCATTGGCTTCAGTTCCCTTCTTTTTAGGAATTAAAAAATTTCTTGCATAGCCCTCACTCACCTCTACTATCTCTCCCTTTTTACCAAGTGTTTTTATATCTTCAAGTAATACTATTTTCATTATAATAAATCTCCCTCTTTAATCATTTCAGTAATAACTTCTTTAATACGCTTTATCGCATTCTCAATGCTGATGCTTCTAAGCTGTGCGCCTGCCACGGAGCGATGCCCCCCGCCTCCGAGTTTTTCCATCATAACCTGTACATTAATTTCATCTATAGACCTGGCGCTGACATAAATAACCTCATTATACTTCGTCAAAACTATGCTTGCCTTGATACCTATTATATTTAAAAGCTCATTTGCCGCCTGTGCACCTATAACAATAGGACTCTCCACTCCTTCAGCAGAGCATACACTGATTGCAAAATGTTTATTATAAATTTCCGCATTATGTACAGCCTCGGCTTTTGCCATATAATCATTAAGCTTTTCCCTAAAGAGCTTCCTGACTCTTGTTATATCAGCTCCGCTTCTTCTAAGGTAAGCGGCAGCTTCAAAGGTTCTCACTCCAGTCTGGTTGTTAAAATTTTGTGTATCAACGACTATTCCGGCATACATAGCATCTGCCTCAGCAGATTTAATTTTTGTAATTTCATCTATGTACTGCACTATCTCGGCTACCATTTCACAGGCGCTTGAAGCATAGGGCTCTACATAGGAGAGGACCGCATTTTTTATAATTTCGCTGCTCTGTCTGTGATGGTCAAGCACTACTATATCATCTATTATATTTAAAAGCTCAGGGGCTTCAGTGATGCTTGGGCGGTTCACATCAACCACTATAAGCATAGTATGCTCCCCTGCCAGTTCCCTTGCCTCCGCTTCATCTATGAATATATCCTCCGGATAATCATCCGAGTCAATAAATCTGTCAACCATAGGCTTTAAAGTTGAATTTATATTGCCCATAACAATATGAGCATTCTTATCCAGCGTAGCTGCAATCCTCCAAATACCTATTGCAGAGCCAAAGCAATCTATATCCATATTTTTATGTCCCATTATAAGCACTGTATCCATAGTTTCCATAATTCCTCTAAGCGCATGTGCTTTAACCCTTGCTTTTACACGTGTCGATTTTTCAACACTCCTTGATTTGCCGCCAAAGTATCTTATGCTCTCGCCGTCTTTTACTACAGCCTGATCTCCACCCCTTCCCAGTGCCATGTCCATAGCACTTCTGGCAAAATCATTTCTCAAGGCAAAGCTTTGTCCTCCCGAGCCTATGCCTATACTTAAAGTAACACTCATTTCATTTCCGATATTCACAGTTTTTACATCATCAAGTATATCAAAGCGACTCTCCTGCATCTGCTCAAGACAGGTATGTTTAATTATAAATATATACTTATCTTTTTCAAGTCTTTTTAATATACCTTCATACTGAAAAATATACTGATTTATTTTTCTATCTATAAGTGCTATCAGCAGTGAGCTTTTTACCGCTTCCACGCTTTCCATAGCTTCATCATAGTTATCAAGATAGATAAGCCCCACTACCATTTCTTTTTTATCTGTGATTTCTTTTAAAGCGGCATATTCACTTTCATCGTAAAGGCAGAAGGCATAAGTCTCTACTTCATTAAACAATACATCCTTTATTATAATTTTATATTTCCTGTCTTTATAAGTACTGTTAAATTTATAGCTCTGTCCTATCTCATCCCATTTAAGTTCAGGAAACATATTCCTTATATTTCTTCCTGCCTTTCTGTCCCCTTCAATTATTTTATTAAACTTCTGATTTCTCCATACAAAGCCTCCCGATTTGTCAGTAACTGCATAAGGCATATCCAGCTCATCAAGCATCCTTTTCCTGATATCCTCAATATTCATAGCATAACCTGCCACTGCTCTTTCAAAATTATCCTTTGTATGATAATAAAATGTAAGCAATATAATACCTGTTACAATTACCATAAATACCATCACTACACCGGCTTTTTTATTAACCAGATGTATACAGGCTGACATAAATATTAAAATTCCTATCACTGCAACAGGCCATTTAAGATAATATTTTAGAAAATTATCAGGCTTCTGCAACCAACTCATTAAAAGTTCCCCTTTTTATAAAATTGCTTAGTTATATCTTTAATATCCACAGTATTTTAAAGTATACCATATTTTAAGCTGATTTAACAGATAGAAATATAAGACAGAGCTCCCTTTAAAAGTGCAAAAAAGCCTTTATAAGCTCAATTTAAGATTTTAAGATAAATCAGGGCGGAGTATCAGATAAAATTTTTATAGAAAAGCTTCAAAACTTTAAAAGTGCTGCAGCACTAAAAAATAGTCTACAGCACTTTAATTACCTTAAGCTTAGCTCTGGTCAAGCAGATACCTGTTATTTTTTTCAATGACAATCCTGATTTTGTCACTTTCACCGATGAAGGTGCTGTTTTTTTTAATTGTATCCCTGCTTTCAACAATACAATTTTCAATCACAGAATTATCACCTATATAAACATCATTTAAAATCAAAGAATTTTTTATCACGCAGTTATTGCCTATATAAACCTTTTTAAAAAGAATAGAGTTTTCCACTACCCCATTGATAATACAGCCACTTGACACTAATGAATTTTTTGCCACCGCTCCGGGATTATACTTAGCCGGAGGAAGGTCATCCATCTTGGAATTGATTTCAGGATGCTCCCAGAAAAAATAATCCCTGACTTCTTTCTTTAAAAAATCCATATTAGTCTTAAAATAAGACTCTACGGAGGCGATATTGCTCCAGTAGGTTTCCAGATTATAGGCATAAATCTTTTTAAGATTTTTATACCTTATCAGAATATCCTTTACAAAATCATATCTGTCTTCAGATACACATTTTTCAACAAGGTCAATTAAAAGTCTTCTTCTTATAATATAGATACCGCACGAGATATTATTTGACTGTGCTACCATTGGCTTTTCATCAAAATCGGTTATGCGGTTATCCTCATTAATATCTACTATGCCAAAACGTGTAGCATCTTCTCCCTCATTAAGGCGTTTGCATACGACAGTTATGTCAGCCTTTTTTTCAATATGGTATTCAAGCACCTTATTATAATCAAGTTTATAAACACAATTCCCAGCAGCAATTACCACATAAGGTTCATGGCAGCTGTTTAAAAAATTAAGGTTCTGATAAAGTGCATCAGCAGTTCCCCTGTACCAGTCTGAATTTTCAGCAGTTATAGTAGGGGTAAATACATACAGCCCTCCCTGCTTTCTGCCAAAATCCCACCATTTTGATGAGCTTAAATGCTCATTTAATGAGCGTGAATTATACTGTGTAAAAACTACCACTTTCTTTATATTAGAATTACTCATATTGCTCAGTGCAAAGTCAATGCTTCTGTAGCTTCCAGCTATAGGCATAGCGGATATAGCCCTCTTATTAGACAGCTCCTTCATGCGCTTTGAGTTCCCGCCGGCAAGCACTATTCCGATTGCTCTCATCTTATTCCACCTGCCTTTACTATATACCCACCACTTGGAAGGAAGCCCTCATTATAATCCTCATATATAGTTTCTCCCATAATCGCGGCATTTTTTCCTATTCTTATATTACCAGGTATTACACTTTTCTCACCTATAATTACCAGCTCTGAATTATAAACCTTTCTGTCATACTCACTTTCAGCATAATCACCTATACCTACCTCACAGTTTTCACCAATCGTAGTATGCTCAGCCACTATAGTCTTATACAGCTTAGTATTTCTTCCTATATGGCAGTCCCTCATAACTATAGAATCTCTCACTACAGCTCCTTCCTCTATAAGTACTCCGGCACCTATTATAGAGCCTGTCACTTCACCATAGATTTCGCTTCCCTCACTTATAATGCTTTTTTCAATATGAGCAGTCGAAGCGACATAATGCGGAGGTATGATATCAGTCTTGGTAAATATCTTCCAGTATTCCTCGTAGAGATTAAATTCAGGAACTATGTCTATAAGCTCCATATTTGCCTCCCAATATGACTGTAGTGTACCTACGTCCTTCCAATATCCGTTATACTCATAAGCAAATACCTTATCTCCCCTCTCATGTATATAAGGAATTATATGCTTTCCGAAATCACAGCCGGGCTCGTCCTGAAGTTTAATCAGTGCTTCTTTAAGCACAGGCCAGCTGAATATATATATTCCCATGGATACAAGATTGCTTCTTGGTTTAGGAGGCTTTTCCTCAAACTCAAGAATCTGGTTCTTTTCATCTGTAATTACTACTCCGAACCTGCTGGCTTCTTCTAAGGGAACCGGCATGGCAGCTATAGTAACATCAGCATTATTTGCTTTATGATATCCAAGCATTATTTCATAATCCATTTTATAAATATGGTCTCCTGAAAGAATCAGTATATAGTCAGGATTATAGGATTCCATATATTCAAGATTTTGAAAAATCGCATTTGCAGTGCCGGTATACCAATCACTCCCCTTTGAATTTTCATAAGGTGGCAGTATAGTAACACCTCCCACATTCTTATCAAGGTCCCAGGGTATGCCGATTCCTATATGAGAATTCAGCCTTAAAGGCTGGTATTGGGTAAGGACACCTACTGTATCTATCCCTGAATTGACACAATTACTTAGCGGAAAATCTATGATTCGATACTTACCGCCAAAGGATACAGCCGGCTTTGCCACTTTCTGAGTAAGCACTCCCAGACGGCTCCCCTGACCTCCTGCTAAAAGCATGGCAACCATTTCTTTTTTAATCACTTTGTCACCTCACATTCTGGCTTCTAAAATATATTCTAATGTAAATCAGCCTTCACATTAGAATCATTGTATTACACCTTGCATTATATCATATCAGCTTAAAATTGTGAATAATTTACTATATAAATAAGCAAAAATGTAGGCACAATTCTAAAAGCTTCTGAAACTTAATTATAGTATATATAAGCCAGAAAAAAGAGCAAAGAAGTTTACTCTAATGCTCCAAGTTATCTTCGTTAAATATGTACTTCACAGGCTTTTACATATTTTGCAAAATTATTTTTTAAAAGGGCTGTTTCTATTGTTTTTAAATAATCCGCTCTTTCCGTCTTAAATCCGGCATAATATTCCTGGTACAGATATTGGTTTATTCTAAAAATACAATATCTGACCGTGGTGTTCATTTTTTTGGTTCTTTGATAAGTCAGGTTTATCATTCTTAAAAAATACTCATAATTTTCCTGCTTAAAGGGTAATCCCAAAACTTTTCGGTCCTTTAGCAGCTGCATTGTAACATAAATGCTGTCAATATTTTTAATGCTGTCAGAAGAGGCTGTTATAGAGTTGTCGGTAATATAATACCTATATACTACATCCTCAATTATATAAGTTTTGGTATGATCTCCATAGATAAGAGCTGAACCTATGCTGTCCTCAAACCAATATTTTTCAGGAAAGACTATTTTATCAAAGATTTTTTTACGTAAAAGCTTACCTGATACAAATCCTTTTAAAACTCCAAGGGAATTTTCCAATTCTCCGGTTTTTACAACTTCATATTTATTTTCTCTTCCATCACTCAAAACCCTTATCCTTGAGCCTTCAATAATATCATAATCTCCTTTTTCAGCTACATTCAGGAACTTTTCTACAGATCCTTCCACTAAAGTATCGTCATCATCCACAAATAATAGATATTCAGCCTTTGCCACATCAATTGCCGTATTTCTTGCACCCGATACTCCTTGGTTTTCCTGATTTATAACTGTTACATTCGGATACTTTTTATATTTTTCAAGTATTTCCTTTGTGCTGTCCTTTGAGCCGTCATTCACAAAAATATATTCAAATTTATGGTTCTCATTCTTCGGTACATTCAGCAAAATAGACTTTATACATCTTTCAACAAGGAATTCTCTATTGTAGGTTGTCATTATAATAGCTATATCATACTTATAATCTGTTTGATTTTTAATAATATTACTCCTTATTGCACTTGATTTCACATCCTTATGAATACTGTTAAGATAATTATAGCAGCGCTTCCATGAGGGCATACTGCTCTTAAAAAGCATAGCCGAAGTCATGCGCCCCAGCATTTCGGTTTTTCTTATTGCAGCCTCTTTAATCTCTTTAAAAGTCATAGCTTATACCTCCTTGTTATTTAAGAAAATGTCTTTCCACATAGTACCGAAGCTCCTCCTCCTGTTCCCTTGCAGCTTCTTCAGAGGCTGCTTTAATACAGAAATAAGCCTTCAACTTAGGCTCGGTTCCTGAAGGGCGAACTGTAAAAAAAGCATCTCCTGCCAAAACATATTTGAGTACATCAGATTTTGGAAGTCCATCAATCCCCTTTGCATAATCAATCACCTGTAAGGTTTTTCTCCCTGCAATATTCTCAGCTCCTGCACGTAAAGCTGCCATAATCCCCTTCATCCTCTCAAAGCCCTGTATCCCCTCAAACTCATAAGAATGCAGAGTATTTAAGCAATAGCCGTATTTATGGTAAAGCTGCTTCAGCTTCTCTGAAAGAGATACACCCTTCGTCTTATAAAAAGCGAACATCTCACATATAAGAAAAGCAGCATTTACTGCATCCTTATCCCTTACATAAGAGCCGCTCAGGTATCCGCAGCTTTCTTCAAAGCCGAAAATATAATTCTTTTCTCTCCCCTCTTCTTCCATAAATCCAATCTGCTCTCCAATAAATTTAAAACCGGTAAGCACATTGATTGTAGCTACCTGATAGCTCTGTGCAATCTTCTCTGCCATATCGGTTGTTACAACAGTTTTAATTATTACCGGAGAATCAGGCATGGTTCCAAGCTCTCTTCTTCTGGCACAAATATAATTAAACAACAACACTCCGACCTCATTTCCGGTTAGGAGAATGTAGTCATTGCCTTCTTTTATTGCCACTCCGAGCCTGTCACAGTCCGGGTCAGTTGCCAGAAACAGCTCAGCCTCTAACTGCCTGGCATACTCAAGCCCAAGCCTCATCGCTTCTTTTATTTCAGGATTGGGATAGGGACAGGTAGGGAAAGTCCCGTCCGGCTCTGCCTGTTCTTTAACTAGACTCACTTTGCTGTAGCCGCTCTCGCTCAGAATCCTCGTTACCAGTTCTAAGCCTGCTCCGTTCAGAGGAGAGTATATAATTGAAACCTCCTTGTCTATTTCTGTACCGCTTCCTAACACCGATTGTTTTTTCACTTCTTTGATGTAATCTGCAATAACCTCTTCACTAACAAAGTCAAGCATTCCTGATTCTACTGCTTTGTTAAACCGCATCCGGAAAATGTCGTGAAAAATATCCAGAGCTTCTATCTCTTTAAAGATCTCATCAGCGGCAGCAGTTGTTATTTGGCAGCCTTGAGAATTATACACCTTATACCCGTTGTATTTTGAAGGATTATGTGAAGCGGTTATCATAGCCCCCATACAGCAGCCCAGCCTTCGGACAGCAAAGGAAAGACAGGGAGTAGGCATCAAACGGTTAAAAATAAAGGTTTTAATACCGTTTCCAGCAAAAACCTCTGCAGCTGTTCTGGCAAAAGCCTCAGACTTAATCCTCGAATCATAGCCGATTGCTACTCTGCGCTTCTCCTGCGGTACCTGCTTTTTAATATAATTGGCAAGCCCCTGCGAAGCCTTTGCTACTGTATAAATATTAATGCGGGCGCTTCCCGCTCCCATTACTCCGCGCAGCCCTCCAGTACCAAATTCCAGATTTTTATAGAAAGCTTCCTCTATCTGCTCCTCAGCTTCCCAAGAAGCCATTTCTTTTACTAAATCAGGGTCTTCCTTAGCGTTTTCAAGCCATAATTTATATTGCTTGGTAATTTCCTTGCTATCCATATCATTCTCCTTATTTTTAATTTTTCCTGCATTTACTCTGTTTTATTGTCTATGCTGCGCCTCATATCAACGTTCCCTATTTAAAGCTTTAAGCAGGGCAGCCTGTAATTCTAAAAGCGGCAGCCACTTTCAGCAGCTCACCCTCAGCATTTGAAGTTTTCCGTGAATCTTCATCAGCACGGAGTTTGCAGGCACGAAAATACAGTCTCCCTTATGAAAGTAGAAGTATTGCTCTTCTTCAAAGATTAAGACCCCGCAGCCCTCAATACAAAGAAAAGCCTGGAAAGAAGCTCCTCCGCTTTGAAAGTCCGCCATTTCCCGACTTGCCTCCGTGTTGATAAGCAGGCGCTCCACCTGAAAATACTTACATCTGCAAAGAAGCTCTGAAGCACAGCCTCTCCTGTATTTAAGCACTCTCATAGGCTGTCTGGGCTCCTTCTGAGCTTCCAGGTTTGCAACCTCCAAAGCCTTTTCAATATGAAGCTCTCTCAATTTGCCGTTTTTATCTACCCGGTTATAATCGTACAGACGATAGGTTAGATTTGAGCTCTGCTGGATTTCAGCAATTAAAGAGCCTGCTCCAATGGCATGTACTGTCCCTGCCTTAATCAAAAAGACATCATTTTTTTCAATTTGCTTCTTTTGTAAATACTTCTCCAGCTCTTTATTTTCAATACTCTCTCTTATCTGGCGTTTTGTTACCCTTGTACGAAAGCCGTAAACAATCCTAGAGTCCTTTTTTGCATCAAGGACATACCACATTTCCGTCTTGCCCTGTGAGCCATTTTCATATTGCCGTGCATACTCGTCATCCGGGTGTACCTGAACAGAAAGGTCCTTAGCGGCATCAATGAACTTAATCAATACCGGCAGTTCCCCGCCGGTTTGTACGTTGCTCCCCAAAAAAGAAGGGTTTTCTTTCAAAACCTCCCGCAGAGTCTTTCCTTTATATATTCCGCTGTCCACCGTACTCAATCCATCGGGATGAGTAGAGCACTCCCAGGTTTCAGCCAGAGGACTTAGCTCTATACCCTTGGAGAATTCACTGTTTAATCGATTTCCGCCCCACAGATAATCCTTACAAGCCGGCTTGAGCAGAAAAGGCTTATTCTTTGCCAGCTCCAGTTCCCAATCTCTATTCTTCCAATTCGAATTTCTGTTTGTCATCAACACTAATCTCCTTACCTAACTGTACCTCAATTAGCTTCAGTTCCGTTTCAGCAATAATCGTGTGTCTGCAGCCAGCTTCCATAGTAATTACATCACCTGCTCTGACCGGCTGCTGCATCCCGTCAACCACCGTTTTTCCTCTTCCCGAAATCACAGTCCACACTTCATTCCTTCTCTCATGGCTATGATAATTCATTCGATGACCCGGATGCAGGGTGACTTTAATGGTCAAGCTTTCTTCTTCCACGTCCAAAATCCTAAAGCTGCCCCAAGATTTTTCTGCAAACATAATCCTGCCGCTTATCTCATCAACAAAGGGCTTGATATAAGCCGACTGCTTTTTATCTGAAATAAGAATTCCTTCCGGACTTGCAGATATTACGGCATCACTAAGCCCCATGCAGAGAATAGGCACATCCAATTCATTAATCACATGTACATTATTGCAGGTTTCATTGAGGATTGCCTCCCCGATTTTAGCTTCTTCCATAGTTTCGGTAAGGGTGTTCCAAGTCCCAAGGTCTTTCCACTGCCCGGAAAAACGCAGCACCTCAATTTTCTTTTCTTTTTCAACCACAGCATAGTCAAAACTTATTTTTGTAAGAGCTTCATACTTATCATATAAACTCTCATAATCCTTAAAATCAATCAGCTCATGAGCCTTATCAAGCATATAGCCTATTTTATAGGCAAAAACTCCCCCATTCCAGAGAGCTCCGGCATTAATATAAGTTTGTGCAGTGTTTGTGTCGGGCTTCTCTCTAAAGCTCTCCACCTTACTGACAGTCTTCTTGTTTTCAGGGAGAATATATCCGTACTTCTCACTGGGATAAGTCGGCTCAATCCCCATCAGATACAAGTTGGAGCTTCCCTCCTTTGCCAACTCTCCAAGTTTTTTTATCGTCTTAAAATACTCCTCATCGACATAGGGGTCTACAGGGCAGACCACTACAGAATCATCCCTGCCAACTCCTCTTACATCATGAAGGTAAGCTGTAACAAGCGCAATGGCAGGAAAAGTATCTCTCCTGCAGGGCTCAACGCAGACATTGACCTCCTCACCAATTTGATTATGTATAGAAGACACCTGAGATTTAGAGGTTGCAACCGTTATCTCAGCTCTCTCATCTATCTGTTTAATCTGCCGGTACATTCTCTGTACCATAGATTCATAGCTTCCATCTTCCTTTTTAAATATCTTAATAAATTGTTTAGAACGTACATCATTGGACAGAGGCCACAGTCTTTTTCCTGAGCCTCCTGAAAGCAAAATAATGTTCATGAGAACCTCCCCTTCTCTAACTATAAAGCGGACTAAGTTTTTTCTAATAGTTATTTTTTTCTTATCTCTTTGTCCGGTTCGGATTGTTTAAAAAATCCTTATAAGCCAATCTGATCCCATCTCTCAGCTCCGTCTTATACCTCCAGCCCAGTTTTTCCAATTTGGAAACATCAAGCAGCTTTCTCGGAGGTCCGTCCGGCTTTTCCCTATCCCAAATAATCGAGCCCTTATAGCCTACAATTTCCGAAACAAGCTCAGTAAGCCCTTTTATAGTAATCTCTTTTCCAGTTCCCACATTAACGGTTTGATTCCCCGAATAGTTATTCATTAAAAATACGCAGGCATCTGCCAAATCGTCCACATAAAGGAACTCTCTTAAGGGATTACCTGTTCCCCAGCAGGTTACCTCCGCAAGCCCGGCTTCCTTCGCCTCATGAAAACGGCGGATTAAAGCCGGAAGGACATGGCTGTTTGTGAGATTATAGTTGTCATTGGAGCCGTAAAGATTTGTAGGCATTGCTGATATATAATCAGCTCCGTACTGTCTGTTTAAATATTCACAATATTTTAAACCTGATATTTTGGCTAAAGCATAAGCCTCATTTGTTTCTTCAAGTGAGCCTGTAAGCAATACAGCTTCTGACATGGGCTGAGGGGCAAATTTAGGGTAAATACATGAAGAACCAAGAAACTCGAGTTTTTTGCATCCGCTTTTCCAGGCACTGTGGATTACATTCATTTCCATTGTCATATTCTCATACATAAAGTCCGCTAAGGCAGAGCTGTTTGCTATTATTCCTCCAACCTTTGCCGCAGCCAGAAAAACATAATCGGGCTTCTCTTCCTCAAAAAAAGCCTCTACCCTTTCCTGCCGGCACAGATCAAGCTCCTTGTGCGTCCTGGTTACGATATTATTATAGCCTTCCGCTTCCAACCTTCTTACAATCGCAGAGCCCACCATCCCTCTATGCCCTGCAACATAGATTTTATCATTTTTTTTCATCATCTCTTTCAGTTTCCTTTCATTCCAAACAGTTCATTCAGTTTCACTTTTTAAATGCAGAATCCCTGCCGGAAGTTTTTATCATTCTTACAATCAGTCTAAGCTTTTCCCTTTCTTCTCGCTTCTTCCTTGGCAAGCTTTCTATCATGATTTGCCATCAGCCTAATTAGCTCTTCATAGCTGGTTTTTTGAGGGTTCCACCCCAAGACACTCTTTGCTTTGCTTGGATCCCCCCAAAGATTGTCAACATCCGTCGGTCTGAACCACTCCGGATTTACACATACAAGCAGCTTGCCGGTTTTCGCATCATATCCCTTTTCTTCAAGACCTCTGCCTTCCCAGCGAAGTGAAATCCCGTTAGCTTCAAAAGCTTTTTCGGTAAAGTCCCTGACTGTATGCTGTTCTCCCGTTGCAATCACAAAATCTTCAGGTACCTCATGCTGAAGCATAAGCCACATGCACTCAACATAATCCTTAGCATAGCCCCAATCTCTCAAAGAATCCATATTTCCAAGCTCCAGATGATCTTGGAGCCCCTCGGCAATCCTTCCCGCTGCACGGGTAATCTTTCTTGTTACAAAGTTCTCTCCGCGGCGCTCAGATTCATGATTAAACAGGATGCCGTTTACTGCAAACATTCCGTACGCTTCCCTGTACTCCTTTGTAATCCAAAAACCGTACTGCTTTGCCACTGCATAGGGACTGTAAGGATGGAAGGGTGTAGTTTCCTTTTGAGGAATTTCCTCTACCTTTCCATACAGCTCCGATGTCGATGCCTGGTAAATCCTTGTCTTATTTGTTAAATTCAGGATTCTGACTGCTTCCAAGACACGCAGGACACCGATGGCATCCACATCACCCGAATATTCCGGTACGTCAAAGGACACCTGCACATGGGACTGTGCCGCCAAATTATAGATTTCATCCGGCTGAATCATATTTATGATTCTAATCAAGGATGAAGAATCCGACAAATCTCCGTCATGTAAACGGACAGAACCTGCTTCAATTAAATGCTCTATCCTCTGTGTGTTGGATACTGAGGCTCTCCTTACCATACCATGCACCTCATACCCCTTTTCTAATAAAAATTCAGCCAGATACGAGCCGTCCTGTCCTGTAATTCCGGTTATTAAAGCTATCTTATTCATAACATCCCCCTAATCAAAATTTTTATTAAAATATCGTCTAAGCCTGTGGTAATACTATATAGACAGTAAAATTTCTTCAATCGGATAATCAACTTTTGACACCCTTTCCTTTGCTTATTTTTATCTGTATCGGCGAAACAAATGCTACTGTAAATTCAACTCTTTAAATGCTTTTCCCAATTTTTTATTCCAATTATGATAGTCAAATCTCTGCTCCACACAGGCTATCGCATTGGATGAATAGCTCTGATACTCCTCTTTGCTTAAATTAATTGCAGCCGACAAGCTTTTCTTGCAGGACTCAATATCATGCTCTTTAATAAAGAAGCTGTTTACTCCGTCTTTTAAATAATACCTTGTATAATCCCCCACCTCCGATACTAAAGGAACAATCCCGAAGTTCATAGTTTCAGGCACCTTGCTTGGAAAATTCGCTTGTGTCATCTGACAGATTTCGCGAATAAGCAGGAGGTAATGCATTTTCTGATATAAGGCTACAAGTTCATCATACTTCATCCAGTCATGAACAATCGCATACTTTTGAAAAATCTTTAATTCTTTCTCAGATAAAGCTTGATAAATCTTATCCTTCTTTATTCCGCAAAGATGCAGCTCACTTCTTTCAAGCTCAGACTTTTCTAATGCACAATAGGACTTAAGCATCAGTGAAAGAGAATCCTTCATCTTGCCGTTTGCCGGAATAATGATTCTATATTTTGAAAACTCCTTGTCCTCTCTTGTAAACTCGGCGCAGTCTGCCATAATCGGTATCAGGAAGGTCCGGCAGCCTCTTTTTTTAAAATATTCTTCAATAAAGGTACTGATTGGAAGGATTAAATCAAATTGAGGAAAATACTCATTGAAAGTTTTAACATAGCTGCGATATTCTCTATCCGCATGCTTCACATCAAATTCCTTTCTGCCAAAGAGCTCCAGTACGGCTCCGATAAGCTTAAAGCCTGTTCTGCTTCTCAATTTTAATAAACTCTTCAAAAATATATGCTTGCTTCTAAAAACCAATACATAGTCTTTAGAATCAATCTTCATCTTTTTTAAAATCGATATTCTCTCACTTAAAAAACCGGTTCTTGACTGAATAAACTTTGTTATTCGATTGTTGCCAAACTCCGTCCTCAAAATTTTCAAGCCTCTATACTCTAACTGAGCCGCTTCTGAGGATATAATTTCCTTATTTAACTGAGAAATAATATAGGGCTGCATTCCCGCCTCTTTAATACAATAAGCTAAGTACTGTATATAATTTGAATTTGCTCCGTACCTCGGAAATGCTCCCTCACTAAAAATAAAAACCCTATTCAACCTCTAACCTCCTTATAAAATCCTAACAAGCCCCGCAGGATTTCCTGCCCAAATCTATAGAGCAAGCCCTTATCCTGCAGCCTGTCATCTCAATTAACCTTTTATTATAAATTTATCTTCTCTTGATTGTTCTAAGCTTTTCTATAAATATTTTCCGATATTTCAGACAAATAGCCAAACCTATACAAGCAATGCCATACCTGACTGCAAATGTCTTATACAGAGGAATACAGGCAAGGCTGAATATTATAAGTCCTGCAGCTACAGTCAGCAAAAATTTGGAATTATAAATAAAGACTTCTGATTTTCCTCTTGCCCTGCGCTCTGTCAAAGTGCCCACCACTATCTGTATCAAAGCAAGGACTATATAAGAAAACAGTGTAGTATAGGCTGCCGCCTGATAGCCGTACCTTGGAATCATAATAAAGTTTAAAACAACATTTAATGCAGCTGCAATAATAGAAGCAATCATTATGTACTGTGTTTTTTTATAAAATAAAAGTACATTTGAGTACATATTGCCGATTGCAGTCAGGAACATTCCCGCGGCAATCGGAGGCATTAAATAAACCGCCTCATAATATTCCTTTGGTGCAAGTATGCCGACTATTTCAGGTGCCACAAATGTAATGAGCAAGGCTATCCCTGCATAAAACAGCAGCGTATAGCTGGCAGAGCTTCTAACCTGCTTCCTTCCTTCCTCATCATCTATATTTTGAAATAAATAAGGGATAAAAGAGCTGTTTATAGAGCTCCACACTATCAGCGACAAGGCACTTACGTTAGATAAGGTTCCGTAAATTCCTACTTCGCTTGCTCCCACCATTTTGCCTATCATCGTTCTGTCCGATACATTCAATACCTGAGAAGCAAAGCTGTATATAATCAGGGGAATACTGAGTTTAAGAGAAAAAACCCAATAATCCTTATTATAAAAGGTTCTTCCCTTCAAGAAAATACTTAAAAACAAGATTCCCGCTATAGTATCTACTACAGCATAATTAGCAAAGAGTCTGACATAAACTACCGGCTGTACTCCATAATGCCTTGCCAGAAGTACAGAAGTAACAGAGGCTGCGGTCGCCCCTATAGCCGTTCCCAAGGAAACCTTGATCACCGACTTGTACTTAAGCTGATATCGCTGTGCAGAAAGCCAAAATTCTCGTGCCGGCTCCACAAAAAAGCCCAGGATCATAAGCAACACCAATGGTGTTTCCAGCTCCAGAAATTCATTCCAGAAATTTATATTGTACAAATAAATAATAAGTACCAGGCCAGACATAAGAGTAGTAATGGTAAGCACAGAGGACATATATTGCCGCCGCTTTCCCTCATACTCCTTCATGCCTACCAGGAAGCCTCCTGATGTCAGAGCAAGGCTGATAATTGTTATCAGCATTGAAGCCCACGAATGGTAAATATTAATAACTCCGATTTCAGCGGTTGTCATAATTCGAGTAAAAATCGGAACTGTAATAATACTTAAGCCTTTAGTTACAAGTCCTGCAATAGTATAAGCCATCGCTGCCTTCGCAGTGACTGAAAGCGTATTAAATCTTTTTACCAAGTTTTTAATATTCATCATTCTATCCTTACTAATTTATTTTTGTATCTGGCAGCACCGAATGTTTTCCGACAAACATCAAAAACAAAGCTGTAGGAATAGAATAGTCATATCTATAGTAAACTGACAGTCCTCCCATGGCAAGTAAAAATGTAATTATAACAAACTTTGCACCCAAATAACTTTTTCTCCTTCCAATATCCTTTATCTTTTCTACAGGTATTCTCAACGTTCTAAATAAAAACCAGAATAAAGGCAGGAGATGCAAACACCCGTAGTGAAAGGATTCAAATATAAACTGATTGTCAAAATATCTATACTCTATTCCACTAAAAACGTAGGTAGCCTGCATTCCTGAACCAACCAGCAGCTTCCAGCTGCTTATTTGACCAAAAAAATCATAAAATTGACCGCTTCTGGTATCCTCCTCAGCCTTCTCTATTAAGGGAAGAATTATGTTTGACAAATAGGACTCTAACAAAAATACTGCAGCCAGGGCAATTAAGACAATCCACATTATTGTCATAATTTTTCCTTTTAAATCCAAGGATATGATTAAATATGCCGTAAATAAAAGGAGACTCTGTATAATCCAGCTTCTTGATACAATTAAAATACTACATAATAAAGCCAGCAAAATAAGCCCTATTTTCAATCCTACTTCCTCGTTGCTCTCCTTTTTATCCAAATCGCTGAAGAGGTAGACCCATAAGGCAAGCATTCCCATACTAAGACTTGTTTTTCCCGGCATATACAAAATGCGATTTCCCCATCCTACTGACAAATAAAAATCCAAAGCTGAATAAAGGCTGAGCAAAAGATAGCCTGCAGTCAGTATTAATGCCGCTTTCTTAAAGTGCTTGGAGAGGCTTTCTTCCCTTCCGAGAAGAAAAAACAGTGGCAAAATACAGGGAGTGGTAGGAACACTTCCGAACCACACATTGATTCCCTCTCCATTTCCATATTCCAGGATACTCCAAAATGCAAAGGGAAGAATGCAAAGCAACACCCAGAATATGTCTTTTCTTCTAAGTAAAAACCTCGCATTATATAAAAGGAGAATAAACAAAATCCCGACTGATGCAGGTGTGGTTCCCAGATTCCTGCCACCTGCCTGATAGGAGTAAAAATTTTCGTAGCTAAAAACCCAGCTTCCACTTACAGAGTAGAGCAGCATTCTTATCAAAAACAAGAACACCGCCATATACAATAATACCGCATTCACTTTATTCCTTGAAAGAACCACTGTATTTCCTCCATTATCTCAATAATTCTTCAAATATGTCTACAACCTTACTTACAGAAAAGCTCTCCCTGATTTTACATTTTGCTGCCATGCTTATCTTTTGCCTTTCCTCAAAGTTTGTTATTAAATATTTCATAGCCCGAGCCAGCCTTTCCTCATCCCCAACTCTTGTCAGCAAACCGTCACGTTTGTTTTGTATCAGGTCCTTCGGTCCGGTGGGACAAGCAGTCGAAATGCAGGGAACACCTACCGCCATAGCTTCTATTAAAGTATTGGGCAGACCTTCATAGTCGGAGGAGAGTACGAAAAGGTCCGCCCTAGCCAGTTCTTCACTCACTTTCTCAGTGTTTCCCGGTAAGCTTACTCTTTGGCGCAGCCCCAATTTGTTAATAAGCTGCTCTAGTTTTTCTCTGTCGTTTCCTTCTCCATAGATTACAAGGCTAAGCTCTTTAAATGAATCGGAAAGCCTTGCAAATGCTTTAATCAAAAGAGTGTGATTTTTTTGCTTATTTAAGCGTCCTACACTCACAATCCTCTTGACCTCGCGTCTGCAATAATAAGCTGTGTCAAGCATCTGCTGCTCTACAGGATTTGGAACTACGAAAATTTTAGAGCCCAGTTTATTTGGAAAATATCTTCTTTGCTCCTGTGTCTGCAGCATAATCTTATCGCTCTTTTCAGTTATATAGTTGACCAGCCTTTTCATCAGAGGTCTTTCAATATAAAGTAAAGGATTATTACGCACTGTAGAAATAAAGGTAAGCTTTTTCAATCCTAGGCATCCGAAATAGGTGTATACTGTGGGCATAGCAAGGAAGGGAATCACAATATCCGGTGCAATCCGCCTTATCAATTGTCTCATCTGCATTATTCTCTTACAGAGACCAAGCTTGCTCCAATTCATCATCCAGCCAAATTCATAGACTTTAACTTCTTTTGCCAAAGGGTATTCATTAGGCAAGCGTTTAAACAAAATCAGATGGACATCTTCACCACGCCTTGCAAGCTCACTGCTAAAAATTGAAACTGCACGCTCTGCACCTCCTTTAGCAAGGAATAAGGTAATAAATAATATCCTCTTTTTTTTCATTATTTTCCCCCTCTTTCTTCATTCACATCAGGTAACAGCTCACAAAACATCTCATTCCACTGTTTTGCTATATATTCCGCCTCAAAGCTTTTTGCCTTCTTCTTGGCGGCTTCTCCCATTTGATGTCTGAGATTATCATCCTTACTGATAGCAAGCATCGCCTTTGCAAACTTCTTTGTATCAAACTGCTCTACAATAAAGCCCTCTACCGAATCCTCTACAAGAGGAATCATTGCACTAAGGTCATAAGAGATTATGGGAACTCCGCATTCAAGTGCCTCCAAAATAACCATCGGCATGCCCTCCCAAAGAGATGACAGAAGGTAACAGGACGACTTCAGGAGATTTTCGCGCATATTATCAGAAAACCCGGGCAGAAAAACTCTTCTTTCCAACCCATACTTTTTAATCTTCGCCTCCAGCATTTTCCTTTCCTCTCCTGTACCATAAATAGTCAAGGTCCAATCCTTATTCTTCTTTGCAAAAATTCTAAATGATTCTATGAGAAGACCAAATGCCTTTACAGGAATCAGCCTGCCCGCAGCGATAAAGCGTTTGCTGTTTAATTCCGCTTTCAATTTTGTCTTAAAGCTTTTGGGATTATAAATCGTTGTACATTTAAGATTTTTATTTTTAAGATAGCACTCCGCATCATATTCATTTAAAACCACCACTCTGTCAAGCTTAGGAAGATATTTAACTGCAATATGGTCCGTTCCCCAGCAGCTCATTCCCTTTGTTTCATAATAAGCCTTGTAGGAGCTGTGCTGCCAGCCTATCGTCTTGCAGCTGACCTCGTCGGCTATACTTGCAAGCAGATAGCTTTCAAAATCTCCGCAGGCTATAGCAATATCAATTTTCTTATTCTCTATAACAGCCTTATACATCCTGCGTTCCTCCGGAATAAGATAACTGTATTCACACAGAGCTTTCATCTGCGGAGAGCCTAAGATTCCGGTTTTTTTATTCAGTTTCCTAAGAGCTTTTCTAAGGATAGATTTCATTCTCATTCTCTTTAAAAAAATAACCTTTACTCTGTCACTCAAACCATAAGTGCTGCGATTTTCTTTAGCCGGATCATCATAGCACTTAATATAGACCCTGTGATTTTTTGCCAGCTCAGAAGCCAAAACGCTTACAACCCTTTGGATTCCTCCTATGTCGAAAAGATTATATAAAAAGAAACATATCTTCATAGCAATTATTCCTCCTAACAGTAGCTTCCTCTCTAAACTTATATCTTTATATCTTAATCTAAAAGCCTTTCTATAGCCTTAGCAGTATAATCCCAAGTAAACCTGCTCATAATCCTGTTATGAGGTCCCTGTTCATCTTTTAAGGCTTCCTCCACTTTCTCCGCAATTTCCTGCCTGCTGCTCACAAGCCAGCCAGAAATCCCGTTTTCAATAATAAAATTCGGTCCGGGAGCCCTCATAGCAACAACTTTACAATTATAATACATAGCTTCTAATATTGCCATTCCAAAAATTTCCTGCTCATTAAGATTTATAAAAGCATGGGCAAATTGATAGAGCTCCAAAACCTCACTATTTGGCATTACCTCAATCAGGGTGGTCTTGGAAGTGAAGCCTCGCTTTTGTACTTCTTCTCTGACCTTGGACTTCAGCTCTCCCTTGCCAACCATCAGCAGTCTGTAATTTTCATCCTTATTAAGAAGCTCGGCAAAAACTTCTATCATTTGCAGAGGCTTTTTCTCCTCTATCATACGTCCGACAAACAAAATCACCTTATCTTCGTCCTGATAGCCATATTTTTTCTTGAGTGTTAAAGTACAAGCCGAGCTTATCTCTTTATTTATAAGACTCATATCCAAACCTACGGGACAGAGAGTTGTATTTTCTGCTCCATATTTTTTTAACTGCTTTTTTACAGTCGGCGTTTTAGCCAGACAGTGAATCTTTCTGTATATTCTCAGGTTTCTGTAAACCAGCAGGTTTATAATGCCTCTTTTCAGCCTGTTTGTACTGTGACTTTCTAAAACTCCTATATAAGCGAAAATTTTTACTGAATGCTTCATTGCCCAACGATAAACAGCAGGAAAGCAAAGCTGAGTATCAGAACAGCAAATCAGTGCATCCAAACCGATATTCAGCCTTCTTAAATCAGGAAATCCATTAATGCCAAGCTGTTTTGAAGGCAAAAGGTGAACCCTGATATTTTTGTAGCCCTCCACCCTCTCTATATGCTCTTTTCTATCCAAAGGTACCAGTCTGTAGACGACAACAGATTCTGCTATAAAGCTTAAGGCTTTTGCCAAGCCGATTTGCTGAGAATTGTACACCCCCTTTTCTCCAAACTTTCCGATACCTGTTGTCAATATGCCTATTTTCATCCCTGTTCCCCCTTACTGCCTACAATCTCTATTGTCAAGCAGACTTTCGTATCCATTTGCAATCCCTTATCTCCCACGAATTACTGCATTCCATATAAAGCTTGTGTTTGTATACAGATACCGCTTAAATAATCGCTTCGGATCCTGAAGCAGTCTGTACAGCCATTCCAAATTCATTCTCTGCATCCACTGAGGTGCTCTTTTTCTGTTGCCTGCATGATAATCGAACCCTGCTCCTACGCCCAGCATAAGTCCTTTTACAAGCCCCTGATGCTTTGCCATCCAAATCTCCTGCTTTGGAGCTCCCAAACCTATCCAGACAAAGTCAGGCTTTGTTTTGTTGATCCTTTCTACCACCTCAATGTCCTCCTCTTGCGTAAGCTTCCGAAAGGGAGGGCTGTACATGCCGGCTATTTTGAGATTGGGATAGCGCCTTTTTAATTCACTCTCCAATTTTTCCAGAGTCTGCGGAGTCGAACCGTAGAAATAATGTCTATAGTTCTTTTCCTTATCCGAAAGCTCAAAAATCTCCTGCATCAGTTCAGGACCCGTAGTACGCTCCATAGAGGAATATCCTCTTCTTCTACCAAGTGAGCTTAGAGGTCCTCCATCAGGAATTGCCATAATCCCTCCATTCTGCACCTTGCGGTATTTTTCATCATGAAAGGCAAGTACTGTTGTATGTACGTTGGAAACGCAGAGGTAATCTCCTGACAAGCCCTCCAGATTAGTCAGCAGATATTTCACCAGCCAAGTCATATTGATTGCGGCAATTTGCACTCCCAGTATATCACACACAGGAATATCCTTTTTAGATACCTCTCTCTTATACGAAGTTTTGTATATCTCGTCGTTGATTATTTGTATAGCATTGTTATTCATTTCTCACACTCCCCAATCTCTAAGCCCTCATAAAACGTTTTCGGTAAAAGATTTTTTCTCAACGTAATCAAGGGCAGTGAATTTTTTACGAGCTTACTTTTGAAAAACGTATCCTTGCCGTTTAAGATAGGTTCATAGATAATCACAGCAACCTCCCTGGCTTAGATACGTTTAATAATTTCTTGGATGGGCTCTGTCTAAAGCCACCAAATCATTTTATAGGTTATTATTGTAATATCTCTCCACAGTTTAATATTTTTTTGCCATATTCCTGTTTTTCACTCCATTGAGAATTGTACCTGCCAGGTTTGCCGATACCTGTCTAAGCTTATATACACCTTTTTCAAATAATTTAAATGAAACACTGTCCTGCTTCACCACCAGCAGCACTGCATCAGAATATGACGACAATGCCAAAGCATCAGAATAAAGAGTTACTGACGGAGTATCAAGCAATACATAATCATAATTATCATTAATCTCTTTTACAGCTTTTTTCATAGCTTCCGTTCCCCAAACATCCGCTTCCCTGTCAAAGTCACTGCCTAAAGGAAGCAAGTCCGGACCTTGAGCTATTTTTACAACATAATCCTTATAGTTCTTACCCTGCTCCAGCATTTCCATTAGCCCCTCATTGTTTTCAACTTCAAAAATCTTATGGAGTGAAGGCTTTCTTAAATTACAGTCCACCAGCAATACCCTTTTGCCTTCATTTGCCAAAACACAGGCCAAGTTTGAAGCAACTGTACTCGTTCCCTGTACTTCCTTCACACCTGTAAACAATAATGTTTTTGTATTTCCTTGCGAGGAAAGAGCATTTATAACCGTCCTAATTCCCTTAAAAGTTTCTGTGGCAAAGGAATTTGGCTGTTTAATCGAAACAGGCTGTTCTATAGTTTTTTTTCTGCCTGATGCATAGCAGGGCACAGCACCAAATAAAGCAATCTCTGTTTTGTTGTGAATATCTTCTTCCGTCTTTATTGTATCGCGTACATTTTCAATAATAAGAGCCGAGCCTGCTGCCAAAAGCAGCCCCAGGAAAAAGCCTCCTAAGACTACTTTTTTCTTATTGGTTCCCATCGGATCCTGAGGCATCTGCGGAGCTTCTACCACTTCAAGATTGGCGGCTCCGGAAACCTTCTCTATCGCACCTGAAAAGGTTTGCATAAATACATCACAGGCTTTAAAAACTTGTTCAGGATTTGTTCCGACTACCTTGAGATTCAACAACTGAGTATCCTTAATATGAGTCAGCTGAATTTGAACATCCCCATTTTCAGCAGTATTCAACTGCTCCTTTACTGCACTCATCACCTCACGAGTTTTTGCAATTTCTGTATAGGTAGGTGCAATCAGCTGCCCAAAATTGGCATCTTCAGGCATAAAGCCATGCTGGATTTGTTCTTCCTTTCTTACTGTATCATCAGTTCTCTCGATATCTTCATTTTTTGTTTCACCTTGAGAGTTTATAATCTCATCTTTTTTTGTGGTTTTTCCCTTTGTAACAATCTCAATCTGCTTTAAAGCTTCTCCTTTTTTTATCAAAACCTTTGCAGAAGCCTGGTACATCGGAGTAATGAAATAATCGCTCATATATGCACTGATACCTGCACACACAAGTGGAAGAAGCAAGAGCAACTTCCAATACTTCCTTATTATCCAAAATAATTCCCTAGACCCCATTACTTCTTCGCCTCTCATAAGCTTAACACCTTTCTCCCTCTCATATCTTTTTCTATACCTTAAAGGCTGAAACTGCAGATTCATTTACCTGTAAATCACCCCCCTTGATACCACATTAAAATATTAATGGGAAATCCGTTTGGATATTAAAGACTGCTTGTCACTGAAAACCCTCAAACCCTTTAATAAACAGGACTTCGCTTGCTTTTGAGGTTATACCATTTTTACTTCGCTCTTAAAAGCCCCTTTGTACGTATCGAATTCTACCACTTAAGTTCCGGCATGAATACTACTAAAGTAGTATTCATGCCGGTTTGTAATTTTTTTATTTCGTCCGCCTTCCGCTCCTTATGCTCTTTTCAAGCTTTTATTTTTATACACACTTAAAAAAATCTATTATCTTATTTTCATTACCTTCGACCTTAATCTTTAGGCTTTTATCATAAGATAATAATAAAGCCGTATTGCATACTTTAAATAATAATTCTAAATCATGAGTAATTAATACAACAGGGATTTCATTTATTTTTTCTTTTATTGCTTTAGCTACAATATTCATTCTTTTATAATCAAGCCCTGCTGTAGGCTCATCAAGTATAAGCAGCTTACTTTTTTTCAGCATGGCTAATATAATTGAAAGCCTTTGCTTCTCTCCTCCTGACAGCTCATGCGGATGCAAATATCTCTTGTCCCAGAGGTCAAATTCAATCAAATATTTCTTAACCTCAGCAAGATAAGCCTTATTATTTGCAGATTCTTTAGTTATAAGTTCTTTTTCCACATTTTCAAAGAAAAACATATCAGCACAGTTTTGCATTGATATTGAGGTATTTTTTATACGCTCCTTTTTATTTTTCCCGAAATCCGTGCTCCCTTCTTTAATATCAAAAAGCCCTGTCAGCTGTCTGGCAAGTGTCGTTTTTCCCATCCCATTAGGTGCCGCAACAGCCATGCATTCATTTTGTGATAAAGTAAAGCTGACAGGATAAAGCAGTTTATAGTCTTTATTTTGTATAATAAGATTTTTAACCTCTGCCTTAACTTCATTTTTATAATCTAAAGCCTCATAGTCTAAATCATATTCAGTAAAGCTTCTTAGATGGTTCTCTAGCTGAATTTGTTTTGTAAGCTCTTTTGACGAATACACAGCCCTTACCGTACCCTCTTTAAGGACTATAAGCCTGTCAAGTATATCTCTAAGATAATATAATCTGTGTTCTGCTATTATTATAGTTTTATTCAGACTTTTTAAATATTTTAAGGTTTCCTTTAAGGCTTCTGTTGATTTATAGTCCAAGCTTGCCGATGGCTCATCGAATATTATAATATCAGCATCATATATAAGTGTTGAGGCTACCGCTATTTTCTGTTTTTGCCCTCCTGAGAGTTTTCTTATAGGCATATTTTTTAATTTTAAAAGAGAAAATTTTTTAATAGCGGCATTGACCTTTTTATACAGCAGCTTTTGCTCCATACCGAGATTTTCTCCAACCAAAGCTATTTCGTCCTCTAAGTTATTTGAAAAAAACTGCTCATTAATATTTTGGCAGACATTGCCTACGTACCTTGCAAGCTCTCCGCTCTTATAGGACTCTATACTGCTGCCCAGTATTTCAATACTGCCTGTCAGCTCTCCCTCATAAATATCAGGAATAAGTCTGTTAAGCAATCGTAAAAGTGTAGTTTTACCGCAGCCTGAAAGCCCTGTAAATACAAGGCATTCCCCCTTATAAGCAGAAAGTTTTATATTTTTAAGTACAGTTTCATCTCCATAATTAAACTGCTTTATATCTATTGAAAGTATTTTATCCATAAGCTTACCATTAATAATAATATTCCTGTAAAGACAATTATAAAATCAATTTTTCCAGGTTTAGCCTCTCTGTAAAAAGTTTTTTTGCAATTATACTCTATGCCTTTTGTAATCATTGAAGCAGTTATAATTTCTCCGGTTGCAAATGCCTTATTAATCATAGGCACTATATAAAATTCTATGCTTCTACCGGGCTTTCTTATATCAAACCCAAAGCCTCTTACTATAAGTCCCTCTTTGATTTCCTTAAAATAATCCATATAGTCAGGCAAAAATCTGAAAAATATAGCAACTGCGACACAGAGCCTGTTTGGCAGCTGCAGGTATCTTAAAGAATTCATAATCTGAGATGTATCGTAAGAAGTCATAGCAGCCGATAAAAGCCATAAAGGATAAAGCTTGATGCCTATTAAAGCCATGCTGTACAATGCTCCAACCCAGGCTCCCTGACGTATGAAATAGTTAATTAAATAAATCAAAGCATAGAGCAAAACGAATGCAGCCGCAAAGTATACGGCTTTCCTTTTATTTAAGACAAGTAAAATGATAAAGCAACATCCTGTTATAATCCAGTAAATATAAGCAGTGCTTATCAATGTAGTTAAAGTGAAAATTATAATTAACATACATATACTTAAAGGTTTTATCACCGGAGAATTATTGATGAAATAATTATTCATAAATTAAACCTTCCTTCACTTATTTCAGGATTCCTCCATGATTTGCGTATGAGGTTTTATTTTTATTAAAAAATCTTTTATTAACCTGCTTTCCGAAAAGAGTGCCTATAAATGAAGCAACTATCTGTATTAACAGAATTATCATTATATTTCTGAAATTTAAAAAGATATCATGTATACGCTGCACCGCCTCAAGCGTAAATAAATTCGGAAAGGTTTTGACCAGTCCCTGAACTCCTAAGATTAATATGAAGAAAAAACCGTGTAAAGAATATACAGCCTGAGATATAATATATGAAACCGCAATGGTGGTATCGTTAGTATAATTTTCTGCCTTAAATATAATAACCTCACCTACCAAGCCTGCCGCAAAAAGTATAAACAACATAGGGAAAAAGCCGATTAACGTATAAACAAGCCCCATAATTAAATAGTAAAGAAATACTGTTCCTCTCTTATGTATCTTATGGCACATCGCAAAGTAGATGGGAGCAGAGAGCAAGCTCCCCAATGAAGTATTTAAAAACAATCCGTATATTCCAAATATTTCAACAACCATCCCAAGTACCATACTTATCACAAGACCTGCGACTCCCAATAAAGTTATAACTATCACATCTTTTAATTTCATTTTTATCCTCCTTATTTTGTACTGCCTAATATATTATATACAATGAGAATACTACTATTTCCAGCTTTATTCAAGTAATTTTACTAAAATGATTAGCCATTTTAGCTTTATAAAATCTCATCTTTTACTATACTATTTCTGTATACTTATGCTATAATGATATGAATCAGTATTTTTCACAGCATATATAGCAAATTTGCCAATTTTTACATAATATTTAATAAAATATTAAGCTTAAATATAATTTACTGATAAGAATATAATATATAATATACAGAAGAGAGGCAAGCGTATGAACTTAGTAAATATACGTGATATTTATAAAAATCCAAAAAATTATATAGAGCAGGAAATAGAGCTTGGAGGCTGGGTACGCTCAAACCGTGATTCAAAAGCTTTTGGTTTTATAATGCTCAGTGACGGTACCTGTTTTGAGCAGCTGCAAATAGTTTATAGTGAAAGCCTTGGTAATTTTGAAGAAATCAGAAAAATAAATATAGGGGCTGCGCTTATTATCAAGGGTAAGCTTGTGGAAACTCCGGAGGCAAAGCAGCCCTTTGAAATACAGGCAACTGCTGTTAAAGTAGAGGGTCTTTCCTCACCTGAGTACCCTCTCCAGAAAAAACGTCATTCACTTGAGTTTTTACGCAGCATCTCGCATCTCAGACCAAGAACAAATACTTTCCAGGCAGTATTCAGAGTACGCTCACTTATTGCCTTTGCCATACATAGCTTTTTTTATGAAAGAGGCTTTGTATATGTTCATACTCCTATAATCACAGGCAGTGATGCCGAAGGTGCCGGAGAAATGTTTAGAGTCACTACTCTCAATCTTGACAGCCCACCTAGAACCGCAAAAGGAGAGGTAGATTTCTCGCAGGACTTTTTCAATAAAGAAACTTCACTTACTGTCAGCGGACAGTTAAACGGAGAAGCTTTTGCTATGGCATTTAAAAATATTTATACCTTCGGTCCGACCTTCAGAGCTGAAAATTCAAATACGGCAAGACATGCCGCCGAATTTTGGATGATAGAGCCTGAAATGGCATTCGCAGACCTTGTCGATAATATGGATGTCGCCGAGAGCATGCTTAAGTATATTATAAACTTTGTACTTGAAAGCGCTCCTGAGGAAATGAAATTTTTTAATGATTTTATAGATAAGGGGCTGCTTGAAAGACTTAAAAATGTTGCAGAATCAGACTTTGGGCGTATCACCTACACCGAAGCTATAGAAATCCTTGAAAAGCATAATAATAAATTTGAATATAAGGTAAGCTGGGGCTGCGACCTTCAAACTGAACATGAAAGGTATCTTACTGAAAAAATTTTCAAAAAGCCTGTATTTGTAACTGATTATCCAAAGGATATAAAAGCCTTTTATATGAAGCTTAACCCTGATAATAAAACCGTTGCTGCCATGGACTGTCTGGTACCCGGAATAGGTGAAATCATAGGAGGCAGTCAGCGTGAAGACAATTATGCTAAGCTTGTGGAACGAATCAACGCTCTCAATATGGATATAAGCTCCTACGGCTTTTACCTCGACTTAAGAAAATACGGTTCTGCTACACATTCAGGCTTCGGTCTTGGATTTGAAAGATGTGTGATGTACCTTACAGGTATTTCAAATATAAGAGATGTGCTTCCTTTCCCTCGTACAGTAGGAAACTGTGAGATATAATATTATAAAATTATCTGGGTGAAATTATGAAACTTATACATACTGGTGACCTTCATTATGGAATGAATCCCGATACCAACAAGCCCTGGAGCAAAGAAAGAGCTGCGGATATAAAAAATTCTCTTTCTATTATAGTAAATGAATGTAAAAAAAGACAGGTTGACCTTTTGCTCATAGCTGGAGACCTCTTTCACAGGCAGCCTATAATCAGGGATATAAAAGAGGTCAGCTACCTTTTTTCCACTATCCCTCAAGTAAATGTAATTATAACAGCGGGCAACCACGACCGAATCAGTGAAAATTCAGCAATACATTCTTTTCCCTGGTCCGACAATGTACACTATATAAAAACTCCTGATATAAGCAGTGTTTTTCTTCCTGATATTAATACTGAAATCTACGGCTTTTCATATTATACTTATGAAATACGTGAAAACCTGCTTGCAGGAATTAAGGCTCCTGACAACGGCCGTATCAATATACTTATGGCACACGGCGGAGATTTAAGTCATGTGCCCTTTGATAAAAATGAACTGGGCAGGGCAGGCTTTTCCTATGTTGCGCTCGGACATATACATAAGCCTCAGGTACTTGTTGAAAATAAAGTGGTTTACTGTGGTTCTCCTGAGCCTCTCGATATTACTGAAACCGGCAGGCACGGATTCTACTATGCTGAAATTGATGATATAAGTGCAGAAGTGGTCAAGCTTGAATTTATTCCTTCCGCACGTGTACAATATATATCACTGATAATAAATGTAAGTCCTGCCTCAACTAATTCTGAGCTTTTAATGAGCATTTCAGATGAGGTAAATAAAAGAGGCTTAAATAATATTTACAGAATAAAAATACGCGGTGTGCGCGACCCTGATATTGAGTTCGATTTAGGAATTTTCCAAAATAAAATTAAAATTTCACAAATCATAGATGATACTGAGCCTCAATATAATTTTGCCAAGCTCTGTGCTGACCACCCTACTGACATGATAGGCTTTTTTATCCAGGAATTTTATAAGCCTGAGCTTAGTGATGTTGATAAAAAAGCACTTTGTTATGGTATAAATGCACTTTTGCATACTACCGAAGAAAGGGGATAGGAATGAAGCTTCTTGAAATTGATATAAAGGGATTTGGTAAATTTCATGGGCAGCACATAGATTTCGGCAATAAGCTTAATATTATCTATGGCTATAATGAAACCGGAAAATCCACTATACATACTTTTATAAGAGCTATGCTCTACGGTCTGGAAAGAGCAAGAGGCCGTGCAAGCAAAAATGATACCTGGTCAAGATATGAGCCTTGGGATATTGAAAGTCCCTATGCAGGTGTTATGAAGGTAGAATATAATAATGAAGTCTACAGAATTGAAAGAAACTTTTCAAAAAATGCCGCCAATCCCCTCATTATTGTCAATGAAAGCCGAGGACTGCCGGTAGAAAATCCCAAAGCTCTCCTTGATGAGCTTATGTGCGGGCTTACTGAGACCGCCTATGCAAATACGGTAAGCATAGGTCAACTTAAAAGTGCTACTGAAAAGGGTATGATTAACGAGCTGAAACACCATATTTCAAATATGAACAGCTCCGGAGATTTTTCAATAAATATTACTAAAGCAGGCGAGCTTCTTAAAGCCCAAAAAAAGGTTTTTACTTCACAAATACATCACGAGGCTACACAAGACTATAATGCAAACCTTACTGAAATTATAAATATAGAAAAAGAGATAAATTCTCCCCTATATATAAATACTATAAATTTCTTAAGAGAAGAGAAAGAGAAAAATCAACAAAAAGAAGCCGAGCTTCTTAAAGCCCGGGCAAAGCTTATGGAAGAGCTTTCAACTAATCATCAAATTCTTGAAGATAACGGCTTTGATGACAGAGATGAAATAGAAGAATTTCAAAGCGACCTCAACTCGGTATATCAAAATTTTGACTATGCTAAAAGTAAGGTTTCCAAACAGCACTTTAAGTTTGTAGCAGTATTAAGCATAATACTTTCCGTCCTTTTTGCCGCGCTCACAGTTTATTTATTTATCTCAGGACCTGAAAACCTAAGCAGCAGCTCATCAATTTTAAAGCATAATATTTTTCTTGGAGTAAGTGCAGTGCTCTGCCTGGGTTTTTTAATTGCTTCCGAATTTATAATAAAAACTTTTTCTTCACAGAAAAAGCTTTTAAAAACTGCCACCTCAGAGCTTCTTGAACTTTTTGACGGCATGGATGAAGACTTGGACGAGCCTCTGCCGGATTTGGAGATTCTTAATGAAAACCTTGATGCTCTGCAAGATATTTCATTAAAAATCAGTAATTTAGAGAGAGAAGTTGAAAGCATTGACGAAGAAATTTCTCAGCTGCACAGCCTTAATGAAAGATATGATTCTAAAATTGAGCTTCAGCAAAAAAATCAGTGGGAGCTTGAAAAGCAAATTGAACATCTTTCCAACCTCAGAGATGAAAATACTACACTTAAACATGTCATTTCTGAAAATGACAGGCTGCAAACCGAAGTTTCTGCGATAGATATGGCGTATGAAACGATACAGCAGCTCTCTCTTACAATCAGAAATTCTTTTGGCATGCATCTCAATGCGGAAGCCTCAAAATTTATTAAAGCTATCACCGATGGTGTTTATGATTCAATGTCAGTTGATGAAAATCTTAACGTATTTATGAATACCAAGAATAAACTTGTCCCTATAGAGCAGCTCAGCAGCGGAACTATGGACCAGATTTATCTGGCGCTGAGACTTGCAAGCACTAAGCTGCTTCAGGGAGAGGGAGAGCCGCTCCCTCTTATCTTTGACGACAGCTTCGTAAACTATGATGAACATAGACTTTTAACCACTCTGACCTGGCTCAATAAATTTTATGACACGCAAATCCTTGTATTTACCTGCCATAAAAGAGAGGCTTTCCTGCTGCATGAAGCTGAAACCGAATTTAATCTTATACAGATATAAATATAAGAGCCCTGGAATAATCCCAAATAGAAAAAACGCCGGAACCGGTATCTGCCGGAGTCGGCGTTTCTTTACTTTAAATATACGCTATTTTATTAAAAATATGTTTTTAATAGAGTGCCGATTCTTTCCACCTAGAAGATTCTCCAGCCAACTATAAAATTCCTCTGCCACCAGCCGCCTAAAGACCTGGTAACCACTCTGCCGTTTGACGACGAAGCATCAATTACAGCGCCTCCGCCTGCACATATCCCCACATGCCCGCTCACTACGACTATATCGCCGGCTCTTAAATCTGAAAAGCTGCTTATTCGGGTATATTTTCCTACACTCTGCCAGCCTGAGCTTGTCAGATAGCTCTGATTTACACCTGCATTATTCAGGCACCAATACACAAAGCCTGAACAGTCAAATGCTCCCGGTCCCTTAGCCCCCCACACATAAGGAGTTCCGACCTTGGAAGAAGCTACGGAAAGCAAGGTTCCAACTCCTCCTCCGCCTGTGTAGGCAGGTGCTGAATTACCACCGCCGCTCTTATTGCTTTTTCCGGAATTGCCGCCTCTGTTATTATTGCCGCCGCTTCTTACAGCTGCAGTAGTTTTAGGTACTACCGGTGCCGGTCTTACCGCATTTTCTGCCGTAAGCTTCGCTATAGTGAAAGCACCTACCGAGCCGTCTGCTGAAAGTGAATTTCTTGACTGAAAGGCTTTGACAGCCTGAACAGTTTCTTCTCCAAAATATCCGCTTATATTGTCAGCCGGCAGATAGCCCCATTTATTCAACATCTTTTGAACATTTTTTACCTGCTCACTCTGGTCGCCAAGTGAAAGACCGTTTGGAATGGCAGTGCCTGAAAGGATAGCTGCCCTTGTAGAGGGTCCCAAATATCCGTCAACCACCTGGTCATTTTTAGACTGAAAAGCTTTAACCGCTATTATGGTATCATCTCCATAGCTTCCGTCAGGTACACTGGTCATATAGCCAAGCTCAAAAAGCTTTTTCTGCAAGGCAAGCACTACATCGCTTTTTTCACCATAAGCAAGAAGATTTGCCTTAACCTGGTCGGAATAAATCAGATTAAGAGTCTTTAGTCCCACCTTTCCGTCCTGCTCGAGTGAGTTTACCTCCTGAAGCTTTTTCACCGCTTCTTCAGTTTTATCTCCAAAGCTGCCGCTGACCTGCCCCTCTTCTGCAAGATAGCCAAGCTCATAAAGTCTTGACTGTATTCTGTAAATATCGTCTCCTGAATCTCCGTTTTTAGCCGCATAAAACTTGGCGTCTTCCGCCATTATCATTTCGTAAGTGCTTCTTCCTACTATACCGTCTTGTGACAAATCATTCTGTCTTTGGAAAATTTTAACTGCCGCCTCAGTCACCGGACCATAATAATCGGAGGGCTCATCATTTTCCATAAATCCCAGATACATAAGCCTTTCCTGTAAGTCTTTTATAATAGGATGCTGAACCCCTATCCTTATAAATTCGGGTACAGGTGCTGTAGTAGGTACCTCCATATTCAGTGAAGGAAACTGTGCTCCCGTAGGTGAAAGTGCCATGACCTGAGCAGTCCGTGCATCGCTGCCTGCCATATCTGCCGATGAAGGCGTAGCCGGCGATATTTTGATAAATGCTCCGCTCACTGCTATTATCCCATAAATACATACTATTACGGCTACTGTGGCAATCCCGGCAATAACCTTAAAATTTGCAGTATCAGCAGCATAGAGCCTTATCCTATTAATAATATTTTGAAATGAAATCAGAAATTTATTATTTGTATTTTTACTAGCTTTTTTATTTTTTTTACTAATTTTTATCTCTTTCCTTTTCTTCATAAATTTTAACCTGTATATAAATTAATCCGTTATTTAATATGATTAAACAGTTATCTTTCCCATATAAAGCCAATTATAATGCAGGTGTTTTTCAAAGCTTATGCCTGTATTGCAAGCTCGTCTGCAAGTCTTATGAAAGCATCTAAATCCAAGGCTTCTCCCCTTATAGCCGGATTAAGTCCGGTATTTTTTAATGCTTGTGCTATCCTCTCCTTATCAAATCCAAGCTCAGTTGAATTTATAAGCCCATTTTGCAGAGTCTTTCTTCTCTGATTAAAGGAAGCTCTGATAATTTTAAAAAGTAATGCTTCATTAATTGTTTTATAACCTTTTTTTTCTTTTATGTCAAGCTTTATTACTGCCGATTCAACTTTAGGCTTAGGTATGAAGCAATTAGGCGATATTACTGCCACCAGGCTTGCCTCAGAGTAATATGCAACTGTCAGCGACATAGCACCATAGTCTTTACTTCCGGGAAGCGCCTGCATGCGCCTTGCCACCTCCTTCTGCACCATCACGGTTATGCTGTCCAGAGGATGCTTTTCTTCAAGAAGCTTCATAACTATCGCTGTAGTGATATAATAAGGAAGATTTGCAACTACTTTTATCTTTCCTGAACCTGAATAGGCTTCAATTAGTTTTTTTATGTCCGTCTTCAATATATCCTTATTGACAATTTCAACATTTTTATATTCCGACAGAGTTTCATTTAATATAGGTATTAAAAGCTTGTCTATCTCAACCGCTATAACCTTTTTAGCTTTAGCGGCAAGCAGCTGTGTAAGGCTCCCTATGCCCGGACCTATCTCAATGACAATATCGCTGTCACCTATATCTGCCGAAGCTATTATCTTATCCAGCACATGAGCATCTATGAGAAAATTCTGACCGTATTTCTTGCATAAAGTGAACCTGTGCTTCTTTATTATATCAAGTGTGTTGGCAGGATTTGAAATCCTAAGCATCTAATCTATCTCCTTTATTTCAGCCTTTTATACAGTGCACAGGCATTTTCATTTGTCTGTTTAATAATATACTCCATACTTACTCCCTTGATATCCGCTATCGCTGCCGCCACATATTTAAGATATAAGGAAGAATTTCTCTTTCCTCTAAAGGGTTCAGGAGCAAGATAGGGGCAGTCCGTTTCAAGCACTATAGCCTCAATAGGTAAATACTCTATTACCTCCTTGAGCTTTCTTGCATTTTTAAAAGTAGCCACCCCTCCTATTCCAAAAAACATTCCAAGCTTCAGGTACTCTCTGGCAAGCTCCACCCCATAGGAATAGCAGTGCATTACTCCGCCGATTTTCACAACCTTGCTTTCTTTTAATATATCAAAAGTATCCTGAGCAGCATCTCTTGAATGTATCACTACCGGAAGTGAAACCTCCGCTGCAAGCTCAAGCTGCTTTTTAAATACTTCTTTTTGCAGCTCTTTTTCCGAGTCCTCCCAGTGATAATCAAGTCCTATTTCTCCTATTGCAAGAACCTTTTTATTCTCACATATTTTCTTTATTTTATCAAGCACTTCTGCTGAAGCTTCTGCTGCATAGGAGGGATGTATTCCTGCACTTGCGTATATGCCGCCATATTTTTCTGCAAGCTCTATGCATTCTAAAGTAGTTTTTAGGTTAGTTCCTATATTGACAGCCTTTTCTATCCCCTGCTCATAAATCTTCTTTATAATTTCATCTCTATCTAAATCAAAAGCTTCGTCATTATAGTGTGTGTGTGTATCTATTATCATCCTTTACCTCAAAGCTATAAATATATTTACTGCTATTATATGCAGTATTATAAAGTGCACCTATTCAATATAATATTTTTCTGATATATGAACAATATCTAAGGAGAGCTATAAAAGCTCTTCCTTAGATATTGCTATAAAATAATTATTTAATTTTATAAAACCTCCGCTCCATCTTTTACTGCTTTTTGAGGCGACATTACAGCAAGGCTTCCGGCATCATCTTCAGCACTTAATATCATGCCCTCTGACACCATACCGGCAATCTCTCTCGGCTTTAAATTTACCAGCACCAGCACCTGTTTTCCTATAAGCTCCTCAGGCTTATACCAGGCCTTTATCCCGCTTAATATCTGTCTTGTAGCTGAGCCTATCTTTACCTGTAAGCAAAGAAGCTTTTTTGATTTTTTTACTTCTTCACATTTAACTACTGTACCTACCTGAAGCTGAAGCTTTACAAAGTCATCATATTCAATTATTGGCTTAGTCTCTATATCCATCCCTTCCGCCTTATCAATTAGATTGTCCGCTTTATCTGAGGATGTATTTGAGGCATTCAGCTTTTCCACTCTTGACATAACTTCATTTGCATCCATTCTCGCAAACAATATTCTGCCCTCACGAGCTACCCTTGTCTTATCCGGCAGAAGTCCGAACTTATCCATGTCTTCAAAATCTCTCCTGTCAGCTCCAATCTCATATAATATATCTCTTGCAGTTTCAGGCATAAAGCTTTCAAGCAGTGAAGCTCCTATCGTTATAGCCTCAGCTATATTATAGAGTACATTTTCAAGTCTTGCATACTTGCCTTCATCCTTTGCAAGTATCCAAGGAGCTGTTTCATCTATATATTTATTGCAGCGTTTAAATATAGTCCAAATCTCAGTAATTGCCTCAGCTACTCTGAGCTCATTCATTTTTGCATTTGCTCTTTCAGCTGCAAGCATTACAGTATCCTTTAATTCTCTGTCATACTCAATATGTGAAGGCTCACTGTCATCCTTGGTATTGCTCAGCACTCCTCCAAGGTATTTATTTGTCATCGACACCGTACGTGACACCAGATTTCCCAGAATATTGGCAAGGTCTGAATTATACCTCTCTATCATAAACTCCCAGCCTATGGTGCCGTCATTATCGAAAGGCATTTCATGAAGTACAAAATATCTTACTGCATCAACTCCGAAAAAATCTACCAGAGTATCTGCATAAAGCACATTTCCCTTTGATTTGCTCATCTTATTTTCACCCTGTAAAAGCCAAGGATGTCCAAAAACCTGCTTAGGCAGCTCCACATCAAGAGCCATTAAGAATATAGGCCAGTAAATTGTATGGAAACGTACTATATCCTTACCTATCAGATGAAGGTCGGCAGGCCACATCCTTTTAAATAATTCACTGTGATTTCCGTCGCAGTCATAGCCTATACCTGTTATATAATTGGTGAGGGCATCAAGCCAGACATAAATTACATGCTTATCATCAAAGGTCACCGGAATTCCCCATTTAAAGCTTGTCCTTGATACACAGAGGTCTTGAAGTCCCGGAATAAGAAAGTTATTCATCATTTCATTCTTTCTTGATACCGGCTGTATAAATTCAGGATTATTATTAATATGCTCTATTAATCTGTCGGCATACTTGCTCATTTTAAAGAAATACGCTTCTTCTTCAGCCTTATGCACCTCTGCTCCGCAATCAGGGCATTTTCCGTCAGCTAATTGACTGTTGGTAAAATAATTTTCACAGGCGGTACAGTACATGCCTTCATACTTACTCTTATAAATATCTCCCTGCTCATAAAGCTTTTTAAATATTTTCTGAACCTGAAGTTCGTGGTCACTGTCAGTAGTTCTCATAAACTTATCGTATGAAGTGTCCATGAGGTCCCATATGGTTTTTATATTCCCTACCGCTTCATCTACATATTCCTTCGGAGTTTTGCCCGCTTCAACAGCTTTTGCTTCCACCTTCTGCCCATGCTCGTCAGAGCCCGTCATAAAATAAACCTCATATCCCTGACATCTTTTAAATCTTGCAATCGCATCGGCAAGTATAATCTCATAAGTATTTCCTATATGCGGTTTTCCTGAGGCATACGCTATCGCCGTAGTTATATAAAATTTTTTCTTTTTCTTACACATTTTGCTCCCGGTCCTTTCTAAAATCTCATGCCCTATATATTCATTATTTTATAAGTTTTTATGCACAAGCAGCTTAATATTTTAACAAAAGCTATTGGCTTTCACCACTGGATTCACTTCCATTAAGGGTAGTAACTGTATTTATTTTAACATTGCCTGATTTATTAATATCGGTTTCAAATTTCATATCTGTAGTATCACTTATACTCTGACCGTCTACTTCAATAGTTATATTGGCTAATTCAAAATTATCTATATAGGTATTTGCTATAGCTGCCATAAGCTGCTTATTATTTATATCCACACCGCTAAGTGAAAGCACTCCCTTATCTCCGGTAATATCAAATGATTCCAGCTGCGCCTTCTGGTCTGTCACATTCAGCTCTGCAAACTTAGCAAAAAGCAGCCCCGCATCAAGAGTATCTATTGAATCCATGCTCTGGGTTATTCCTCCCGGTCCCGGGATATATATAGACACTCTCTCAACCTTTGGAGCTGTAGGGTCAGGAACCTTATCATCCCTTCCTCCCGTTTCTCCCATAGACATCTCATAAGCTGCTTTTGCACTTTCACTGGCTTCCTTGCTCTGCTGCTCAGAATTTCCAACCTTAGGGCTTGAACAGGCTCCTGCCATAAATATACTTGATATAATTGCACCTGCAAGTAAAACTCCCATTAATACTTTTTTCATTTCTTATTCTCCTTAAAATATCATAAATAATATCTGCTGAAAATATTGTGATACAAGTTTTAATTATACTAAAAAGCGTCTGTTCTTTCAATAAAAAAACCCTGCTAAAAATTAGATTTTTATTAAAACTTTTTTTACATAAATAGCACTTTCTGTCACATAGGATTGGAGAAAAAGCTTTGCAATGCTTTCCGGTAAAATCAATATTACAAAAACTATTTACCAAAATAAATGAGAAGCCGCCAAATTCGACATTCGCTGAATCTGGCGGCTTCTCTTATTATATTAAAGTTTGTACTTATACCATATCAATAATTTAAAGCTTAGAATATAGTTTGACCGTCAACCGGAGTAGCAAGTGCATTCAGTGCTTTCTCAACTATCTTGCGGCGAAGTGATTTTTCTTCGTCATGGTCAAGTGCAGGATTGCCAAGCGGATGAGGTATGGCAATAGCAGGAACTATTCTGTTTGCGCCAACTGTCATTGAAATCGGAGTAACAGTACATACATGGACTACCGGTATGCCCGCTCTTTCAATCTCTTTTACCATCGTTGCACCGCAACGAGTACAGGTGCCTCAGGTAGAGGTAAGGATAACTGCATCAACTCCCGCTTCCTTCAGTTTAGGAGCATATTCGTCAGCAAATTTCTTCGCAGAGGCTACTGCTGTACCGTTTCCTACCGTGGTATAGAATAAATGATGAAGGCTGCCTATCTTTCCCTCCTTCTCCATATCTCTCAATACATCCACAGGAAGCACTCTGTCCGCATCTTCATTTGCATATACAGGGTCATAGCCGCCGTGGGCAGTTTCATAAGTATCTGCTGTAAGGTCATTTACTCCGGTGATATCATACTCTCCGTAACGTGTAGCATTTGAGCTTTCAATATGGTCAGGATTTCCCTTCGGGCAGATACCGCCTGAGGTAACAAGTGCAATCTTTGCTTTTGAAAGGTCTTTAACCGGAGGATTCGGCTCCACTCTGTCAAAAGTCGGCATAGGATATTCTGTGACAAACTCTTCACCGGCAAGCTTTTTAAGAAGCATATCCACAGCTCTCTTTGAGCCTCTTTCTTTCTCAAAAAAGTTTACACGCACTCCGTTAGGGATGTAGCCTTCTTCCTCTGCTGTACCTATACGCTCTTTTTTAGCCAGCTTAAGTGCAAGCGGAACCAATTTTCCTACTGCTGCTCTCATTCCTGCCGCACTGTTTTTAGTGGCTATCATATAAACATCTTTCTTAAACATATCAGCACCAGGGTTTTCAACATACATTCCGGTTATCGCGGGTATGCCAAGCTTCTCCTGAACCTCAGCGCATATAGTTCCACAGGCAACACCGTAGCGTCCTGCATTAAATGCTGGTCCAGCTATAAATAAATCAGGCTTCTGAGATTTAACCATTTCAAGTATATCTGCTTTGGCTTTCTCAAGATTCTCATTAAAGTAAGAGTCACCGCAGACTATTGTTGCTACAATCTCAGCTTCTCCCTTAAATCCTGCCTGAAGTGCCAGTCCGGGTCCAACGACCTCGCCTACTCTAAGCTCAGCTTCATAGCCTGCTTTTTCTTCTCCGCCTATCTGTGCAAAGAACTGGTTTATATAATGAACTATTCTAATCACCTTATAACTCTCCTTTCCTATCTTGCACTAAGCTTATTAAAGCCTGTTTCATTGGTTGCACCTGTGATTACCTGAAGCTCAACCTCTAATGAGCCGTCTTCAAGTACGGTTTTATCACTTGCACCAGCAATCTTTGTAATGTAGTCAAGTGTTCCTATAACCTTGTCAAGCTTAGGAAGTATAACTACTTCATTTGCGTTTCCGCCTGTAACCACTGCATCCGCTGCTGCATCCGCATCAGCAAGTGACTGTGATTTTCCATCTCTGCCTGCGTACTCGTCTGTAATTATAACAGTTTTAACACCTTCCGCTTCAATCTTTTTGCAGTTCATTATAAGGTCTGTATCAGGATTCCCAAAGCCCTCCTGCGATACTATAACTCCGTCAAGGTCAAGCATTTTGCAAATTTTGGCTGTCCAGTCTGAAGACCTCTGCTTATCAGCAAGGTATACATTTTCGTTAGTAATTATCTGGCATACAAAGTTAATTGTTTTCCCATGCTGGTCAAATAAATCATGAACCACCGGATTGTTAAGATGTACATAGGTAGGATTCTTATCGCATGCAGATACACAGTTTCCTGATACAATCGCTCCGTCCATAATCTCTGTAGGATTAAGTATAGTAGGAACTATCTTCTTTGCATCTACTCCATAAACATAGGTGTCATGTAAAAGTCCCTGACTCTGAAGCATCTGCACATAAGCAACTCTTGGAAGCCCGGGATACATTGTAAAGCCCTCTTTAATGGTGGGGGTTTCATAAACTCTGGTTTCATCCGGAGTAAGCTCTTTTGCAAGTTCTCCAAGCTTAACTGCAACTCTGAATCCCGCAAATCTTACAGCCTGCTCATAGTCATGCTGCTTGATCCCCTCTACAGGCTCACATACCATCACAAGATTAAGGGTTTCTGAAAATGGAGTATATTCGGCTCCCTTTCCCACCATATCTATAACGCCTTCCTGGAAGCCTACTATCTTTCCTGCAGTAACTACAGCCATACCCTTAAGTGCATAGGTTTTACCCTCGCCCACAGTATCAACCGGTGCTATAACTCCAGGAAAGATGCCGCCTCTGCCTTCAACCTTTACCCTAGGTTCAATGACATCCTTTACAGGTGTAATTCTTACTGATTCACCAGGTTTAGCGATGTCAAACTCAACACTTTTAATTTTTTCATCCTCAAGGACTACTTCTCTAAGTGCCTCCTTAGATACATACAGAACACCTGAGTCAATCTTTAATTCAGATGCAAACTGAATGTCCTTGATAAAAATACTTCCCAATTCAAGTTTCACTTATCATTTACCTCCTTAAATGAAATTATTTACAGCTTAGCATTTCCGCCCTGCCATATATTTATATTATAATTAACCAAGTGCAGCATCAATACCGCTCTTAATTAATGATAAATCAACGGTTTGGAAATCCTCCAATACTCTGTCATCATAGCTGTCTTTTGTAAAGTTGAACTTTTTGCAGCTTTGAATTGCAGATTCAATCATAGAAAGAGATTTTATATCAAGCCTTCCCTTATCCGTACTTAGCATAACTGATTTATAAGGAGTTTCGCCGGGCTTCACACTTCCTGAAAGCGGATGTGACATAAGCCTATAACCAAGATGTATCCTATCTCTTATTGCCTGAAGTATTTCCTCATAAGTTCCTGATATATATCTGACCTCACACTCATCCTTTAAAGTTTTATTGACCAGAGGATTGTTTGTCATAATTATATACTTTCTTTTCATCTGTGAATCTGCCTCCAAATATTTTAAAGCATAAATATTTTGTTATATTCTTAACACTTTAAACTCTAATAAAAAGGACGAACACATCTGTAAGTGTAGTCGTCCTTTCTGTCTTTTACATAAATAACTGTATAATTCAGAATACGGTCCGTTCTACAGTCCTTTTACCTGAAAGATTCACCTTTATATGCACTGACATATACAAGCTTGCCTCTTCGGTGTCCGATGCCGGAGCTCTCCCGTAAAACCTCAACCCGATACCTTTTATTTACATTATATATTAAAATTGTATTTTTTGAAACTCTATTTATTACTAAAAATTTATAAATTAACTAACTCTACATTAGTCATTGTTTTCAGGTCTATGCTTAATTTACTTTTTCTTATTTTTAAAATTTTCAAAATAGTCCTTATGCACCTGTTTGACTACATTTGTAAGAGCAAACAAGGCAATTATATTGGGAACTACCATAAAAGCGTTGAAGCAGTCGGCAAGATTCCACACTATATCTACCTCAGCAAGTGAGCCGAGGAAAATACATACCGCTACTACTCCCGCATAAATCTTTACCGCTCCGGGTCCAAACAGATACTTGATATTTGCCTGGCCGAAGAAATACCAGCCTATAATGGTAGAAAATGCGAAGAAGAAAAGACATATAGCTATAAATATATCTCCGCCTTTACCAAATACTGTCGAATAAGCAAGCTGTGTAAGCGCAGCTCCTGTAATCTTAGCTCCTGTTGCATCTACAGCAGTATTTAATTTAACAGAAGTTAATATAACAAAGGCAGTCATATTAAGAACTATAAAGGTATCTATAAATACGCCTATTATAGCTACAAAACCCTGCTCTACCGGGTGATCAACCTTAGCCACTGCATGTGCATGGGGGGTAGAACCCATACCGGCTTCATTTGAAAAAAGCCCTCTTGCAATTCCTTTAGTAACTGCTATCTTTACAGTAGCACCTATAGCTCCACCTGCTACTGCCTGAGGATTAAAAGCACCTACAAAGATGGACTTAAATGCATAAGGAATTTCTCCTATATGCGCAATAATTACCACAAGTGAGCCCACTATATAAAAAGCCGCCATAAAAGGAACTACCATCTCTGCCACCTGTGCAATCCTCTTTATACCGCCTACAAAGACAAACAGTGCAATGCAGGCAACAAAGATTCCCATAATATACTGAGGAACTCCAAAAGCCTTATTAAAAGCAGCGGCTATTGAGTTTGACTGCACTCCGTTACCCATAAATCCAAGTGCAAATACTATAAGCACTGCAAAAATTCCTGCAAGAGCTTTTCCAAGCCCATCTTTAAAGGCAGCCTGAATATAGTATACCGGTCCTCCGGTGACTTCCCCGTCCGAACCGACCTTTTTAAATTTCTGCGCCATTACCGCCTCGGCATATATAGTCGACATACCGAGAAAAGCTGCGATCCACATCCAGAATATAGCTCCTGCACCTCCGGTTGCTATAGCTGTAGCAGCTCCGGCTATATTTCCTGTACCTACCTGAGCCGCAATCGCTGTAGCCAATGCCTGAAATGATGACATGCCGTCAGCTCCGGCAGCGCCTTTTTTATTGAAAAGACCTCCAAAGGTCCTTTTCATTCCCTCTCCAAAACCTCTGACCTGTACAAAACCGAGATTAATGGAAAACCAGATTCCTCCTAACACTAAAGCAACAACTAAGATATAACTTGAAAGAAAATTATTTACTGATAAGATAATATCATTTAACCCCTTCAATGTATATTCCTCCTTTTAGAAATATTTTAGCCCTTTATACTGCCGCTTGCCGACAGTCTTAAAACCTACCTTTGAAAACAGACTATATGCCGCTAAAACATTTTTAGTAACCTGCTGTCTATGCTTACCTCCTTCTTTATAGATAAAGCGGATATTATCGGTCCGCTTTGCTGCTCATAATCTATGCCCATATCATGCACCACATATAATATACAAAAATTATCAATAATCATACCGATATGTAAAGACTGCTTATTCAGTTTATAATAATAAGCATTAGTAATTTTTACATATTTTAAGATGTAACTATTAGATAAATTCGTACAATTAGTATAGCATTTTCTTTAGCTTTATTCAACTGTTTAAATATAATAGACTTTAAAATTCTCAATAAGCTATTTCTTAGAGTAAGTATTATCAGCTTGGTGTTACTCTTGTGAATATATTAATTTATACTATTTTCAATCTTATTAAATTGTATTTTTTATATAAAATACATACAAGTAACAATAAATTATATTTTGAATCATTTTCCTTCTGTGACTTGTATTATACTATTTTGAAGGGATACCGGAAACTCCTGCTTCAAATTTCCTTTATTTTATTATCTTCTGATTTTAATATATTCTGATTTTTTGAAAAAATAATTTCTGATTTTTTGTCTTAGCAGCTCTCTGCCTATAAACACAGCTTTTTCCTGTACCTCCTCATCAACTAAGAGTACGCTGTATCTTCCGCCTGCCAAATCAAACTGCAGATTTTGCTTTCCAGCTTTTATATCTCCTTTTGCTCTTACTATATCCCCAAATTCTCCTCTCAGCATTCTTTCAAGTATATTAATAAGCAGCTCCGGCGAGTCTAACCCCATATTCGCTATTGAAAGAGTTTCAAAATCCTCTGTATTGCTTGAATTTCCCGAATTTTTACCACCGTCCTTAATATAATTGCCGCTGTTATCCTTTAAAAGCAACCCATCCCACCAGCTTTGCTCTATATTTGAATAATGCTCACTTACTATATCGGCTTCCCGGTTAATATTTTTTAAAAAAGCTGCGAGAGCTGATTTCTCAGCTGCCGCAGCCTCCTCTATTTTAGATATTACTATAGTTTTAGCAAATTTAATTTGATTAATATATAAATCTTTAAATTCATTAAACTGATTTCTGAAGCTGTACCCGTCAACTATAGTAATAGGTGCAAGCAGAGCTATGCGTTCATATTCCACCTGACTTATATTTTCTATTATATTGCCAAGCCTGCCGACTCCACTCGGCTCCACTATCAGATATTCAGGGTCAACCGCATTCGCTATAGTAAGTATTGAAGCCGCAAAATCTCCCTTTGTTGAACAACATATACAGCCTTCTGTAAGCTCCCATATATTAATTTCTTTTTCTTTGGCATTATTCTTAAGTTTAGAGCCGTCTATACCTAAATCGCTGTATTCATTTTCAAGAATGGCAAATTCTCTTTTGCATCTCTTTACCATTTCTTTTATAAAAGTAGTTTTTCCTGCCCCTAAAAAACCTGATATAACAAGTATATTCATATACTGATTATTCTGCTGCAATCTTAACTACAGGTTTAATTAAATCAGCAGGCTTATCTCTCATCAGGAAAAGTGCTTCCTCAACATGCTCCCAACCATCAAATACATGTGTGCTTAAAGGTGCAAGGTCAAGTCTTCCATTTGTAACAAGTGCCGACAGCTTCTCCATGCGAAGTCTTCCCCCGGGCATCAGACCTCCATTAATCCTTTTATGTCCCATGCCTACTCCCCATTCAACGCGAGGGATTTCTATCATATCACCTGAGCCAAGATAGTTTACGTTTCCTATTTTGCCGCCGGCTTTCAAGCATTTAACCGCCTCAGCAAAGGTTTCAACTCCACCTCCCGCTATAACAACCTTATCGACACCCTTTCCATCAGTCATATCAAGCACCTGCTTATAAATCGGACCGTCTTTATAGCTGATAAACTCCTGAGCGCCATATTTTTTTGCAGCTTCAACACATACCTTTCTTGTTCCTACTGCTATTATTCTTGAAGCTCCTCTGAGAGCTGCACCTGCCACTGACATAAGACCTACCGGACCTATACCGATTACAAGCACGGTATCTCCAAACTGCACATCAGCAAGCTCAACTCCGTGGAAGCCTGTAGGAACCATATCTGACAGCATGCATGCATCAACTATATTGATACTCTTTGGAAGGAGTGCAAGGTTGCCGTCTGCATCGTTTACGTGGAAAAACTCTGAGAAAACTCCGTCTTTAAAGTTGGAGAATTTCCAGCCTGCAAGCATGCCGCCTGAATGCATAGAAAAGCCTGCCTGAGCCTCAAGAGAATTCCAGTCAGGTGTAATTGCCGGAACGAGAACTCTGTCACCCGGTTTAAAGTCCTTTACCATAGAGCCTACTTCCACTACTTCAGCACAGCCCTCATGTCCAAGTATCATATTGTGGCGCTCTCCTATAGCCCCCTCCCATAATGTATGCACATCGGAAGTGCAAATAGCAATAGCAAGAGGTTTACAGATAGCATCCATTGGTCCGCATTCAGGACGTTCTTTCTCAATCCAGCCTGACTGACCAATCTTTAACATAGCATAACCTTTCATTTTATATCTCCTTTCTATTTTTATGCAAAAAAACTCTTGTATTTGTATTATACCATAAACAATATGATAAATCACTATATTTTTAATGTATACATATTAAATTTTCTATCTTTTGATTATTAATTATCAATTATGCTATTTTATATTGTTTAATATTAATAAATATTACAACTGACAAATAAAATATACATCAAGTATTATAGTTTTATATACAATAAAAAAATCCCTGCAAAAAAGCCTGAATATCTTTAAAATATTGCTTTCTGCAGGAATTTTTTAGTTTTAATAAGTATTAATTTTCAGATTCTGCTACAAAATTATCAAATAATTCATCTATATTTGATGAGCTGTCATCTGAACCTACTTCATTTGTTAAGTCCTTTGTCTTTTTTTCTTCTAACGCTTCATTCTGAAGTGCATCAGAAGAATTGGCACTGCCAAACAGACTTGCATTAGCCGCTCCATTTAATACAAAAGCATTTTCACTTTCCGGAGATGACTGATTGCTGTTGCTGCTGTAGTGATAGGAAACTTCCGCAAAGCCCTCGGCATTTACCACTATGTCAACTGATGAAAGGTCCAGATCGTCTATCGGCAGCTTTATTGCCTTAGGAGTATTGTAAGCACCATCCTTTGCATAGCTGAACTCACCCTTTCTTGGAATGCTGCTGTCATATCTGTCGCCTTTGTATTCCTGTCCATTGACACTTACTTTTACTTTTTTCTTATCCTTTAAGAAATATTCAAGCTCTTTTCTGTCAACATCTCCAAATCTTACTTCAAGATACTGCTTTCCTAAATAATTTGTAATCAATTCAACTTCCTTAATCTCATACTTCTTTTCAAACTCAAAGCTTAACTCAGCGTAGCCTTCTTTAGTTATACTAAGGGTATTAGTGGCTCTGTCAAAGCCGTCGGCAGTTAAGTAAAATTTAGTTTTTCCATTAGCCTTTTCAAGTGCAAAAGCCTGAGCGTCATTTCCGCTTACACTTGCTTTTTTGCTGTACTCAATCTCATTTACCTTTATAGTAAAATTATTATCCTTTATATACTCCGCTACTTCCTCAGAATCAGCATCTTTAAATTCAATCTCATATCTTGCCGGCATCTTCGGATAATATGCACCGGCTACAAACTTAAGAGCCTCAATTTCAGGAGCGGCTTTTTGCTGTGGCTGTTCAGGCGCAACAGAAGTGTTTTCTACAGTGAATACTAAATCCTCATAGCCCTCTACTTCTATTTTCACAGTGTTTTCCGCCTTTGTAAAAGCATCTGTTGAAAGCTTAAGATTTTTATATATAGCACGACCGCCTTCCGCTTCAGCTATCCAGTAAGCATTTCCTCTATATGAGTTTTCTTTATACTCAACATCGTTTACAAATACTTTTTTATTTTTAACTTTAAAGTAATTTACTATCTCATTATCCGGAAGCCCTTCAAACTCTGCCAGATAATACTCATTAAAGAAAAGCTTTTTATAGCTTGCTTTTTTTAAAGTCGGTGCGGCTTTCTTTGCAGGAGCTTCAGGTTCTTCAGGAGTCTTGGGCTCTTCAGGCTGAACAGCAGTATTTCTCACATTAAAGGTAAGTGTTTCATAACCCTCTGCTTCTATTTTCACAGTGTTTTCCGCCTTCGTAAAGGCATCTGTTGAAAGCTTAAGATTTTTATATATAGCGTGACCGCCTTCCGCTTCAACTATCCAGTAAGCATTGCCGCTATATGAGCGTTCTTTATATTCAACATCGTTTACAAATACTTTTTTATTTTTAACTTTAAAATAGTTTACTATCTCATTGTCTGAAAGCCCTTCAAACTCCGCAAGATAATATTTTTCGCCAAGCCAATTACTCTTAAGCTCCACAGTTTTGAAAGCAGGGGCTTTTTTCTTTGCCGGAGTTTCGGATTCTTCAGGAGTCTTGGGCTCTTCAGGCTGAACGGCAGTATTTCTTATATTAAAGGTAAGTGTTTCATAACCTTCAGCTTCTACTCTTACAGTGTTCTCCGCCTTTGTAAACTCATCTGTTGAAAGCTGGAGATATTTATGTACACCGTTTCCGCCTTTCTCAGCTACGCTGTACACCTTTGGACCCCAAGTTCCTCTGCTGTACTCCACATCGTTTACAAACACCTTGATATTTTTGCTTCTTAAATAAGCTTCTATTTCATTTTCTGCCAGTCCGTCAAACTCCACAAGATAATGCTTGGAGAACATACTTGAGATAAGCTCTGCACTCTTAAAAGTCGGTGCGACTTTCTTTGCCGGAGTTTCAGGTTCTTCCGGAGTCTTAGGGTTTGTATTATCCTCAGCTGCACTGCTGATTTCAAAGCTAAGAGTTTTTACAGCATAGCCTTCTCCTGCTTTTACATAAACTGTATACTGACCTGGCTTATTAAATAAGCCTCCCTGGAGCACAAGGCTTCCGTCCTTTTTAAGATAGTTGTCCTGACCATAAAGTGCGCCCTCAGTTTCTGAAGTTACTTTTCTCTGATTTAATCCAGGTCCGTCAAGAGTTACTTCATAAACTGCTTTTAAGTAGCTTCCATGCTGCTCATCATTAACTTCAGAAGTAGCATTTATATACACGTCCTGACCTGTGTAATACTTATGCTTATCCTCTCCCTCTTTGGCTTTAGGATTATCCTTAAGCTCAAATTTTACAGCTTCAAGCTCATTAGTTATAGTAAGTGTTACAGTATTAGCCTGATAACCGTCTGCCTCTATTCTTAAAGTATGCTTTCCTACCAGCTTCGGAAAATAGGAATTAAAGGCTGACGGATAGATAGTTAAGGTCTTCTTGTCTTCACTGATGCTGTACTGCTTAAGATAAGAATCACTTCTTAATGCGGAGCTGTTTCCATCTACCACCAGAGATTTTATAGCTGCTATATAATCAGCATCCTGTGAGGTCAGTACAAAGTTCTGGCCCTTAACGGCAACAGTTCCTTCAAGTGCCGGTGATTCTTTTCCTATGGCATCACCTCTGTTTTTAAGCTCTCCAAGCAGACCGTCTTCAAGTACAGTTCTGTATTTAACTGCGGTATAGGTGCTGTCATTGCCCGTATTATTTGAAATATAAGCGGAAAAATCAGGCTCCTCTCCATTTAATCTGCCATTTCTCACATAATTGAGATACTTATCAAAATCATATAATTTTCCAAAATCATCACCAACGAGCAGCGCAGGTTTTTGATTTATCAGCCATCTTCTTGCAACTGCTGTCGCATCCGGATTTCCGGGCTTTATATCATTAAGTATAAGTGCATTAATCAGTAAATCATGGTTAAAGAGATAATATCCGTTTACAGGATTTACCAAAGCTTCCGTACCTGAGCTTATACCGCCCCCTGAGCTGTTGCTTCTTCTCCTTGCACTGCCGGTAGCACCTGAGATTGTATCTATTGCCGAGCTTTTAATAAGTGCATCTATATCATAGTCAGTATTGTACTCAGTAAGTGAAGCATCTGCCGCATCGGCAGGCACTGCATCTCCCTGTGCTACTTCAACCTTAGTTGATATCACACTGTAGCCCTCTGCATATATAGTCACGGTATAGATTCCGGCTTCATCAAGCAATACCGTCTTTTTCTTTTTATCCTGTCCGTAGATATGGAATAAATCTCCTATAAGAGAATATTCTTTAATATTTTCAAGGTCCTTTTCAGCTCCTGAAGGCTTGGTAAGCACTACTCTGGTAATAGGATTCTTAATCGTATTTCCAAAGCTTCTTCCACTGTCACTGATTATATTAAAGAGTATGTCCTCTCCTGTTCTTGGACTTGAGGTAGAGCCTGAAAGCTGCATTCTATAAACAGCAGCATCAATAAGATGCATAGGCACGCTGATTCCGCCATCCGCTGCACTTGATTCTATACTAAGATTATATTTTCCTCTTGTAGCCAGATTACTCTGAGGAAAGCTTAATTTAATCACACCGGTCTTTCCGTAAGCAGTGCTTACCTCCTTTGAGAAATTAAGCTCACTGTTTAAGTGCCAATACTGATAATCAAGAGCCTTTATATTGGTTATGCCGTTGAACCAGTCTTCCTGAGCCTTATTCTTAAGTGAAAACTTTATTTCTCCTGAGCCCCTGCCCATAGCATCAATTTTAATATCAGGTGAATAATATACTAATTCCTCTCCGCCTATAAGTACCTTTTCCTCCTTAGCTGTATCAAGGCTGAAAGTTGTTCTTGTCGGAGACTTTCTGATATTGCCGTTTTTATCATAATTATCAAGGTTATAATCAAAGGTTGAAATAGGTCCGTTTGAAAATACATATTTAGGAGCCTTGTCCGGGCTTCCCGCCTCAGGTGATACAGCTGCCTCACCCTTATTTAAAACTGCAGTATCTTCAAGGTTATCTGATTTTCTTACCACCTTAATTCGCTTAGGCTCCTTCACTGTGCTTAACCACTTAACTATGGTGCCCTCTGTATCTACATTTGTTACCGCTGAGCTTATATCAGTGCCGTCAACATAGATATTATAATCCGAAGCCTTACCCTGATTAAAAGCTATAGACACATATTTTATCCAGCCTATTTCTCTGGTAATAACTCTGGTAGCCTTTTTATCGAGCAGCTCTGCCTCCTTAATATCAGGAAGAACTGGATTTTCGTCCTTTCCCTGATGATCAGGAACAGAGGGTTTGTTTTCATTCTCTGCCTGGTTCTCCGGCACAAAGGGTTTATTCTCTTCCGGCTGCTTCTCCGATACAGAAGGTTTATTTTCTTCCGGCTGCTTCTCCGATACAGCCGGCTTATTTTCAGGCTTTACTTCATTTGATTTATTGGAAGTAGCCGAGCTGCTGCCTCCTGATTTTGCTGATGAACCGCCGCCTCTTGATGAACTGCCTCCGCCGCCACCTGATGAGCCGCTGCCCCCACCAGAACGTACTACAGCACTATTTCCAGCAGTTTGTCCCGTTTTTGCCGCTTCAGTCTTTTGAGGCGTAGATTTCACTCCTTTTTCTTTATCAAAAAGAGGCTTTTCCTCATCGTCTACCCACTGACCTTCAGCATTCACCTTATAGCCCTCAGGCTTTGCATTAGTAACAAGCTTTCCGCCTTCTCTGTCAAAAAAATAGCAGTAACCGTCTATCCACTGCCAGCCCGTCAGCATTTTTCCGGCAGTATCACCTTCCTCTGTATCAAGGAAATACCTTGAGCCATCAGGAGCGTCCAGCCACCCCTGTTTCATAGTGCCTGTAGCAGAGTCTATATAATACCATAAGCCATTGCTGCTAATCCAGCCCGAGCTTAGATTGCCGGACTCATTATAGTGCTTCCAGACACCATTTTCCTCTTTCCAGCCTGAAAGTGCAGCTGCATTTACACCTAAGCTCTGCGAGAGCATGCAAACAGAGGCGAGCACACAAACGGCTGATTTTCTAAATAACTTCTTTTTCATGAAATCCCTCCTAAGATTATTTTTTTTAATGAAGTCAACCTATTATTAAGCTTATACAGAACCTCTCCAACTGATACTATAAAAGCCTAGTTTTATAATTGCTTGATATGATAATAGCAGATTACTATAGCCATTTTCTTATTTGTAATGCGAAGATTCACAATCCACCTTGCTATTCGCTTATGAACCGCCACAAGTTGTTTCATACTCTCACTTAAAGCTTATACGCTTTTAAAGTGAGGGACCGCCTTCATCGGTTCAATATCACTCATAATTTTAAAAGGCATTACGTAGTCTATGCTGTATTAGCGTACGCTAACACAAGAATCATAATATATCAGCAAGTTAATAATTCTGTCAATATCTTTTATGTGTATTTATATTGTGTATAAAAAAAAGAACATACACTATATGCTGTCCTTTTTTTATAATTCCTACTCCATTAACAGTAAAACATAGCTGTATACATTGTAAGCTATTATACATATCACGAGCTCTGCTATTGCAGCATTTTTCGGCACTGCCTATTATTTATCTGAGAGCATCAGGACCGAAGCCTTCAGGTAAAAGCTCTTTTAATCTATATTTTTTATAGTCTTCAGAGCTTTTTGCAATATAGATTATAAAATCCTCAGGACTGCAAAATTCACGCATAACCTGCCTGCAAACTCCGCAGGGAAAGATATAGCTGTCCACAGCTCCCTCCTTGCCTCCACACACCGCTATAGCCTTAAATTCTCTTTCTCCTTCTGCTATCGCTGTAAAAAATGCACTTCTTTCGGCACAGTTGGTAGGAGTATAGGCGGCATTTTCAATATTTATGCCGGTATAGATTTTTCCGCTTCTGCCCAACAGCGCGGCACCAACATGAAAATGAGAATATGGAGCATAAGCTCTAGGCAGCATTTTAAATGCAGCCTGAATAAGCTTATTAATTTCTTCAGCTTCTAATTCCCGTTCATTGCCTATATTCCGAGTTTCATTATTAAATATCATTATACAAGCTCCTGTCATCTATTTGAAATACTTTATACTCCTTATCAAATATGTATCCAAGCTTTTTTGCCAGCTCCACCGACTGAAGATTTCCGGCATCCCAGTTCGGATATATTCCCTTATCCATGCAATCTAAGATAAAGCTTGCCGCCGCTGCAAGTGCAAGTCCCTTACGCCTGTATTCTTTCTTAGTAGCAACGGTTACTTCCATCATTCCCTCTGAAAATCCATAAGCTGAACAGCCCGAAACCAGTTCGCTGCCTTTATATATTACATACCCCATACCATATTCAAGAAACTTGTTTTCATTTTCAAAATTAGCTACAAAATCATTACTCCAAGGCTCTTTTAATGCCGCCTTATAGCTATGTCTATCTATCCTCTCAATTTTCATGCCCGCAGGGATCTTCTTTATATATTCTTTTAACACTAATTTATCAAAATTCTGTTCATCCTTTTTAATTGCATATCTGCTTATTTTGCGATAATTGCAGTCAAGATTTCCCTCAAGCCATAAATCCCATGATTCATTGGAAGGAGTAATATATGCATGATTGCATTCTTTTATAATGGTGGCACGCAAATCCATCATTCTTGCCCCCTTTGGTGCAAGCCCGAGCAAAAAAGCATAATTTCCAAGCTTTATTAAACAAAACTTTGGGTCATTAAGCTTTGCTACCCAAACTCTGCCCATTGAGCCTTCCATTGCTGAACGCACAAGCACATCTTTGCTGTCCTTGCATAGCGGAATCACAACATCTCTTTTGCTGTAACTTAGTTCAATCATATATTTCCCTCCTAAGAAGTATTAAATAATATCTTTCAAAGTAAAAGACCCGGAAAGTCTTTAAAGCTGCCTCTGCAATCTTTAACAACAAAGGATTGCCAAGTCATTTTATTATACATAACATCTATGTATTTGTCTATAAATATAAAAGCAATTATTATTGAATATGTCAGATTTCCTGAATCATAATCATAAAACTTTAATAATAATTGTATATCTAATTCATAAATCCTGAAGTTATTGAAGCCAGGATATTATTATCTAATTCCTTCTCTGCCAAATACATAAATAGTACAATAAATTTTATTTTATTACAGTGGTTGCCGGCTTTATAATAATGTATAATATAAAACAGCTTTTTAAAAAGGAGGTTTTTGTATGCGACGCAGCGACAGAGAAGTAAAAGACATAAATGATATAGCTGAAATAATTAAAGAATGTGATGTATGTAGACTGGCACTCAATGATAAAGACTATCCCTATATCCTTCCGGTCAATTTTGCAATGAAAATAGAAGAGGAGAAAATCAGCTTATATTTTCATGGTGCAGTTGAAGGGAGAAAATATGCAGTTATAGCAGCTGACAATAGAGCAAGCTTTGAAATGGACTGCGGACATAAGCTTATTTCGGATGTTAAAAGAGGCTACTGCACTATGAGCTATAAAAGTGTTATAGGCTATGGAAAAATAATTGAGGTATTTGATGAGGAAAAATATGAGGGGCTTTGCCTGCTGGTGAATCACTTTCATAAGGAGGGATTTGAATTTAATCCTGCTGCCATACCTCGTACCAGAGTCTTTAAGCTTGAGGTTGAACATCTTACCGGAAAAATCAAAGCCTGAGCTTTTGCTCAGGCTTTTTAACTTTGTACCTTTAGTACTATATTAATGCCTTTCAGCATTAATCCTATAAATTAATTTAATTTCCATATCTTATATCATGGTTATAGGGATAAAAACCGGATAAATCACCTCCACGTTCATTAATCAGCTCTATACCATCTATCTGTCTTAATGAATTCCATCTTACAGATATATAATCATTAGATTGTGTTGTATTGGCAAATTTAATTTCTATTCCGCTGCCATAAGCAAGAATCTCAGATTCAGTACCATACCATATATCTTGCCCATTCTTAGTACAAGAAATATATACTCTACCATCGTCTGAAAATTGTCCTATTTCAATTTCATTTGCCCCACGTGTATATATTTTTTGAGCACCTTGATACATTGTATTTGTATCTACATATCTTCCATTCCTATCTACATAAAAGTTATCCGGAGTAGTAGTATTTTCTGCCATATAGCCATTTGAATAAAAATAATACCAATATTCTCCAATCTTTTTCCAAGTATTTCTGGGATAACTGCCGTTATTTTCTTCATACCACCATCCATTATTATCTCTGTGCCAAGTAGCAGCATAGGAGCAGATAAATGTCAAACTGCTAAGTAAGCATGAAATTACCGCAATTTTTATCAGGCTCTTTTTCATAAATATCATCCTTTCACTTATTGTAATTTTCAGGCTGAAGCCCTCTACATTCAGGCAGTAAAACGGGGGCACCGTTTTAGTTTTGCTTCAGCCTTTATTTTATATAAAACTCTCATACCTCTCCTCATTTATATATTATATCCTTGCCAAAAAAAACACCCTACCCATACGGGTAGGATGAACATAAAAATTTTTTCCACTCAGCTATAAGCTTCTCCAGACTCCATGCAGCATTAGCCGGTGAAGTTGAGGGCAGACAGATTGCTTCTATTCCTGTTTTCTTCTCAGAATATTTCTTATATAAACTCTGAGCACTCTTTCCGTTTACTATGATTTTTTTTATACAGCTTTGTTTAATTATTAGAGAAATATCATTTGGAATTACATTTTTTATGCTGCTGTCCTCAGAGCCTCTGATGTTACAGGCTGCCGCAGCATCCCAAAGCGCCAGCTCATTTCTAAGCACTAATTCCTTTTTTTCTTCATTACTTATCGGTACTTTTTCACTATATATTGCCGACAGCACTTTCCAAAACCTGTTGCGTGGATGACCGTAATAATATCCGGTTTCCCTTGATTTTACTGAAGGGAAAGAGCCAAGTATCAAAATTTTGGATTTTTCATTATAGGTCGGCAGAAACGGATGAATCAGCATGCTCTCTCCTCTGCATATTATTTTAAATTGACCTATTTTGACACTCCCCTGCCTTTAAGCATGAGGAGTGTCAAGAATATCTGTTTTATATCACATAGAAGCCTCTGCACAACAGGTGCGCAGTCGAACCTTCCGAAATTTTAGAAATTTTAAAGTCGATTTTCCCTAAAAAGCAGAGATAAACATCCCTAAATAATTCCCATCTCCATCAATGTTAATAAAATAGGTATGCTAATTACACAAAGTACTGTTGAAAGAATAATCATCAGACTATATACAAAGCATTCAATTCCTTTTTCATTTGCTAGAATTAAAGGCATATTTCCTACCGGCATCCCGAAAATAATCATACATACAGCAGTAGTATTTCCGTCAATTTTAAATAAGTGCAAAAGCGGCATCAGTAATAACGGAATCACCAGAAGTTTAACTACCGAAAAAATATAGAGCTTGGGCTGGCAAAATATTTTCTTCAAGTCAGACTGTGCCGCATTAAATCCTACCGTTACCAATGCCAAGGGTGAAGCTACATTTCCTAAATAAGTCACTGCCGTACCTATAAATTCTGGCAAGCGAATTTCAAAAACAATGATTGCAACGGCTGATAAACCGGCGATCGTACCTGAATTAATCATTTTTTTCATGGATTTTAAAGAGAATTTCCCCTCTAAAACAGCAACTCCATAGGAATACAGCACAATGGAATAAATAAGAATAAATTCCGCCACATATACCACATACTGAGAGCCCAACACCGTAGATACTACAGGAATGCCTATAAAGCCAAGATTGGAAAATACAAACATCAGCTGGTACAGCTTTCTCTCAGAATTATCCTTAGTAAAAAATGGAGTCAGTATCATACCTAAAATAATAAAGCAAATAAACATAGCAACCGCAATCCCTGCGACCTTAACCATAAGTTCAAATGAAATCAGCCCTACCGACCCCGCCGCACTGGATACCGCCAGCAGAGGATTGAACACATTCGCAATCATTTTTGACATCTGCTGATTCGTATGATTGTCCAGCATACCTTTTTTAGTAGCTACATACCCTGTTCCAATCATAATCAGTAAAGAAAACATCTGAAACATTACAGTATAAAAAATCATATTATTTGCTCCTTATGCAAGAATATCTATGTCACTATTTTATAGAATACTTTAGCTGTATAAACTGCCCATCGTATAAAGCTAATTGCATTGTAGTGTATCGAATAATTATTAACTGTTACAAACTTCATTGGTTTTAACTCCTGCTTCA
>ERZ773005.96-NODE-96-length-81387-cov-6.483401_pt1 | contig 81387 bp, 64 predicted proteins | sample MGYA00580666_ERZ773005 | MGnify/ENA primary metagenome ERZ773005 (study PRJEB29015, sample SAMEA2737999) | human oral metagenome | biome: human oral; feature: human-associated habitat; material: dental | place: China | collected 2061 ...
TCCTCCTTTTTTGTGTCTATATATCACTCCTGTTCAGTTAATATTATGCAACCCATCTTGCTGATCCATACTCTTTCCCTTGCCTAAACTTCTTGGCATTTTTACCTTTAGTATAGACAATTACTTTGATTAGCGATGCTACTATTATTCCCACCATTATATCTATTAAATGAATACTTGAAATAAAACTTATTTTGCCAATTTCTAAAATCGCCTTAAAAATCTTATCTAAAATATCTCCGCCCATATAACTTCTGACATGTGCTGATAGGATGTTTCCCGGATAAAATAAAAAGAGATAAGGTAAGTTTTGAATTACAAACTTTTTCTTATCTCTTATATGAAATATGTTTTTTATATCTTTTCGTATCTCTTTTACAATCTTCGTATTGATCCCTCCTTCCTAACTTACTCATCTCTATACCTAATTACAGGAACTTGCTTTGTTTTTTCACCTAGCTTTTTCTTTTCTAATGCAAAATTCATATTCCCTGTTCTTTCAAAATATCCCATATCTTTATGATAGCTCATACCGCATTTACAATGTAACAGTCCTATAAACTGTTGTTTCATCTTACGATTACATCTTGGACATAAATTTTTCTTCACTGTAGGCAGCTTTCCTTTCTTTATCATTATTTCAATATTATATCACTTTTTTCTTAATTCTACCGAATCTTCCATCCTTTTGTTTTCATTATTGCAAATGATCCTACTTTTCATGGGAGAAGATAAACTGAAAACTTTGTTGGACTTTCTTTTATATATTCCTCTTTTGGCTAAAAGACATGTTTCTATAAGCTTTGCTCATTAAGTTTCTCCTTGATTTTATCTTTCTTTGGCGTATTTTTCACCTTTTCTTTGAATTGATTTAGTTTACCCATTACCGATTCTCTTTTCTTATTCTTTCCGGCAAATTTTTCTACTGCTTCCTTAAACGCCTGCTCCATAACCTTTTCATCCTTTGCCTGAAAGAAGATGATATTATTTCCTGTAGTAAGATCTTTTTTTATACTGAATTTTACTCCGTTTTTATTTAGCTCTCTTTTTAAGCCCTTAAAATCAAGGTCATTTAGTTCTAAGGTTTCAACCTTCCCTTTCTTCACCAAATCTTTTATGGTTGTCGGTTTCTTTTCTTCTATAAATTCCTTTAGGCTTTTACCTTTCTTGGCTGCCATATTTAACATTTTTTTCATAAGGTCTATTACCATTTTTGCTGATCTTATGTTTCCTCTTTCTACCATGGCAATAACCTGTCTGCTTACTTCTTCATTGATCAATAGTTAACCTCCTTCATTTATTACAAGAAAAAAGGTGGTTAGATGTTACTCTAATCACCTTTTTACAGGATTATTTTAAGATTCATTTTACTTCAGCTTTTTTACAGTTTCAGCTTCAGATAATATTTTCATCTGCTCAATTGCAATAGAATTCAATTTTTCCAATCTGTCCGACTGTTTCATCCCTTCATTTATAAATACTGCATTTAGGTTTTCGAGATTAGAAAGGCAAACAAGCTGAGATATATCCGCATAATCTCTGATATTTCCCTTTAAATTTGGATTTTCATCTCTCCATTCCTTTGCAGTCATTCCAAACAAAGCCATATTCAAAATATCAGCCTCATTTGCATAAATAAAATTGATTTTTTCCTTTGGCAGTTTTTCAGGTATAAGATTATTCTTTATAGCATCAGTATGAATCCTATAATTGATTTTTGCCAAATTTCTTTTTATATCCCAACCGAGCTTCTTTTGTTCTTCTTCTTTTAAGCGTTCAAATTCTTTTATTAAGTACAACTTAAAGTATGGGGATACCCAAGAAGCAAACTCAAAAGCAATATCTTTATGTGCGTAAGTTCCTCCGTATCTTCCTGCTTTTGCAACAATACCGATAGAATTGGTTTTTTCTACCCACTGTTTTACCGATAAAACGAAGCGATTCAGTCCGGCTTCATTTTTAATTCCCTCGAATTCGAGGGGATTAAAATCAGGATTATACATTTCCTCCCAAATACCTAAAAACTCTATGGTATTTTTATTTCTTAGCCACTTCTCGATCAAAGCTAAACCGTTTTCAATATTTCTTACCATATCAGTTAAAGAAATATAATCTTTATCATCTATGGCTATAATGCTGATTTCAGATCCTTCAACATTTATTTTAGACACAAAATCACCTCTCAATTCTTAAATAAATTATAACTATTATACCTTTTTCCCACTGCAACCTTTATGTCATTATACTTTATAATCTTCACTTATCCGCACCTTTTTTCTTCCTTCCCACTTCTGGACATTATGACCAGAAGTTATAAAAAAGCAGATACACAGTTTCCTTATATACCTTGTATTTTATTCTACACTAAAATCAAAAGCAATAACAGCATTACCTTAAATAATATCCTTTTTACACCAGCCTCCTCCATACATATCGTGATTTACTTCCTGCTGATAAAAATGATTTATTGTAGTGGTTGCATTATAAAGTGCCGTAATCATATATGCCTTGATATTTGTGATTTTAGTGGTTGTATTCTTCATACAATCAATCACATATTCCAAATGACTGCTTTCCAGTTTCAAAAATCTTGATTTCACAAGCTCATACGGATATTCTTCTCCGGCTACCCTGATTATTGGACGCCTCACACAGACTACCTCACATATTACTTGAAACAGTTCATCATAGAGTTCTTTTTCTCCATAACTATCATATTGCATGTGATGATTATAACTGATATTTTCTTTGATCAGTTCTATGCATTTCTGTGCATCATCTATCACATCATTCTTCTCTGAACCGGATTGAATGATAGGATTGATATAACTCTCCTCAATATAGTTTAAATTATTTTTATTATATTTAGTATAATTAGGGTTCGATTCTCCAACTTCTTGAGTTTCGATTTCCGAACTTCCAAAGGTTTGATTTTCTGACTTCTTGAGGTCTGATTTTCCGACTTCTTGAAGTCCTGTTTTCTGACTTCTTGAAGTTTGATTTTCCGACTTCCTGAAGTCCGATTTTCTGACTTCAGTGATTTTATCAGTGTTTACTGTCTCTTTTTTATCTACATTTCCCTCCGACGAAGCAAAATTCTTGACATATATAATATCCGGTCTACCCAATCCTCTACGAACTTTCTCTACCAGACCAATTCCCTTAGTATTGTCCAGCTCTGCAAGAACCTTAACAGCCTTTTCCTTTCCACATCCCAAATCTTCCATAATACTATTTATGGTATATATTATATATGCTCTGTTATTATCATCGAACCATTTATTTTTTATAGATAAGGACATACGATCAAGCATCAGACCATATAAAAGTTTTGCATCACTTGATAATTTCTTAAATCGTTCATCCTTAATAAGCAAGCGAGGAACTCTATAGAATGAGAACTGCTCCGCTTCAATCCCATAATAATAATCCAGTTGTAATATTTCACTCATTCCCGGCTCCTCCTTTCTAATGAGTACTCTTCCAGTTATCCAATAACTGATAAATAATGTTCTCTATTTCTTTCCTGCTATATGTTACAGGGAAATAACTGTTGATACGCTCTGCTTTTATAATAACCTTTCGCTCCACAGTCTTCTCTTTTTCAAGCAGCATACGAACCATCGGAAGTGTAAGCTCCCCCTTTTTATCGCTTTCCTTGAGCATGGCACTCTGCAAAGTTGTAATAATAACATTTGTTTCCTGCATTACAGCCAGAACCCATTGCTGTGCATCCTCTGATAAGAATGATAAATCAACCGCCTGCATTATACCTATTTTCTTTGTATCCACCATATCAAGCAACTCATCCACCAAGCGTGAAATCCATATATATCTCTGAACAGTCTTTGCACTCTCTCCTGCCGCTTCTCCAAGTTCTCCAAGTGTAAGTCCACCTGATTTACTTCCCTGATGTTTCATTGCATTATATTTCATTCTGTACGCTTTTGATTTCTCACTTGGCAGAATATCTTTTCTCTGAATATTAGAATCTACCATGATAATTGTAGCTTCATCATCTGTATAATCACGAATAAACATCGGCATTGTAGAGAGTCCAACCATTTCACATGCATATTTTCTACGATGTCCGGCGATAATTTCGTAACCGCCGCCTTTCATCGGTCTTGCAATACCCGGCATCAATACCCCATACTCTCTAATACTTTCAATCATTTCTTGCATCTTTTCATCATCCAATACCTTAAACGGATGTTCTTTGAACCCATAAAGTTCTGTTAATGCAATTTCCTGTACTTGCTCTATTCCTGACTGTGGCTGCTCAATCCCAAATAAATCATCAAAGCTGTTAAGCTTTACCTTTGTGGCACTTCCTGCCTTATTCATTGCAAAGCACCTCCTTTGTCAATGACTGATATGCACTTGCCACTTTCCCATTCGGATCGTGCTTGTAGATGCTCATTTCCGCTGCCCTTACCGACATTGGAATACTGTTTTCAAATATATGAACTTTGCTCCCGTAATTTTCAATAAGCAGATTACTGATATCTTTTGCATAATTGGTACGGTTGTCAACCATTGTTAGCAAAATCCCCTCAATCTCAAGTTTCTGATTAATCTGACGCTTTACTTTCCCTATGGTTTTGATAAGTTGTTCCAAGCCTTTTATCTGTAAATATGCCGCCTGTACAGGAATTAAAATACTATCTGCACAAGTAAAAACATTTATTGTAATCATTCCAAGGGATGGCATACAGTCAATCAAAATATAATCATAATTGTCTCTCTGCAAATCTATATAGGTTCTCAGTACTGTTTCTCTGCTCATCACATTAATAAGTGAAGTTTCCAAACCTGAAAGTTCTATATTTCCGGGTATAAAATCAACTCCTTCATCATGGCTTAAAATTCCATAATCTGATCTTATTTCCTCATCATTAATAATGTTTCCCATTATAGTTGCAAGTGTAATTTCCAATCTATCCGGCTCCCTAATCCCAAGACTTGCCGTAAGGCTTCCTTGTGCATCTGCATCTATCAACAGAACCTTCTTTCCTTGCCTTGCCAGCCCAATTCCCAAGTTACTTGTTGTTGTGGTTTTTCCAACTCCACCTTTTTGATTTGCAATAGCTATAACTCTACACATGATATAATTCTCCTATTGTTCTACTGTTTTAGTTGTCTTTTTTCAAATCTACTTTCTTCACTTGTGCATAAGCTCTGTAATAATTTTTTGTTCCTTTATTGCTATAAAAGTCTGATACCTCCAGAACTTCTATTTTTTTACTACTCCTTAATATTTTTTGAAACCATGTAATATCACTCTTTGTTCCCATCAATCTGATTTTCAGCATTAGTTTACACCTCCAATAAATCTTATATCTCACAATTATAATTAGAGAAGTCAGGATAGCGAATCTGTATCGCTTGCCAAAAGAATGCTGCATAAGTACAGCAAAACAAGTCTTCTACTGTATACTTCATACACTCATATATCTGTTCTTCCGGTTCTTTATAATCATCTACACTCGGTGTAGTGTTACAATAAAGGTTAAACGCCAGTCTCACTACCTTCATACTGCTACCGGTTTGCCACCCTTCACGCAAACACTCGGTTTTTATATCACCGGTCTTAAAATCATAAATACTGTTAATATTTCTTCTCGTATCAGGGCTGATGCCTAGACAATAGCAAAGAGCCTTATGATAAACATCTTGTTCCTTTACTTCTTTTAGCTTTTCATAGTAAAATTTTTCATGTGCTTCATTGATAAATATAATTTCCCATTTATCTGTGTTTTTTGCCCTTAACGCTGTACTGTTCATAGTGAACCTCCTTTTAAAAATATTTAATTTTGCATATAAAAAAGGACTAAGCCCTTTTTAGCCGTAGCTTCAAGGATTTAGTCCTAATCGAGAGATAAGAAAGGGAAGCATTATGCTTCCCTTTCGAGTTATATATAGATTTTACAAATAATATCTTTAAATCGATTCGCTTTCGTATATTCGGAATGATATTTCATATACTCATTCACATCGTTCCTTGTAATAATCAGCGTTGTGAAGTAAAAATATTTACGCTTTTCTATTTTCCTCCATCCGCAATCGCTGCCTGTGCTGCTGCCAGCCTTGCTATAGGAACTCTAAAAGGTGAGCAGGACACATAATCAAGTCCTATCTGGTGGCAGAACTCAACTGATGAAGGATCTCCTCCATGCTCTCCGCAGATGCCTACATGAAGGCTCGGTCTTTCCTTCTTTCCAAGTGTATAAGCCATCTCCATAAGCTTTCCGACACCGGCACGATCTATTTTAACAAAGGGGTCATTTTCAAATATCTTGGTATCATAGTAAGCATCAAGGAATTTTCCGGCATCATCTCTTGAGAACCCGAAGGTCATCTGTGTAAGGTCATTCGTTCCGAAGCAGAAGAACTCAGCCTCTTTCGCAATCTCATCTGCAAGCAGACAGGCTCTGGGAAGCTCTATCATAGTTCCTACTTCATATTCTACAGGTACGCCGGCTGCCTTAATTTCAGCTTCCGCAGTTTCCACCACTATGTTTTTAATAAACTTAAGCTCTTTAAGCTCACAAATAAGCGGAATCATTATCTCAGGTCTTAAATTCCATTCAGGATGTGCCTTTTTAACATTAATTGCTGCACGTATAACTGCCGCGGTCTGCATTTTTGCTATTTCAGGATAGGTAACGGTAAGGCGGCAGCCCCTGTGTCCCATCATAGGATTAAACTCATGAAGCCCCTGTATAATATCTTTAATCTGTGCTACAGTCTTATTCTTTGCCTTTGCAAGCTTTTCAATATCTGCTTCTTCATTAGGTACAAACTCGTGAAGCGGAGGGTCAAGGAATCTTATAGTAACAGGATTGCCCTCAAGAGCCTCATAAATCTCTTCGAAGTCCTTCTGCTGCACAGGAAGGATTTTTGCAAGTGCCGCTTCTCTTTCTTCAACCGTATCAGAGCATATCATTTCACGGAAGGCATCAATTCTATCACTTTCAAAGAACATATGCTCCGTGCGGCAAAGACCTATACCTTCAGCACCAAGCTCCTTGGCCTTTAAAGCATCCTGCGGGGTATCGGCATTTGTACGTACCTTAAGAGTTCTGTACTTATCCGCCCAACCCATTATTCTGCTGAACTCACCTACAATATTAGCCTCAACTGTAGGAATCTCTCCATCATAAATATTTCCCGTTGTTCCGTCAAATGAGATTATATCTCCCTCATGGAATTCCCTTCCGGCAAGTCTGAATACTCTGTTCGCTTCGTCCATTGCTATATCTGAGCAGCCTGCAACACAGCATTTTCCCATGCCTCTTGCCACTACCGCAGCATGTGAGGTCATACCGCCGCGTACAGTAAGTATACCCTTTGCAGCCTTCATGCCTTCAATATCCTCAGGTGAGGTTTCAAGTCTTACAAGTACCACTGTCTTGCCTGCAAGAGTCCATTTTTTTGCATCATCCGCCGTAAATACTATCTGACCGCTTGCTGCACCCGGTGAAGCTGCAAGTGCCTTAGCTATAGGCTTGGTATTTTTAAGCACCTTGGTATCAAAGGTAGGATGCAAAAGGGTGTCAAGGTTTCTCGGGTCTATCATTGAAACTGCTTTTTCTTCAGTTATCATGCCCTCGTCTACAAGGTCACAGGCTATCTTAAGTGCTGCAAAAGCAGTTCTTTTACCGTTTCTGGTCTGAAGCATATACAGCTTCCTGTCCTCAATGGTAAATTCCATATCCTGCATATCCTTATAATGTGTTTCCAGCTTATTGCATATTCCGACGAACTGCTCATACACTTCTGGCATCATATCTTTAAGATGGTCAATATGCTCCGGAGTTCGTACTCCTGCCACCACGTCTTCACCCTGCGCATTTAAAAGGAACTCACCCATAAGCTTCTTTTCGCCTGTAGCCGGATCTCTGGTAAATGCAACACCAGTTCCTGAAGTATCTCCCATATTTCCGAATGCCATCATCTGCACATTTACCGCGGTACCCCATGAATATGGAATATCATTGTCACGGCGATAGACATTTGCTCTCGGATTATCCCATGAGCGGAACACTGCCTTTACCGCTCCCATAAGCTGCTCCTTAGGCTCTGTAGGGAAGTCTGAGCCAATTTTAGACTTATATTCCGCCTTAAACTGATTTGAAAGCTCCTTAAGGTCTTCAGCAGTAAGCTCAACGTCCTGAGTTACTCCCTTTTGCTCTTTCATCTTGTCAATAAGCTCTTCAAAATATTTCTTGCCTACTTCCATAACCACATCTGAGTACATTTGGATAAATCTTCTGTAGCAATCCCATGCCCAACGCGGATTTCCCGACTTTTTGGCAATTACGTCAACAACTTCTTCATTAAGTCCAAGATTTAAGATGGTATCCATCATGCCCGGCATTGAAGCTCTTGCACCTGAGCGTACCGACACGAGGAGGGGATTTTCTTTATCACCGAACTTTTTTCCTGAAATTTTTTCAAGCTTTGTAATGTGATCCAGAATCTGAGCCATGATTTCATCATTAATATTTTGTCCATCTTCATAATACTGAGTACAGGCTTCTGTAGTTATAGTAAAGCCCTGAGGCACAGGAAGTCCAAGTCTTGTCATCTCTGCAAGGTTTGCACCCTTTCCGCCAAGGGTGTTCCTCATTCCTGCGTCCCCTTCTTCAAATAAATATACCCATTTCTTTGTCATAAGTTGACCTCCATAAATTTATTACATAGGATTATAGCATATTACTGCTTCTTTTGGTAGATATTTCCCAAAAATCTATTACAATAATATAAGATTTTTTTATAATATTTTAACAAAATTCTAGCTCTTATTAAGACAGTGAAAATTAATTATCAATATTGACAATTCGCAGCTGTATAAGTGCAGATTATTTTAAGGATGTTTTAGCAAGGATTTCCGACTGCCCGGTGCCTTACACCCTGCTCCTCCTCATTCTATTCATCACCGGGATATATTCTGTATTTATATGCGTTTCACATTCACTGTCACCTTCTTTCTCAGCCTTGATTCTCAATATGCCTTTTTAGTATTTCTTCTTTACCGCTCAATATTCAAGTATTTTCCCGGTATCAAAATAATGTTGCCTCACATTATACAAAGTGGAATTATATAAGTTTTCGGATAATAAGTATTTAAATATAGGATTATCAGGATTGTAATAAATATTTGTGTCTGTTTTTCGATTTCCATGTTCCTATATCACAAGTTTATAATAATTTTCCACTTTTGGCTACCTTAACCCACCGTCTAAAGCCAGTGGGATTAGTTGGATTGCGGTAGCCTTATTTCAACCCTTCGCCCTTTACTTTCTCAGCATAAATGAAACTATATAAATTTATTACATAAAATTATATCATATTTATGTTTCTTTTAGCAGATATTTCCTAAAAATCCTTATTGCAATAATACAGAAAATTTTTTATAATGTCTTAATGTAGTTTTATGTTGAATTATGTTTTTATAAGTTAATTATATATATTTATAGTTTTATAAAATTATTTTTATATAGAAAATATGAAAAATGGAGAGAATCTATGGTATCTGAAAATATCAAAGAAGCAAAAGAAAAATACCGGGATAAAAATGCAGGCACACCAATCCCTGTCAAAAAGCCGTCTAATATAATCGGCGGCAAACTAACCAGGCAGGAACTTTTTGAGCTTGAAAACAAGCCTAAAACAGCAAAAGAACTTATTATAGACAGATTTATCTGCTTTTTGCCTATACTTGCAGGAATAATTGCCTTACTTGAATATATGTATATTCCGAATTATAAAAATAATTATGCCAGCTATACCTATGTATATTTTATAGGTATCCTAATCACTCTGGTACTAATAGCTTTTGCAGCATCATTTTTTAATAAAGCTGTATTTTACAAGCTTTTATATAAGGCACCCTTTTATACTCTCGTATTTGTGCTGTTTACAGTCTATGACGTTTTAACCCTTAAAAGCTCAAAGCTTATGCTCCCTTACTTTCCCTGGGTTGACCAGATATTAAATTCAATTATAAGTGACAGAGCCTATCTTCTTGATTGTATAAAAAATTCCTTAATCCTTTTATTTACGGGATATTTTACAGGGGCAATTATAGGAATAATTACAGGCATTGCCTGCGGCTATAGCAAAAGAATCAATTACTGGATAGAGCCGTTTATGAAGCTTTTTGGAGCTATCCCTTCAACTACTTGGATTCCTATAGTTATGGTGCTTGCCACCTCACTTTTTAAAGGCAGCGTCTTTATCATAGCACTTGGAGTATGGTTTGCCGTCACGCTTGCCACCATTACAGGCATCAGCAGCATAGACAGTGCCTATTATGATGCCGCAAAAACACTTGGAGCCGGCAACCGACAGCTTATACTTCATATAGCAGTGCCTTCCGCAATTCCGAATATATTTCAGGGATTGATGCAGGCTATGAGCAGTGCCTGCACCGCACTTTTAGTAGCGGAGATGATAGGAGTAGAATCCGGACTCGGCTGGTATATTACCTGGCAGAAAAGCTGGGCACAGTATGCCAAAATGTACGCAGCCATAGTAATAATATGCATTATCTTTGTACTTGTTAATTACATCATGAATCTTATAAAGAAAAAAGTGCTTCGCTGGCAGGAAGGAATAGTTAAATAATGAGTCTTATTATTAAAAATGTTTCTAAAAGCTTTGCAGGTGCATATGATGAAAGCGGTATAACTCATGCACTTGGAAATATTAACTTTTCTGTGGAAAAAGGAGAATTTATAAGCATAGTGGGACCAAGCGGCTGCGGAAAGTCCACTATACTAAGGCTTGTAGCGGGGCTTTTGCAGCCTACTACAGGGAGTATAACTCTTAACGGCAACGAAATAAAAAGCACCGGAACCGAGCGTGGGATGGCATTTCAAAAGCCTACACTTTTCCCCTGGCTTACGGTTGAAAAAAATATTAATTTCGGACTCAGAATGCGGCATCAAACCACAGAGCTTGAAAATAAAACCAATCACATGCTTAAGCTTGCGGGTTTATATGAATTTAAAAATGCCTACCCCCATCAGCTTTCCGGCGGTATGGCGCAAAGAGTGGCACTTGTAAGGACTATGATAAATGAGCCTGAAGTGTTTTTGCTTGATGAACCCCTCGGCGCACTTGATGCATTTACCAGAATGAATATGCAGGACGAGCTCTTATCAATGTGGCAAAAAAATAAAAATATGATGATTATGGTCACCCACGATGTCGATGAAGCCATCTATATGGGCAACAGAGTAATTATCATGGCTCCGCGTCCCGGCAGGATAACCGAAGACCTGAAAATAAATCTCGAATATCCTCGTAACCGTCTAAGCAAGGAGTTTCTTGATTACCGCATACACATACTTAAGGCACTTGATTTTAAGCAGTAAAAGCCTGGAATCAAAAGCTTGACAATAAAAAAGTTTTTACAGCCCTGCCGCGGCTGATGAACATAAAAACAAAACCAATTATTATAAAGGAGAATTTCAGTTTATGAAAAAATCTATTAAACAGCTTTTAAATTCAAAAAATCTCACCGGTATTCTAATGTCCGCACTTTTAATTGCAGCACTTTCAGGCTGCAACAGTCAGGTGGGTCAGCAGTCATCTGCCGCAAGTGAAACACCAAATACGGCAAGCTCCGAAGCTAAAGGCAGCTCGGCTGCAGCAGCGGCAAGCTCAATGTCGAGCGAGGAAGAGGAAGAAGCCTGGAAAAAAGAGCCGGCTTACGGACAAACTATTAAAATCGGTTATAACGGCGGCTTATGCCTTGGAGCCTTCGGCATAGCACAGGTTAAAGGCTTCTATGAGGCTGAGGGGCTTAAAACCGAAATTGTAAGCATGAATGCCCAGCAGGATGCAATCGGTACGGGTCAGGTAGATGTTACCGGGGACCATATCGCCTCATTTTTAGTCCCTGCGGTAAACGGCGTTAAAGCCACCTTTACCACGGGCTGTCATACAGGCTGCAAATCACTTTACGTATTAACCGATTCCAATATAGAAAAAACCTCGGACCTTAAGGGCAAAACTGTAGGGCTGCCTGACGGAATAGGCAATTCAGACCATAATATAGCTTTAAGATTCTTAAACCACGACAGTGTGGAGCCTAAGGAGGTCAATTTCAAAGCGGTTACAGGAGATGCGGTAGTTCAGGCAATGTTAAATAATGAAATTCAGGCTGCTGTTTTAAATGACCAGTTTGCAAAGAAATTTGTTGATGCTGGCACTATTAAAATAATACGCTCTCTTACCTTTGATAAGGATTTTGAGCATGAGCCCTGCTGCATACATGCAATCAATTCAGATTTCCTTGAGAAAAACCCTATTACTGCCAAAAAGCTTACCAGAGCGCATCAGAATGCCAGTGACTGGATTGAGGAAAACAAAGAAGAATTTGTCGATATAATGCTGGAAAACAACTGGGCTTCCGGAGATAAGGATGTAGTGCTGGAAATTGCCAAAACCTATAATTTTAAAATTTCGGATGCAGATACACAGACTACACTTAAAAATATTATAGATGACTATAAGAAATTCGGAATCCTTGATTCAAATATAGATACCGAGCAGGCACTTGCTAAAATCTGGGATCCCTTATTGCAGAAATAAATATTGATTAAGCTTTTTAAATAAATCCCCTTGCTGCCGGGCAAACCGTGGCGAGGGGATTTTTATATTTAAAGCCTCTAAATAAAACCTCTATTTGACTTACACTAAAATTACACAGCCCTAATCTGTAAAAAGAGGGGATTTATTTTTTAAAAAAGTCACTTTAAAATACTAAATATGAAGAGATTTTAAATATTCTAAGACTCGGAGGATTTTACATGAAAAAATGAAGAGATTTAAAAACTTAAGGAATATTCTTTACCTGTCTTTAACCTTAATCTTATTGGTAACTATCTTTTTCCTATATTCCTTCTGCAAAAATGTGGATACCGGATAAGAAAATTTAATGATGAAAAATGATGAAGTTAAAGAATACTTTCATTTGTAGAATTGTAGAATTGTCAAACAAAAATAAGCTTTATTAAAAGATAAGAAAGGAAAAATTTTATGAAAAGATTTAGAGGTATTAAATTAGCTTTTGCTACGACAGCTTTGATGGCAGCTTTTGCCTTAAATGCACAGGCAGGATATTGGGCACAGAATACAACCGGCTGGTGGTATGACTGGGGCAACGGCACCTGGCCTGCAAGCTCCTGGCAGTGGATTGACGGTAATTCTGATGGAATAGCAGAGTGCTATTACTTTGACAGATTCGGATATTGCATGATTAATGCAACTACACCGGATAACTATCAGGTAAATGCCTCAGGTGCCTGGGTAGAAAACGGCGTAGTACAGACTAGAGAGGTGGGAGTGAGCAAAAGCTCCAACTCAATAAAGGCTGACAATCCTACAGTAGTAGCCTCAAAAACCAAGAAAAAGAAAAAAGCTGAGGAAGATGAGCAAGGGGAAAAGCAGAAGGCTCAGGAGCAGGAAACTCAGGAGCAAAGGGAAGAAACCCAAAAAACGACGCAGTACAGCGGGAAGTATTTATACGATATGAATCCTATATTAAGAAATTACATAGTTTATTCTGATTCTTTAGTTACCAATAAAGAAAACAAGACTGTTACCAGAGCTTTAAGATCAAATAGTGCTGGGTATGTAGAATATGTAGCCGGTAAGAAATATACGAAATTTAAGGCTACAGTAGCAACTGTAAAAGATGGGGATTGGTATGAATCTCGTAGAATGGTGCTGCAGGTTATGGGAGATGGTGCCGAATTATATGTAAGTCCGGATATTTATTATAATACCGATATGTTTGATATAGAGGTGGATATATCAGGCTATGATATAATAAGGTTGAATGTATTAACAGTTTCTTCGTATGCGGCAGATGTCGCCTTAGTCAATGCCAGATTTGAATAAGTCATTTATAATATAACCAGCAAAACCAGAGTTAAATTTTAAACCTGGTTTTGCTGATTCATTCAGGAAATAATTAAAAAATATTTTTTATAATAAGAGGTTAATTTATGAATATTATGAGAAAAATACAACTAAGAAAAAATACAAAAAGAATATTGTCGGTAATGTTTTCAATATTATTAGGTATCAATACTCTCTTTCCTTCCTTTGGCAATACTCCCAGTGCTACGATGGAGATAAATTATTCTGAGAGTAACTCTAATAATGTTACAGTGCAATCGGAAGAAAGCAAGCCGATTGTAGAGCAGAAGCTTTCAGAAACAAATATTCGTTATTCAGTGGAAATGAATTATTCAGAAAGATATCCTAAGAAATTATATATAGTGGGAAATACGATAAGAATAGAAAAAGTTCCTTTAATATCAAAGTTTAATTATATTTGGTTAAGGTTAAATGATAAAAATGGAGAGAATGTGTATAGTCAAATATCTAGAAATACATTTGGAGATATGAATTTTACAATAAATGATATTTCAGACGGCAGATATTCTGTAGAGGCGTTTTCAGCCCCGGAAAAATACACGAGCTATAAATCAGTACTTCACGGAAAAAATGTAGAGATTATAGTGCAGGATGGTAAGTTAAGCTTGGCATCCTATCCATATTTTGAGCATAATACAAAGGTTTTAAACAATAAAAGAACTGACGAAATTGCGCTTTCATACTATAAGCAGCCATCCTATAATATTCAAAGTGACAATCAGGAGATTATTGATTTGGCAGCCAATATTACAACCGGAATTGAAAATGACTACGATAAAACTGTAGCGATTCATGATTGGGTTGCTAATAATATTTACTATGATTATGATTCTTTTTATAGCGGAAGCTATATTAATCTTGACACTTCAGCATTGGGAACTCTACATTCACATAAGAGTGTTTGTGACGGATATGCTAATTTAATGTCAGCACTTTTAAGAGCAGCAGGTATTCCGACTAAAAAAGTTTCCGGATTTGCTTTAGGTATATCAAATGAAAGCTGGCCTGAGAACTTTGATCCTAATAGAGATAGCAATCATGCGTGGAATGAAGCCTGGCTAAACGGAAGATGGATAATTGTGGATACAACATGGGATAGTCAAAATGCATGGAAAAATGGCGGAATTTCACAAAATGAAGGATTAAGCGGATATCATTATTTTGATATAAGTCCAGATTTGTTTTCAGCAGATCATGTGATAAAGGACTACAGTGAAGAAGATATCCCAAAGACATAGTTATATAAACTATAAAAATAGATTTCACCTCAAATGTGAGATTTATGCACATTTGAGGTGAAACTTTTTAATTAATTGAGACTTAATATAATCTGATAAGTTTTTTAGATAATATGGAGTGACCTCACATTTGTAGTAACGTGGGCAAGGATGATTCCGTCAAGGAATATCTTCGAATGAAGAACGACCACGAACTGGCACTCAAGAAGATCAAGCAACAGATCAATGCTTTCTGCCTGTGCCACGGATTCTTTTACGACGGCAATAAATGGACCATCAAACACTGGGACTGGCTGAAAAAGCTGAAACTGTCGGATCTACTCCGCTTATTTATTATTTTTTTGCCTGACCGTCCCATGCACCATCAGCACCTAAAGTATATCCGTCCACAGTAGTATTAAAGAGCATTATTCCATTGGTGGCATCGGCTGCTGTGCTTAAATAATACCATTTATCTCCAATTACTCCCCAGCCGATAAGCATCCTGCCATTGCCGCTGCCGTCAGTCGCATCAAGATAATACCAATTATCATTTAACTTCAGCCAGCCTACAACCATATATCCTTCTGCATTAAAGAAATACCAGTTGCCATTTACTTTCTTCCATTCGCTTTTCGGATATGAGCCATCGCTGTTTTTTATCCACCAGCCTTTATCATCCTTTTCCCAAGTAAATTCATTTGAAGCAGTACCTGCAACAGGGGTTACACCACTGCCTCCGTCCACAACGTGAAAGCCGCCACCGGAGCCTGAGCCTCTACCTCCACCGCCGGAAGAACCACCTCCACCACCGGAAGAGCTGCCTCCATCACCGTTATTAAGGTTATTATTTTGTATCTTATTATATTTGGCGGTTATAACTCTATCAGAGTTTATATTATTGTAATCTCCTTCCCAGCCTGCAAACTGATAGCCCTCTATTGCAGGAGCTTGTGGCACAACTGCCGCCTCTCCTTCTTCTACCGTCTGTGTCGATAAAATACTTCCATCTGGAGCTTTAAAAACAACTGTATATTCTACAGGTGCAGGGTAACGCTCCAAATAAAACTTTTGTGCATCATGACCATGCCAAATATATTGCTGTATATTTACTCCGTTAGAGGTCTGTGCTCCGGTTATGTCCACAACCTTGCCTGAATTCTTATTGACGAATCTATAGGTATTATCCTCATTTTTTACTATATACCAGCTCTCACTAGGCTTATAATGTCTTTCCCAAGTCAATATATTAACTCTATCACTTAAGGAATACCATACTACATCCATATACTGATCATTAAATGTATTTTTAATCAGAAAACTGCCGTCCGACTGCTTTTCAAATCTCCAAATATGTGCAGGATGAATATTGGCTGTATTGTATTCCCAAAGATAGACATTTCTTCCATTAGACATATTATTAGGGTCCGACTCTGTTGTAATACCCTTAGATGTATCTAATTTTGAGCGTATAATATAAGTGGCATTATCCTTAATCTCGGAAGCACTTGTTTCAGATACATTAGGAAGCTCATGCTTTATTAAGTAAAATCTCTGTGCCGAAGATTCATTCGGATAATACTGCCATATATTAGTACCGTCAGCAGAATTTCCACCATATATATCAAGAGAGAAACCGGAGTGTTTGGCAATCAGCCTGTAGCCGTCACCATTTCTGACTATATACCATCTCTGGTTGCTATTTCCCTCTACCTCTTCCCATACCTGTATATTCTTCTCATTTCCAAAGGAAGTCGGACCGCCATAAACATCAAGAACCTTTCCACTTTGTTTTGACCTTATAATAAAGCTGTCATCACTTTGCCTTTCAAGTGTCCAAACATAATCTCCCCAACTATAAAAATCTCTTAGAAATACATTTTGTCCGTTTATATCGGCATTTCCTTCCCAAGCTATACTTCTGCCTTCTGCTACCCCGGAAACTATAGTATAATCTCCGTCAGCTATGCTATCATCACTTCCTCCTGCCGGGGGATCAAGATGATCCGGAGGGGAAGGTGGTGGTGGAGGCGGAGAAACAAAATCCGGACGAATAATATTTGTAAAATTTCTCAGAGGCTTCCATCTCCAAGTTCCTCCGTCATTATGACCTGTTCCATTATAATCTAAATATTTATAGGAAGAATTATCTACTGCACGTATAATTCCTATATGACCTGTTCCATACGCACCATATTGATTTGCTCCAAATACTACAATATCTCCAGATTGAGGATTTACATTATTTCCGTAGCGTACCCAACCCGGCGGCAATGGAGAATAGGCAAATGTATACGCATATCCTCCACCTACAACATAATTAAAAATATTATAGCCAAGATATTGGTAATATAATGAGATTAAATCCACACATTGAACACCATAATGACCGTCATAATCTATAGCACTTCCAAGTTTCCCGTCTATCCAATTTTCCGCATCTGCCTGTGTGTGACCACCTGTCGCTCCCAACATTGCTAAAGCATATATAGAAAAATGTTCTGCTGTAAAATCTGCCTTTCCATCCTCTAAACTATCTTCAGCAATCTGAGAAGCTTTTCCTCCTTCTGTAATATGGAAAATTTCAGCAGTATCTTCTATATTGTTTTCTTTAGAAATACCTGCCATCTTCAAAGGCTTAATACTTACTTTTATTCCCCCATTTTCCGGCTGGATTTCTATGCCCTTGCTCCAAAGTGAAATATCAAACGCCACAATATCAATAACCCTTTCACTTTGAGTAATCTCATCAGAAATAATATCATCAATTGATTTTCTTCCTATTTTATCTACCTTTTTAATCTTTACTACAGTGTCTTGCAGAAGCACATTAGACTCTGCTCTCAGTGTGATACTATAACCGTCTAAAGAGGTATTAAAATAAAAGGATTTATTATCTTCTGCATTACTGGAAGTAGCCTCAGTAAAAATCTGAGCATCTTTTTGAGGTATACCATCCTTATCAATATTGCTCTCCTTATTTATCGTATCGGCTTCAACTAAAATATAAAGGTTAAAATTGAACATTATCATAATAGCAGAAAGCCAAACAGCAATACTTCTTTTTAATTTTTTTCCCATTAACTTCATTTATAAGTTTCCCTTTCTTTATATTGGATGAGCATATTTAATCTTTTATATAAAGTAAATTTCACCTCCCTTCTTTATTAAAAGTCTTAATCAAACAGAGCCCCCTTCTTTACAAATTATTAAGCTATAATTCTCATATAAATCTTATAATCCAATTATTTATAAAGCTTTTACTGAATATTAAGTTCATCAAACCTTAAAAAATCCATTTGAGGAGCATCGCTGATTGTAAAATATGCACTGTACTTTTTAATTGGAACATGACCTGAATTAGCTTTATAATGCATAACATCACCTGTGATTTTAACTCTGTTGCCTTCTATGCTTAATTCTATGTTTTTACTGGACAAATAAGATAAGCCTACATCTCCAAAATCTCCTCCTTCTTCAATCCAATAATTATCTCTATCCGGTGTTCCATACTTTGCAAATTCATCCATATCACTTTCATTGCTGGAGCCTGTAAGGTCTTTCATGATAGACATTACATCACTTCTGCTTACTACATTATATGTATAATAGCCTGCCTTTCTTTTATTTATTCTGCTATCTCTGCAATTATATATATACGCATAGGTGATAAAAGCCTTATCTGCCGAAGTGAAGTTTTCTCTTTTTTTATTAAAGCTTAAATTTGTAGGATTCTTCTCATAAAAATCATTAAATACCCAATTACTGATTAAATGCATATAATCAAGATTATACTCATAAGGGTCTCTGCTAAGATTAGCTTCATCAATCCAATGATAACGTGCATTTACTTTATAGCCGTCAGGAGTTATAGCCGAGCTCAAAGGATAAGTATTTTCATTCATATAATACCAATACCAGTTATCTTCATACTGTACATGTACCCATTCATTTCTTGCACGCTCACCATCACTTTTTTCAAAATAATATCCTCCGTCATCCTTCTGTAAACCTTCTATAAATGCAAAAGCAGGAACAGAATTTGCTGTTACAAACAAAACAGCCAGTAAAATCAAATAAAACTTTTTTACAATCTTCATAAAAATCTCCTTTTCTTCATTTTTAATAAATAATACTGCTAATTCCGATTTTAAACTTCTCACAGCTTATCTATATAAAATATTGACACCAAACTGAATTATAGTTTAAATATCTAAATCCCATTTTATTTTGATTTTTCAAAAAATAAATCCCATTTTTTTACATATTAACTAGGTGTAATTTTAGTGTAAATTTCCTTAACCCTTTATTTAAGGTATTGTTCAGTTTTTCCCCTGTACTATGTGTAGTATAGATATTTTCCCAAAAGTAAATATTTCTTCCATTAGTTATATTATTTAATTTACTCTTGTCAACTTAATTAAAAAATAAAAGGCACTCTACAGACAGCTAATCTGTCCTTGTAGAATGCCTTTATAGCCTTATAGAGCTGTTTTCTATTTTATGTAAATTCTTCCGTCTGCCAAGTTCACTTAGGGATATGTAACCGCATAGCCTGCAATATCATAGTAGCCCGCAGGGTCCGCATCACTTCCAAACCATACATGAGCATAATTTCCATCTATTGAAACTCCCATAGTTTTCAGCATAGACCAGGAGCCTGAGCCTATTATCACTGCGTTATGTCCGCTTGAGCCTTTCCATAGCTCAAGTGCGGTTTCTGCACTGATTCCTCCGCTTGATGCAGCTGATATTTCATAACCGTTTCCCGTATATGCAGTAAGCTCTCTCGGCTTCATCCACATAAGCTCTGCATAAGCGTGATCCGAAGTATAGGCTACCGGAGTCCAATTTCCGCTGCTTGACCAGCTGTGTAAATTACCCTTTATACCTCTTGCATCAAGCTGATTCTCAGGTTGGTTCGCATTAGAATCTGCAACATGATTTCTTGCAACCTCAGTTAAGGATTTTGAAAATGAGAACCTTTCCAGTCCTAAGCTTGTCCTATACTCATTAATCAAATAGTATAATTTAGCTTCCTCCTGAGTTAAACCATAAGCCATAAGCTGATTAATTACCTTGGTTTGAACTTCCGAAGCATCGCTGCTTGCATTGATAGCAGAATTACCGGAGCTGCCGGAATTGCCTGAACTGCCGGAATTACCGGAGCTTCCTGAGCTGCTGCCCGTATTGCTTCCTGAACCTCCTGAGTTGCCTGAATTACCGGAACTGCCGGAACTCCTGGAGCTTCCCGAGCCGCCTCCGGAACTCCTGGAGCCTCCTGAGCTGCTCCTGCTTATATAATTTGACTTTACCGGCTCAATCCATTTGCCGTTTATATCAACATAATAGCCGTCCGGAGTTTTGGTATCAACAAGCATTGCACCGTCTTTCCCCAAATAGTAATTCCCTACCCAGCAGCTTTCTGCCATATAGCCTATATCATCAAAATAGTACCACTTATCTCCTATATATTTCCAAGCCTTAACCGGATAAGAGCCGTCTGCTTCCTCATACCACCAGCCCTTGTCATTTTTCTTCCACTGTGCATTTGAATCCGCGGCAGCAGTAAAAATCAAAGCTGCACTGACGGCACTCACGGACAAAAATCCGAGTGTCTTTTTAAAAATTCTCATAAACCCTCCTTTATATTTTATATTTTTACTAACTATACTACACAAATATTTTTAGTCAAGCTTTTAATTAAACTCCATTAAGCTCTTATTTAGCTTGGAAAAAGCAGCCTTACGATACCTGTTTTGATTAAATACAGCTACATCTGGATAAAGACCGATAAAACATAAAATAAGAGCATTAGTCCTGCATACAAAGCAAAATACATCTTATGGCTTCTTTCTACCGGCCAGAGGTTTTTTCCTCCTTTAGAAAATAAGCAGGCAAGCCACATAAGCATTCCAATAAAATTAACGCCTATGCTTATAAAATAATTTAAAGACGGATAAAAGCACATTATCGTATATACAGAAGTCAGAACAGCTACAAAAGGGGCAAGCAGCACGAAGGCTCCTGTACACTGTGCGTTAAAGTCAACTGCATAGGGAGAGCTTGAAGCAAACCACAGATACAGGTAAAATCCTATTACCACCAGTATAAACAGCGGTGACATCTTATTCTTTTCAGGATAATTTGAAAAGCCATATATCATTGTTAATACAATGCCTAGATAGGTAAAAAAAATATTAACTATTATGTGCAGATTGTTCGCAATCACATTTAATCTATCAGCCCTAAGGGTGTCGGGATTTTCTTCCTTTTCACAAAATTCTTTCATGGGCTTTCTGGTAAACAATAAGAAGCTGTTTATAAACACGAGAATCAATGTAAAAATCAACCCTATATCAGCCATTATATCAAAATGCTTCGCTCTTACAAAGCCTGAAAAATCCTTAAGCGTTCTTAAAAAGCTGTACAGCGCTAAGGAAGCAAAGGCTCCAGTAATGTTACAGAATACCGAATAGCATACTCTGCTTAAGGCAAGGTCATAGCGTCCTTTAGATTCAATTATCCTGTGCTTATCTCCGTATTTAGCAATTAAATATATCTCATAGTAATTTAATTTTTCTTCAGCTTTATGGTCCTGTTTATACAAAAATATTGCCAGGGCGGTATCCACCAAGCCGAATAATAGGGTTGAAACGGCAAGAATTAAAATCATACTGAAAAATACGAAGGGAGAAAGATTGTTCATCCATAAAAATATATCTATTGCAGATACCTGGCAAATATCAAAAAATAAAGGTATAAAAAATAAACTAATCAAGCATAAAAAAATATAAACCCAATTTTTCCTAATTTTATTAATAGACTGCTCTAATAAGGATAAATCCCAACCTTCCTCTGCTCTGTCGTCTACAGCTTGAATCAGGTCAGAGTCCGCTTTAATATTCACTGCAGCAGCCGAGCCGGTCAGCTCATCGTAGCTATCCGCCTTTTCTTCTTCAATTTCAATTTTATTAGTTGCAGGCTCAGAGAGGCTGTCATAGATCAGATTTTTTTTGCTCAGAGGCAGCTCACAGTTTTCTAAGCCATATTTTAACATACGCAGGGAATATGACCTGTAGTCATCGTTTTCCTCGCCCTCTGAGCCTTGAAATACCAAGCCTTCTCTCAGTACAAAATTCAGCACCTTTTGAAAGCCCAGCTCTTCATCTTTAATTGTAAAGCATTCTTCAAAAAACAACTCCTCCGCATTTTCCAGTTCTCTATAGCCTTTTCTCTTTCCGCGCTTGACTTCACTGATTCTGGATTCAACCATATTGCCGCTTCTAACTTTATCTATTACAATACATAAAGATTTTTGCGAAATATTTAACTCATCATTGATATATCTAAATATATCTCCCTGACAAATATATCGTTTAGACATATTCTGTACTCCTTTTCTCAACAAAAATGAGTTATAAATATCCATATCGAAACAAAAAAACTATACTAAACAGACAAAATACCTATATTGAGTGTACTGTAAAGTAATAACCAAATGATATTATAGATATTGCTAAAGCTAAAGTCAATAAACTTGTAAATTTTTATTTAAAAAAAATTAAGAAAATCTTTTGATTCAACACAAAAAATTCCCCGATTAAAAACTCCTAGTTTCTAATCAGGGAACTTATCTTCTGCTGTCCTAATGTAACTCCTGCAGCTTCATTATTTACAGCTTTACCAAACACTAAATTCATCAAGCCTTAAAAAGCCCATTTGAGGAGCATCGCTGATGGTAAAATATGCAGTGTATCTTTTAAAAGGAATATCTCTTGCATCGTTGTACACCACATTTCCTGTAACTTTAATCCTGTTTCCTTCTACAGTTAATTCTTCTTTTCCATCAAATATATATCTTATACCGATATCGCTGAAATCTCCCCCACCTTCAATCCAGTAATCGTTTCCGTGCAGCTTTCCATATTTTGCAAATTCACTCATATCGCTTTCATTGCTGGAGCCGGTAAGGTCTTTCATTATAGACATCGCATCACCTTTACTTATCACTTTATATATAGCATAGCCTTCATCTGCTTCTCTTACCCTGCTGTCTACGCTTTGGTCATGCAATATATATACATAAGTGATAAAAGCTTTATCTGCTGAAGTTAAGCTTTCTCTTTTTTTATTATAGCCTGAATTTACAGGACTGTTTAAATAAAAATCGTTAAATGCACAGTAAAGTATTAAGTTTATATAAGTCCGGTCATATTCATTAGGGTCTCTGCTGAGATTAGCTTCATCAATCCAATGTCCCTTTGCATTGACTTTATAACCGTCGGGAGTTATAGTTGATTTCAACAGATAAGAATTTGCTCCCATATTTTGAATTTTATTTTTTTAAAATAAATTCAGTTTTTTTATACATCACTCTAATAAGATTATATAAATTGCTAAAGATAAAGTCAATAAAATTATATTTTTTTATTTAATAATTTTTAAGAAAATGAATTATATTTTATTTTCAAATAATTAATTATATTTTTACAATACAGTTCCTCTATGCTTATCCTATTTTTAATTAAACACCATAGAAAACTCCGATATTTTTTCTTGTTCAAATAGCTATACTATCTGCCAATAATTCTATATAATACATTTATTAAGCTAAGGGGGAACTTCAAAATGAATAATATAAGATATTGTAAGCACTGCGGAAACCGCCTGTCAACTTCTGATAAATTTTGCCAGGTCTGTAAAGCTGCAAGGGTAATTCCGGTACCTGCACAAGCCGGTAAAAAACCAACCAAGAAGAAATCAAAGCTTACTATATTAATTATGGTTTTATTCACAGCTTTATGTATTTCTGTACTTATGACTTTTGCAGTATTTTTCTTATCTAAAATCAACTCACCTACTGCAAATGCTAAAAATAATACAGGAAAAGCAAATATTAAAAATTCTGATAAGAAAACTATCAATAAGGAATCTGCAGATGAAGCTGATATTGAGAATCAATATTATTTTAAATCAACAACTAAAATTATCTATTTTAAAGATAATTCAATGATGGTCGCTTCACTTAAAAATACCGGTGATAAACATGTCCTAAGTAATAATTATTCAGCTGTAAATGAAATGGCTATTGACAGCCTGAGCCAGCTAAGATGGCTCAGCAATGACGAAAGCTTTTTATACTCTATGGAAGATTATAAAAAGCTTTCAGACGACACCTGCACTTACACCCTCTATAAAACTGCGTCTTCTGCTGCTGACGGACAACAGCAGGCAAACCGTAATGCACTGCGTCGGTTCCAGCTTTATAAAGCTGAGGCTTCCGCTCCTGACGAGCCGTCTCCTGTTAAAATCGCCGATAATATCCAAAGGCACGCCCTGCTGACCAGCAACAAGCTGCTTTTCTGGAGTGATAATAAAATCTACTACTATGACGGAAATTCCGCTGCTGCCGTAACTTCGGGAAATACAGTTGCAGGTCAGTTAAGCGATGATGACAATAGCATACTCTATGCAGAAGATAAAGGCGACGGAAAGGCAGATTTATACTATAAAAGCCTTAATAATCTTTCAGATATGAGTCTGCCGTTAATTACAGATATTGTAAAAATTAATGAAGACGGAAATTTCTTTTATACCGATGCTCTGCTTACCGATATTTATGTAAAAAAGGACAACGGTATATATAAAGTAGATTCAAAAGGCACTGTAACAAAGCTTTTAAGTGATGTGGAATTTGTGCTAAGCATAGCTACAGACACTAAAAATAATCAAGTATATTTTACAAGAAAAGGAAGTGAAGAAAGCCTTTATCAGCTTTGTTATTTTAATAATAACGAGGTTACAACCTTAAGTGAGAATTTTATTCCTAAATTAATACAGTATTCCAAGGTAAGAGAAGGCGATTCCGATGCTTACAGTTATTCCCATACAGCCATAAATAAAGACTTTGATTATATAATTTATCCTGAATACAGTGATAATGCTTATAGGTTAAAAATTGCTGTAGAAGGAAAAAATATATTTGATGTACCTGTTCCTACAGATGAAACCGACCTGAATTCAGATGACAATACTTCCAAGCTTATCTATACTGCCAGGGAGGCAGACAGTGACAAGGCATATTTTTTCATTAAAGGAAAGGAAAATACATTGCTCTACGCTTTAAGCCTAAATTCAACTGCTGAAAAATACGAAATCACAAAAATTTCAGAGAATATTTTAAATAATACGACTCAAATGAAGGCTACAAAGGACGGCATTTATTATATTAATGATAAAGCTTTATATTACAATGAAGATAAAATGGTTGAGTACGATGAGCTTAAGCTCGAAACAGAACCCTGCAAAAAGGATAATGTAATTCTCTATTATTTTAACGGAAATAATCTGGGAATTACCTATGAAGATACCTATCAGGAAATACCGGATGCTGCCAACGTAAAAGACGTGTGGTTCAGACCAGATGGAAGCGCTGTTTTCCTGCAAAATTATGATGAAAGTCTTAAGTCAGGAGAGCTTGCTTATTTTGACGGCAAAAGCACGGTAATTATAGACAACGGCGTAAATTTATTTGGACACTAAGTTTCATAGAAATTAAAAAACTATATTCTAAAATATTTTATAATATTTTATAATTATTTATAAAGACATACAAAGCTGCTGCATTAGTGTATAATGACTGAAACGGTCAATTAAATATTCCGCCTTATAATTTATACTTTAATGCAGCAGTATTTATAATTTTTATACTTATACCGACCTGGTTTCCTGTACTCTTTTCTTTGCAATAATCACAGCATCCTTTTCAGCCTTCATGGTCTGAGCGGCAATTTTTCTTATGGTGCTTGCGCAATCTCTTATATTTCTTACCATCTTGTCAATATCCGTAACTATTATATCCGATTTTCTAATAAAGGCGGTCGCTTCATCGCCTTTCCACTGTCCCGTAATTTCAGTAAGCAGGTCCCTGGTCTTTATTACAGCCTGCCTTGACAATTCATCCGCAAGGGTATCCAACCTTTTTGCCTTATCCAGTACTTCCCAATACTTAACTTCAATACGATGTGTTTTATAAGCAAAATCATCATATCCCATAGCATAACCTCCTTTTTGGTACATACCGAACTATTCCAAAAAATAATCCGGTACGTTTGATAATTCTTCATTAAGCATTTGCTCGTTTATCTCATAAAGCTTCGCTATATCGAACATCTTTGCAGGTATATCTTCCAATTCTTTAAGTACTGTCAAAGCTTTATCTGATAGCTGCATATAGGTATTGGTAGCAGTCGTATAGCCCTCCCCCTCCCAGTAAGACGACATCCTTCTTATAATCTCCTTTTGCTCTTCCAATATGCTTTTCATCTTTTGAATATTTGACACTGTATTTTGTGCTTCCTGCTGCAAGCTTTCCGTACTGACTTTTATCTCAGGCATAAAACCTCCTCTATACATTAAACGAATCAATCAGCTCGCTAAGTTCATTTTTTGCGGCTGCATAATCATTTTGAGACTGTGTAAGTCTTTCTTTAAGCTCTTCCAGCTCTTTTATCATAGACTGATACACGGTCTTTTCTTCTTCAAAATATTTTGCAAATTCATCCGACGCTTCTCCTGCCCATTTACTTTTAAGACCGTTTACCGAGCTTTCCATTTCATTGAAAGCAGCTTGCATTTTTTTAATAGACTCATCCAATTTATTAAGGTCCTTTTGCAATTCATATACATCAATTTTTACATGTACACCCATAGCCTTTCCTTTCTGACATTTATATTAAACTAAGGCTTCCTCCTGAAACTATACCCTGCTGAGCCAAACTGTAATCCAGGTTAAGTACCTTTTTATTTTTTCTGTCAAACAGTATCAAATCCGATATATTTCCGGTAAAACCGGTTTTTTCTTTTTGCTCAATCATATGTACAATTTCTTCAATTACCTTTCCTGCCTTGACATCTTCATTAAGCTCAAAGTCATAAAACTTATCAAAAATAACTACATTTACATCTACGATTATCATGTCTCGGACTCCTTTACCTTACTTTTTCTTGACCTCAACATAGGCACATAGACTTCCTCAGCCCCGTTTTCGTCCATGCTGCTTACAAAGGCATAGCCCGGCTTTAGACTCTGACTTTGTTTTTTATAGCTAAGCTTATCAAAGTTTAAAATCGTCTGTGAAATGCAATTGCCGCCAAGCTGTATTCCTTCTGCCTGCCTGCTGAGCAGGTTAAAGAAGGTATAGCCCGCTACTTGTGTGGCCTGACTGCTGTTAATTGTCAATATAAAATACAATCTATGTAATCTGCCTTTTTCTGCAAAGTTTTCCAATATATTTTTTATTATGGCATACTTGCCCTCAGTCTTTTGCAGCTTATCCAAAAATACAGGAAGCTCGTCAATTAGTATAAATATCGGCTGCTCTTTTGCAAATTCAAGGAATATTTCTTCCGGAGTATAGTCCTCTTCTTCCAATTTTTTCTTCCTTTGATTTCTCGCCTTTAAAGGCGGGATTATATCCTGACACATCTTATCAAGCTCTTCATAATCCCTTACTATACTTGCATTCTTGTATTCCGGCAGGTGCAGTACATTGTTGGTCATATCTATATAGTAAACTTTGCCGCCCTTATCGGCTGCCATTCTATATATTATCTTTAATGCATTGGTTTTTCCGGTCATGGATTTGCCTGAAATCATGTAGCCTAAGCTCCTGTCTAAGGCTATGCAATGAGGAAGTGCATTCTTCATATTATATGCAAACGGAAGGAGTCTGTTATCTGCAAGGGCCTCCTTTACCTGAATATTCTGACTGAAATCTTCATAGCTTGCATTTTGAGGGATGGTAGGAATAGGAGCGGCCTTTATTCCATTCCATTCTTCCGCAAGCTCTTTTCCTAAGCTAAGCATAGCTTGAGACCTCTCATAGTCGGAAAGCTTCTCATCTACAACCGCTATCTGACACTCAAGTGCAAAGTCGTCAACTCTTACAAGTCCCCTGCCCTTTACTCCCTGCTCAGGCAAGGTTTCAATCCTCATGAGAGAAATAGCTTCGGCATAATCAAACTTGTCCTTCATTTCAAGAGGATAAACCTGCGTGAAATTTTTGGAAAGCTTTGAAGAAATATCGCCTGCATATAAAGAAGCTGCTGTAAATACTAAATAGACACCGTAAGCTATGCCCTCTTTGCTAAGCTTTATTAAAAAGTCTTCTATCTCATCCTTAACTTGATTTCTAAAGCTGCTGTATTGGTCAATGTATAACATTATAATCGGGAGCTTATCAGCTGCCCTTTTGTTATAGTCCGCAAAGCTTTGACCTCTTATCAGCAGCTTTCTTTCCTCTAAAATGCGCCTCATTAGATGCATAAGTCTTTCAAGCTTTTCCTCTTCGTTCTCAAACACTATGCCGCCGCAATGCGGAAAGCTCTCAAAGCAGCCTGTTATACGGCTGCTGTAGTCTATACCGTAGATTTGCAGCTTATCAGGAGTATTGGTACTTAGTAAGGCATATAATAAGGTCTGCAGGAAAGTACTTTTGCCGCTTCCCGGCAGTCCTATTATCAAGGTATTTCCCATTGACTCCAAATTATATTGGAGTACAAACTGCTCCTGATTATTAGGATGGTCTACAAGTCCCACAGCCACAGTCGATAATCCGTTTTCCTTAAGCGGCTTTTCAGAGCCTCCAGCTTTAAGCCTTTTCCACTCTATTCTTTCTGCAAGCGGCTCAAGCCACAAAGGCTTAACCGGCTTATAATTATTTTCTTTAAAAATTTTGGCAAGATATTCTATAACCGCATCAAGCTGTGTCTTTTGAAGCTCTGTCGGCAAATCCTCTCCATTCGACTCAAGCCTTGACATATAAGCTTTTAAAATGCTTTCTTTATTCAAATTATCATTTTCGGCTATAAATTTAAATAAAGCATATAGCTTTCTTGCGTTTCTTTCATTTTTTTCTATGCTGATAGCATTCTTTTTAAATATGACTTCAAGCCTTTGAATAACTTCTGCTTCCAGTTGAGAACTATAATCCGCATTTTCATTAATATAGTCAATTGCAAGCTCAATTATTTTCAAAATCCAAGCTTCTTTCTTCTCCTTTGCAAGTTTTCTCTGGTTAGCATTCCCCACAAGTGAAACTCTGCCATTAAGCTCAAGCATATTTGCAATTTTTTGATTTTGAGATTGGTCCTGCTCCTGATAGATGGCACCACTGTAGCCAGATTGGAATAATTCATACACTTCATCCTGTCCGACCTGCATATAGCATCTTCCCGGATTGGTAAGATAAGCTGCATCAGGCTTTTTAAGCATATCCTTGGAGTCCTGCACATCCTGTACTCTCAGGCAAAGTCTGAACTTTGAGTTGCTCCATATATTATCATCGACAGTACCTGCCGGTTTTTGGGTTGATAAAATCAAATGTACTCCAAGCGAGCGTCCTACCTGTGCAACGCTTATAAGCTGCTTCATAAAATCCGGCTCTTCCCTCTTAAGCTCGGCAAACTCATCCACTATAATAAGCAAATGCGGCATCGGCTCAGCAATGCTTCCGTCTTTATAAAGTCTGGTATAATTATTTATATTATTAACACCAGCCTCGTTGAGCATTCTCTGTCTTCTCCGATTCTCACTTTTAATTGATGCCAAAGCTCTTTGAATCTGATTTCCGGAAAGGTTCGAGATAGCCCCTACCAGGTGAGGAAGCCCGTCAAAAAGGTTAGCCATACCTCCTCCCTTGTAATCAATTATAAAGTAAGCCACATCATCGGGACTGAAATTAATTGCAAGTGAAAGCAGGTAGGTTTGCAGGGTTTCACTCTTTCCTGAGCCTGTAGTGCCGGCTATAAGTCCGTGCGGACCGTGATATTTTTCATGTATATCAAGAAAACAAGGTTTCCCGCCGTCTTTAACTCCTACCAGAGAACGCATTGATTCATAAGAGCGGTTTTTAATCCATCGGCTGTAAACCCCCAGCTCACTTAGTGAGCTGACTCCATACATTTTAATAAAGTCAATGCCTGACGGAAGTCCTGAAAACCGGGTATTTTCTTTAACCTTATAAGCTGCAAGTCTCCTTGCGGCTGCATCAAGATTCCTCTCACTTATATAATCAAACTTAAGCTCTACTCTGTCATTATAATCTGCCAATAATGAATAAAAGCCTTTAAAATAATTATCATTTTGTATGACAAAATCAACTTCATTGGGAAGCTCGGTAAAAGAGTCGGCTACTATTACAGTATGCAAGCCTACATTTTTCTTGCTGTCTACAAAGCTTTTAATAAGCTCTCCTTCGAGATACTCTTTATCCGTAAGCATAAGTACATAATGAGTGCTGTAGTTATCATTATTTTTTTCTGAATTAAATCTCTCCCTTAAACATTCGCCAAGGTCAAAAAACACTTCTCTTGCCTCATCCCTAGAGCCTGCAATATATCTGGTCTTTTTGTCTGTTGACCAGCAATGCGGGAACCACTTCAGAGGCTCAAGCGAAGCTTCTTCGAGCTCCTTATTTTCATCATATATAGCCACAAGCTTAACATCCGTATAGCAATTATTATACGCAATCTGTACTGCTAAAATTCTTAATATATCAACAGCTCCCTCTCGGCTTCCTCCGCTCACCACACCTATAATACTGTGCTCCATAAGGTCTATGCCTACCGGGACTCCTTTTAAGTCCTTAAATGCCTTCTTAATTTGTTCACCCTTGCCCTGCCACAGATCCTTTTCTACACGAAATCCTTGTTTTCTTACATTGATTTCCGCTAAAGAAGGGAGATTTCCTGTACCGAGTCTATAATACATAAAGTCTTTATGATTTTTATTTCTTGTCCATAGCTTCCCCTCATCAAAGCTGTCCAGATAGCTGTCGGCTTCTGTATACATTCTTCCCAGAGAAGCTCTTCTTTGATTATAATCTTCCTCTATCTCCCTGCCTTTTTCATTGAGATATTCCGTATAGGCTTCAATTCTTCTTCTTTCCTTTTCTTTTCTGTCCCGATTAGCCTTTCTATAATTGCTTACTCCCCATGATACACCGAGTGTAGCCGAGATTAAAGCGGTCACTACTCCTATATAAGCCATAGGGCTGTTGCTTGCCGCACTTGACATCGCACTTCCCGCCATCATGGGCAGGACCATGGTCATGGAAGGTCCCACCTGTCTAAACAAGGAAGCATTGCTTTCCACTTCCTTTTCAGGGGGATTGTCGATATCAAAGCTCTTTTTCTTTATCGGAAATACTGTTCTTGGTGAGCGATGAAAAAGAGCATTATCTTTTTTGTGAATATTTTTAAGTTCACCTTGAAAATAACTTCCGTTAATTTTTTTCAAATCATTAAGCTTTGCAGTGTAGGTACTGCTCTTAGTATCCAAAGCAATGAAGTCGCCCAAAAACATTATGCGTATTCCAATAATGCTTATAATATCTCCCTTGCTTAGCAGCTCCTCTTTGCTTATTTTATAACCGTTCACAAAGGTTCCGTTAGTGCTGGAGTCTTTTATATACCATCCATTGTCTTTAAAATGCAATACACCGTGATGTTGAGATACCAGTTTCTCCGGATTATCAAGCACTATATTACAAACGGAGTCACGACCTATGCTTACTATTTTCTTATCGCCTATAAAAACCTTGGTAAGATCTCTAAATGCTTCAGTAGACTCCTGAAACATAGCAACTATGTAATCTTTTTCATTTTTTTTAATATGTATTACATCAGCCGCTTTAAGTGCCTGCCTCCCGGCAGGTTTTTTGTTAATTGAATAGGGATACCCGCCTGCATTTAATATGTACCAAGTATCATTAATAACTTCAAATCCCAAGGACAATCCCTTAATCTCAGGATATATCTTACTGTCTACAGTAAGCAGGTAATCATTATTATTTATACTTGGCAGGCTTATTTCTTTAAAGCCCGAACGCAAAAAAAACGTTAAAGTGCGTATCATCGCAAGTCCTTTCTGATATATTTAGTAGGTATTAAGGCAGTGTGCATTTAATTTAATTATAAATTAATGAAGCCGCTTCAGGAGGAGGAGATTACCATATCCCACCACCTCCAAAATCTGAAACGATGCATCCGGCAAAGCCGCTTCCTTTACACATGGTTAAGGGCTGAATTATTCCAGCTGCTTGATTAGGATTAATTATATTATTAAATCCTCCTCCTATTTCTCCAATCTTATTAATAAACTTAATAGATGCATCTTTAGTTAAATATGTAATTCCATTTTTAAGCATATCTCTAATTTTATCATTTACATAATATTGCACCTTATCACCAAAGCTTTTAACACGCTCTATATCTACATTTAGTAACCCTTTTTTTATAAAATTAAGACCTTTATTCAATAATTTATCAGCTACAGTATCTTCAAATATAGTTTCAGCAGTCTTTTCAAATAAATTCTTTGCATTCTCCCACGAAAAAAAAGGCTTTTTATCATGTACACAGTCTAATACATTCTGGACTACATTGTTCCCATGTTTTATAACCTTTTTCGCAATACTTGCCATACCTCCGCTGATAGGGTCAAGAAAACCGGTTGCAAAGTCGCTTACTGTATCCGCTGCCAATTTATCCCATCTATAATCCTTAGCATAAGATTTTGCCTGCTCCCATAAATTAAAGCCCTTTCCCTGTGCTGCATTAGCTGCCGCATTGGTTACTATTGCAGTCCCTGCAACTGCGGCTTCTTTAGCCAGATTTACTCCTGCCTTAACGGCTCCGCTTATTAAGCAGACTGTAAAGGGAAAGAATCCGTCCGGGTCCTTTTTGTTTTTAGGATCATTTTGTGCATAGATGTACCTGTTAAAGCTTCTCGGGTTATAAGGATAGCCTATTACTATATCTCTGCTTTGAAACCTTGCATTTTCAGGATCATATATTCTGGTTCCGGTACTATACCTGCCCAGAAATTCATCACACTGCATAGCTGCAAAGCCGTAGCCGCTATTAAAGCCTCCAAAAAGCTCCGCTTCTTTTTCAGCTTTTTTCGCAACCCCTCCAAAGGGACTGTAATCAAGCCTTTGATAGACTTCGCCGCTTTCAAATCTCATTACAAGGCTGCTGCCCTCATCAAATACATTCCATATAAGTCTTCCGTTTATTTCCTCTGCCAGAGGGCTGCCGTCAAAGTACTGGTTTTGATTTTTTGATATGCCGCCCTCCTCAACTCTCTTGCAGAGTGATTGAGAGTTAGATACCAAATAATTGATATAATAAGTTTCTTTTATCGCTCTTTTATCAGCACACCTAAATTCTGCCCCGATTTTATTGCCCAAGGCATCATAGCTGTATACGACACTGCCTTTTTCATTTTTCGCAAACAGCAGCTGTCCGAGTGAATTATAAGTAAATTCAGCAATGCAGTTCTGATTAAGATATTCTTTAATCAAATCTCCTCTTGCATTATACTCATAGCTGTATTCCTGATTTTGACAAAGCTTTTTAAGAAGCTGATTTTCCTTATTATAATAATACTCTGTAACTGTGCCTTCTTCTATTGCCCTTATTCTGTTGCCTCTTGCATCATATTCGTATTCGGCACAGAGCTTGTTATTTTTAACCATCTTGGTAAGAAAGGCTTTTTTATTATATTCATAGCCATAGCTAAGGGTTTCCTTTCCTCTTTCCTTAATACTCTGACCTGTCATAAGTCCGTAATAATCGTCATAAGTATAGTCAATTTCAAGCAAAGGCCCTTCTGAATCCTGTACAAGCATATTCTTTACTCTGCCGTTTTCGTGATAGCTGTAGCTATACTTAAATTTTTCGGATTGTTTACTTATAAGTCTGTGCTTTTCATCATATTTATAATTAACCTCTTCTGCTGCAAGGCTTGTCTTTATAAGATTTCCATAGCTGTCATAGGCATACTCCACCTTATTTCCGTCAGGGTAAATCATGGCAGTGCAGAGATTAGCCTGATTCCATTCATAACCGGCTCTACTTCCGTCTTCATAATGCACTCCAACTACGCGGCCGGCAAGGTCGTACTCAAATTTAAGCTTATTATTTAAATTGTTCGCCTCTATGATATTATTTCTGTCATAAATAAATTCGGACTCTTCCTTATAGCTTCCGCTTTCACTTATTTTATTAATTCTGTTAAGTCCGTCATAGCTTAATTCCTTGATATCACCGTTTTCATAAGTGATTTTTTTAATATACTCTCTTGAGGTCAACTCTTTTATTTGAGTTTCACCCAAGGAGTCGGTTATATACATACGTCTGTTTTGATAGTCTAGGTCAATCTTATAATAAGCTTCGCTTTCACCTTCAAGCCACTCCTTATCGGCAGCATTAAGCTCTTCTTTTTCATAAGCCCTTTTAGTTAAATGATAGATGCCGCTGTTATTATCAAGCTTATCATAGCTAAACACTATAGCCCTTTGCTCCTCATCTCTTATCCAGCTTAAATTTCCTGCAATATCATAGCCGTACTCTACCGCATCATCAAGCTCCTCCATACCTATTGATATAAGCTGGTCGTATCTGTCAAACCTCTGTGTAACTCTTTTGCCGAGATAATTAGTAAATCCTGTTACTCGTCCGGCACTGTCGTACTCAAAGCCTACTTTCTCACCTGCAAGCTCAAGCCTGTCTATTCTTCCAACCCCGTAACCGACTTCATAAGCCGGCTTTCCAAGGAGCTTGCCGCTTTGGAGCCTATTGTACTCGTCATAGCCGTATTGGAGTATATATCCGAAGTCCGCCATAGCAATCAGATTTACATTGGAGTAATTGTCGTAGCTTACTTCCATTTGTGAAAGGAAGGTATTGATTTTCACAAGTCTATCCGCCTCATCATATTCATAGATGGCATATCTTCCTTCCGCATCCATAATGCTTGAGAGCCTTCCGTCCGTATCATATTTATATTCAAACTTAAAATCCTGCATGCTTACCCCGGACAGAAAATGATTGTCGTCATATTCAAGCCCAAGCTCAAGTCCCTCACTATTTTTTATAGAGGTTATTTGCTGCCAAAGGTTCCTTTCATACTCTTCTCTGTATCCAAAGCCGTCTTCTACGGCTATTATACGGCTGCCCTCATCATATTCATTCCTTTCAAGCAAAAAGTCTTCCTGATAGTGTGATAAAAGATTTCCCTCCTTATCATACTCAAAATAGTGCCTTTCATTACCCGGAAGTATAGCTTCAGTGACATTTCCCATATCATCATAGCTGTACTCGGCTTTTCTTTTTCCCTCAGTATATGTTTTTAACGCTCCGGCAGCACTATACTCAAGGCTTATATCATTTCCAAATTCATCATTTACATAGGAAAAAAGGTCATTAAATGCATAAGCATAATTTATCTCTCTGCCGCTTGTAAGCCTTACCCCGGTAATCCTTCCTATACCGTCATAAGTATAGTACTCGCTGAAATCCTCAGGAGAATCAATGCTTGATATAAAGCCCTGCTCATTATAGGCAATGCTGCAGCTTTCTCCTTCAGCCTCATAGCCTACCAGACGGTTTTGCTCATCATAATAAAACAAATGAGCAATATCTCCTAAATAGTGTATTGCAATATTGTTCCCGACATTGTCATAATCCAAGCTCAGGTAAACTCTTCCGTTAAATATATATTCCTTAAATCTATGCTCTCCATCATATATGAAATTATGCACAAAATTCGAATTGCTTACCGATGCCAACTGACCGAAGTGATTATAGCCGTATTTTGTAATTTCCGAGTCATTAAGAATCTTTTTAGTAAGCCTGCCGTTATCGTCATACTCGGCATCATATTTTATAAGAGGACTTTGCAAATGTATCAGGTTTCCCCTCCGGTCATGTACATATTCTACACTAAAGCCGTCCTGGTCCGTATTAGTAGTCCTGCCTTCCTCATAAACAAATTCAAAGTATCTTTCCTTGGAAAGCTCCTGCTTTACTACTCTTCCGTATTTATCATATATATTAGTAAAGAAAGTCTTATTTTCAGGGTCTGTAACCTCTGTCAAATACCTCTGCTCATCATATACAAAGCTATACCTTCTGTTATTATAAGATTTTGCACTGTCTGAGCCCGGCTCCGTGCAAATAGTCAGACTTACCGGCAAATCTCCCTCATATTCAAGCTTAAGGCTTCTGCCTATATTATCTTCTGCCAATATAAGATGTCCGGCAGCATCATAGCTTAGATTAAAGAAGTAACCGTGCTGTGCATTTATCCTTAAAGGTAAATCTTTTTCGTACTCAATGCTCTGAGTTTCTATTTCCCTATCATAGATGCCAACAAGCCTTCCCTCTGTATTAAACTTATAGGATAATTGCTCTTCGGGTAAGTAATACCTATATCCATCTTCTACCCTGACCAGTCTTTGTGTAGTTGGCTGCTGGGGATAGAAAATGCCGTCATCACCTTCGGCAAAAAAGCTTGAGATTCCTCCTCCGTCAGTAACAGCCCATACTTTTAAGTCTACATGTACCACTTCAGTCATAAAATTATGTCTCCAGCCCTTACCAAGCCCATTATCCTTGCTATTTATGCTGTCATAGTAGATTGTGAAATCAAGTACATTTCCAGAATAAGTTGACATAGGGGTAAACTGCCACAGAAAATTACCGGAATACATGCTTACAGGGTCACCTCCGTAAGCCCTTCCGGGAAGCATACCTGACAAGGGCAATGCAGCACCTGCTGCACTGTTGTTTAAAGTATTCGAGATATAAGAGCCTCTAAGTTCCTTTGGAACTGCAGACATCATATTGTTTTCTACAACCTTATTTTCTGCACGCTGCATTATCTCTGAGGCATGCTGCATAGTAGCACCCATTCTCTGTATTCTTTGTGCATGTGCACTGCACTGGTTTGACATTTGATTTAGACTGCTTTGTAACTGCTCTCCCGCCCTCCCAAGGTTAAGGTTACAGCCTATAGACTTAAGCTCCTGGCTGCAGTTTTCTACACTGCTCTTTATCTCACCGGCTACCCCTGAAAGGCGGCTTATAGAGCTGAAATTCATAAATATATCTCTCACAGTTCCCCCCGTTTTTGTATTTATTATAAATAATTATAAGACTTCAGTTTGTAAAAGGTTTATAAGTAATACGAAAGAGTAATCAGGTTGTGCCTCTTTCCCCGTTAACAATTTTATCGGCTTCTTTGCCGTTTTCATCATAATAAGTCCCGTTGTACGGCTTATCGTCTTTAAATTCTCCCCTGTAGTAAAGATTACCGTTAAAATACAAATCACCATTTAATAAATTATAACCGTAGCCTGCTGCTTCAAATATCCCTTTAAAATTCATTTCCTCTGATTTTCCCGTTTCATTATTTGTATAGGTAGACTCATAAATTCCTTTGGGATTTCCAGCAAAGCCTCCTGTGCCCCAATCACCTGTAGTAATGTACTCATATATTAATTTATCACCTGTATCATTATACTTTTCATCTAAAAATACCCTTTCCTTCACACCGTTTTTTCTTCCTGATGCTGCTAGGCTCCCTTTTTCCCAAGTCCCTATATAGATACAGTCTTTAGTATATTTTCCATCTTCATCAGTACCCTCTCTTCTGTAATAAAAAGCACCGTAACCATTGGGTTCTCCGGATTTTGTTGCACCGACATATATCCCCTTTCTTTCTACAAGCTCATCGTCAATCAAAAATTTTGTTGTATGCTCTATATACTGACCCCTATATTTTTCCTTATCTATTACAAACATATGATCATCGGAATATATTTTTTTTGCTTTAGCGACCTTAGAAGCATTTTCACCTCCAAGCACAAGCATAAATATCGCTGCTATGGCAACAGCTGCCCCTCCTACACCGAGTCTAAGAGTAGTTTTCTTCTTTTTATTTTTTGCTCCGTTATTTTCCTCAATTACACTCTGTCTAATATTGGGGCTCTTGCTTTCTTTTTGTATCAGCTTGTATTTTTCTTGATACAGGCTTCTGGTCTTATTATTTGATTCTTCATCCCCTTGCTCCTCATTATAAGGCTCATTCAATATTCGGCCCGGAATGGACGCTTCTATATTCTCCATATCAGCATCAGGCAGCTCTAAATCTGTATTTTCTGCCTTAGCCCGCGTTTCTGTAGGTATACCCTGCTCCATAAACTCAGCTTCAGGCTGAGCTTGTGTCGTGGTATCCTCTTTAATCACTTCTTCCCGGCTTTTGGTATCGGCAGATTTTCTTAGTCTATTATTTATATCAAGTATTGTTTTCAGTTCCTCGCCGGCTTCGTTTTTGTATTTAACTAAAGCCTTCCTTGCTTCAGCAGCAGTTTGGAATCTGTCTTCCGGCTTATAAGCACACATTTTTTTAATTACTTCATAAATAGAAGCTGAAGACTGCACAGGCTCAGGCAGCGGCTCGCCGGTATTTCTTTTTTGAAAGGCCTTTTCTATGCTCGCACTAGTAAGCTTCTCTTGGCTTATAAAGGGCAGGCGATTTTTATTAAGTAATTTATATAAAATAATTCCAAGAGCATAAATATCTATAGTAGCATTATAATGCTTGCCCATATATACTTCCGGAGCCATATAGTTTTCAGTTCCTTTATATGAAAGACTGCCTTCACTTGCACTCATATCTCTGGCAATCCCGAAATCTCCGAGTTTATAGACTCCCTTATCATTTCTGAAAAGATTGGCAGGTTTAATATCTCGGTGAATAATGTTGTTTTCCTCGCAAGTTTCCAAACATGAGAGTATGTCCTCTCCTATCGCGACCACATCGCCTACTGTTATATCAGTCTTTTTTACATACTTTTCAAGACATTCCAAAAGCTCCATTCTGATAAGCATGTACCAGCCAACTCTGGAATCAAAGGATTCTTTTATCTCAAAGTCATGAATTTTAACAATATTATTGTCATCAAGCTTCATCATCAATTCAATTTCTTTTTTTAACTTATCTAATTGAGGATAAAAATAATCTCTTAATTCTTCATCATCAAGCCCAAAAGATAATCTTACCTTATTAAGCTCCGACTCATCACTCGGTATACGTACCAGCTTAATGGCAGATTCCTGCTTTATACCAAAGCTTTCTTTCTCCGCCTTAAAAACCTGCCCAAATGAGCCTTCACCAATTTTTTCGGTAATAATCCATTCAGGCCAAACTCTTTGTATAATCTCTAAATGTGTCATATAACCTCTTTATTTAATAATTATTCAAGATGTCACAGCTAAGTTTCAGCTTAAATCAAAAAATCGATTCAATTACATCAATTCCAATTATAGTAATGTTATCTTTTCCTCCACGCTCCATTGCCAAGCCAAGCAAAATCTTAATTGATTCCATCAGCTCATATTCATAAACAATCTCGGCTATCTCAATATCTTCCACGTAATCCGTAAGTCCATCACTACATATAATGAAACTATCTTTATTTTCAATATTGAGCTCTTTTATATTAAGGTGAAATCCATATTCCGCAGTATCCATTCCTAAAAATTGACTTATTCCGCCCTTTATCTTTCTTTGAATGCCATTTTCATCAGTAACCGTAATTGTCAAAGAATCAAGCTTATTAAGCCTGCTCAGGCTTTTGTTTCTGATTAAAAAAACCTCGCTGTCTCCCACACTCAGCACATAGGCTTTTTTTTCAATAAAAAAAATTGCTGCCAAAGTCGTTCCCGACTGTTTTACCTTATGCTCACTTGCCATTTTACGCACACGTTCATTAAGTGTGTATATTAAAGACTCGAATATTTGTTCTTTTCTTTTTTTATCAGCTGTACCAAGCTCTGCCAGTACAGCTTGACATCTACAGGAAAAGAAGCCGGCAACCTCAAGCGATGCCTGTGCTCCCAGCTTCTCTCCCCCCATGCCGTCCATAACCGCATATGCCTGCGGCAGCCTTTGTCCTTTCAGCTCCTGCTCCACCTGCTCTTTCTTATCTGCATTTATTAATCTTCCGAAGCTGAAATTATCCTGATTTTCAAATCTTTTTCTGCCGATATCGCTTATCAGACCTGCATTAAGCTTATATTTAAGTAAGCCAAACATTTTATTCTAATATATTGCCCTGAATCTGGCTCGCAATCTGTACATTTTCCTGCTCTGTACTCTTATAAAGGTTGGCAAGCTCAGTCAAGGCCTCAGCATGTACATCTATCATAGTTTTAAGTCTTGTAAAGTTGTCCTGAAATGTCTTAAAACTCGAAATATAGGCATTGGAAGCCTCTCCTCCCCAAGTTGAGCTTATATTTACTGCGGTATTTATCATATCATCAGTAATAGTCTGTATGGTACTTGCAGCGGTTCTAAACTCCTCTGAGGTTCTCTCCAATTCTTCAGGTGTTACTAAAATATTGCCTTCCATATTATTCTCCTCGTATTATATTAGCAATTCACTAAAGTTTTATTACAACTTATTATTTTAAATTTATGTTATCCCCTTCTGCCTGCCGCTTCTGTAGCTCTCGCTTCATTAGCATCATACTTTGCGGCAGTTTCGTCCAATTTAACAATAAAGCTTTTTACCGCCTCCAGAAAATTCTTACAACTATTATAGGTTTGAGTAAAAGCTCCATGAAAGCTTTCCTTTGCTGCACCTTCCCACATACTTCCCAGCCTTTGCTCTAACTCATTAAGTTCATCAAGTCTTCTCGCTATATCATCTTTTTTTGCCTGCAGTTCACTTGAAGTGTCACGAAGCTTTTGTGTTGTTACCTTAATCTCTGCCATACTTTACTCCTTTAAATATATATTATAAAAAATAAAAAGTTATAACCTTTTGCAGCACTATTTTACTACATTTTTAATCCTTTGTCCTCATACTTTCGTGTAATTTATTTTAAATCTATGGCAGTATAGCCGCTTTTTCTATCTCCTAAAAGACTATACCTGTAATCTAGTGTAACCGGGGGGTATTGTGAGATTTCTAGTATTTTTTTCGGACTAAAATATTCTTCTTACATCCAATGAAAAATCTGATTCTTAGGCAATGTACTCTTTCTTTGCTAAAATCTGTTTGCTTTTTATAATTTAAATTCTAGTTCATGTCTTTAAAAAGTAAATACCGTTTTTTTACATATTTCTGAAGTGTAATTTTAGTGTAAATCCTTTGAAACCAATATTTATAAGCTTTTTATTTTTTTAACAAAGCTTTCTTGGATTTATTTGTTAATTTATTTCTACATTATTTCATCTGATATTTACTATTTTATAAATTTTGCAGAAATATCGCTGTCTTCTACACCATCTTTAATAATCAATACATTATCAGTATTGAATCCAGCATCTTTTAAAATAGACACAGCGGTTTTTGCACATTTATCTCCATTATAACAAAGCAGATAAACCGGTTTTGTAGAATCAAGCTGTGTTTTGCTGAACTCATAAAAAGCTGTCTGAGCAGCGGCATTGTCAAACTCTTTTAAAGGAGAATTTAATGATCCTTCCAAGTGACCGGCTGTATAAGATTCAGCATCACGTAAATCAACTATTTGAACACCGCTTAGTTTAATCAAATCTTTGCCGTCAACATATTTCCAGTCAATATTTTCATCAATCCTGCTTGTAGTAAAAGCATCTTTAATACCTGAAAGTGCCTTGGCACCACCTTCAACAGTAAAAATCTTCGACTCGTCTATCCCAGCCTCCTTAAATACTCCTGTAGCTTTTTGGGCACCTCTATTGCCACTGTTACATATAATATAAATATCCTTACCGTCATTTAAATTATCCTGAGCATATTGTTTAAGGCTTTGGACAAGGCTTTCATCTTCAAGCGGAAATATGGGACTCCAAAGAGAATTTATTAGTCTTCCTTTGGAATGCTCTGTCCAAGCACGCACATCAATTACATGAATATCGTTTCCCTTAACAGCATTAATAGCATCCTGCGGACTAACATACTTATATCCATCTCTTTCTGTAATTGATGCACTTCCGGCGGCTGCGCTGCCAGTAGCTGCAGCATTACTGCCTTCACTATTTGAGTTACATGCGTTAAGCATTATTACAGCGGCGGCTGCTAAAAATAACTTAATCAAATTTTTGCTCATTTTCTTATCCTCCTCTGAATTACATAAAATAATATTTTCTATTATATCAATATATAATGCCCCTGAAAAGTCATTATTAAATCCAACTTTTCAGGGGCAGCACCATCCCTACTTTGAAATCGCTTTCTGTAATAAATCTCTAAGCTCCTGCATCTTAATTTCCTTTTCCTGCTCATCATTGGAATTAAAGGCATCTATAAGACAGCCTTCAAGATGGCCGGCTATTACTATAGCATTAACCTTATTTATAATTGCTTTAGTTGCAAGCAGCTGGTTGGAAATGTCAACACAGTACCTGTCTTCCTCCACCATCTTGATAATTCCGTCAAGCTGACCTCTTGCAGTTTTCAGCTGCCTAAGTACAGTATTGGAGTCGGCTCTCATTATTTTACCTCATAACCTACAGCTACTATGGCCTTCCTTAACATATCAGCTGTCACTCTTTCATCATGCTCGACTGATACCTTCTTGGCATCAAGGTCGGCTACTGCCAATAACACTCCGGCAATTTTTTTAAGCTCGGTTTCAACTCTTGACTTGCAGTGAGCACACATCATTCCTTCTACATTAAGTTCTGTCTTCATTATAGTTTTCTCCTCTTTAATTATATGATTATCTGCATTAGCATCAGATTTTTTTATTTTATTATCAGTTAATTCCCTGGCAGCCGCTTCATCAATATTACCGGCACCGTATGACAAGGCTGATTTTGCTGAATTCAGCGAAGACTTAAAGCTCCTCAGCCTAAGTGCATTAGTAACTACAAAGACACTTGACAGGCTCATAGCAGCCGCTCCAAACATAGGATTTAAGCTGAGTCCCAAGCCTTTATAAAATGCTCCTGCCGCAAGCGGTATACAGAGTGCATTATAGAAAAACGCCCAGAAAAGGTTTTGCTTTATGGTCTTAATAGTAGCTCTGCTGAGCTCTATAGCGGTTACAACATCCTTAAGGCTTGAATGTATCAGCACAATATCCGCCGAATCAATCGCTATATCAGTCCCGGCTCCTATTGCTATCCCGACATCTGCCGCTGCAAGTGCAGGCGAATCATTGATACCGTCGCCTACCATCGCCACCTTGTGTCCTGTCTGCATAAGCCGGCTTACCTTTTCTTCCTTTTGAGTAGGCAAAACTCCTGCTATAACCTCGTCTATACCTGCCTGTGCAGCCACTGCCTGTGCAGTAGCCTGATTATCTCCTGTAAGCATTATTACAGAAAGACCTTTTTCCCTCATTGCTTTAACAGCTTCTTTGGAATCTTCCTTTATTGTATCCGCTACAGCTATTATCCCTATAATTTCATTATCTGCACTGAAATACATTGGAGTTTTTCCTGAAAGAGCAGCCTCATCTGCAATTTTCTTTACCCTTTCAAGATTTCCCGCCTTTAATTTGTTTTCACTAATCAGCTCCTCCACGCTTTCAAGATTGCCTGCCCGTAAGATTTTATTGTCGAGAGAAGCACTTACTCCTCTACCTGAAACGCTTATAAAATCACTTACTTCTTTAATTTTAATTCCCTTTGACACCGCATAATCAACTATAGCCTCAGCAAGCGGATGCTCAGAAGCATTTTCCAGACTTGCCGCAAGATATAAAAGCTTATTTTTTTCTACGCCCTCCATTGCAACAACATCTGTAACCTCCGGCTTTCCACGAGTTACCGTGCCGGTCTTATCAAGTACGATTGTATCTATGCTGTGAGCGGTTTCCAGTGCCTGAGCAGATTTTATAAGCACTCCGAAGGAAGCAGCCTTGCCGGTTCCCACCATAATTGCAACAGGCGTTGCAAGTCCAAGTGCACAGGGACATGAAATTACAAGCACTGCAATCGCATTTGACAGTGCAAAGTTCAGCGGATAGCCGACTGACAGCCATATAATAAAGGTAATTAAAGAAATGCCCATTACCACCGGCACGAACACTCCTGCTACCTTATCAGCCAATGCCGCTATAGGAGCCTTTGACGATGAAGCCTCCTCAACCAAGGCTATAATCTGTGAGATTGTAGTGTCCTCACCTACCGCAGTGGCTTTAAATTTTAATATTCCATTTTTATTTATAGTCGCACTTATCAGCCTGTCGCCCTCACTCTTATGTACCGGAATAGACTCTCCTGTAATAGCAGCCTCGTCAACGCTGGAGCTTCCGTCTACGACTATCCCGTCGGCTGCCACACTCTCACCCGGCCTTACTATAATTATATCGCCCTTTTCTATTTCCGAGGCATCTATCTCAACTTCCTGTCCCTCCCTTAAAACTCTTGCAGTTTTGGGACTTAAATCAATAAGCTTGCTTACCGCATCAGTAGTTTTTGACTTTGACATCGTTTCAAAATATTTTCCAAGACTTATAAGTGTCAATATCATTGAAACCGATTCAAAATACAGGTGCATTCTCAGATTCATAAGCAGCTTCAGATTCATGTCAGCCATAGCATAGCCTATGGAATACAATGAAGCAATGCCATGTATAAAAGCTGCCCCTGAGCCTACTGCTATCAATGAGTCCATATTTGGAGAAAGCTTAAATAATGATTTTAAACCATTAATATAATACTTCCTGTTTATATACATTACCGGCAGTACGAGCAAAAGCTGCGTAAGTGCAAAAGCAAAAGTATTTTCAGCCCCAGAAAGAAATTTGGGCTGAGGAAGCTTAAGCATAGAGCCCATGCTTATATACATAAGCACCAGTAAAAATACTGCTGAAAGCTTAAGCCTGAGCTTCATATCCTTAGCCGCCTCCTGAGCTTTATTTTTAATGCTCTCTCTTTCAGCCCTTTGAGCCGCTTTGCCCTTTGCCGTATTGTTTTGAGCTTGTACTGGGCTTGCCCCATATCCCGCACCGTCTACGGCTTTTACTATATCATCCTTACTCAGCATTTCCTCGTCATATTCAACCTGCATGGAATTCGTAAGCAGATTTACATTGCATACCTGCATACCTTCAAGCCTTGATACAGTTTTTTCTACTCTTGAAGAGCATGCGGCACATGACATACCTGTAATATCATATTTTTCTTTACGCATAATCTTCCTCCTTATTCAAGTATACCCCCACCCCGTATTAGTATATTAGAGCGGTTTTATATTTTTGTCAAGTACCTAAAATAAGTATTTGTGAATCCATTATCTCCCTACGCATTATTCACGATGATATTTTATTTTTGGCTTGAAATTTTCATCTTCTTTATTTATAATACTAAAAACCGCTTTTATTTTTTTACCTTTAACTTTTTTTAGCAATAAACAAAAAACAATATTCTTACATTTTACTGTTAGTATTATTATATTTTGTCAAATAACAAAATATAATCTTACTTTCCTACCCATAAGGGTGGTGCAAAATTCAGATTATATTGTTATAATATTTACATAGACAGCATAACTATATTGTTATATCATAAACACTACAAATGTCTGATATACAAATATCTCCCCTGTAAAAATATGGTGAAACTATAAAAGTATCCAAACAAACCTAAGCCTATAATATATGGAGGGATAAGCTATGAAGAAAAAATTATTATTTTTAACAGCGCTCTTTGTCCTTACTTTCTGTATAAGCTCTTTATCTTATGCAGGAAAATGGAAAAAGGACGATAACGGATGGTGGTATCAGGAGGATGACGGCTCCAACCCCAAAGACAGCTGGAGGCATATAAATAATTACTGGTATTATTTCTGGCCAAACGGATATCTGGCGATAAGTACCAGGACCCCTGACGGTTTTTATGTAAACGGCGACGGGATATGGATTCCAAAGCTGACAATAGAATCCGTGTCTGATTTTTTATATACCAGACAGTCTGATGAAGGCAGTGCTCCCGCCTACAGTCTTGAAATATATAAAGATAAAAACAGCGGAATGATATATGCCCATATTTTTAATAACGACAGAGAAACCTATTTTAAAGGTTATCTGTTGGATTCGGCTCCCTTTGGAGTTGACGGCATTAAGCTGATATTTAAGGATGAAGGCCGTACCGACAACAGCATCACCGAAGTATTATTTGACGGTGCGAATCAGCACCATACACCTATAGTTAATATGGCAGGCACCAGCAATGGCAAAATTAACGGATATTATATTTACAATAAAAAAATAACGTATGACTAATGCTTTTAAGTATTAGTATACGACTAATGCTTTTAAGCATTGGTATATGACTAAATGCAGTCCTTTTTACAGAAAGCAAAACTGCCCGGCAGAAAATTGGTTCTGTCAGGCAGTTTCGTTTCCTAAACCTAAAGCAAGTCTACAACCCAAATTAAGAATGTCACCCATAAAATTATTACGAAACAGGATGTCGATATGAGAAGAAAAGACAGAGAAATCACAAACATAAATGAAATACATAACATAATACATAAAGCCAGAATTTTACATCTCGGTATGTTTGACGGAGAATATCCCTATATAGTACCCCTGCATTACGGTTATTCTTTTAATGAAGATAAATTAATCTTTTATATGCACGGAGCAAAATCAGGCAAAAAATACGAGCTCATCAATATAAATCCATCGGTTTTTATAGAAATAGAAACTGACATTGCCCTTGTATCCGGAGGAGATATAGCCTGCAAATACGGCTCCGCCTACGCGAGCATTATGGCAAGAGGCAAAGCCTCTATAGTTGAAGCTGTTGATGAAAAAATTGCAGGCTTAAATTTACTGATGCAGCATCAGACAGGAAAAACCTTCAATATTAATAATCAGATGGCTTTAAGCGTTAATGTGATTAAGGTTGAAGCCTTTGACATTACAGCAAAATCACGCCCGTTGATGTAAATAAACAGAAGGCTTACTGTCTTTGACTGCCCCAGAAAAATAATGCTACAGTACCGGGACCTGTATGACTTCCTATAGTAGTTCCTATATTATTTATGAGTACAGGTTCTTTTAGATTAGGGCATTTTTCCTGAATTAATCCGGCAACCTCCTTCGCATCCTCTATACAATCCGAATGAGAGATATAGCATTTATCACTGTAGTCAATTCCTTTATCCGCAAATTCAAACATCTTCTGTGCTATTGTATAGATAACCTTTTTCTTGCCTCTTATTTTATGTCTTGGTATAAGCTTGCCCTGTGCATCTATATTTAAGAGAGGGCATATATTAAGCACCGAGCCTATAAAACCGGCTGTTTTTGATATTCTTCCTCCTCTTATATAATAGGTCAAATCCGTTGAAAAAAACCAAGCATGTAGATATAGTCTGTTTTCCAATACCCAGTTATAGACCTCCTCTATGCTCATACCGCTGTCTCTTAAATCTGCAAGCTTATCCATAAGCAGACCACAGCCTGATGAAGCTGTGAGTGAATCCGCCACAAATATTTTTCTTTGAGGATATTTTTCCCGAAGCTCCTCGGCTGCCAGAACTGCCGAATTATAAACTCCGCTTATCCCTGATGAAAGGCAGATATGAAGTACGTCCTTTTCGCTTTGAAGCATACTTTCAAAATAGTCGATAAATTCATTAAAATTAACCTGAGAAGTCCTTGTCATAACTCCTTCAGACATAGCTCTGTAAAAATCCGGAAGCTGCTTTTCATCTGCAATATCGTCATCATGCCATACTCCTCCAAGCTCATAGTGAAAGCTTATATATGAAATATTTCTTTTCTTATAATGTTTTGCTGAAATATCCGCTGTTGAACAACAACTTAATATATACACAATCTTACCCCCATAAGTTATGTTTTAATGATTTTTTAATTTTTTAGTATGTCTTTCATCTGAATTGATTATAATTTTAATAATACGGAATGCAGAGCAGAATACACGCAATTTGCCATTTTACTGCCTGCTTAAGCTTCTGCCTCCCATGATTTAACTATTTATTATAATTTACAATTTTTCCAAAATCAGCCTTAAGGCTTGCTCCGCCTACCAGTCCGCCGTCTATGTCAGGCTGTGCAAAAAGCTCTGCCGCATTTTGGGCATTTACCGAGCCACCATACTGTATGCGCAGCTGTAAAGCAGTATCCTCATCATAGATTTCTCTGATACATTCTCTGATTGCAGCACAAACCTCCTGTGCCTGCTCTGTAGTAGCAGTTTTTCCGGTACCTATAGCCCATATAGGCTCATAAGCCACTATTGCATTTTTAGCGTTTTCAGCAGCTACATTAAGAAAAGCTATCTTAATCTGCTTGCGTATCCAGTCTATAGTAATTCCCTGCTCTCTTTGCACAAGGCTTTCTCCGCAGCATATTATAGGTATAAGCTTATGCTCAAAGGCCTTGAGCACTTTTTTATTGACGGTTTCATCAGTTTCGGCAAAATATTCGCGCCTTTCCGAATGCCCTATGATAACATAGCTTACTCCCGCTTCGGTAAGCATCTCAGGAGATATTTCCCCGGTATAAGCCCCGCTTTCCATATAAAACATATTTTGTGCAGCTATCTGTATATTGCTTCCCTTGACCTCCTCAACAGCCGGAATTATATCTATTGCCGGAACAGCAAATACTACATCCGCCTCATTATTTACGACTAAAGGCTTTAATTCTTTTATAAGTGCAGCTGCCTGTAATGGAGTTTTATTCATCTTCCAGTTGCCTGCTATAATTTTTCTTCTTGACATTTTATTTTTAAACTCTCCATAATTTATATATTTATCTGATACCTTTTATGATAAATCAGAAACTAAAACTTATTTAATAATATTTATTATTTATCATCCGCCGCAGCAACTCCCGGCAGCTCCTTGCCCTCAAGAAATTCAAGACTTGCTCCGCCTCCGGTCGAAATATGTGTCATCTTATCCGCAAAGCCAAGTCTCTTAACCGCATTTACCGAATCTCCGCCTCCTATTACAGTAGTAGCATCCTTCAAATCGGCTACCGCTCTGCAGATTTCAAGAGTGCCTTTTGCAAAGTTCTCAAATTCAAACACTCCCATAGGCCCGTTCCATACTACCGTCTTTGCACCTTCAAGGGCTTTTTTATAAAGCTCTACAGTCTTAGGTCCTATATCAAAGCCTGACCAGCCCTTGTCAATCTGCTCAACTACCTTAAATTCAGTATCATTTGAAAACTCCCTGCCTTCTATATGATCCACCGGCAGAAGCAGCTTCACCTTTTTAGCTTCCGCTTTCTTAATCATCTCAAGTGCATAATCCAGCTTGTCCTCCTCGCAGAGAGAATTTCCGATTTCCTCTCCCCTTGCCTTGGCAAAGGTATAAGCCATGCCTCCGCCTATTATCAGAGTATCAACCTTATCGAGAAGATTATTTATAACATTAATCTTATCTGAAACCTTAGCTCCGCCAAGTATGGCTACAAAAGGTCTTACCGGATTTTCAACCGCTTCTCCGAGGAATTTAATTTCTTTTTCCATAAGGTAGCCTACTACATTTTCCTTGCAGTATTTAGTAACTCCGACATTTGAGCAATGTGCTCTGTGGGCGGTGCCGAAAGCATCATCAACAAATATGTTATTGTCGCAGAGTGCCGCAAGCTCCTTTGCATACTGCTCGGCGGCTTCGTCTTTTCCATACTTTGTTTCTTCTGCTCTATACCTAGTATTTTCAAGTAAAAGCACCTCATTTTCCCTAAGCTGCTGAGCAAGCCTTTGGGTGCTTTCTCCGGTTACCTGCGGGTCTGAAACAAATTTCACTGCCACTCCGAGCCTCTCTGCAAGTGCAGGTGCCACAGGAGCAAGACTGAGTTCACATACAGGCTCTCCCTTAGGCTTGCCAAGATGGGAGCAGAGTATAAGCTTTGCACCCTTTTCCAATAATTTCTTAAGTGTGGGAACCGCACCGTCTATACGATTATAATTCTGTATTTCCCCATCCTTAATCGGCACATTGAAATCACAGCGTACAAGTACCTTTTCTCCCTTTATAGCTTTTAAATCATCAACAGTTTTTTTATTTAACATGGCTGCCTCCTTTATATTTAAAAAGGGGTCCGGCCCTAAAGACCGGACCCCTTACAGTATACGTTACTAAGCAAGTTCTGCAAAATATTTAATAGTCCTTACCATCTGTGATGTATATGAATTTTCATTATCATACCATGAAACCACCTGCACCTGATATAAATCATCGGCAATATGTGAAACCATAGTCTGAGTAGCATCAAATAAAGAGCCGAACTTCATTCCTATAACATCAGAGGATACTATTTGGTCCTCTGTATATCCGAATGACTCTGAAGCAGCCGCCTTCATAGCAGCATTTATATCTTCTTTTTTAAGTCCCTCTTTTTTGACCACTGCACAAAGTATAGTAGTTGAACCTGTAAATACCGGTACTCTCTGTGCTGAGCCTATCAGCTTTCCGTTAAGCTCAGGAATAACAAGTCCTATTGCCTTTGCAGCTCCGGTTGAATTCGGCACTATATTTGCAGCTCCCGCTCTTGCCCTTCTTAAATCGCCTTTTCTGTGAGGACCGTCAAGTATCATTTGGTCGCCGGTATAGGCATGTATTGTGCTCATAATTCCTGACTGAATAGGAGCAAATTTATTTAAAGTGTCTGCCATAGGTGCAAGACAGTTTGTAGTACATGAAGCAGCTGAAATAATCTTGTCTTCGCTCTTTAAGCTTTTTTCATTTACGCTGAAAACTATAGTAGGAAGATCGTTTCCTGCCGGTGCTGAAATAACTACCTTCTTTGCCCCTGCTTTTATATGAGCCTCTGAAAGCTCTTTTGAGCAGTAAAATCCTGTACACTCAAGAACTACATCAACACCTATCTTACCCCACGGAAGATTCTCTGCCTTAGGCTCCTTATAGATGGTAATTTTCTTTCCGTCAACGGTTATGCTGTCTTCGCCCGCCTCAACCTTATGCTTTCCTTCTCCAAAGTATCCTGCAAATCCGCCCTGTGCAGTGTCATACTTAAGAAGATTTGCAAGCATCTTCGGGTCTGTAAGGTCATTTATAGCTACCACTTCATACCCCTCGGCTTCAAACATCTGTCTGAAAGCCAGACGACCGATGCGTCCAAATCCGTTAATCGCAACTTTTACTGACATTCTAAATCCTCCTTAAAAATAAAAAATATATATTTAGACTATTTGCAATACAACACCAAATGTCCATTTATCTATATTAAACCAAAGCTTTTTTGCTTAATATAAATATTTTAACTAATCACCTTAATTTTACAGGATTATCAATATAAATGCAACTATATAATACAGCTCTGTCAAATTTACTTTTGGCATAACGCTATATTTCTTTCCTCACATAGCCCGCAATATTCATAGCGTGATCGGAGATTCTCTCAAGATTGCTTAATATATCCATAAACACCATACCTGCCTCAGGACTGCATTCTCCCTTTGACAGTCTTATAAGATGCTTTTCACTAAGCTCATCTTCAAGGTTGTCAACCTCATCCTCAAACTGCCCTACCTTTCTTACTGAATCAAGAGAGCCTGTCCTGCGGGCATCTATAGCATAATGCAGGGCATTATAAGCGCTTTCGCTTATCCTTTCCAAATCTGAAACTCCCATAGTCGAAATCTTAATTTCCTTTTCTTTCATATATTTTATATTTTCCGCCAGATTTTCAGCATGGTCGCCTACTCTCTCTATATCGGATACTGAATAAAATAAATGGTTTATAAGGAGCTTTTGCTCCTCGGTAAGTGAAAGATTATCCACCCTTATCAAATATTCCGTAAGAGTATTTTGCATCTTGTCTATAATTTTTTCGGTAGCAAATACCTTGTCCATCTTATCTGAATCATTATGCATTATCATCTTCATAGCAAGCTGTACATTATCAAGTGCAACCTCCCCCATATGAATAACCTCCAGTATAGCAGCTTCTACTGCAAAAGCCGGAGTTTCAAATATACGTGCATCAAGATGCTTTAAGGTGCTTTCATATTCTTCCTCGGTTTCAGCATCAGCTCTTTCATCTTCACCTCTTACTATCAGCCCCGAAAGCTTTACAAGCTGATTTGCAAACGGAAACAGCACGGCCGTATTTGTAAAATTAAACATCGTATGAAAAATGGAAATCTGCACGGAATTTATATTGCTTTCGGCAAACACCGGATTTAAGCTGAACAGTATAAAGCCTCCAACTCCAAATATCACCGCTCCTATTAAGTTGAATAAAAGATGTATGGCAGCGGCTCTTTTAGCCGTTCTGCTACTTCCCATAGATGAAATAAGTGCAGTTACGCAGGAGCCTATATTCTGCCCAAGCGTAATATAGATAGCTGCATTTGTAGTTACCACTCCATTTAGAGCAAGGGTCTGCAATATACCTACAGAAGCCGATGAGCTTTGAAGCAGTGCGGTCACCAGACAGCCGACTATCATGCCGAGGAAGGGATTGCTGCCTAAAAGCCTAAAAGCGTCGGAAAATATAGGCAGGGTGGTATACGGCTTGATTGAGGAAGACATAAACTTAAGCCCCATAAAAAGAAAGCCCAAGCCTATTAAAATTTCTCCCACCAGCTTTTTCTTCTGTGAAGTTGAAAAAACCAGTGCCATAGCGCCGAGCCCTATGAAAAGAGGGGCATAGAATTCAGGATTTACTACGGCAAGTGAATCTCCGAGCTGACTCATTGATACTATCCACGCAGTAATTGTAGTACCTATGTTTGCTCCCATTATAACGCCTACAGCCTGCGTAAGACTCATTACACCGGCACTTACAAAGCCCACTACCATTACTGTCGTCGCTCCTGAGCTTTGTATTATAGCAGTGACCAGAGCACCAAATACTATTGCCATAACACGATTATTTGTCAGCATTTCCAAAAACTTCTGCATCCTGCCTCCGGCAGTTTTCTGCATGCCGTCAGCCATTATGCTCATGCCGTAAAGGAACATGCCAAGTCCGCCCAGAAAACCAAATAAGCTTGAAATATTTTCTATCATTCTCATTTCCCTGCTTTAAATTTTATTTTATAATACTTTTTTATTCTAACATAGTGCTTAGATGCAGGCAATATAAAAAGCTGCAATCTTTGTAAAAAAGGTAAATCCGCAGCTATAAGGCGGCGGCTCCTCTATATATAAGAACTGAAAAAGCAGGCTCCAAAGAGCCTGCCCTCCGTAACTGCTTATTAATTAATTGAAGCCTTATATATACTGTCGATTGAATCTGCAAACAGCTTAGTAAATTCTTCATCACTTTGCTTAGCCGATAAGCCATCTGCCAGGGCTCTGGAAAAGCTTGCTATAAGTCCGCGATTTTCTGATAAAAGCTTATTAGCCTCATCTCTTGAGTATCCGCCTGAAAGTGCAACTACACGAACTACATGAGGGTCTGACATTATTTCCTCATAAAGATTAGCCTCGGTAGGTATAGTTACTTTAAAGATTACTCTTACCTCAGGAGCCAGCTTAGCAAGATGCTCTTTAATATACTTCTTCATAAGCTCCTCGGATTCAGCCTTTCTCGGATTGTGAATATCTACTTCAGGCTCCAATATAGGCACTAAGCCGTGGCTCCATACCTTAAGTCCAAGCTCAAACTGCTGGTCTATAATATCTTTAATTCCCTGCTCGTCATAGTCGAGAATAACTGAGCGCTCCTTAGTTCCAAATATATTGCGCTCCTTGGCAGCATGCTCTAAGGTCTTATCAAGGTCCGGAATCGGCTTCATAAGCTTTACGTGATTTTTTTCTGCTTCCAGCCCCTTATCTATCTTTAATATAGGAACTATTTTTTTAACCTTCCAAAGATAATCGGCAGTATATTCTCCTTCAATCTTACGATCCATAGTCTGCTCAAAGAGAATAGCCGCAAGAATTTTCTCACTGGTAAAAGCCGAATTGGTAATAATTCTGCTCCTCATAGCATGTACGAGGTCGAACATTTCCTCCTCCGTGCTGTAGGCACTTTCTTCAATGCCGTAGGCTTTAAGTGCCTTAGGAGTTGAGCCGCCGCTCTGGTCGAGAGCAGCGATAAATCCCTTGCCCTTATTCATACGCTCTAATTGTTCATGATTCATAATAATTGCTCCTTTCTTAGCTCCAGCTTTGTGAAAATATTATTTTAATTTTCTCCGTTTTTAAATACTGCAAGGCACGAAGTCAGCCGATTTATTGTTTTATTATACACCTTTTATAGAAATTTGATAAGGGTAAAATTTTCCCTATATTAAGCCCTTATCCGATAAGGCTTTTTAATCATTTCCTATAAAAAGCTCCTCTTATTTAAGCGGCAAAGCAAATCGCACATTGTACAATATTGCTTCTTATTATGTCCCCGCTTTTCTAACTCCGGCTAAGGATTAATCAAACAAACCAAAAAGCTCCTCCACAATTTTTGGTTTAATCACAGAAGAGCCTTTTAGACAAAAGTATTTTATTTATTTTATAAAAATCTTAGTGCAATGGCTAGCTCGCTAATTCTTCGACCTCTGCATCATCACCGAAGAAAAGCTTTAAATCATCTTCAACTGTGCCGATACCTGCAATTCCGAAGTTTTCAACAAGCACCTTAACTACATTTGGAGAAAGAAAAGCCGGGAGCGTAGGTCCTAAATGTATATTTTTAACTCCGAGGTAGAGCAGGGCAAGAAGCACTATCACCGCTTTCTGCTCATACCATGCTATATTATAAACTATGGGTAAATCATTTATATCTTCAAGCCCGAATATTTCCTTAAGCTTTAACGCAATTACCGCAAGTGAATAGGAATCATTGCACTGTCCGGCATCAAGAACTCTCGGAATGCCGCCTATATCGCCAAGCGGCAGCTTATTGTATTTGAATTTTGCACAGCCTGCTGTCAGGATTACGGCATCCTTGGGAAGAGCTTTTGCAAAATCTGTATAGTAGTTTCTTGATTTTGCACGTCCGTCACAGCCTCCCATAACCACAAATTTCTTTATGGCACCGCTCTTTACCGCATCAACCACCTTATCTGCCAGTGCAAATACCTGATTGTGAGCAAAGCCTCCTATTATCTCGCCGGTTTCAATCTCAACAGGCGGAGGGCATTTCTTAGCATGCTCTATGATTTCAGAAAAGTCCTTTTCCTCCCCTATATCGCCGGGGATATGCTTACAACCCGGAAAGCCTGCACTTCCCGTAGTATAGATTCTGTCTTTATAGCTTTCCTTCGGAGGCACTATACAGTTGGTAGTCATCAGTATAGGTCCGTTAAAGCTCTCAAACTCCTCTTTCTGTTTCCACCATGCATTTCCGTAGTTGCCCACAAAATGTGAATACTTTTTGAAAGCAGGATAATAATTGGCAGGAAGCATCTCTGAATGAGTATAGACATCAACTCCGCTGCCTTCAGTCTGCTTAAGCAGCATCTCCATATCTCTGAGGTCATGCCCTGAGATAAGAATTCCCGGACGTGTACCGACACCTATATTTACCTTGGTAATTTCAGGATTGCCGTAAGCAGTAGTATTTGCCCTGTCGAGCAGCGCCATGCCCTCAACTCCGAACTTGCCGGTTTCCAGCACCAGTGCTGTAAGCTCATCTGCACTTAATGAATCGTCCAGGGTGGCAGCAAGTGCTCTCTGCAAAAATGCATCAACCTCTTCATCGTCCTGAAGCAGAGCATTGGCATGCTTGCTGTAGGCTGAAAGCCCCTTAAGCCCGTAAATCACAAGCTCACGCAGACTTCTGACATCTTCATTTTCTGTCGCAAGCACTCCTGTTTCTTTAGCCTTTTTTGCAAATTCAGCCCTGTCAGTGCTGTCCCAGAAAGCAGCCTCAGGCAGTGATGAGGGGTCTGAAACCTCTTTTATAAGCTCTCTTTTTTTCTCAAGAGTCATAAAAATTCTTTTAATAATAGCCTCTTCATCAAAGTTTGCATTTGTAATAGTAATAAAAAGGTTGAGAGTCGCCAGATGATTTATCTCTTGTGCAACCCTCTTTCCCTCTGCTCTAAGCTTGGTAGTTACAGCTGACAATCCCTTGGTAACATATACAAGCAAATCCTGCATTGCAGCCACTTCAGGATTTTTACCGCAGACTCCCATCTGTGTACAGCCCTTACAGCCTGCAGTTTCCTGACATTGATAACAAAACATTTTATTTTCCAAAATTAAAACCTCCTCTTACTTTTATTTAATATTCAGAAAGCTTTATACCGTAAAGCTCTGCACCTTTAAAATAAAGAGCCGCCTGCATCAGTCCAAATCATATCGCAGGAGGTTTGCAGGTCATTTAATACCTTTTACTTATAAACACCGGAAAATGAGCAGTTTTCCAGCCTGATAAGCCTTAGCTATATAAAGCGTTTCTGCTTTGTTTCTTTTTTGTAATACATTTATATTTTAACAGGCGCTTTATATTCATTCGGTAACTTGAGTTACTTTTAAAGATAATTTCAAAAATTTTTTCACTTTTAAATGTAAAAGCCGCTTTTATCAGGTAAGCCTGTGCTTTTTATATCAGGTCTTCAAGTAACAAAGCATCGGGTATATAAATTTGCTTGCCCTTGATTTCTATAAAGCCGTCCTTTTGCATCCTCATAAGCTCCCTGGACAGAGAGGGTCTGGCAATATTTAACCAATCTGCCAGCTCCTCTCTGTTCATAGCAAGTGCTACAGTGCCGTCAGGCTTCATATTTTTTAAAAGAAGCATAGCTATCTTCTGTCTTAAGCCTGCGCAGGAAAGGATCTGGAGCCTGCTGTTTAAATAGTAGTTTTTCTGTGCAAGTATAGAAAGCATATTTGAGTTCAGCTGCCTGTGATAATCCCCGTTATCTCCAAGCCCTTTATATAAAAAATCCTTGTTTAATTTAAGAATTTTAACCTTGCTCAAAGCCTGTGCATAATGCTCATAATTTTTATTTTTTAAAAATGAAAATACCTCTCCAAAAAGCTCTCCGGGCTGAGTAAATATTGCCGCTATACTCCTTTTGCCGTTTGAAAAATCACTACAGATTGAGATGCTCCCCTCTATAAGCATAAGTATATTTTTCGGTTCATCGCCTTCATGAAATATAATCTCATCCTTATCATAAGAAACTATTTTTGATTCACCGCTTTTAAGGCAGCTTTCTATGTCATTATCTTTAATCCCTGCAAATAATGCGCTTTTTTTAAGTCTTTCAACTATATCCATAAATTTAAGCCCTCCCTATACTTAAAGCACTGTTTACGAATAAATTTATTTTACCTCTCCGTCCTCAGTATAAAGTGCCTCTCCGGCTCTCAGTTTTCTTCTTGCGGACTGCATTACCTCATCAAGCACGTCAAGCCTTGCAAGCAGCCTTTTCTCCTCTGTGCTTGTTTCTATTATCTTATGTATGCCTCCGTTTTTTATAACTATACGCCTGTCAGCCATAAGTGCAAGCAGGGGGTCATGTGTTGCCATTAAAACTATCTTATCCTGTGACACTAAGAGTTCAAGTGCCTTTCTTCTGTCAATTCCGGCATTTTCTATCTCGTCAATCAAAACTATAGGCGAAGAGCTTAAAATCGCAGTATCGGCTATCATAAGCGCCCTTGACTGCCCTCCGCTCAGTCCGGTAACAGGAGTGGTTTCAAGAAAGGATTCGCCCGCAAGGCGGTTTGCTTCCTCCAGTATCCTTTTCTTAACCTCAGGCACATTGCTGACCCTGCGGCTTGCCGCATGCATTTCAACAAAATCTCCTACACTTAAGTCCATAACGAAGTTCATATTCTGCGAAAGCTGTGCTACAAGCTTATTGTTTGAAGAATACCTCCATTTGGAATCCGGCTTTTCGTTATTAATAAGTATGCTCCTGCCGGTGGGAGTGTCATTTTGTGCCGCCCACTCTATATCGGCAAGGAGGCGGCTCTTGCCCGAGCCTGTAGGACCCACTATTGAAACTATATGTGAGGGCAGGATATCAAATCTTTCAAAGCCCTCCGGGATGCCGCTTTTATTATGACCCGGAAGTATGGTCAGCGATTTTACCATGCTCCGCTTTTCAATTCCCAGAAACTCAAGCATCTGCTCAATATAGCAGTCAAGCTCTCCGGGCAGTGCCGCTATATCAATAGCACTGTCTTCAAGCTCCTGAGCGCTAAGTGCAGATAAAAATTCATTAAAGCCTATATCCTCATGTCCTTTTACATCAAGCCTGTTCTGTTCAAAAAATTCCTCAGTAAAGGGATATTCGTTAAGTATTTCTCCAATTGTCATCTCTGTTATCATTACTGTTCCTCCCAGAGCATCTTTTTAGTGTTCCCGAGCTGATAGCTCTCCCCTATGCGCGTTTCTCCCAGACAGTAGGAGCACATTGCCGAAGGCATAGGAAAGCGCAGCTTCATCCCCTGAACCGAGCTTATCATCATATCCTCATCATATAAGAGCGTACTCAGCTCATAAGCTCCCTGACCGCTCAATCCATTTACATGCATTACTATTGCTTTAGGATTCACAGCATTCACCCTTGCAGCAAAGACCTCTCTTTCCGCCTGAGAAACTATGTCTCCCTTTGTAATTACCACTATGTCAGCCGACTTTAGCATCGGTCCTATTTTTTTGGGAGTATTGATTCCTGAAAGATTGTCTATAACACAGACTCCCTTTACAGCCTGCAAATACGGCGAGCATCTGTTGCAAAGCCCTGCCGATTCGCTGATAAGCAAATCCAGCCCCTCCTTAAGTCCCCACTTTACCACACCCTCTATATTTGAAGCAAAGAAATGGTCGGGGCATAAACCTCCCGAAAGCCCCTTTCTTACCGGAATATCGGCTTTTTCATACATTATATCGTCATCGGTATATAAGCAGTCAAACTTTACTACTCCCACCCTTAATCCTCTTTTTTTAAAAGAATCTATAGTTTTTAAAATTACTGAGGTCTTTCCTGAGGAGGGAGGACCTGAAAAAATAGTTAAATTCATAAATTACCTCCCCGCTGCAAAAAACTCAGCTTCGGTTTCTTTAAGCAGCTTCCCTATATCCTGTGAATGTATTAAATCCCAGCCTGCCCATACAAATTTCTGCTCCGGAGCAAGCTTGTTGTCTATCTCAGGGTGGGTTGAAGGGAATTTCCCGTCAGCACAAAGCGCCTCACTTACCTCTTTTGAAAACAGAAATTTTACGAGCGATGCTGAAGCTTCTTCTGAGCTTGCCTTAGTAAGCAAAAATATAGGGCTTATAATAGCACCCTCCTTAGGCCATACTGCCTTTAAGGGTCCTCCCTCTTTTGCCATCCAAGCAAAGAAATAGGGCATAATGCTTACCACCGGAGCCGAGCCTGCCTTTGCCTTTACCCCCTTTACCATCTGTGCCGGGTGCATGCCCTCAAGCAGATTTTTACCAAGCCTTTTAATGCCCTCCATGCCGTAGAGCTTATACATTCCGAGCATAATCGCATTAAAAAGGTCGAGGTCTTTTACCGGCAGCGATACGCTGTCTTTAAATTCAGGCTCTAAAAGCTCCGCCCAGCTGTCCGGAAATTTTCTGTCCCCTAAAAGCTCGGTATTTACCATAAATATTGCCGGAACTACTCCTATTATTGAATATCTGCCGAGCGGGTCTCTTAAATCTATAGCTTCATTTTCAAAAGCCGGATTTATATGCTCAAACCTCGATATATTTTTAAATACTCCCTTGTCCATGTATTTTCCCATAAGGTTCTTATCAAAAAACAAATCAAAGCCTGCCGAAAGATAAATATCTGCCAGCTCCGATTCATCACTGCTTTTTGCCACCTTGTCTTTTATTGCATCAAGCCCCATGCTTGCCGCCTGCAAATCCATATTTATATCAATTTTATTTTCATTTATATGGTTTTCAAGCTTTTCTAAAAACTGCATTTTTACAGGACAGGGAAGCACTCCCTCCATGCTGAGCTCAGCAGTGTCGCTATGTACCCTTGCTTCCTTTAATCCTGTTGAAAAGTCCAGCTTTTTATTTTCTATTAATTCAATCATTTCCCTTTCAAAAAACTCGGCATCTATATTTTTGCTTTTCAGTGCAAGCTCTATTGATATGGTCTTTCCTATTGTTTTTCTCATTGCCTCATTTTTTAGATTGGTAAAGCCCTTTGCTGCAAATAAATCTATAAGCTGAGGATAACGCTCTGTTACATCGTATACCTTATCATTCATTGAAAAGTATTCATTCATCTTTATAATTCTCCTTTGTCCTGTAATTTTTATAAAAATCTATGCCGGTATAATATTTAAAGCAGGACAGTGCCCGCATTAAATAAAAATATTCTTCTATTTAGCTGACTTCATTATATATTATAAAACACTAAAAAAACGTAACCAATGTTACGTTTTTAAATTTTTATTGTATGTATTTTTATACAATCTATTTTAATACCGGATAAAATTCCGGCTTTCTTTTTTTATATACCACATATTCCTTAAAACCGCAGTCACTTAACAGCTCTGCAATATCATCAAAGGGATAGGCTATTGCATCCGGTTTATGCGCATCGCTTCCTATAGTGACAAGCCTGCCTCCCAGCTCATAATACCTCTTAAACACCTCTTTTGAAGGATTGGGCTGTCCCAGTCCTCTCCGGTAGCCTCCGGCATTGCATTCAAGTGCCTTATCTTTTTTTATAAGCTGCTCAAGGATAGGGTCTATGTACTCCTTATAAGCCTCATAGCTGTAATATTTATTTTTATTAGGACCGTATCTCACCACATAATCAAGATGAGCAAAGGTATCAAAGCAGTCAAGCTCTTTTATGCGCCTGAGAGTCGCTTCAAAATATCTGTTGTAGGATTCCCTTTCCTCTCTCCCTTCGTAAAATGAAGGTGAAAATACATCTATTCGGTCTACAAAATGGCTGGAGCCTATTATAAAATCAAACTTATTATTGTACTTTGCTTCCAGCTCTTTAAGATAGTCCGCTATATGAAGCTGCAAGCCCAGCTCCACTCCTATCAGCACTTCTATCTTTTCTTCATATTCTTTTTTTACTTTATTCATCTCAACAAAATAAGACTCAAAATCAAGCAGAAATGTTACGCCTCCATCCGATACCGCATCATAATCATGGTGGTCGGTGATACAAACCTGCTTTAATCCAAGCTCTACGGCTCTGTCAAGCTGATTCCTCACCGGGGTATCACAATCAGCAGAATAATCTGTGTGCATGTGGCAGTCACTTAATATTCTCATAATAATATTTAGTCCTTTCCTGAAAAATCGATTCTGCACATTTTCTAAAATATATAAATATGTTAGAACCGCCTAATAGTATACTCCAGTTATTTTTCTAAATCAATGAAAGAGTCAAATTTTAATGATTATTTTACTCTATAGTCAAAACTAATTAGACCCATTCATATTCCTCGCTTTTAAGAATGGAAAATGTCAATAAAACTATATTAATTGACAGAAGGCAATTTATATTTTAAAATTTATAGAAAATTATTTATTACAGCAAGGAACCATTATGGATGAAAGATTAAAAAAACAGCTTGATTTTGCACTTGAAATTGATAAAGAAAAAAATGTATTCAGACAGACTCACTTGTCTGGAAACGGCAGAAATGAAAATGATGCCGAGCATGCCTGGCACATGGCGGTAATGGCATATTTACTGAAAGAATATTCAAATGAAGAAGTTGACATCGCAAAGGTCATGATTATGTGCCTGATTCATGATATAGTTGAGATTGAAGCTGGGGATACCTACGCTTATGATGCCGAAGGCAAAAAAACTCAAAAAGCCAGAGAAAATCTTGCAAAGGAAAAGATTTTTTCTATTCTGCCCGATGACCAGAAGCAGGAATTTATTAATTTATTTGACGAATTTGAGGAGCATCAAAGTGCAGAGGCAAAGTTTGTGCATGCTATGGATAATTTACAGCCTTTATTGCTGAGCAACAGCAATGGCGGCAAAGACTGGAGGGCACATAATGTGTCCTCTAAGCAGGTTTACGAAAGACAGTCCCAAACTAAGCTCGGCTCAAAAAAATTATTTGAAGTCACAGACAGTATTTTACAGGAGCATATTAAAAAGGGAAATCTGGATTAAGCGACACATTCGGTCCTCCGTATAAAATACCGGATTTCACTGAGCATATCCTGCCGAAATCAGCCTTATAATTTTAAGTCAATATCCTTTATTTATACTTTATGGCATCAAGTTCTTTTATAATTTCCTTATTCATCTTATTGTAGGAATCCCATAAAGTATTTTGACTTTTATTATCCCTAAAAATAAATTTATCTACAAGCCATTTAATAGCATTGAAGATTTCCCTTGATTTCATGCCGGTTTCAATCTTAATTTTTTCATCTGTTATGGAAACAATTTCATGTGCGGCAGGGTTGCGCATCTTTCTTTCCACATTGTGAATTTTTCTAAGCGTTTCTATTAACTTTAAATCAATAGTAAACTTTTTATTCTTCCTTAAAATATTAATTATCTCGTATAAATTTCCGTTACCTATATCTCCGCTTAAACTCTTATTATTCATTTTAACAGTTTTTAATAAATCATGATTTTTAACCTTATCAACATTCCAAGTTCTCTTATCATTGCTGTTGTCCACACAGTCCTCTACATCAATATTAAATTCAGCCCTAATAATTATTTCATATAAATCAAGCAATATTGGAGAAATAGACCTTATAAAATCTGCATACTCTTCTTTTTTTACTTTAATATCCATCGCCAGAGCATACTCCAATATATTTAAAGCCTCTATATTATCTTTTACAGGTATCCATTTATCATATAAGTCTTTATTTTTAGACTTTATACTGTCAATATCAAGCTTTAACCTATCAGAAGCTGCTATAAGATATTTTTTTAGCTTTGTTTTATCTATATATTCCGCTTCATCAAGAATATCCAACGCTGCCACATAATTATATGCATTAATATGTTTTTTAATATTCTCCCGCTGTATTTCCCATCTCCAGGTAGCACTCTCTACGACAGTACATCTATTTTCAGTATTTTCCTCATTATCTTCATTAGCTTTCCACTGTTCTTTCACCTCATAGTTTGTCCTGTCCTCAATTGAGTAATTCATTTTTTTCTCAGGAGTCGAAACCTGTATGGAAATAACCGACCTCCCGGTCAGCAATACCGCTTTCAATAAAAGTGCCGCCTTCATAGCCGGAGTGCCTGAGGATATATTAAGATATATGACATCATCTTTTTTAGATTCTTTTACTATTTCTAATAATATTTTATCAAATTCAGACATGCAAAGATCGAAATCTTGTACCTGAGTAAATTCAGGTTTTTCTATTATTTCATAATTAAACTTATGGTTTAATTTCTCTCCAAGTTTTTCAAGGCAGTAAATATATCTGTTATCTTTAAGATGGTAAGCATAGATTTCTTTTGACATGAAAAATTTTACCTTATCAGGTTTATAATGCCTGCAGATATGCAAAAATGCTCCATCTCTGAAATTTGAGATAGGGTCTGTGCCTCCTATAGGTGAAAACAGTACTTTCATAATCAATCATTCTCCCTTTTATATTATTATTATATCCTCTTCTTCATAATTGCAGCTTCCTATAACAGTTATTTCTTCACTGCCGTGAAGCTTATATATTCTGACATTATCTTCCTCGCTAAGCATGCGCTTCAGTCCTGCCATCATTTTATCATAAAGCTTTTTATTTAATTTTGCCTCAAATGCGGATTTTTGAACACGGTGTCCAAACCTCATCAGATATTTAGCAAGTTTAAGTCTTTGTTTATTGTCAGTAATATCATATATCACCAAGACAGTATATTTTATTTTACTATCTATTGTAAATAATGTTTCGTCTTCATCTGCCATAAGCATTTTTTCTATACTATATTCATCCATAACTATCTTATCATTAATGGTGAATATAAATCGGCATCATGCTCATCTATGCATTTTGCCAGATTCTTTACCTGCCACCATATTCCCTTTCTAAAGCTTGTAGGCTCGCTCAAAAAATCAAAATAATTCATATTGGAATTCATCTTTTTTTCAAGTTTTCTTATCATAATTTTTATCCCGTTATCTGATATTACAACAGCACCAGTTTCTCTATCCTTATCAAATTCCTTTATTAATATTTCATTTCCTCTTATAAGACTCAATACAAGGGAATCAACCAGCACCGCTCTCCATTCTTCCAGCAAATCGCTTATAAGTGCAGGATGATTATTTTTTACTTCATGCATAAAGCCTATATAGGGATTAATACATCTATTTTCAAGCTCAGCAAATATCTCATAGAATATTATAGTATAACCGAAGCTCAGCATAGCATTAAACGGGTCTTTCGGAGGTCTGCGGCTTCTTCCGGTAAATTTAAAGTCTTTCCAGACAAGCTTAGATAATGCCGCAAAATAATATCTTGCAGCTATCCCCTCATATCCCATCACTTCTTCTATGGATTTTGCATTTTTAATATTCTTTTTACTTAGCAGCATGTATTTACATTCTTCATCTATATCGGCAAGATCTACATAATTTCTTATATATCTTTTTAATATAACCAACTGATTATGTATTTTAGCCTGCTGAATTTTTTTAGAAAAATTAAGCCTAAATTCTCTGTCATCAGATAAGTATACCTGATTTTTAAGCCTGCATGCATTATGATATTCAGTTGAAGTCAGTCTGCCGAAATATTTTCCATATTTAGATAAAAATGTTATCACTATTCCTCTTTTAAGGCATTCTTTCATACATTGAGTGGTTATCTCTACGCTACCTATAACCATAACAGATTCAAGAGTTTCCTGAGGGATCGTGCGCTTTGCACCGCCTTTTAAATCAACAACAAAACAACCATCTTTTATACTGATTCTTTCGCCATATTCGCTGATATATAGTATAGACATTTTAAAATTTATACCTCCTTTCATTTATTTGGCTTGATTTTATATTTATAAATTAGTTATTAAATGTAATTATTATATAATTATAATCTAACTTAATCAACAAGTCAAAATATAGTGTTGATTTTTTTATTGTTAAATTAAAAATATTAGTTAGTTTCGTCCCCTATCGGGGTTCTTTATATTCTAATATGGGCAGGGCGTTTAGTTCAGACTCAAAACCTACCGTTTCCGTCCCCTATCGGGGTTCTTTATATTCTAATGTAGTTAAAGATAAAGGTGTTAATATTCCACCACATTACGTTTCCGTCCCCTATCGGGGTTCTTTATATTCTAATCAAAATGAAGAAAAGAATAATAAAAAAAGTTGCAAAAGGTTTCCGTCCCCTATCGGGGTTCTTTATATTCTAATACGAAATAGTAAAGAAGCATTTAGGCAAGGGCTTCTGTTTCCGTCCCCTATCGGGGTTCTTTATATTCTAATATGAAATAGCGGAGTTAAAAGACTTCGCTAAGATAATTTCCGTCCCCTATCGGGGTTCTTTATATTCTAATGAAGGAGATAAAAAATGAAAAAGAGATTAGTAAAGAAATTTCCGTCCCCTATCGGGGTTCTTTATATTCTAATGAGGTCAGCTACATGATGAACGTAAAAGTTAAAGAAATTTCCGTCCCCTATCGGGGTTCTTTATATTCTAATATAAATTTACCTCTTTTTAGTTTGCACCCGAATAAAAATTTCCGTCCCCTATCGGGGTTCTTTATATTCTAATTGCTTCAAACAGATGGAACATTGACATCAAATATACCAACTTTATTTCCGTCCCCTATCGGGGTTCTTTATATTCTAATCCTAGCCTCTACATCCCTTTTATATTAAAGGCTTAAAATACACTTTGCGGCGTAAACCGTATTTTTTATATAGTGAGCTGCATTTTATATTTCAAATGCAGCTCAAAACCTTTATTTATCTAATACGGAGCAAAACCGTCTTCAAATGACACAAGACAGGCTCCCATCTGCACTATCCTATCACAATACTTAGTACATTTCAATACTCTTGGTGAAGCACCTTTCAAAATGTCCGCATTATGCTTCTTCCCGGAAAAAAGCTTATTAAGTATCTTTGAAGTCTGATTTATACCCTCTTTCCCTCGTATTGCGGCATAAGTATAGGTCTTTGAAGGGTATCCGATACCACCGCCTATAAAAATCACATTATCTTTAGCGTCAGCCTCTTTTAATTTACCTGCGGTATTAAACTTACTTAAAAACTCATTGCAGTAGTTATTATAGTTTTTAACTACTGCTCTTTTTATATCCTCAATTTTCCATTCAAATATATTCTCATTTATAGTTAAAGGAAATACTATTTCAGTTCCGGGTTTTATGCACTCCCTTAACAGTGGCAGGCTGTTTTGGCTTCCATCCATGTGGCAGTCTATCTTCTGGCAGGCAATAAGAGCTGAAGCTTCACATGGTTTACTGTCGCCTATTGTCAATCCTGACATTATATTAATATATGCCTTTTTATCTTCCTTAAAATCCTTAGAAGAATCAAATATTATTTCTCTGGTAAAAATACCTTCATCAGTATCTTTATAAATTTTGGACATTTTATCACAATAAAACTTATATCTATTATCGTTCTCAGCATTTAATTTTATAACTTCACTTTTAATAGCTCCTGATAAATTCTTTTTCTCTAATATCTCCATATTAGCAAGTACAGTTCTCAATGCACCTTTAAGGCTGCTGCCCGGTATATATATTTTTTTATATGCATCTTTTGTAAAAAGATTGATTCCCTTTTCATCTAATATATCTTTATCAGCTATATGCAAATTATAATCTTCCCATTTATTATATATATCTTCAGATATATTATGTTTTGACAAAAATCTGGCAAGGCTTTTTCCCGTATTTGAATATTTTGTCATATAATTTATATAGTCCTCAATCAATTCATGATTAATAAAAAACTGCATCATTTTATTAATATCAGGTATAATAAGCTTCCCGGTATTATTATTAAAAATATATTCATTTCTTGCTAAAGTTTTACCACTGCCTATATGCACCGGAGTTAAGACTTTTAAGCGTACTGTATAGGTTTTTATATTTTTCATATATTTAAACCCCCATAAACATAGGTCTGGCATAACGATATACTTTATGCGGTACCATATCTGAAGCTACATCATATATATCCCCTTTAAATCTGTTTTTAAATACAGAGCCTGATTGAAATACGTATAATTCTTTTTTCTTTTTTGCAGTTCCTACACAGCTTCCGGAATTTATAAAGCCTCCACGCCTTTTAAGTAAAAAAACGGCATCTTCCAAAGCTGAATCCAGTTCATCATCTTTTGGCAGACATATAGATAAGCTCATATATTTATTAAAAATACTGTCCTTATTTATTTCATTGGCTGAAAGCCTGTTTTTAAGATTTTCAGGAATGTCAGCCGGGCTGCATCTGAATTTTCCAAGACCGGAGAATACCTTCCCGCCTATGCCTGTATATGAAAGCTGATTAAACAAGGTTTCTATAAAAGAATATTCCTTTCCAGAATTATATCCTACGCATATATACAGACCGCTGTTTTCTGAAAATGAAAATACTTCAAGACCGTAGGGCAGAGTGTCATCCGCTCTCTGAATAAAAGCTTTCTGTCTTAATAAAAAGTCTCCTACATTACCGAGCTTATCCGCAGTTTTTTCTATGTCCAGTCTTCCCTTTAAATAGTCATCAAACTTTGATACAGGTACATAATCAATTTTTTTTAAAGCCTTGGCTTTATTTGAAAATTCATCGTTAATATTATAAATTATTTTTATTTTAGGCTTGGGTATATAAAATTCTTCATCTATATAGGGCATAGCATCTGAAATTAAAAGATTACCTGCATTTGCCATGCTGAACAAATCATCCAAAGCAGTTTCTCCAAAGTTTAATGCTTCATGGCAAAGTGCAGAAAATATGCTGTCTGCATATATAGTTTTATTTCCTTTATCAAGTGATTTTTCTCCAAAATGCACCTCAGTTAAAAATTTTAGCTTAATAATTTTATAATACATAACTCCCCTCTAATATGCCTTTAAGTTTCAACAATAAGTCTTCATTAAGGTTGCCTATCACTGTATTTAATGACAAGCTCTTGATTTTAATTTTGCCGTATCCTCGTGAGCCGTGACCTCCCAGATAATCATACTGAATAAGCTTAAAACCCTCTGCAAGTGTTTCAAAATCCTTTTCTATTTCATTTTCATTAACCACATTATATATAAGCCTGAGTCCAAATTCACTTCCGCGCACTACTCTTTCTATCTGTCTGGGGTTTGACATACCAGTAAGTCTGTTTATCGTATTTTCAAACTTAATCTCTGTTACACTAATATCCATATTCCTTAAATCACTTTCATTTTCTATAAACATATCAGAGAAGATAAGTCTGGCTTTATATAAATTTTCGCTTGAAGCCCCCGCACCGAATAAGCGCAATATTCTATTACAATCCTGTTCAGGTGTTGTAATAATCTTGTCTTTTGAATCATTTTCTTCAGGATTATATTTTTGAGCAAGCAGGGAGCGAAGCTTTCCCTTAAAGCTGCTGCCCGGTATCATAGGTAATTTTTTAAAGCTGTCCGTAACAACAGGAACATCAACTGCTCCTATAGCCGAAAACTGTGAAGACCCTCCTATATGCATCCCTGTGCATACCTCTATAATCCCGCTTATTTCAATTCTTGTATACATCTTTTCTCCTCCTATTCCTTATCCGGTGCATAATATTTTCTATATGCCACTAAGGCTTCCATATAGTGGCAGAAATTTATAAGTTTTTTTCTATCGCTTCCTATATCATCAATTATTTCAAAAATATCTGCTTCCTTAACAAAGTATCCTACTTGATTTTCCCTTCCAGCTTCATAGGCAAAGTACATTTTTATATACTGTATTCTCGAGAGCATCTCATCACTCAGCTTTTCTTTCTTATTTATCCCCTCTCTTGAAACATCGTTATATAATTCGGAAATCATGGCTAAAAGCTTTCTAATTTTTGAAGTAGACAAGTCTATTTTTCTTCTTTCCTTACCATTTTTTGTATAGTATGTTCTAGTCATATTTTGCATAACCTTATCTGCCTTGTCTACATAATTTAATTCAGTCAGCTTTTCTTTTTTTGATTCATTTGGTATAGTATTATTCCTTCTAAAATCTTTCATCCCTACTCTCCTTTTTGTCTTATCAGATATGCATATATATAAATAGCAGTTATAAACTGCTGTCTGTCATTTTCATTAAACCTCCATTTATATATTTTTTCTGCAAATTCCCTATACTCGCCTTTATAATCCTCATTGTTACTTGCATTAAACTCAGCTTCAATACGTCCAAGCAGATAAGCCAGTCTTGCTATATTTATCTTTTTATCATTATCCCTGAAAAGCTCAAGCAGCCTGTATAAAAATCCTGCTCCCTTTTCTTTATATTTAGAAAAAAAGTCTTTTAACGTATTAAATTTTTCTTTTATTACCTCTGACTTAAATTCCTCCCATTTATAGGTATGCTGTTCATTAATTATTCTCTCTTGATTATTGGCTGTACTTTTTTTAAATACTGGTGGACTAAACAAGGTAATAGAATTTTTTTCCCCCTTCTTTTTAGATAAGCTCTCAAGTCTGCCTGCATCCTCAGCTATATAGGAAATCGGATATTTACTCTCATAGACACCATACCCTGCGGAAAGGGTCAGCGAATCAAGAGAAAATTTTTTAAAAGACTCATATAAATCTATTGAAAATTCCAATATGTCTTTCCAGGCACCTACAATAAATAAATCATCTCCCCCTGAATAGATTATTGCAGCATTTCTTTTGCGGGGTTTAGCATCTCCATCAAGGCTGAATACAGGATTTTTCAGTATATTATTTATATAAAACTTAAAAAATATTGATAAATTTCTTGAAAGGGCGGTATTTCTTGAAATTGAATTATAGGCTTTATCAAAGCCCGAGCTTACAGCACTTCCAAGATTATCAACATCAGCTCTTAAAACTCCGAGCCTGTCTATGCCCTCACCGGCTTTTACAAGCTCCTCAAGAGTATTGTGGCTTTTATAATCGCCTATCCAAAGCTTAGTATTTAATGAATAGCCGATATAAAAATCATTCTTTATATAAGATTTTATATAGCCCTTATCAGGTCTTATAACCGCTTGAATTGATTCATTTTTCGGTATCTCTTCTATAACAAGGTATTCACCGTAGGGCAAAGGTACAGTATTTTTTAAAGCTCTACTATTTTTATCAGCTGCCTCACCGGATATAACCTTAAGAAACTGTTTTTCCATGACATCTCTTGAAATATTAATAAATGAATAGCATATCCTGCATATATCCCGCCCTTTGCCGTCACGTATCAGTTTATCTGAGCGGCGGCAGATAGCACATTCTCTTTCTTTATCCGAATTATCCAAATTATTTAAGCCGCGTATAGCTTCGGCGCTGTATCTGTTCATTTTCCTCATTGACAGCTTACTTGATATTCTAGAATAAAGTCCTTTATAGCTTCCTGACTCTTTGTTTTCCTCTGAGGTATTTCCGGATTCTTTATTCTGCAAATCATAGGCATTGCATTCCGTGTATGCCATGGCTATATAGAGGGCGGTTTTAAAATTATCTAAAAACCACTTATTAGTATCTTTTTCAAATTTATTTAAAATTTCTTTTGCTTGAGCAGTGTTTTGTATCAGCAGATAGGCATGTCCGCCGCCTGAATATAATAAGTTAGCTCTTGAAAGCTCAAGTCTTTCAAGCAAATTGTCTATTATACTCTCAAGCAGCGTATCAAGATAAAATGACCTTGACCTGAGATTTTTTAAAGCATCCTCACTTTGTATATCATAAATAAAGCTTTGTATACCGGATATATCCATGCTGAATAAGAGCATTATATTTTTCTTATAAAAAATCTGTGATTTAGTATCAAATAATTCCGCCTTGTAATCAGTTATATTTTCCTCATTAAAATATAAATATATACAGGAAGCTATTGCCGCTGTTACTTTTACGTGGTCATAAAGCGATATGTCAGCCAGCTCCTTTTTAGAGGTAGAGGACGGTATAAAGGATAAATCAGCTTCAAGTGCCGATAAAAGTGAGTTTATATAATATTTATCATAATTAATGCTTTTAAGTATTTCGCTAATATGAGTTTTAATTCTATAATAAATGTCCCTATCACTTCCTGCCTTATTTAGCTTATCCTTTTCTATCGGAAAATTTACACTGTTCTTTATTTCTTCAAAGCTTACTTTTTCATAAATCGCTTTTTTCTTATTTTGATTCAGTATGTTAAAGATGCTTTCTAAAGACATATTTATATCAAAGCCGAATTCATCGCTTTCATTATCGCGCCTGTCTGTCGCAGCCGCTATATTATCTGCCATATAGGTGATATATGCAGGAGAGCTTCTGTCTATTTTTGCCTTTTCCAAGTATGCCTTATGATGATACCTTACCTGCTCAAGTATGTTCTTAAGCATACCCTTGTCTTCAATTTTGATACGCTCCTTGAGAAAGTCATACCCACTTTCGCTGTGGTTTCTCCTGTCGTTATCACGATACAGTACCTTGCCTATATCATGCAACAAAGCACCTATTATAATGCTTATATGTTTATTATCCATTTCGACCTCCTGATAGCCTTATATAAAAATTATATTATACTGACAGCTCCCATGCCCATTGAAGTTTTTATTCCCACGCCTGAATAGCTGCCGAATTTTGCAAGCATATAGGCAAGATTAACCATCTGTGAAGTTCCATTTATTTTTATTGCAATTTCTCCTATGAATGAGGGGATTGAAACTCCCTCAAGTGAAAATGCGGTGCTTCTCAGCTTATAGCCGGCTATATATGAATGCTTTTCATATTCTTGGAGGACTTCAGCATCATAGATGCTGCTGTAGCCGGCAGCGGCATCATATTTATTCATAAGGCTTTGAAATATAAGCCTTACACTGGGAAAGATACAGTAGCGGTTATCCTGTTTAAATGCGGCGGGAGTTAAAAATTTTATTTTAAGCAGCCTGCTGTTTTCACTCTCATAAAGAGTTTTACGAAGTTCTTTATAATTGGATTCCTCCACGCTTACTTCTTCTATACAGAGCTTATCCTCAGGCTTTTTTAAAAAAATCTCTCTTTCACCTTCATTATTTATGATATAAAGAATTTTATCTATTATTTCTTTTTTAGCCTGTATATCAAGGGTATTTATATTCCATATCAGGCTTTCACCGTCCTTAATAATGTATTGGCTGTAGGGATTAAGTCTTAAATTATGCAGAAATGAGGCATATCGAGTCGAGATATTTTCCATAATATATCCCTGAGTTAATGAAGAAATATTATAACTGTATTTTTTATTTTCAGCAGATTTCAGTTTTATCTTAAGTTTTGCAAGCATAGTATCCTCCCGAAAATCAATAGTAGTTTTATACTTGTATGCCAGTTGTTCTAAATAATGCATTTATTAATTTTTTCTTATATTTTAGTCTATTACAAATGTAAAATCAATTTGAATAAATAAATAAACACAAAAAAACTCTATTAGCTGATATGATACCTATAAGTACACAAAGCGAAAGCCCCGGAGATGACACTCCGGAGCTTTCTTAACCAGGCGGCAAATATATTATTTCCTAAGCCCTATATCAACTTATCTTTGCAGGCTCCACAGCTTATAAAAGAGTCCTTTCTTTTTGATAAGCTCCTCTGCCTTGCCTTCCTCAACCAGTTTGCCCTGATTAATTACAGCTATATGGTCTGCCTGCTCTACAGTCCTCAATCTATGAGCTATTACCAGTACAGTTTTATTTTTTATAAGCCCTGAAAGCGCCTCCTGAAGCTTAGTTTCATTGTCTGCATCAACACTTGCGGTAGATTCGTCAAGAAAGATAACCGGTGAGTTCTTAAGTACCGCTCTAGCTATTGAGATTCGCTGTCTTTCTCCTCCTGAAAGCAGTACGCCATTTTCACCTATACGGGTATTATAGCCCTCGGGCAGGTTTCTGATAAACTCGTCTGCCTGTGCGGTTTTTGCCGCCTCTATAACTTCCTCATCGCCGGCATCTTTTTTTCCTATCCTTATATTTTCCATAACCGTATTGTCAAAAAGCACTACATTTTGAAATACCGCAGAATAATTTTTCAAAAGACATTCAGGCTCTATAGCCTTTATATCAACTCCTCCAAGCTTTATACTGCCTGAATCCGTATCCCAAAATCTCAGCATGAGCCTAGCAAGTGTGCTTTTACCGCAGCCTGAGGGTCCTACCAGTGCCGTAACTTCTCCCTGCTTTACCTTAAGGCTGAGATTATCTATGACCTTTCTGTCATCATAACCGAAGCTTACATTATTAAGCTCTATATCATAATTATTTACCTCTATTTCCTCTCCTGCCATAGGCTTAGTAGTCATTATCTCCTCCATGCGCCTTGCAGGTATCTCTACATAGATAAATTCCATTATAAAGGAAAGACAGGCCTCCATAGGGGAATAAATAAGCCCGCAGGCTATAATCATGCATATATAGTAGACTAAATCTATCCTGCCCGAGCTGTATTCTGAAAATCCCACTATAATTGCCGACAACACTCCAAGTCTTAAAAACGCACTTAAGGGTCCTAAAATGATTGGATTATAAACCTCCGTTTTTATATGCTGTGCTTCTTCTCTGTCAAGCAAAGCGTTAAATTCCTTTTTAGTTTTTTCGACTCTTTGAAAGCCCTTTATCGCAAGCATATTTTCAATTATTTCCTGTATTGAGCTGCTGACATCAAGCTTTTTATAATAATGCTCTGCTTCAAGTTCTATCTTTTTCTTTTTGACAAGATTAATCAGAAATATAACTATAGGAAAGGGCCATATTACTGCGGCTGCCATGGCGGGACTTTTGACTGCTATTAAAATTGTAATAATTACCACCGCTATAATATTGCCGTAAAATTGAGGCACCGAATGTGAATAGGCATGCTCCATACTTTCCATATCGCTCATTATAGTGGCGGTAAAGTCGGCTAAATCCCGGTTTTCAAAAAAAGCAAGCGGTATTTTTCTCAAGTGATTTGAAAGTGCTATACGCTTATTTGCGGTTTCCGTATAGGTTGAAGTGTAAACGCTGTCATACTGTGCTTTATTTATTATAAACATAATAATCATGATTATAGGTACAGCTGTTACATAAAACATTATATTATAATGCCCCTTCGTCTTATCAATATATATCTCTATGCTCTCCTTTAAAAACATGTATACACATACCATAGGCAGCATAAAGGAAAAGTCCATTGCCGCACTTAAAACTATGCCTTTAAACATATTTGAAGCGCCTTCTGCCGAGAGTCTGAATTTCTTTTGTAAATATTTATTTACGGCACTTTCTTTTGCATAAGTTTTATCCATTTGCCACCCTCCACTGTATACTTCTTGAATAATCTTCAAATAAATCTTTATAGTAGCTGCTTTTTTTCATAAGCTCCTCATGGGTTCCAAAGGCTTCTATAGTACCCTCCTTCATTGCTATAATACAGTCTGCATTTTTAATTGCATTCAATCTGTGAGCTATCATTATACAGGTCTTGCCCTCCTTAAGCTTATCTATGCTTATTTGTATAGCTTTTTCATTTTCAGGGTCTGCAAAAGCGGTAGCCTCATCAAGCAGCAGTATGTCGGATTCTCTTAAAAATGCCCTTGCTATAGCAAACCTCTGTGCTTCCCCTCCCGAAACATAATTGCCGTTTTCACCTATTACAGTGTCCAGTCCCTTATCAAAGCGCTTCAATATATCCTCACATTGGGCGAGCTTTAAAGCCCTTAATATCTCATTATCTGGCAAATCCTTACCCATAGCTATATTTTCTCTCAGCGTCGTTTTAAGCAGCCTGCTTTCCTGGAACACTATAGCAAGCTTTGACAGCAGCTCATCCTCTTTCAGACTCCTTATATCTTTTCCGTCAATTCTTATACCGCCTCTGTTTATATCATAAAATCTGCCTATCAGACTTAAAACTGTTGATTTTCCGGAGCCGCTTGCACCTACAAGTGCATAGGTTTTGCCTCTTTCAAACCTAAAGCTTAAATCTCTTACTGCAGATTCAGTTTTGGTATTATAGGTAAAGCTCACGTTTTCAAATACTATGCCGCTTTCCTTTAATTCTTTAAAGTCCTCCTGCTTCATCTGAGGCGTATCAAATATATCATCAAGCTTGTCTACTATTACTCCAAAGACATTTTTAGCCTCTGAAACAGTAGTAAATCTCATAAGCACGGAATGCAGCAGCATTGAAATAATTATATAAAGTACGGAATTTATAATTAATGCCACCGGTGCTTTGCTGCTGCCTAAAAGCAGGATACATAAGTGACCCAAGAGCATAGTCGGAGCATATATCGCAACTATATAGATAATCATTGGAGTTCTGCATATATTGACAAATTTTTTGGCACGGCTGTCATATTCCTTAATTGTAGCGTAAAATTTCTGGAAGCTTTCCACGCTCTGATTAAAAACCTTTACTATGGGCATTCCTCTTATAAACTCGACTCCGTTTATACTGAGCCTTTCCGAGCTTTCCATATATTCCTTCATAAACACTTTATTTTTAGGTCCCATTATAGTCATCAAACTGCACATTCCTACCGCCACTCCAAGTATGCACAGCAGTGCAAAGCGTATATCCGCCGTAAATAAAAGTATAATAAATAAAAACGGTACGGTGCTTGCAGCGACTATGTCGGGAAAGGTATGTGCTATAAAAGCATGAGTTTTTGAAGCATTATCATCTATAAGCCTTCTCAGTCTTCCGCTGTCTTCATTCTCAAAATAGCCTATTGGCAGCTTTAAAAAATGAGCTATCATATCCCGCCTTATATTCTTTTCAACACGAAAAGCCATTACATGTGAAGCAAGCAATGCGAGGAAGCCGCTTATAAGCCCTATTACCTGAGTTATAAATATATATAATGCATAGCTACCTATGTCGGCTTTATGCTGATTTTCAAAAAGCAGGCTTACCGTTTTCCATATCAAATAATACGGTATTACCGCAGCTGCACCGCTTATAATGCCGCAGATAATAGTAATATAATAAAAAGTCATTTTTTCAGGCGCAAATCTTTTTACTACTCCCTTTATACTCCTGTCTTTCTTTTTATTTTTCATAATTTAAGTTGAATTTACCCCCTTTTTAATTTATAATCAGATTAAGGATATACTAATCCAAAATTTTTTTCAATGCCGGAGGCTGATTTATGTCTATATATATTATCTGGCTAATCGTATTAATTTCGGAGGTTGGCATTTATGAGTTCTGTTTATGTGGATTTTATGCTTAAAATGGGATTTAAGCTGGATAGCAGCTGTAAAAAATTTTCTCCTTTAGGCACAACTCTCTCCATATCAAATGAATTTATGGAAGGCTATTACTGGATTTATGACAATAAGGATTTTGCTATAAACATACATGATTTCAAAGTAAAAAAGGATTATATAGTGCAAAACTCCGCTCAAAGAGAAGATACTCCTCTTGTCAGTATCTCCTACTTTAAGACGGCACATGGTGAGACCCTTTCTCCTTACAGGCCGGCTTCCGACAATATGATATTTACTTTTTTTGAATATCAAAAGGTTTTCAGATTTTTTTTGCATGGAGGCTATCCTTTTTTTTCTGTAGGGATTGAATATAAGAAGGATTTTATAGAAAATTATATACCGAAAAGCTTCGGCATAGATAAGGCTGATTTAATTAATGCACTGCAATTATTTGATACCTTTTCCCCTGACAATAGAGTCAAAAGTATAGCCGATGGTATACTTGCCTATAATAATACCACACCCTTAAGTGAAATCTTCTATGAAGTTAAAGCTAAAGAATTGCTGAACATAGTTGTTGATACCTATTTTGAACACAGCAGGGATAAGCTGAGCAGTGCCGATGATACGGCGCTTAAAAATATATGCTTTTATATAAATGACCACTATGCCTCCGATATACCGCAGAAGCTTTTATGTGAGATTGCGTTCATGAGCAAAACCAGCTTAAAGGAAAAATTCAGAAAAAAATACAATATGAGCATCACCGAATATATACAGAGAAGACGTATAACCGTAGCCGAGCACATCCTTATCTCTGCCGACCTCAAAATTTCCGAGGTTGCAAAGGCTGTAGGTTACACTTCACACAGCAGATTTTCCTGTCTTTTTAAAAAATATACCGGTATGTTTCCCAATGATTTCAGAAAAGCTGGATTTTTGCAATAAGAAAGTATGATACAAGTATGGCACAAAAAGTAAAAAAGCCTTGATTTTCAAGGCTTTTTAAGCGGAGATGGTGGGATTCGAACCCACGTGCCCCGTAGGACAACTCGATTTCGAGTCGAGCTCGTTATGACCGCTTCGATACATCTCCAGTATTACGCAGGTCAGATTAAAAGCTGACCTGCTAATTATAATATATAAATGCTCAAATTTCCATAGCTAAAATTTAATAAATCATAAAATACTTAGATCACTTGCCGAAGTAAATTCCTACTCCGTCAGCCAGTCCTTTGGCAAGTCCGTTTATAGTGGCATCAGAGTGGTCGCTTGCCTTATCTCCAAGCTCTATATCTATTGAAGCAATAGTTGAATAAGAGGTCTGAGTTAAATCCATCGGAAGTCTTCCATTGTCAAAAATCTTAACTCCTGCATTCTTAAGCCCCTGTACAAGACTTTTGCCAAGTGCCTCATGTTTTTCCCAGGTTGAGGCGACAGGCTCCATATTTCTGTATGAAGCAACCTCAGGAACTCCCATATAAAAAGCTCCCTTATTGCTTGCAGTTGAATCCCAGTGCAGTGCTATGTGGCAGCTCGCAGTATTGTTTGCAATTACAGTCCTTGCTATATTGTCAAGCTGCACATCATCGCTCTCTCTTATCATCAGAACATCATAGCCTCTTGAAAGCAGCTCCGTTTTTAGTGCCTTTGCCATTTTAAGGGTTACCGAAGCCTCTGAGGTGCCATCCTGAAAAGTCATTCCCGAAGATACCGCTACCGCAGTAGTTGCACCCTGAGCAGTAGTGCCTCCCGTCACCTTGGGAGTGCCGTCCGGATGACATAAGGTTTTTACTGAAGAGCCTCCCTTAGTTCCGTGACCTGCATTTACGCAGACGGTTATGTCCTTCCTGTTGCCTTCAGCCTTGTATAAAGTGGCATAGCCTGAGTTTATCTTTGAATTGCCTGCATACCTCCACTCTGGATTAAGCTTAATCTGTGCTCCCGAAGCAAGCTGTGAGACAGAGTTGCCGCCGGCTGCTGTTGAAGCTTCCGCCGCCTGAGTCGCCGGTGCCTCCAAAGTAAGAAATCTAGTTGAGATAAAGACTGTCTTTCCCTCAACTACTATCCTGCTCCATTCCTCATTTTTACCCGTCCTTTGCACCTTGGTGCCCTTATTAAGCTTTTTTAATACCTCAGAGGAGGTACTGGGCTCTTTTCTTATATTGACGGAATCGGCGGTTACATAAGCTGTTTCGTCCGTATCGGCAAAGCTCTGGACTGCTTCTTTTTTCTTGACACTCATTGAAGTCACCTTAGGCACATTATTATCTGCACTGTTTGTATCGTCTGTATTCAGCACCAAGGTGTCCTTGGTTTCAAATTCCTTCTCCCGACTGTCCTTTGCCTGTGCCTCTGTAGTCTGCGATTCAACAGTCTGTGCGGATAATTCTTTATGATTGGTGCAGGCAGTCATACTTAAACCTGTCAGAGTAAGCAATGAAGCCGCCATTATACAATTAATTTTATTATTTAATAATTTTCTCATTCCGTCTTCCTTTCTATATATAATATAATTTCTTGTTTAAAATATGCTTTGTTATTTTTATCAATATTTTTTATTTTTAATCTGAAATATCCTGCTCTGCTTTGTTATTTTCCCACGCCTGTAATTGATGCACCACCTATAACATATCCTTCCTCGTCGTAAAATACCACTGCCTGTCCGGGAGTCGCCGCACGTACCGGCTTATCAAAGCAGACCTTGATTCCCTCTTCGCCGCAGCTTTTTACAGTACAGTATTCCCCCTTATGAGAATACCTTATCTTTGCTCTTGCTCTCAGCGTTTCGCCGGCCCCAATCCCTCCGATGCTCATCCAGTTCATCTTATTGGCGGTAAGCCTGTCCGAATAAACTTCTTCATCGCTTCCAAGTACAATCTCATTTGATTTTGCCCTAATTTCTTTTACAAATATCGGATAGCCAAGTGCTATCCCAAGTCCCTTTCTCTGACCTACAGTATAGTGACTTATGCCTTTATGCCTCCCAAGGATTTCTCCGGATACATTAATAAAGTTTCCTGCTTCAGGCTTTATCCCTGTAGTTTCTTCTATAAAGCCTGCATAATCCTTATCAGGCACAAAGCATATCTCCTGACTGTCAGGCTTATTGGCTACTTTGAGATTAATCCGCTTTGCAATCTCTCTGATTTCTTCTTTTTCATACTCTCCTACAGGCATCAGCGTCCTCGCAAGCTGCTCCTGAGTCAGGCTGTAAAGTGCATAAGTCTGGTCTTTGGAAGCACTTTTTGAGATTTTCAGCGCATATCTGCCGTTTGGGAGCAAGTCAATCTTCGCATAATGCCCAGTAGCTATATAGTCACAGCCTATCTTCAGGCTTTTATCAAGCAGGCTCTCCCACTTGACATACCTGTTGCAGGCTATGCAGGGGTTTGGAGTCCTCCCCCTCATATACTCCTCTATAAAATAATCTATAACCTTATCCTTAAATTTATTCTTAAAATTCATTACATAATAGGGTATATCAAGCTTATCCGCCACTCTCCTGGCATCAGCTACCGCTGAAAGCCCGCAGCATCCTGCATTTGCCTGCTTTCTGTCCTCATCCTCGTCCTGCCATATCTGCATCGTAACGCCTATTACCTCATAGCCTTGCTCTTTAAGCAGATAAGCCGCCACCGAAGAATCGACTCCTCCCGACATACCTACTACAACTTTCTTTCTTTGCATATAGTCTATATTACCAATTTATTCCTCATCAGCATTATTAATATTCTCTTTATCCAGTGAAACCCCTCTGTCTGAATTTCCGAAGCTCCAGCCGTCACTAGGCTTTAAATTCCCTCCGTTATCGCCGGCATTAAAATCAGACTGCCTGTTTGAAGGCTCAGGTTTCAATTCTTCCCGGCTCCTGCCTGATTCCTTATCGAAATAGCTTTGACCGTATCCTAAGTGCCCGCCGCTTCCTACATAGGGTCCCCTGCCCTTATCAGTCTGCCAATAGCCTGCAGCATTTACTCCCCTTTTACTTTCATACTCATAATTATCTCTGCCAGCACTCCGACCGGACTGCGGAGGGCTGTAGCCCTTGCTGCTATAGCCATGCCCTGATTGTGAATGATTATACCTGCTGTCATTATAATCGGAATTTTCATTCTTATTATACCATGATTCTTCAAAATCTTCTCTGGAATTTACAGAGTTTTTATAATTGTCAGGCTTATAATAATCTTTTTCAGGAGGATTATAATATCTGTCCAGCTCATTATCATAGGGATATTTTTCATATTCATCCGGTACAGGAGCCAGACCCTTATTTTTAAAGTTCAGCACTGCCAAGGTAAACAGCACGTAATGTGCAGCGATTCCTATCAGCATTAATCTGCTGTCGAAATTGTAGCCAAGTAATGCCACAATCAGCAGGACACTGATAATAAAAAACGGAGTTTTGGCATATACATCAAGCTTGAAGGTTTCAGAATAAGAAAGCCTTACTCCCAATACCCCTGAAATTATCATTCCGAGTATGCTGTATATTGCTGAAGCGGCAAGTCCCAGCAGTATCCAGAATACAGTAATTACTGAAACTGCGACAATAATTCCAAGATATAAAAACGGAAGATTCTTTTTTAAATTGCCTACCAGCTCAGTCTTAGGAGTATCTCTGCCCAAATCTTCATTTTTATAGCTGACTATTCTGCCGTTGCCGGCATCCTTCATATAAAATTTTTCTTTATCAATAATTAATACATTTTTATAGTTTTCAGCAGCAGCATCAACCTCTTCTCCGGTTGAATTTTTAAAGCTGTCTTCAGTATTAACATACATAAAAACGCCTCCATTGCTCTCACTTTTAAAATCTATCTGCCCGAAAACCTTTAAAGCTCCGTTTTCTATCCTAAAATCAGGAGTTTCCTTTTCTATTACATTTATAATTCCGCCGGTAATCACCTGAAATTTTGCCAATATTATAGCGGCTGCCAAAATAAAGGTAACTAAGGTTAAAAGGTAGGTATAGATCAGTACGCTGCCAAACCCTTTTCTTATAAATTTTCTGTATGAATTTAAATTATAAAATGAGCCTGTTACCTCTTTTAAAAACTTCATAGCACATATCCCTCACCTATTTTTATTTAATTCACTATTATATCATATTTAAGTTTTGACACTCCCCATGCCTAAAGGTAGGGGATTCTTGCTACCTGCCACTACATAG
>ERZ773005.101-NODE-101-length-80589-cov-14.093700_pt1 | contig 80589 bp, 73 predicted proteins | sample MGYA00580666_ERZ773005 | MGnify/ENA primary metagenome ERZ773005 (study PRJEB29015, sample SAMEA2737999) | human oral metagenome | biome: human oral; feature: human-associated habitat; material: dental | place: China | collected 2061 ...
TAGTTGCTGACGTAATTCAGAACAACACCTATTATTTGAAGGATTATGACATTGGGGACCTATGCAGCATATCATTCGATGAAATTGAGCAAACCTTCAAAGCTCGAATAGTGGAAGTAAGCGAAACATATAGCAAAAACAAACTGGGAGTTAAGATTACCTTTGGAACACCGAGGAAAGCAAAATATATCCCGGTTGGTATATAGGAAGGAGAATATATGATAAGTTATCCATTTATATCTCATATAACAACAGCTGAGCCATACGGCGATAGGGCGATAGATCATAAAACCGAGCGCACCTTCAACAAGTTGTGTTGGAGCAACGGAGTATTTATGATGAATGCGGATGGCAGTGAACTACAGGTAATTGCATCTAACAATATGACACTTAGTGTGTTACCCGGTGGTTGTCACATTGAAGGTACGAGAGGATATGAAGCAAGCAAGAGGGATATTACAATCAGTGCTGCACACCCAACCTTAAAGAGGATAGACAGAATCGTAATAAGAATGGACGATTCTGATAGTGTCAGAGGCATAGAAATATACAAGAAGGAAGGAGTCCCATCCACAACGCCAACAGCTCCTGAATTAATTAGAGAATCAAATTATTACGAGCTGGCACTTGCGGATGTATATGTAATGCCTGCCGCTACTGAAATTACAAATAACAATATTGTTGATGTAAGACTGGACAGGGAACTTTGCGGAATGGTAGTCCCGGCGTTCCCTACACCGTTAAATCTCGAGTCGATATCTAATCAGTATGTGGGGTTACTGCAAAGTGCAGTGGAAGGCACTGCAGCAGGCAATCTGCAGAATTCGATCACTAAGTTAAGACGAGACATACGGACAGCGGATATCAGTGTCATAGACGTGCATATCAATAATCCAAGCCTGGAATCCGAGCTCGTGGATTATTTTGGCTCGAACATCAGCGTATAGGAGGTAAATAATGATTTCCATAAAAAACACGCTAGAAGCGATGATGAATAAATTTAAGAGTATCGATGCCTTAGACACGGGTATCAGGACAAAAGTTGTAACAGAACATATCAACATCCGGAAAGGTATCAATAATTTAGAAGTCCTTGATATCGATGTCGATAAAATTGTGTCGATAAGCGGAACAGTGCACTACTCCAACTACGTGCTACCTTTGTCTTACCCGCAACTCAATTACGGTAGTGGAGGATACATAGAATGGGGACTGGCAGCGGTTGTTATAAGTAAGTCACTTAAGTTAATATCCGGAGCTGATTGGAACAACTGCGATGTAAAAGTTGTTATTTCTTACATGGGGGGGTAAAACGCAGTAAATTCAAGGCTTTTAGTACTTTTTTAAAAATGAAGTTTGGAGGTGTCAAGTAATGATATCTCTCAATAAATTTATGCTTGAGGTCAAGAAAAAGTTAAAAGGCCTTGAAGAAAAAAAGCTGGTGCAGGAACGAATCGATTTCGGTGCGACCTGGACGGCTCCGCTTGACGGAATCATCGTCCGTGGTGGCAGAGCTCAAGCTGACACATCTTATATGTTTTGCAATGACAAAACCGACAACGCCTTCGTCGGAATGTGTACTATTGAGTACAATCAGCACTACGGCACAATGATGTGTCCGGTCATCAAGGGGCACACGTATGAATTCAAGCAGCAGTATTGGCAGGAGCAAGATAATCTATATATTTATGAGGAATAAAATAGCTAATTAATGAAGGAGGATGAGTCTTTATGAAAGATCCGGAGATGTTAGGGAATCTAGTGATTGGGCTAGGGATATTAATTGCTCTAATTACGGCTCTCAATAATTATGTAAGCAAACCTGTTAGTGAGCTCAATCGCACTATTGCGGCATTGGATGCACGACTTGAAAGTATGAATGCAGACATCCAAGATGTTGAAGAAGCCGTCAAAGAGCAGGAACTTCACGATCGAGAATCACACTCACGAATGTGGTCTAAGCATAACGAACATGACAGTAGGCTTAATGATCATGAAAAACGAATCGGTTCACTTGAAAACAGAAAGGAGAAATAAAGAAATGAAAATTAATTGGAAGGTTAGATTCCGAAACAGAATATGGTTACTTACATTTATCGCAGGAGCTCTGGCTTTTACATACAAGGTGCTGGATACTTTTGGTATTGTACCTAGAATAGAGCAGGAAGCGTTAAAGGAGCTTGCTGACTCATTAGTGTATATCTTGATGCTTCTCGGCATTGTCATTGACCCTACAACGAAAGGTACAACAGATAGTAACCTTGCTATGAGCTATACGAAGCCTGCAAGCAAGCTCCCTGAAATTGATGCGCAGTATGCAGAGCCGATCCCTGAAGAGGAAATTAATACAGGAGGAAAGATGAATGGGTAGTATGTGGTTTAATCAGTTTGACCCTCGTTGGTCAAGAAAAGCATACGCAGGTAGGACTATGGCAGCGTCAGGCTGCGGTCCTACTGCTATAGCTAATATTGTTAGTTCTAAACACGATAGTGTTACTCCTGCTGATGTTGCTGATTGGCTAACTTCACACGGTTATGCTTCCAACGGTAATGGCACTTACTGGTCAGGAATTAAAGCAGCTCTTGATGCGTATGGTTGCCCTGCAACACAACATAGTTCTATGCAGCCGTTCTTTAATGAAATGGCTAAAGGTAACAGATGGGGCATTATTCTATTTAGAGCAGGAACTAGAGGTGGTATCACATGGACAGGTGGCGGTCACTTTGTTGCTATCGTAAAAGGATATGAGTACAGAAATGGCAAGCATTATCTGTACGTCTCGGATTCCGGAAGCCGAGGGCATGATGGTTGGTATACCTATGAAGATCATATGCGAGGGCTTATTCCTGCGCTCTGGTCTTGTGTCGTAAACGGAATCAGTAGCACAGTAACGCCTACACCTAATCCAAATCCGCCTGCACCGTCAGGTTCGAGCATGTCTGCGCTCTATCAAGTTAAATCCACTATAGGGCTTAATGTACGAGGTGGCGCAGGGACCAGCTACGCTAAAATAGGCGGACTTGCTAATGGTACTAAAGTTACGATTACTCAGATATCAGGCAATTGGGGGTACGCACCTAATGCCGGTGGCTGGGTCTGCATGGATTACCTTGTTAAAGTCGGGGCTAGTGCAGGAGCTTCTACTAATGTAGTAGCAGGTGGCACCTATACCCTTACTATGGATATGCGTGTACGTACTGGTCCAGGCACAGGATTTAGAAATAAGAAGCGTAGTGAGCTCACAACTGACGGCAAGAAGCACGCACGAGCAGGTATTTATGCAATCCTTGCTGCCGGAACTCGTGTAACTGTTCTGGAGGTTAGAGGCAACTGGGCTAGGATTCCGTCCGGCTGGGTTTGTATCTGGCAGGGTAATACAAGGTATATGAGGTAAACTCTAATGCAAACAGGAGACAGAATTGTGTTTACGTTAATCAATGCACTTGTAGCCATAGATTTGGGAGCCTTTGGCTGGACGTTCTTTTAATATATGGTATAATATTGATAATCAGTTCAGGTGTTTTGGTGGAAGGATAATTGCTTGACACTATTAATAATAGAGTCGTAAATTCTTGCGAAAAATAAAATGAAAAACGTGACTATTTCGTGACTTTTTGAAAGTGTTTTATAAAATGATGCATTTTATCACCTTATAGAATCGTTGAAATCTCAATGTGCCTATAGTGTAAGTAATTGCAAATAATGGTTGGGTTTGTAGTTCAAATCCCCCTCTCTCCGCCAAAAGAGCCTCGCAATCTCAAGGGTTGCGAGGTTTTCATTTTACGCATATTCTGAGCGAATAAGGGGATTAGGAATTTGAAATCATTAATACAGAGCAAAAAAGCATTGTTTATAATAGCTATAATTATGTTGGCGGCGATTTACGTATTATCGATTAGAAATACAGCAGGAGACAAGTCGGGACAGCATAAGCTCAAACCCGTTCCGACCAAAGCAGTTGAGCTTCCGTCTTCGTATGAAAGGCCGTCTGGGGAACCGGGTCATGTTGAGGAGATTTCCTATAAGACAACTCTTATCGACGGAAGTGGCAAGGTAGTTGATAAGAACGCTATGGTGTATTTGCCATATGGATATGACAAGAGCAGGAAATACGATATTTTCTATCTCAACCATGGCTACGGAGCTTCAAATACCACATTCCTCGGTACGCCGAACAGTCCGCACGTCTTCAAGCACATACTCGACAACATGATACAGAACGGTGATATCAAGCCGATTATCGTTGTGACTCCGACATATACATTTGAATATGGCAGGAATGTGGAAAATATACAGACGGCAATGGGGATGGAGATTACAAACGATCTGATGCCTGCAGTGGAGGGTAAATATAGCACCTATGCGGCGGAGCCTACAGCTGCAGAATTCAGAAAGTCGCGCAATCACAGAGGTATTGGCGGTTTCTCCCTTGGAGGAAGTACCGCTTGGTGGGCTTTTCGCAACCACATAGATATTTTCAAGTACTACCTGCCTATAAGTATGCCTCTCTACTATGATGAATCCGGCTACGTGAAGTCGCAGGACGATGCTACCTCTCCTTCGCTTGCCGCCTCTGCAAGGGCTTCCGGATACAAGCAGAGCAACTACAGGATATATGCGGCATCCGGTGATAAGGATTTCATGCACAGTGCGACCGAGCATGTAGTCGAGACGCTGCGCGGGTATCCCGAGCAGTTCACCTATACGGATACAAATTTTGAAAAAGGCAATCTCATGTACACGGAGTTCCCCGGCAAGCATCGCTATTATTACTCGTTCCCGTACATATACAACGGCCTTAGGAGATTCTTCCGTGATTAGTGCTTTGGGCGTAGCAGCGTTCATGCACATCGCATATTGAGTACATGATGATAACATGCAGAAGGGCAGCACCGCTTTTATACGGGTGCTGCCCTTTAAAATTCGCAACTGGGATTCACGCCCCGGCCGCACAGGTGAGCTGAACGGTATATGTATCTGTATATGTATATGTATATGCCGCTATTGCGCCAAGACCTTTTGTATGACTTATCGGTGCTCTGCCTTGTACTGCTTGAGTGCTGCGGACAGCTGATCCGGACATGAGGTGTCCTTGAAGCCGCATTTGATGCCCTCGAGTCTCTCAATCACGTCGTCGACATGCATTCCCTTGACGAGACTGGAGATACCCTGCGCGTTGCCGGCGCAGCCACCTATGAACTCCACTGATTTAACTATTCCGTCCTCGATCTCGAGACTTAACAGCTGGGCGCACACGCCCTCCGGCTTATATATCATATGCTGTTCCTTTCTCTTCTCAGCTTAAGCCTGCGCTTAACTATGAGCTGGTAGGCGGCGGCGGTTGCAACATCTTCGATTACCCGGAGATAATCATCGTCCGGCTTGGTGTGCGAGATGCTGTCGGCATAGGTCGAATCTATTGCTGACTCCAGTGTAGAGCAATAGAGGTCGTACGATTCGGACAACTCGTGACCGGCATCGTCATCGTTAAGAGCTGCTATCAGCTCGGCGATTTCCTGCACGTTGAAGATCGACTTTAGCGTGATAATTACGAACAGTCTGGCGACTGTGCTCCTGTTGTAGCGCCTTTTGACCGGCGATGGAACTACGCATAGCTTGACATAATTATTGACCATTGTGCTGGTGAGCAGATAGCTCTCTCCGTAGTTCTCTTCAAAATGCGGGTTGATCAGCGACAGCATCTGATCCATATATAGCCCCATCTCAGGCAACTCGTGCCATCTCGGCAGACGCAGCCGCGTGCTGCGCCGTATATTCCGTATATCTCGATTGTGCGTCATATTTCCTTTCCGGCCGCGCTCCATACAGGGATAGTACCATAGGTGAGCGTGAGCTTCAAACATAAATTCAGCGTTAAATAAAACAGAATTTATCAGTGATCTTGTATAAAAATCAAATTAACCATTGCTAAACCCCGATGATTAGAGTATCATCAGCATATGTTAGATTATAATACTAAATAATATAGTTTTCAAAACTATTTTAAAAATTTTCGTAAATTGCGCTTTCCCGGCACGTCGGAATACTGCGTGTATGCGTATGAAGCTTTAGAGCTCTACGTATTAGGAAGGCATTTAGGCTACGTAGATAGACGGAGGTTATTTTGGAGAATATTAGAGAAATATTGGAGCTGGCGGTCGGTAGATACGGGGGCAACAAGGCGTTTAGGCTTAAGACCGGCAAGGGCGAATACCGTGATATCACATATATCAGATATTATGAGGAAATCAGGTGTCTCGGCGAGGCCTTTCTGGGCAGGGAATTCTCCGGCAAGAGAATTGTCGTGATAGGAAAGAACAGCTATAACTGGTATCTGGCCAACATGGCTACGCTCACTACGGGCAATATCACTGTTCCGCTCGACAAGGAGCTCAAGTATGAAGAGCTCGAGTCGTCACTCATAAGAAGTGAGGCGGAGGTTATATTCTATGACAAGCAAGAGGAGACGGTAGTGCTCAAGGCGCTTGAATCAGGTAAGACCGGCATTAAGTATGCGTTTCCGCTGTTTAAGGCTGAGGATAGAACTGATATTTTCGATCTTACAGTTGAAGGCAAGGAATTAATCGACAGCGGAGCAGACAAGTTCTCAGGGGTGAGGATAGACCCGGATATCGCATCGTTCCTTATATTCACATCAGGTACAACCTCGCAATCCAAGATAGTTATGCTGTCTCAGAGGAATGTTGTGTCCAATGTCGTTAACACTCTTGCATCAGAACCGATATATGCAACAGATATTAATATCGCGCTGCTGCCGTATCATCACACCTTTGGATTGACGTGTCAGTTGGTAATTTTGGCTGCCGGGGCTTGTACGGTTTATTGCGATGGCCTCAAGCATATTCAGCAGAACTTCAAGGAATATAAGGTTTCAATATTTGTAGGAGTACCACTCCTGATTGAAACCATGTACAGCAGAATTCTTAAGAAGGCTGAGAAGGAGGGGATGACCGGCAGACTTAAAACCATGGGTAGATTTGTCAGAGTGCTGGGTAAGGCTCACATCGATATCAGACGTAACGTATTTAAGGGTGTGCTCGAGGCTTTTGGCGGAAACCTCCGCATGGTTATCCTCGGAGCTGCAGCCGCTGATCCTGAGTGCATCAGGGGGTGGCACGACTTCGGTGTTATCTGCCTGCAGGGCTATGGCCTGACAGAGACATCACCTGTGCTCGCTGCTGAGAGACCGGATCACAGAAGACCGGGCTCCATTGGAGTTCCAATAGAAGGGGTCAGCATGGATATTTACGATCCGGATGAGAACGGCATCGGCGAGATAATCGCGCGCGGCGAGAACGTCATGCTCGGCTATTACGAGAATGAGGAGGCGACGAAGGCCTGCATTTACGACGGCTGGTTCCACACAGGTGACCTCGGGTATCGCGACAAGGATGGTTATTTCTACATCACGGGTCGCAAAAAAAACGTGATCGTGCTCAAGAACGGCAAGAACGTTTTCCCTGAAGAGATAGAGCAGGAGCTAAATTCTCTCTCATACAAAGAAGAGGCGATTGTCGCAGGTATTCCGAATGACGGTGATGACCGTGATCCCGTAGTAGCACTCAAGCTAGTGTATAATCCTGAGGATTTTGAAGGCAAAACAACGGAAGAAATTCATAAATCGATAGAGGCTGATGTTGAGAAAATCAACGATAAGCTGCCGACATACAAGCGCATCAAGAGAGTGTACACCACTGACGAGCCTATGGAGAAGACCAGCACGCAGAAGATCAAGAGATTTGTGGAGATACAAAAGATAATCGACGCAGAGAAGGCGGGAAAAGCGAAGAAAGAAAAGAAATGAAAGCTCCGCGCACCCACTGATACACGGAGCTTGGATATATGGCTTCAATTTATGCTTGGATCAGCAGCTCGGTTATCTGCACCGCGTTGGTTGCAGCGCCCTTGCGCACCTGATCTCCTGCGCACCAGAGGTTGATGCCGTTTTCGCACACAAGGTCACGTCTGATGCGACCCACAAACACGATGTCCTGATCGCTAGTATCGATAGGCATCGGATAGCTCATATCGTTCGGCACATCGACCAGCTTGCAGCCTTCTGCGCTTGCAATAGCCTTTCTAACTTCATCGAGATCCAGCCTGCTCTCGGTAATTACGTTGGCGGAGATGGAGTGCGAGCGTTCGACCGGAACTCTGACGCATGTGCAGGATACATTCAGCTCAGGCAAATGCATGATCTTGCGTCCTTCGTTTTGGAGCTTCATCTCTTCGGATGTGTAGAGATTATCCTTGAAGCCTCCGATGTGAGGAATTACGTTGAATGCTATCTGATGCTGAAACACTTTAGGCGGTGTTATAGCTTCGCCTGCAAGCACCTGTCCGGTCTGCTCAAACAGCTCGACAGGACCGCCTGCGCCGGCTCCGCTCACGGCCTGATATGTCGAAGCGTAGATACCCTTGATAGGCGATAGCTTGTTGATAGCATTGATAGCTACAAGTGTGATGATTGTCGAGCAATTTGGATTAGCGATGATGCCGCTATGCTTAAAGGCGTCATAGGGGTTGATCTCCGGTACGACTAGCGGCACATCAGGCTCAAGCCTGTATGCACTCGAGTTGTCGATGTAGGTAGCCCCCGAAGCCTTGATTGCCGGCGTAAATCTGACTGATATGTCGTTCTCGGCAGCGCCCAGTACGAAGTCCAAGCCTTCAAAAGAATCGTCTGTTGCTTCCTGTATCGCAACCTTGCCGTACTTCTCCGTCTGAACCTCCTTGCCTGCGCTTCGCTTGCTGGCGAGTAAACGGAGCTCTGAGAGAGGGAAGTCCTTCTCCTGCAACACCTTGAGCATTTCCTGACCTACGGCACCGGTGGCGCCGAGGATTCCTAATCTGTATTTCTGCATATCTTGTTTCTCCTGCTTCGAGAAGCCGCGACTCTCGAACCCCTTTCTGATGTGATATTTCTATTTTGCGAAGCTCTCGTATAGAACCCTGATGGCCTTTTCAAAATCATCGTTAAACACGCCGATCATGATGTTGATCTCGTCCGCGCACTGCTCGATGATGCGTATGTTGACCTTGTTGACCCCCAGTGCTCCGAAGATTTTTCCTGAGATTCCGGTCTTGTAAGCCATCTGTCTGCCGACTATAGCTATTATGCTGATACCCTGATCGATTTCAGCATTCACACCGCACTCTCGCTTGATAGCAGACAGCACGTCGTACTTGCGGTGCTCTAATTTTGCGGTTGGAGTTACTATGGAGAAGCTGTCAACACCGCTCGGAATCTGTGATATAGGTATGTCGTACTGCTCACAGATGTCGATTACCTTGCGCAGCGTATTGAGGTTGTCTCCTATATTACCCTTAGCGATCTTGATAAGCGAGAAGTCTCGTTTGCCGGTGATTCCGGTGATGAATCTGTGGCTTTCCTCCGGACTCGCCGCGCCGAAACTCTCACGGATAATAGTTCCCGGATTATCGGGCTCGTTGGTATTCCTGATGTTGAGCGGGATATCCTTGGCGCGAACAGGAAACACTGTGTCCTCGTGAAGGACGGCCGCACCCATGTAGGAGAGCTCTCGCAGCTCTGCGTACGTCACGCGCGCGATACTCTTAGGATTATCAACTATGTGAGGGTCGACCATGAGGATGCCGGACACATCTGTCCAGTTTTCGTACACATCGGCATCCAGCGAGGCTGCGGCAATCGCTCCGGATACGTCGGAGCCACCACGTGAAAACACCTTAATCTCGCCGTTTGGAAGACTTCCGTAGAAACCGGGCATTACAATTCTGTTGTATACCTCGAATATCTCCTTGAAATTCTCCTCGGTCTTGTCCATATCCACTTCGCCGTTGTACTGGAAGCTGATGAGATCAGCCGCATCGACAAATTGATAGCCGAGGTACTCAGCCATCAGCTTGGCGTTGAGGAACTCTCCCCGGGAAGCCAGATAGTCCATGGAGATTTGTTTATCCAGCTTGTCTCTGATAATCTCGAACTCGCGGTCCAGATCGAGCGTGAGGTGACACTCGGATCTGATATCCATGTAACGCTGTTCGATTATCTCAAAGATGCTGTCATACGATACATCGTATTTGATATGCGCCTTGACCAGATACAGCAGATCTGTCACCTTGTTGTCTTCCGCGGATCTTCGTCCCGGAGCAGATACTACCACCATGCGGCGGTCAGGATCCCGATCGATAATATTCTTAACCTTGGCGAACTGTTCCCCGTCGCTAAGTGAAGAACCACCAAATTTTGCAACCTTAATCATCCGTATTACTCCCTTATTCCGGCCATGAAGAAGCTGTCGTCGCTGCTCTTTGCAGCTATCTCATGAGCTGCTGCGACGCTCATCGGCTCTGTGATTCTGCGCTCTCCATTCTCTCTTACGTAGTATCTGTGCGATTCAATAGCGTTGTCGATGGTTACGTTAATCTTCTTGCTGTCTGCTGCTTTGAAGCCCCATCCGCTCTCGATGTCGAGCACGTCCTGAATTACGGATGTGCCTGTAGGGAATTTACCGGCGCCCTGTCCGTAGAAGGAAAGTGTGCCGATATGGTTGCCTGTCAGGCTGATGAGGTTGTTGTTGGCAGGAACACTTTCCTCGAGTGCGCCCTTGCCGACAAGAGTAGGCTCGACATATGCATAAGCTCCATACTCCGTGAGACCTGCGTTCATGAGGAGCTTGCAGGTATAGCTGTGCTGCCGGAAATACTTGATATCTCCCGCGTTGATGTTCTGTATACCAAATACCGGCACCTCATCCTCGGTAATACTCAACCCGAATGCGAGGTTGGCGGAGATGACGCACTTGCGCTGCGTGTCAAAGCCGCAGATATCCGCAGTCGGATCTTTTTCGGCATATCCGAGCGCCTGCGCCTTGGCTAATATTTCGGTGAAGTCGACAGGCTCGTTATGCATCGTGTCAAGAATGTAGTTGCACGTGCCGTTTACTATTCCGCTGATCGCGAGTATCTCATCGCTTCTCGACTGGCGCCTCAGATTGAAGAGCCATGGTATGCCGCCGCCTGCAGAGGCTGTGAATCGTAATTCCACACCGTATTGGTCTGCTAGCGCATGGAGCTCGTTCCAATATGCCGCCACGAGGTTCTTGTTAGGTGTCACAACGTGCTTGCCGCTCTTGATAGCAGCAGCTACGTACTCGTATGCAGGATGAAGACCGCCGATGCACTCAGCCACCAGTTCAATCTCTCTGTCATTTATGATATCGTCATAATCTGTCGTGACGATATCTCCCAGTTCAGCTACTGCACGCCTGTGCAGCACACGCTTGACCTCTATGTTATCTGCAGTCTTAGCGACTTCGTATGCGCCGCTGCCGACTACTCCGTATCCTAGAATTGCAATCTTCATAATTGTATGTTATGTATCCTCTCTAATATCCATATGTATTATGATTATGGACATTTCTTCTCAAAATCGCAAGTGTCCTTGTGTGAAAAACACTTGTATTTCTACGAAGAATAATGTATCATAAACGCACAAAATACGCAACAGAAAAGAGAGATAAAATGTTGAATTATATAAGTACAAGAGATGTAAACCACAATGCTTCGTCGTCGCAGGCAGTGCTTGAGGGCTTGGCTCGGGACGGCGGACTGTATGTTCCCGAGGATTTGTCCGAATTAGCACTGGATTATAGGGATGTGATATCCGAAGATTACAGGGGAATGGCAAAAAAAATATTTGGCAAATTCTTTCCTGATTACGGTGAAAAGCTGATAGATTCGATAGTCGAGAGAAGCTACAGAGATAAGTTCAGCGCTGAAGAGATTACACCTCTGGTAAGCGTAGATGGTAGGTATGTGCTCGAGCTGTTCCGCGGACCAACCTGTGCGTTTAAGGACGTGGCACTTTCCGCACTTCCCAACCTCATGTCTGAGGCGGCCAAGCTCAACAATTTCAGCGATGAGATATTGATACTGACAGCTACCAGTGGAGACACCGGCAGCGCTGCACTCCATGGATTTTCGGATGTGCCCGGTATCAGGATTGCCGTGTTCTATCCGGATAAAGGTATTTCCGAGACGCAGAGGCTGCAGATGGTAACGCAGTCCGGGGCAAATACCGAGGCCTTTGGTGTGAGAGGCAACTTTGATGATGCGCAGTCAGGCGTCAAAAGCCTGTTTCGTGAGATCCCAAAGCCGTGCTCAGGAGTCTCGTTATCCAGCGCAAACTCTATCAATATTGGAAGGCTGGTTCCGCAGGTTGTATATTATTTTTCAGCATACAAATCTCTCATCGAGGCCGGGGATATACAGCTCGGCGATGCGGTCGATTATACGGTTCCGACAGGCAATTTCGGAGATATCATGGCCGGATATCTGGCCAAGCAGATGGGGCTGCCTGTAAGAAAGCTGATCTGCGCATCTAACAGAAACGACGTGCTGGCTGAGTTCCTGGAAACGGGACATTACAATAAGAAGAGACATTTTTACAAGACGTCCTCACCTTCGATGGATATTCTGGTATCCAGCAATATGGAGAGACTGTTGTTCTTCGTCTGCGGTGCTGATAAGACTAAGGCATATATGAAGGAACTGGCTGAGCGTGGAGAGTACCAGATAGGCGAGGAAGAGCTGGCTCGGATAAAGAATGATTTTACAGGCTTTTCCTGCTCTGATGGAGAGGGGGCAGCTGCGATTGGCAAGCTGTTTAAGGATGCCGGCTACCTGATGGATACACATACGGCTATTGCTTGGGCGGCTTCGGACAAATACCTGAAGGCTGCAGGTAATGCGGGTTGCAAGAATGTTGTTCTCTCGACAGCTTCTCCATACAAGTTCACAGGTGCAGTTCTCGCGGCACTTGGTGAGAAGACCTCGGGTGATGATAGGGAGGACATGGAACTGCTCTCCAAGGTGTCGGGAACAGAGATTCCCGGCTCGCTCAGCTCGATATTTGACAAGGAGATAAAGCACAAGGACATCATTGATGTGGAAGAAATGAAGTCCGTAGTCGTGCAGTATGCCGGCAAAGGCAGGGTGTAACAGTGGATAGCAGATATCTTATAGTAGATAAGAAGATCCTTCCCGAATATTTTGAAAAAGTCGTCGAGGCCAGTCGGCTGCTTGCAGAATGTGAGGTGTCTGACATAAGCGAGGCAGTGAGAACTGTCGGTATATCGAGGAGTACCTATTACAAATACAAGGATTACGTGATGGAGCTCAGCGCTCGTAAGACCAGCAAGAGGGCGATTATGTCGTTGCAGCTACGCCACGAGGCCGGAGTGCTGGAGAAGCTTATACGAGTAATTGCGAGCCATTCGTACAGTATTTGGACGATTAACCAGAGCCCTCCGGTCAATAATATTGCGAATGTTATGCTGGCACTCAACATGGACGATGCAACGTGCGGGCTGGAACGGCTGGTTGCGGACATGAGGGCTGCTGAAGGTATAAAGAAAGCCAATCTTATTGGTGTGGAATAGATAATTTCTATAGTCGTGAAATAGACAATGTTGATTGTTTGACACAATATTATAAATGAGATAGAATTTGTCATGGCGAGAAGGAGTGTTTCACTGGTGAGGCGCTCCTGATTTTTATAGTGTTAGTGGAGGTAAGATGGATTTTAAACAAATTGAAGCTTTTGTTAATGTAGTAAGATTCAAGAGCTTTAGTCGTGCCGCAGATGCAACGTTCTTTACACAGCCTACCATAAGCACCCACATCAGTTCACTCGAGAAGGAGCTCAACACTAAGCTCCTTGATCGAAAGGGACGGACTGTAGAGATGACCCCACAGGGACAGAAATTCTACCAGTACGCCGTAGAGATGGTGAATGCACGAGCTCAAGCCATCGAAGCTCTGGATAGCGGAGATGACAATTTAGACGGAGTTCTCGAGCTGCAGACATCAACGGTTCCGGGTATAGCATTTCTCCCTGAGATTGTTCGCAAATTCAGCGAAGTACACCCTTTCACTCAATTCTACATCGAGATGAACGACAGTAAGGCCACTGTCGAGAGTCTCATTGAGAGGAGAGGCGAGATCGGATTTGTCGGCGAGTACGTAGCGGAGCCTGGTATCGAAGTCAATGAGATATTTACTGATCGTCCGGTGCTGCTTGTTCCGGGGAGCTATGATACGGATAAGGATACGATTATGATGGACGAACTGTCCAAGCTGCCGTTTATCTGGAGGGAAAACGGTTCGGCAACTCGAAAGTCATTCGAAGATACGGCTGCTTCAAGGGGCTATGACAAAAACAACTTTAGAGTAGTGTCAAGAACCAACGACCTCAACCTGATCATGCGCCTTGTTGCAAACGATGTCGGAGTATCAATATTGTCCGAGCGCACTGTCGGCAGGATTGTCAAGGGTGATGAGTTCAAGGTGCTCAAGATAGAGGGCTTTGACAAGCTGCGCAGCTTCTACATGATTACGCTCAAAAACGTGTTCTTATCGCCTGTAGCAGAGGCTTTCAGAAAGTTCGTGCTCGAGCATGCGGATAAGCATTAGCAGTCGATTGCTTGACTTAGGTAATAAAATACATTAAAAAAGGGTGATAGATATATGAAACAGCGGAAGTTCGTTTAGGCGGCTTTTTCTGTTTCATTTTTTCTGTTCCATTCCTCTCTGTCGGGAACATTGGAATAGATAAATGCGGTTCCTGTTCCTCTCTCCGTAATCTCGGAATACATAAACGGAACGGCACATCTTCAATATCCGCAAGGGATCAGAAACAGACTAAGTAAGGATTCAGTATATTACCGTTGGTGTTTATCCCATCGTAGAGGCCAAGTTCGGCAAAGTCTCGACTGCAGGATGGGAACGGGTGAAGAGCGGTATAGGCCGGGTTTCGCTTGACTATGTAAAATATGTTTAATTTTTTATCCGCCTGTCGGCTGTCCCACGGGATGGTCGATAGGCTTTTTGTTTTAAGAAGCCTAAATGTAATGGGGTTATAAAAATTTCTAAAATAGTGTTGACATCGTGCAAAGAACGTGTATAACACAGTTGTTGACACAGCGTCAGTAGGAGAGCGGCATGGACGCGGAAATGAGACAAAGGAGGAGCTTGAAGAGATCCTGATTGCCCACCCGGATGCGGAGTTTGTGCAGCTTCAGATCAATTATGCGGATGGGGATAATCCTGCGATCCAGTCGCGCGGCGTATATGAGGTTGCAAGAAAGTACGGAAAGCCCATTGTTGTCATGGAGCCGTTGAAGGGCGGACTTCTTGCTAATCCACCGGAGCAGGTTACAAACATCCTTAAGGACTATGCGCCGGAAATGTCAACCGCCTCTTGGGGAATTCGCTTTGCTGCAAATCTTGAAGGGGTTCTCGTGGTTCTTTCCGGCATGAGTGACGCCTCTCAGATGGATGACAATATCTCCTATATGAAGGACTTTAAGGGCTTAGCTGCTGATGAGGAGGCATGTCTTATGAAGGCAAGAGATGAGCTTGCCCGCATTCCGTTGATCCCATGCACGACATGTAATTATTGTGCGAAGGTATGCCCAATGGAAATAGGGATTTCGGGTTCGTTTACTGCCAAAAATATCTATACGCTTTTCAACAATCTTGAGCGAGCAAAGTTACAGGAGAACTGGCTTGTAAAAGGACAAGGAAGAAAACAGGCGGCGGAGTGTATCAAATGCGGAAAATGCGAACAGGTATGTCCGCAGCATATCAAGATCAGAGAGGAACTGGCTGTGATCGCCGAAGAGTTTGGACAGAAAAGACAGGAGAATTGATAAAAAAAGCGCTGCAGCTGTTGATATTTCAACAACTGCAGCGCTTATGGTTTTGTCTGCCGTCTATAAGGATTAATATCTTTCCGTTATCCTTCCGCTGTAGCAAGCCAATTGAAACGAGAAAGGCAAATATACAGCTATTTGTTAAGAATCTCGATGTAATGCGAGGTGCGCTTCTTGAACCTGCCGATGACTGCATTTTCACAACCTTTTTCTCTCAGCTGGTATTGCAGTCTCTCCAGCTCCGGCTCCTTGACAGCCAGCAGCAGCCCGCCGGAGGTCTGCGGGTCGTAGAGCATGTCGATCTGCTCCTGTTTGAGACCGACGCTGTAATCCATTACGTCCTCTGACAGGAAGGCCATGTTGTTGTGAGCTCCGGCCGGCAGGATTCCCTGTGCTGCGAATTCAAGTGCGCGACTCATGAGCGGGATTCTCTCGGTGAAAACTTCCAAAGTTACATCACCTGCCCTAGCCATTTCTGCGCCGTGACCTAACAGACCAAATCCGGTGATATCCGTGCAGCCGTCAACCTTGACACCTGCCGTTGCCTCAAATGCGTATTTGTTGAGCTCAGCCATCGTCCTGCTTAGCTCATCGCTCTCTGATTTATTGAGAAAATCAACCTTATCGGCACTCGTAAGCACACCAGAGCCGAGCTTCTTGGTGATCACGAGATAATCCCCCTCAGATGCACTGTTGCTGAGTATGTCGTCCGGATGAGCAAAACCTGTTACGCTGAGTCCGTACTTAGGCTCCTTGTCATTGATGCTGTGTCCACCGGTAGTCATCGCACCGGCTTCGTTTACCTTGTCGTTGCCACCTTCGAGGATAGCTTCAACTGCAGCGAGAGGAAGCTTCTCGGGGAAGGTGAGCAAATTCATAGCCAGCTTAGGGGTACCACCCATAGCGTAGATGTCGCTGAGCGAGTTGGCTGCAGCAATCTGACCGAACATATATGGGTCATCCACGATTGGTGGGAAGAAGTCGATGCTGTTGATGATCGCAACGTCATCGCTAACCTTGTATACACAGGCATCGTCACTGCTGTCAAAACCGACCAACACGCGCTCGTCACGAATCTTTGGCAGCTTAGACAGTATATCGCTTAGGACTCCCGGCCCTATCTTGGCTCCTCAACCGCCTGCTGTGGTCATCTCTGTAAGCTTGACATCCTCGAGTGCCATCGGTATGGCACAGCAGGTTTTCTTTTCGTTTTCGCCCATTATCCTGATACCTCTTTCTATTGGTATTTCGAACCCTTCGTATCACCTCGGACGGAGGTGCTTTTATCATGACTCGCGGATTGTCAGGTAAGACAATCTCCTGCGAAGGGATATTATGCTGCTGTTTATTTTGTCTGAGCGAGAATCTTGACGGCTGCAACAGCGGTATCGATCTCCTCTTCAGTGTTGAAAGGGCCAATCGAGAATCTGACTGTACCCTCCGGGAAGGTTCCGAGAGACTTGTGCGCAAGCGGTGCGCAGTGCAGACCGACTCTCGTGCTGATTCCGTACTCATGCTCCAGGTTGAATGCGCAAATACCGTTGTCTTTATTAAGAAAGTCCACCGAGATTACGCTCACCCTGCCTTCGACTGTGGGCAGACCGGCGAGATAAATTCCTTCGACATCCTTTAGCCCATCGAGCATCCTGGCTGATAACGCTTTCTCGTGTTCGTGTACCTTTTCGAAATTCTCCTCCAGCCATCGGAGCGCTGCGTGCAGTCCGAATATTCCCGGCAGATTGAGAGTTCCGCTCTCGAACCTGTCCGGCAGCTCAGATGGCATATCTGCCATGTCTGAATGGCTGCCTGTACCGCCGGAAACCAGCGGAGTGATTTCATCCTTGATCTCAGGATTAATCAGCATAACTCCAACTCCCTGAGGTCCGAGCAGTGACTTGTGACCGGGAACAGTGAGTCCGTCGATATGACACTTCTGCATATCGATTGGAGTATTGCCGGCAGTCTGTGCTGCATCGACGATGAAGATGACGCCCTGTTCATGACATCGTTTGCCGACCTCCTCTATAGGAAGCAGTGTACCGCTGACATTGGATGCGTGCAGCATTACGACAGCGCGTACGTCCGGAGTTATCATGGCTAACGCGTCTTCAAGCTCCAGCTCCCCCAGTTCGTTGCATGGCATGCAGTCGTATTCAATCACACCGTCCTGCTGCAGCTGATGGAGCGGCCTGTATACAGCGTTGTGCTCCATGTGTGTGGTGAGGAATTTGTCTCCTTTTACGGCGAGCCCCTTAATCAAGAAGTTGAGGCTGTAGGTATTGCCCGGTGTAAATATTGCGTTGCGCGCGCCATAACCGTTCATCAGCTTGTCAATGAGCTCTCTGGTCTCGAGCACAACCTCGGCAGCCGAATATGCCTTTTCGTATCCGCCGCGGTTGATATTGCTGCCGACCTTGGTCATATATTCATAAACTGCCTCCGCAACCTCCTTAGGCTTAGGATATGAGGTCGCTCCGTTATCAAGATAAATCATCGAAAACCTCCTTGGTAATACGGTCCAAAATAATCTGATACGCTACTAAAAATCAATCATTATATTTCCATTTAATTATATCATAAATATTCAAATTTGAATAAGCCGGGGGCGATATTTACAGGGCACACACAGTGTAATTCGTTTGCTACGATAGGCTTCATTTATTGTATTTTACGTAAACTCAAGTGTTGAAGGCTGTAGACTTTGATGCTATAATAACGAAGTATGTAACTTGGGGGTGGATAGGTGCTGGTGTGCCTTACGGTCTTCAAAACCGATATGAGGAGCTGATACCTTCTCGGGTGGGTTCAATTCCCACGCACTCCCGCCATTTGAGTTTGCATGGGAGTGAATAAGTATGAAGAGAAATGAAGTTTTACGGCAGATTCCGAAGATAGATGAGGTGCTTAAGGAGCACCTCTTTTCTAATGCCTTTGAAATCAGTGGAAGAGATGTAGTTACTGCTATGGCAAGGCGGGTAATCGATGAGGTTCGCTCGGAAATTTTGTCGCTCAGTGAAGCTGCGCTGGAGGCGTACGATACAACTAGGCTCAGCGTCTCCCACATTGCAGGGGAGATTATGGATAGACTTGAAGAGGATGAGATCAACCATCTGCACGGAGTTATCAACGCGACCGGAACCATACTGCATACCAATCTGGGCAGAGCTCCGCTTTGTGATGATGCGGTGCGAAATGTTGAGATGGTATCTCGTGGCTACTCGAATCTTGAGTATGATGTGAAGCTCGGCAAGCGCGGCTCGCGTCATGATATTTTGCAGGAGCTGATGGTCGAGCTGACCGGTGCTGAAGACGTCATGATTGTCAATAACAACGCTTCAGCAACCATGCTTGTGCTGTCAGCGATGGCTGAGGGACATGAGGTAGTTGTATCGCGTGGTGAGTTGGTTGAAATAGGAGGAGCCTTTAGAATTCCGGACATTATGGTGCAGAGCGGCGCAACTCTGCACGAGGTTGGAACTACCAATAAGACCAAGCCGAGCGACTATGAGAAGGCGATTAACGAGAACACCGGCGCGCTTATGAAGGTGCACACCAGCAATTACAAGATTATGGGGTTCACTGAAGAGGTTGAACTCGATGAGCTGGTGGACATCGGTAAGGATCACGACCTGCCTGTCATCTTCGATATGGGTAACGGTCTGATGGTTAACCTGTCCGAGTATGGGCTGGATGAACCAAATGTTCCTGCATCTCTCGCGACCGGTATCGATGTGATATTGTTTAGCGGTGATAAGCTGCTGGGAGGCCCTCAGGCCGGAATTATCGCAGGCAAGCGCAGGTATATCGAGAAGATGAAGAAGCATCCGCTGGCTCGTGCATTGAGAGTAGATAAGATGACTTTTGCAGCGATGGAGGAAACACTCAAAAAGTACAGAGACACATCAGTTGCGATGAGAGATATTCCGGTGCTTCGTATGATCAGCACTCCTCGCAACATCTTGCTCGGCAGAGCCGATAAGCTGTCTGCCAAGATTCGCGAAGCTAATGACAGGCTAAATGTCAGGATTGTAGATGCCGAAGACCAGATCGGTGGCGGCTCTGCACCGATGGTATTTTTGCCGGGAGTGGCAGTGGCAGTGACTTCAGATGCTACGACGACTAAGGGAATCGAGAGGGCATTGCGCAAATATGAGATTCCTGTTATCGCCAGAATTCATGAGGATGAACTGCTGTTTTCGGTAAGAACTGTCGTAGACCGGGAGATGGATGATATAGCAGCTGCACTGAAGGAAGTAGAATAGATGAAGAATGTAATTATTGGGACGGCAGGTCATGTAGATCACGGCAAGACTCAGCTGATCAAGGCTTTATCGGGGATTGACACGGATAGGCTGTCGGAAGAGCAGAAGCGTGGAATAACTATTGAGCTTGGGTTCGCTCATATTCCGAATGACGATGGCTACAACATAGGGGTAATTGATGTACCCGGGCATGAGAAGTTCATCAAGAATATGTTAGCAGGTATTGGCGGCATCGATTTCGTACTGTTTGTAGTTGCGGCAGATGAGGGTATCATGCCTCAGACCAAGGAACACTTTGAGATTCTTCAAGCTCTAGGTATCGACGACGGAATTATTGCTATCACCAAGAAGGATATGGTAGACGACGAGTGGATGGAGATGCTGCTCGATGATGTAAAGGAGTATTTCAAGGGATCCTTTCTCGATGGCAAGCCAATGATTCCGGTATCTTCCAAGACCGGTGATAATCTGGATGTACTCAAGGCGGAGATAATCAAGAAGTGCGACAGAGAGTCGAAGAGACGCGAAGAGCCTGAGTTGTTCAGGCTACCTATAGATAGAGTATTCTCGATGCAGGGATTTGGAACTGTCGTGACAGGCACGCTTGTGGATGGAGTGCTCAGAGAAGGCGATGAGATGACCATCTACCCGGAGGTGCTTGCCGCCAAGGTTAGAGGAATTCAGACCTACGGTAAGGATACCGATGTGGCAGTAGCAGGGCAGAGGACTGCTGTCAATCTCAACAATATCAAGAAGGCTGATATTGACAGGGGATCAGTGCTGGCGGCACCCGGGGCGGTGAGCGTCACCAACATGCTTGATACCCGGCTCAGCGTATTTAAGAGCAGCGACAGGCAGATCTTCAATAACAGCAGAGTCCACCTCTATACCGGCAGCAAGGAGGTTCTGGCCAAGGTTATAATCATGGATCGCGATGCAATAGCTAGCGGTGACACAGCGTTTGTTCAGCTGAGATTAGAAGAAGAGATTGCTGTTAGAAGGGGTGACAGGTTCATCGTTAGGTTTTATTCGCCGGTAATTACTATCGGAGGCGGCATAATCCTGGATGCAAGGCCTGAGAAGCATAAGCGAAACAGAGAAGATGTGTTGTCAGATTTCAGAGTTTTAGCATCCGGAGATATTTATAAGATTGTTCACCTCAAAGCGGGAAAATGGAAATACTATAAGCAGCAGGAGCTCGGCCGCGAGCTTGGGCTCACCGTGCAGGAAATGCGAAATATTATCGGAAGCCTTGAGGAACATAGTCGGATTATAGTGCTTGCGGATGGCTCGATTGTTAGCGACGAAAAATTCAAGGTGCTCGAGGGAACGGCCGCTCAGATAATCGAAGAGTATCACAGCCAGAATCCTATGGTAGATGGGATTCCTAAGAGAGAGCTTCTCAGCAGAATCAAAGAATACAGGCATATCGAGGATGATAAGCTCGGTCAAGCTATTATCGTTAAGCTTCTTGAATCAGGTATGCTTGAGGATAAGGGCAAGGCTATCTCGCTTGCGGGCTTCCAGGTTGAGTTCTCCGCCGGTCAGCTGGCGTTGATGGATAGAATTGCTCAGATGTATGCGGATGCGGGATGTGAAGTCATCAAGAACGAAGATATATACGAGCTTGCCGGTGATAAGAGTATCGCGGCTGCGATTCAGGGAGAACTGGTAGAGCGGGGAATGATTATTAAGCTCGATGCCGGCCATTTCATAAACAGAGCCGCATGGGATGATATAGTGGCTGCCGCTCGGGAATTGTACGATGAGAAGCCCGATGGCTTTACGCTGGCCGAATATCGCGATAAGCTTGGAATCTCAAGGAAATTCGCAACTGTATTGTTATCCGGACTTGACAAGCTCGGTATTACGATGTTTAATGGAAGCAGTCGCAAGATTATAAAATAGAACGAAAGGACAATTACCATGAAGAAAAAGACACTACTTATTATAAGTATGCTTGTGCTCGTGATGTTTGCGCTTACTGCCTGTGGCGGGAAGAAGCCGTCTGATGTTGTAGAGGATAATCTCAAGCAGGTTAAGACTGAGAATGCTTCTTCAAGCGTAACTAAGCTGTTCAACGATAGCTCTTTAGAGCAGAAGTACGGTAAGGATTACGAAAAGTTCATCAAGAAGGTTCAGGACTTTGACTTCAAGATTAAGGGCGAAAAGGTCGATGGCAAGAAGGCAACTGTTGATGTTGAAATTAAGACTTACGACTTCGGAAATGCTTATAAGGAGACTTACAATCAGGTAGTTTCAGATGCTAAGGGCGGTAAGATCAACTCTTCGACTAACATCAAGGATTATGTATATAACCTGATGTTCCAGAAGCTGAACGGTGTTAAGGACAAAGCCTACACTAAGACAGTTAAAATCAACTGCACAAAGGATGACAAGGGTAACTGGAAGACTGATATCAACAGCAATGTTGACTTCCTGGATGCAATGATGGGTGGAATGTTCACAGCTATTAAGAGCGTAACATCTCAGTCTGCTCAGTAGTCTGTCGGTTGACGTGATTAAGATTCAACCTGAATAGCAAAGACAATAAAGCGCGGAGCATGTGCCCCGCGCTTTCGTCATGTCTTATGCTGCTTTAATGTTATTTCATCAGCTTGCAGATTCTATCTCCAAATGCGATTGGATCCTCGATAGGCATTCCTTCTAAAATCAACGCCTGGTCATATAGCAGGTGAGCGTAATCGCTGACCTTGTCGTTGTCTCCGTCGGATACTGCCTGCTTGATAGCTTCGAAGAAAGGCATATCTCCGTTGAGCTCCAGCACCTTATCCGCTTCAACCTCGGACATTTCCTTGTTGCCGGACATCGCAGCCTGAGCTTTGAGAATTTTTTCCATCTCGATTGACACACCGTCAGCAGTTGCGAAGCAAACAGGGTGGTTCTTGAGCCTTGCGGACAGGATGACCGAAGATACCTTGTTTCCGAGCGCATCCTTGATTGCGGCAAGCACATCCTTCGCAGCTTCATTTTTCTCTTCCTGCGCTTTCTTCTCGTCATCGCTCTGTTCGAAGCCGAGATCCTTGTCGGAGATGTTCTTGAACTCTTTGCTATCGTATGCGCGCATCATCATCAATGCAAACTCGTCGATCTCATCGGTGCAATACAGAACTTCATAGCCCTTTTCAGTGAAGAGATCCATCTGTGGCATCATCTTGATTTTGCTTCTTGATTCGCCGGTTGCGTAGTAGATGTACTTTTGATCCTCCGGCATTCTGGATACGTAGTCCTTGAGAGTACTCATGGCTTCGGTCGTGCCGCTGTAGTAGAGCAGGAGATCCTTGATCTTACCCTTGTCAGCGCCGTAGTTGTCGTAAACTCCGTACTTGAGCTGAATGCCAAATTTATCAAAGAACTGCTCGTACTTTTCCGGCTCTCTGTCACGCATCTCGCCAAAGGCCTGGAGCAGCTTCTTCTCAAGTCTTTGTGCGATAGCCCTGAGCTGCCTATCCTGCTGCAACATCTCTCTGGAGATGTTGAGTGATAAATCCGGGGAGTCAACCAGTCCGCTGACAAAGCCGAAATAGCTTGGCAATAAATCCTCGCACTTATCCATTATCAGTACACCGCTGGAATACAGCTGCAGTCCACGCTTGAAATCCTTGCTGTAGAAGTTGAACGGCACATCGCTTGGTATGAACAGCAGTGCGTCGTATGAAATAACACCCTCGACGTTAGTGTGGATGACCTTTAGCGGATCACTCCAGGCCATGTAAGTTTTTTTGTAGAAATCGTTGTACTGCTCGTCAGTGATGTCGCTCTTCTTGGTCTTCCAGAGCGGAACCATGCTGTTGAGCTTGTCATCCTCTGTAAATGTCTCGTATTCGGGCTTGTAATCCTCGGCCGCCTTTTCTTCATCTGTTGCAGGCTTTTGACGCTGCTTAGTCACACTCATCATGATAGGGTAGCGAATATAGTCGGAGTACTGCTTGACGATGCTCCTGAGCCTGTACTCCTCGAGGAACTCGCTGTATTTGTCGTCGTCGGTGTCATCTCTGAGGTAGAGGATGATGTCCGTCCCGGCTTCGGCTCTTTCAGTCTCTTCGATAGTGAAGCCGTCGGCACCTTCGCTCTCCCAGACGTATGCCTGATCTGCACCAAATGCTCTGGAGACTACCTTGATGCGCTTTGCAACCATAAATGCGCTGTAAAATCCCACTCCGAATTGACCGATGATATCGGTATCCTCCATTGCCTCGGCATTTTCCGACTTGAACTTGAGGGAGCCGCTGCTTGCAATGATTCCGAGGTTGTTTTCTAATTCTTCCCGGGTCATACCGATTCCGTTATCGGAAACCGTTATAGTTCCGGCCTCCTTGTCCGGTGTGATCCTGATCTCAAAGTCGTCTCTCGAGAGTCCCGTGCGTCCCTCGACTGTTTCCTTGTAATAGCGCTTGTCTATTGCGTCGCTGGCATTGCTGATGATTTCTCTTAAGAATATCTCGCGGTTAGTGTAGATAGAGTTTATCATCAGGTCTAATAATCTCTGAGATTCTGCTTTAAATTGTATTTTCTCCATATTTATAACCTTCTTTCGCGAATTGTTGATTGAATTTTAGCACTCTGTCGTGCTGTCTGCTAATAATATACTACTAGTTGGGGTTCATTTCAAGGCTTACGGCAAATAGCCTCCCGGCGAGCAGGAGGCAGCAGATTGTGTGTACGTCCGCAGATTGCACAAAAGCGACGTGACTTGCTTAATATGTGCGTATGTTTAATAAATACTCTCGCTCCGCAGATTGCATAAAAGCTGCGTGACTTGCAGTGCTGATACAATACTCTCTTTCGGTGATCTGCCTTACCCTCTGAATGCAGAGGAACTGAATCAAATATAATTAGACAGCATACCGTCGAGAATGCTGAAACTGCCGAAGTTTTGCCGAAGGATTATTTGCCGCAGAACACAATCAAGTTGCACGCTGCAAATATAAAATTAGATTGTGCAAAATTAAAAATCACATAACATTCATATTTGAGTCATTGCTGCGAGTATAATTAGATTATCAAAGAGACATGATGAGCTTGAGCAGCTCGCGTATGTATAAGGTATATATATATAAGATAAATACGGAGGTATTGAGATGGCTGATAGGTATGATGTTGTAATTGTTGGTGGAGGTCCTGCCGGTCTAACCGCGGGCATCTATGCTGCCAGAGCAGGCAAGTCGACTGCTATCATTGAGCGCGGAATGATAGGTGGACAGATTACCTTTACGGATTCGATTGATAATTTCCCGGCAGCGCCCGGCATGAACGGCGCTGAGTATGCGATGAAGATTCAGGCGCAGGCTGAGTCATTTGGCGCAGAAATCATCATGGATGAAATAGTAGAAGTATCTGCACCTGAGTCTGAGGGCGAAGTCTTTAAGCTCAAGGGCAACAACGATGATTACGAAGCCGTTTCCGTTGTCCTCGCAACAGGTCTTGACAACAGGAAAATGGGAATTTCCGGTGAAGATGGTTTCATCAGTCGTGGAATCTCATTCTGCGCAGTATGCGACGGAGCATTCTTTAGAAATAAAGAGGTTGCTGTGTACGGTGGCGGTAACACGGCAGTTGAAGATGCAACCTTCCTAGCTAACATTTGCAGCAAGGTTACGATAATCCACAGAAGAGATAGATTTAGAGCAGAGCAGGCTGTTGTCAACGAGCTAAAAGCGCACGATAATGTTGAGTTTGTTATGAGCAGCAACGTAGTTGGGGTAAACGGAGATAACGCTCTTGAGACTATCACGGTTAAGAATAACGAGACGGGAGAGACCGGAGATATTCCCGTAAGCGCTCTGTTCGTAGCAATCGGCAAGATTCCTAACGGCAAGCCTTTTGCCGACCTTGTAGCAACTGACGATGCGGGCTACTATGATATCGACGAGATGTGTATAACACAGACTCCTGGACTGTTTGTAGCAGGAGACGGCAGAAGCAAGCAACTCAAGCAGCTGACAACAGCAGTAGCTGACGGTTCTGTCGCGGCAACTAAGGCTTGCCAGTATGTGGATAGACTGAATGGTCGAGAATATATCTAGGATTTACAGAAATTTGTAGTACAATGATAGGGCATGATTAACAAATAAGAAACGCTTATATAGGAGGAATGAAATGGCAGACAATATGCAGACACCGGAATCCTGCAGCCATGACTGTTCAAGCTGCGGGTCCAGCTGCTCATCCAGAGAAGCCGGGGCGCCTCAGCATGAGCAGCTCAATGAAAACAGCAGGGTTGAGAAGGTTATCGCGGTAGTGAGCGGCAAGGGCGGCGTTGGCAAATCAATGGTTACAGCGCTTTCGGCTGTTGCGGCTAACCGCAACGGATGCAAGGTTGGCGTTATGGACGCCGATATCACAGGACCGTCGATTCCTAAGATGTTCGGCATTCACGACAAGGCTTACGGAAGCGAGATCGGCATCATACCTTGTGCGACTCCGTCCGAGGTTAAGCTTATGTCGCTGAATCTGCTCACCGAAAATGAGAGCGATCCTGTTGTATGGAGAGGTCCGGTTATCGCGGGTGCAGTCACTCAGTTTTGGACAGATGTAGCATGGGGAGACCTGGATGTAATGTTCATCGATATGCCTCCGGGTACAGGTGATGTGCCGCTGACAGTATTCCAGTCGCTTCCGGTTGACGGAATTATCGTCGTTACATCTCCTCAGGAGCTCGTGTCCATGATTGTTGAGAAGGCGGTCAAGATGGCCGAGATGATGAACGTGCCGATTCTTGGAATAGTTGAAAATATGAGCTACTTCGAGTGCCCGGACAATGGCAGGAAATACGAAATCTTCGGCAAGAGTCACGTCGACGAGATCGCAGCGGAGCACGGGCTAAAAGTGCTGGCCAAGCTGCCAATTGATCCTGACCTCGCTGCGCTCAGCGATCAGGGAAGGATCGAGTTCGCAGACACATCGCTTCTCGACGAATCGATCATGCAGATTATGGACGGAATTGGCAGGTAGATCGCCATCCGAATTTATCTTAAAAAATAGCCTCGGTTGTACTATTTCGGTATGCCGAGGCTATTTGTATGTCTGCGATATCTTGGAACGGATATGTCAAAGCACTTCATGGATAATTTCGCTATATGCAAAGCAAAAATGCAAAGAGAAAAGAAGAATAACTATTGACAACTATATTAGTATATTGTAATATTCAAATATATTAATATACTAATATAGCGCAAGCCGCAAGCGCATATGATTGCACGACACAGGATTAATAAAATGAGAGGTTGAACATGAAATCACAGAGAGAACTAATAGAGGAAAAGGCAGAGATAGTTAAGGCTCTTTCGTCTCCCGCCAGACTGTGCATAGTCAAGACGCTGATAGATCAGGGCGAGAAGACTGTTGGCGATATTACCGACTGTATGGATCTGTCTCAATCGGCAATTTCACAGCAGCTGGCTAAGCTCAAGAGCTTAGGACTGGTTGAGGTAAGAAGAGAGGGCAATATGGCCTTCTACAGCTGCGTGCGAGATGATGTCAGGGTGTTTGTAGAGACTCTGTTCGAATTGGAGAGCTTATTGTAAACAGAATCATTTCAACTTGGATTTTACTTTAAATGGATATTCATATATGGAGGTAAACATGAAGGTTTTAGTTGTCGGAGCTGTTGCAGGTGGCGCGACAGCGCTGGCGAGACTCAGAAGGCTGGATGAAGACGCAGAGATTATAGTGTTTGAGAGAGGTGGATACATCTCTTATGCTAACTGCGGTTTGCCGTATTATATCGGCGAGCAGATTAAGAATAGAGAATCGCTTTTCGTATCCGACAAGGACACGATAAAGGCAAAGTATGGAGTTGAGATTCGGCTGAACAGTAATGTCGAGTCGATAGACAGAGAACGTAGAATGATAGAGGTCAAGAATCCGGAAACAGGGGAGGTGTATGAAGAAACATACGATAAGCTGTTGCTGTCGACCGGATCCTCACCATTTGTGCCAAATCCGGCCTGGCTGGACCAGACGAGAGTATTTAAGCTCTGGACTATTCCGGATACTGACAGTATCTACGAATTTGTCGTAAGCTATGCACCTAAGCGTGCAGTCATAGTCGGGGGCGGATTTATCGGATTGGAGATGGCGGAAAATCTTAGCGATCGGGGCGTTGAAGTTTCACTCTGTGATATGGCCGATCAGGTAATGCCGCCAATCGACAAGGATATGGCCAAGATAGTAGAGGTCAGACTGGCTGAACATGGTGTTCATCTTCATCTGGGCAATGGTCTAAAGGACATCGAGAACGATGGCACAAGAGTCGTGCTTGCTGACGGAACTGCTATTGAGACTGATTTAGTTATTCTTTCGATAGGAGTAAAGCCGAACAGCCAGCTTGCCGAGGCTGCCGGACTTGAGTTAAATGCCAGGCGCGGAATCAAGGTGGACGAGTTCATGCACACCTCCGATCCGAACATATACGCTGTTGGAGACGTTATCGGTGTGCAGGACTATATACTTGGTGGCGAGGTGATGATTCCACTTGCAGGCCCGGCCAATAAGCAGGGCAGGAATGTTGCGGAGAACATACTTGGTCTCGGGCAGAAAACTTACGATGGAACACTAGGGACTTCCGTTGCCAAGATATTTGACATGACTGTTGCCTCAACCGGAGCTAGCGAGAAGTCATTAAGTAGAGCGGGCAAGGTCTATGGCAAGGATTACCACGTTTCACTGGTCCATCCTATGAGCCACGCAGGCTATTATCCGGGTGCAACGCCGATGACTATCAAGCTTATCTTCGCTGACTGCGGAGATGTGCTCGGCGCGCAGATAGTCGGATATGATGGTGTGGATAAGAGAATTGATACTATTTCGACCCTGTTGCATTTCCACGGGAAGGTGGATGACCTCACCAATCTTGAGCTTGCCTACGCACCGCCGTACTCGTCGGCCAAGGACCCTGTGAATTTTGCAGGTTATGCGGCAGAGAACATACTTGTGGGATTTGCACACCCGATAAAATTCAGCGAGTGGGAGGCCGATAAGGACAAATACGTGCTGCTCGATGTGCGAGAGGAAATAGAAGTGTTGGCGAGTCCTGTCGATGGGGCGATTCATATCCCGCTGACAAAGCTTCGCGACAGGTTCGAGGAACTGGACAGGGATAAGTGCTATGTAGCTTTCTGCGCAGTCGGTCTTAGAGGATATATAGCCGAGAGAATTCTCCGTCAGAAGGGGTATGATGCATACTACCTTCTCGGTGGACACATAACCATGAAGACGCTGACGGCTGATATAAGTAAAATCAAGGCACATCAGGGGGCGGATGCTGCAAAGGTTGACACTTCACAGGAGAAGCTCGCTGTAAATTCCGTACGGGCCGAGAACAAAACTGTAGCGATCGATGCTTGTGGACTTAGCTGTCCGGGACCTATACTCAAGGTATCTGACGCGATGAAGGCGCTTGAGACCGGAGATAAACTGGACGTTTCCGCCAGTGATCCCGGGTTTATCAGCGATATTGGAAGCTGGTGTCAGAATACAGGCAATACGCTACTGGAAACCTCGTCTGACGGCGGCAGTTATCATGCGGTGCTGCAGCGAGGTGTGAGCTGCGATGCCTCCGGAGTGTGCGAGGCCCCCGGTAGCAGCTGCGAGGAATCAGTAGATACATCGTGTACTCCCAAGGAGAAGACGATGATAGTTTTTGACGGAGATTTGGATAAAGCGATCGCTTCGTTTATAATCGCCACCGGAGCGGCCGCGATGGGCAACAAGGTGCACATGTTCTTTACCTTCTGGGGGTTAAGCGTCATAAGAAAGCATCAACCTCCGACAGTCAAGAAGAATTTCATATCCGGGATGTTTGCCAATATGCTGCCAAAGGGCTCGAGAAAGCTCAAGCTATCGCATATGAATATGGGCGGTATGGGAGCCAAGATGATACGCAACGTCATGAAATCCAAGGATATAGCGTCGCTTGAAGAGTTGATCCGGACTGCTATAGATATGGGGGTCGAGATGACGGCGTGTCAGATGTCTATGGATGTGATGGGGCTTACCAAGGACGAGCTGCTGGATGGTGTCAAGATTGGCGGCGTTGCTACGATGCTCAACAATTCAGATAAGTCCAATATGAACCTCTTTATATAGCAATATTTGCTGCAGTTAGGGGGTTAAGTGGAACTCCCTGAGAATTTATATAGCAATATTGCGAACAAAATTATAGTGCAGGTGATTGAGGAGAGGTAGGTAATAACTTGGTGGAAAGTAAGGAGTGATGCCTATAGCGGAAAATGAGTGAACGGAGCTGCAGACGAGCTTAAAGGCGCCTCTCTAGCAGCTCCTTGAGAAAAATGTGTACAATTTACAAGTTACAAGCACAAACTGCAAAACGTGCTGCAAATAAAAACTGATAAAGTAATTAAAATCATAATAATTCAAAAGGATAATTTTAATTCCGAAAGGTCGTTAATTTAGCGGCCTTTTTTATTTTTCCAAGAAATCATTACCGCACTTTGTTTAATATATCGAGAATTTTGATTAATATATTGACATTAGACTGCGCGCGATTATAATTATACTGTTAGTTTACTAATACTAAATTTTTTACTTATTATAATGCGTGGCAGCAAACAGTCCTGTGTTGAGCGATATGCTGCTGAGGCGTGATATTATAGGGATTTCAGGTGAGGAGTTTTAATGGAAATCGGTGACAAGATTAAACAGCTGAGAATAGAGCGTGGACTCACACAGGAGGAGCTGGCTGACAGAGCCGAGCTTTCCAAAGGGTTCATATCGCAGGTTGAGAGAGATCTGACATCTCCCTCGATTGCGACGCTCGAGGACATCATAATATCTCTCGGAAGAGATCTCACAACCTTCTTCTCTGAAAAGGAGAAACCGCAGATTGTTTTTAACAGTGATGATTACTTCGTCAAGGAGGATGAACGCCACAAAAGCACGATAGAGTGGATAGTCCCGAATGCCCAGAAAAATAACATGGAACCCATCAGGGTTACCATTGGCGCCGGGGGTACGACAATTCCCGACAATCCTCATGAAGGTGAGGAATTCGGGTATGTAATCAAAGGGGCTATCGATATTCACATCGGCAGTGACAGTTATCACGTCAAGAAGGGTGAGACCTTCTATATCTATCCGGAGCAGGAGCATCATATCAGCTCGTGCAAAGGAGCAGAGATAATATGGGTTAGCTCGCCGCCCAGCTTTTAAGCGAGTTATATCGAGTTATATATGGGAACGTACCGGGAAGTTTGCGCCAATGACTATTTTGGAGGAAAGATTTGAACGAGTTAATCAGACTGGACAACATCAGCAAGAGCTTTGAAGGGCACGAGGTCTTATCAGACATTACGCTTTCGATCAAGGAAAACGAGTTTGTGACTCTGCTCGGACCATCGGGATGTGGCAAGACTACAACTCTTCGTATCATCGGTGGATTTGAAACGCCGGACACGGGAAGGGTGATTTTTGAAGGCAGGGACATCACCAATGTTCCCCCCCACCAGCGTCATGTCAACACTGTGTTTCAAAACTATGCTCTGTTCCCTCATATGACGGTACAGGAGAATATAGCTTTCGGACTTCGCGTAAGCGGCAAGTCCGAGCAATACATCAAGGACAAGATTGCTTATGGACTTAAGCTGGTTAACCTGGATGGGTATGGCAAAAGAACCATAGACAAGATGTCAGGCGGACAGCAGCAGCGAGTAGCGATGGCTCGAGCTATCGTGAATGAGCCTAGGGTGCTGCTGCTGGATGAACCGCTCGGAGCTCTAGATCTCAAGCTAAGGCAGGAGATGCAGTACGAGCTGGTGCGGCTCAAGAAGGAGCTTGGCATTACATTTATATACGTGACCCACGATCAGGAGGAAGCCCTCACGATGTCGGATAATGTCATAGTCATGAACAACGGTCTTATTCAACAGATGGGAACTCCCGAGGAGATCTATAACGAGCCGGAGAATGCGTTTGTAGCGGACTTTATCGGGGATAGCAATATCATCGATGCGAGAATGGTCGATGACAAGCTGGTTATGATTGACGGTCATATGTTTGAATGCATAGATGGCAATTGGAACGGCTTCTACGTGGGGCAGCCTGTTGATGCTGTAATCAGACCGGAGGACATCGAGATTCGCGAATACGATGAGGGAATCATGAACGGCACGATTGTCAGCAAACTGTTCATCGGAGTGCACTATGAGATGCTGGTGCAGAGTGAGAACGGCAAGGTTGAGTGGCTGCTTCAGAACTATGATTCACATGAGGTTGGGGAGATGATAGGCATGTATGTAAGACCCGAAAATATCCAGATTATGCATAAGCCGACATCTGAAGCTGAGGAGGCACAGGAACTTGATATCTAAGAAGAGCTATACAGCACCTTTTGCCATCTGGGTTATCGCAGGCACGGTAATTCCGATTTTGACCATAGCATACTATGGCATCACCAACAGAAATGGTGCATTTACATTAGAAAATATAACGGCGATGTTCAATCCGCAGCATCTGGAGGCTCTCGGATTATCACTGCTCTTATCGCTAGTGAGCACGATTGTGTGCCTCATACTGGCTTTTCCTATGGCGCTCATCCTGCGCGGGAGCAGGTTCGGTAAGCAGGGCTTTATGATTTTCGTGTTCATCCTGCCGATGTGGATGAACTTCCTGCTCAGAACGATGGCCTGGCAGGTGTTGCTCGAGAGACAGGGTGTAATCAACTCACTGCTCGCATCGATCGGCCTTCCCAGGCAGGAGATGATGGGCACTCCGGGGGCGGTAGTGCTCGGCATGGTATATGACTTCCTGCCGTTCATGGTGCTTCCTATATACAATGTCGTGTCCAAGATAGATAACCGTCTTATCGAAGCGGCATACGACCTCGGGGCCGGTAAATTCTATGTATTCAGAAAGATTATCTTCCCTCTCAGTATTCCGGGAATCGCAAGCGGTGTGACGATGGTGTTTATCCCGGCCCTCACTACATTTGTTATCTCTAACATGCTGGGTGGAGGTAAGGTCAACCTGATAGGCAACATCATCGAGCAGGAATTCACAGTTAATTCCAACTGGTATCTCGGATCTGGGCTGTCGCTCATAATGATGGTATTTATCATCGTAAGCATGCTTGCAGTTCAGAAGTTTAGCGACGAAGAGGGGGGCAACATGATATGAAGAAGTTTTGTGGCAACATGTATTTGGTAATCATAATGCTGTTCCTGTATCTCCCCATCCTGACGCTGATTCTGCTCTCGTTCAATGAGAGCAAATCGATGGCGGTATTCACGAGGTTCTCGCTCAAGTGGTATAAGGAGATGTTTCACAGCCGCCTAATTCTGGGAGCTATTGTAAATACCTTTTCAATAGCCATACTTGCAGCGATGATAGCTACTGTGATCGGCACCTTGGCTGTAATCGGCATAGAGTCCATAAGGCGTAGGACGGAGAATGTACTGCTGGCAGTTAACAACATTCCGATGCTCAACGCAGATATTGTAACCGGCATATCGCTGATGCTGTCCTTCCTTCTCTTTGGAATATCGCTGGGGTATATGACGATACTGTTCTCTCATGTAACATTCTGCATTCCTTATGTAATCCTGTCCGTGAGACCGAGGATGAACAAGAAGACGGACACACTTTTTGAAGCGGCGCTCGACCTGGGGGCTTCCAGAGGGTATGCGTTTAGAAAGGTTGTACTTCCCGAACTGATGCCGGGAATATTGTCAGGCTCGCTGTTGTCATTTACAATGTCGGTCGATGATTTTGTGGTTACGCATTTCACCAGAGGTGCGGGTATTAACACCATCTCGACACTCATCTACAGTGAGGTCAAGATTGGGATCAGACCATCACTGTACGCGCTGTCTACGATTATTTTCGTTATCGCCTTGGTTGCGCTGCTGATAGTCAACTTCAACAGAGATAAGGAGCCAAAGAGGGCATGAAGAAGAAATTAATACTGGGTTCGGTGCTCGTGCTGCTGATGGCTATTCTGACGGGATGCCGCAGCGGCGAGAATGGAGAAGTGTATGTATATAGCTACGGAGATTATTATGACCCTGAGATTATCGCTGATTTTGAAGCGGACACCGGCATAAGGGTCATTCAGGACACCTATGATACGGCGGAGGAGATGTATCCTGTCATCAAGAACGGGTCGGCAGACTACGACGTTGTATGTACATCCGATTATATGGTTGGCAGGATGATGGACGAAGGACTGCTGCTCAAGCTGGACAAGAGGAACATCAGGAATCTCAAGAATATGGATTCTAAATACATGAAAATGGCGGAGGCATTTGATCCGGGCAACCGGTATTCGGTGCCGCACGTTGTGGGTGTGCAGGGAATACTGTATAACAAAAAAAAGACCGGCGGAAAAAAGATCGACTCCTGGAATGCTCTCTGGGATTCTACATACGCCAATAATATAGTCATGCAGGACAGCGTTCGCGATGCGTTTGCAATCTCGCTGATGCGACTTGGATATTCACCTAATTCAACCAATCCTAAGGAGATAGAAGCGGCCAAGAATGCGCTTAAGGAGCAGAAGCCGCTCGTATACAAATACGCAAATGACTCGGCTCGTGACCTGCTGGCTGACGGCTCGGCGACAATTGGAGTAGTGTGGAACGGCGAGTATCAGTATACGCACGACCTCAACAAGGACGTGGAGTTCGTAGTCCCCAAGGAAGGGGCAGAGTTCTTTATCGATTCGTGGATCATTCCTAAGACTTCCAAGAACAAGAAGAATGCCGAGAAATTCATCAACTACATGTGCAGAGCCAGCGTAGCGAAGAGGAACTTCGACTATCTGTATTACACCATGCCTAACGCGGCAGCAATCAGGAAGATTCCTTCAAAATACGTGTCAAATCCTGCCATGTTCCCAACCCGGGACATTATTGACAGATGTACGCTTCTGACCAAGCTTGACCCGGAAACGACCAAGCTATATAGTGACAGCTGGAAGGAAGTTAAATCGAGCAAGAACTAGGTGCCACGGAGGCGGTTATGAACGATAGACAGATTAAGGCTTTTCTTGAAGCAGCCAGGCTTCTCAATTTTACCAAGGCGGCGGAAAAGCTATATGTTCCTCAATCTCAGGTATCCAGAGCGATTGCAGCGCTTGAGAAGGAGCTGGGGACGGTGTTGTTTGAAAGGGAGAACTCCAGAAGCATAACACTGTCGCCTGCCGGGGAGAAATACTTCAGCCTGTTCAGCAGATTTGAGACGGAACTCGGCAGGACAAGGGAGTCGCTGCGCGAAGAAACTCATGAGCTGAGGCTGGGATACAATATAGGCTGGAATATTTCAGGCTTCCTGCCGGAGGTTGTTACGCGCTGCAGGCGGATCTACGATGATTTTTCGGTCAGGATAGAGTGCCTCAGCTTCGATAACCTGATGCAGAAATTGCAGTCAGGACAGCTGGATGCTGTTATCTCGCTGGAGGATTATATGAAGGCAACTTCCGACGTAGAGTACGAGGTGGTGACTGATGTAAATCGCACTATCGTTTATTCCGAGAGACTTTTCGGCGTCTTGGTAGACAGCCCCGAGGAGATGAAGGGTGTGACCATGTTCGTCGCAGAGGATTCGAGGCTGCGCGAGATTATATCATCAATCGGATTCAATCTGCGACCGTTCAACTTTATCCCCGACATAGAGGTGGTTCCCAACATCGAGACTATGTTTGCCAATGTCCAGAACGGCAGAGGTGTTATATTGGCTGACGATTGGGTGGATATATCCGGTGGCCCGGACATACACTCTGTGAGCATCAATGCCCGTTCAAATATCGCCATTGCGTGGCACGAGGGAGAACCGCCTAGAGAGGTGAAGCTGTTTGCGGATGAGCTTAGAAAGTATTTCGCAGACGATACGTTGCCGGCAGTCGAGAAATAACAAAATTAGAAACAAAAATGGACATCCATGCAGAAACTGCATGAATGTCCATTCGTTTTTGGCAGGTTCTAATATAGTCCAATTGATGATATCGTATAGATACATCAATTGAAAGCATATGAGGCTTATATATAACACTAACAGGGGGGTAAAATGTCTAGAAGAGAACAGATGCTGTTCAAGAACACGGAGTTCATAGGATACTCTGATTTGAACAAAAAACCGGGCTTCCAGATGGGAATGCACCGTACTAAGGATGGCAGATATTATTTGTATACTGCATGCTTCCGTGATAACGGATTTAATATCGTCGATGTGACAGATCCGGCAAATCCGACAGCTAAGTGGGTAGAGGGCGACTGGATTGGTGAGGTTCACGATGGGCAGAGCCTTGCCAAGCTGCAGGTGGCAGACGGCAAGCTTCTCGCTTGCTATGGCGGCACGATGAGGGTGCTGCACGGTACTCACGATCAACCGTTCTGGGGCGGATTTAAGCTCTATGATATCGAGAGCGATCCACTTAACCCTAAGTTCCTCGGACAGTTCGAGTGTGAGGATGGTCCGGGAGTGCACAGAAGCTTCTATAACGGCGGCGACTACGCTTATATCATGGGCAGCAAGCGCAACTACACGGGATACATTCTGAGAATCGTTGATATTTCAGATCCGACTAACCCAACTGAGGTTGGCAGCTGGTGGGCTGATGGCCAGTATTTGGGCAACAAGAAGGCTTCCGATATTCCGGAGGTTGGTACAGAGCCGTTCATGAAGCTGCCTAACGGCCACGCAATCACAGTTAAGGACGACGTAGTATATGCAGCATTCCCTAACGTTGGATTCTGCATGATTGACGTACACGACAAGACCAGACCCAGACTTCTGGGCAATGTGCCTCTCAACCCGCCATTTGGTAACGGTCAGGCAGGCGCAGCTGTTCACACAGCAATGCCTTTAGGTGATAAGCCCTTTGCTGTAGTAACTACGGAGGGTGAGAGAACATGGTACTTTGACAACAACAGAGAAGAAGGCATGTTCCACAAGATCACCAGCCAGCCAATGAACATCATCGGTATGGTTGAGACTTCCGATAAGGAGAATCCGGCACTCATCTCGGTATTCCCTTATCCGGAGGTACCGGCGGAGTACAAGAAGTGCCACGGTGAGAACTTCAACATCATCGATGGCCAGAGAGTGGTATTCGGTCCACACAACATGTTCGACCTATTCGGGCAGGACTGCCTGGAGCAGAGAGACGACAGAGTCTACAACTGTCACTTCCAAGCCGGACTTCGCATCTACGATGTGTCGGATCCGTTCATACCTAAGGAAATCGCTTACTTCATGCCACCGGATCCGGAAGGCACATGGTTCGATATTGAGGACGGGACCCTGTTCCCGGGACCACACGTTGGTCATGCTGAGGACTGTGTAGTAGATGACAGAGGCTATATCTATGTCGATACTTATCAGGACGGACTTTACATCGTTCGTTGCACAGTTTAAATAAAAATCTTTAATTTACAGCACAAATAATATAGTAACCAAGTCATTAAATTTCGGCGGCCTCCATTGTTGGGAGGTCGCTATTTATTTATGATCAGAGCGAGAAGGAGCTCAAGGTCTATAACCGACTTCCATTGCTAGGAGGGTGTTACTTTATATATGTACAGGAGAAGTAACGTGTTATTAACAAGTATTGATAATGTTAATATTTGATCTTATAAAAGTTGATTATTATTGAAATTGTTGATATGCAACAATTCTTTTTAGGGACGCTGGGTATATCTTGTTATAATGATATGAAATATATCAAATAACTGGTATATTAATTTAAAATGTATTGACAGGAGGACAAAATGAAAATCAATGCAAAATCTATTGACTTAGCAAAGGTACAGTCTGAAGCTGAAGAATCATACCGCAAGGGCTTTTTCTGCTGTGAAGCAGTTATGGACGTTATTATGGATAATTTTGAGCTCGATGTTCCTCATGAGATTATCAAGATGGCATCAGGAATGGCTATTGGAGTCGGAAAGTCCGGATGTATCTGTGGAGCGCTTAACGGAGGAGTACTTGCTATCAGCATGTTCTTTGGTAGAGATGAGCAGAAGGGTCCTAAGGATCCAGAGGTTGTAAAATGTATGAGCATGACTAAAGAACTTCATGATTGGTTTAGGGAAAATAATACAAAAAAGGCTGCCTGTTGCCGTGTTCTCACAAAGGAATTCGACATGAGTCAAGGTGGTCATAAATCTCAGTGCATATATTACACCGGTATGTGTGCAGCCAAGGCAGCTGAAATATTGGCGCGTGAGCTCGGAATTGAAACGACAGGAGAGATTACTGTCCTGTCTCATGATGATTATCTCAAGACAAGAACTACCCCTCTTGAAGCTTAGTGATTGTGTTTGTAGAGAATGGAGAATGCGACAATGATAAAGAAAGTACCTTTGCCTATATGTGGTGTAATGCTGGGAACAGCAGCTCTCGGAAATCTTTTACAAAGTTATTCTGAATTACTTCGAAATGTATGCGGTATTTTGGCAGCATTTCTACTGATTCTGATACTGCTTAAGCTGGTAAAATATCCGGGACTGATTAAAGAGGATATGGGCAATCCTATTATGGCAGGAGTATCTGCTACATTTCCGATGGCGCTTATGATTCTCAGTACATATGCTAAGCCTTTCATAGGACAGGTTGCATATTTCATTTGGATGTTTGCAATAGCGCTGCATGTTGTGCTGATTATATATTTTTCATTGAAGTTCTTGTTCAAGTACGAGAAGAAAAATGTTTTTACAACGTGGTTTATCGTATATGTAGGAATTGCAGTTGCGGGGGTTACTGCGCCTGCATATGATAAGACCGGATTTGGAGCAGCAACATTCTGGTTTGGCTTAATTACGTTCATTCCGCTGTTGATAGTCATTATAAATAGGTATGTAAAGCTTCCTTCACCTGAGCCAGCTAAACCTCTCGTTGGAATATTTGCAGCACCGATGAGTCTATGCATCGCCGCCTACATTCAATCTGTTAATTCAAAGAACTTTACTTTGCTAATGATAATGTTTGTGGTAGCGAATATATTGTATGTGTATTCGCTAGTTGCATGTCTAAGGCTCGTGAAAAAGTTTTATCCTAGTTTTGCAGGATTTACTTTCCCTTTTGTAATTAGTGCAATTGCAACGAAACAGGTTGTATCGTGTTCAGCACTTATGGGGCATCCGCTTCCATGGCTCGGTACGATTGTTCTTGTTGAAACTGTGATTGCAGCAGCCTTTGTGGCATTTGTATATGTAAGGTACATGGCATTTATTTTTGCCGGAAACTCAAAGCGGGAAAGCAAGTAACAGAGTGTGATATTGAATTATTTATAGACTCCGGATGGATATAGTCCGGAGTTTTTATATGGCTAGAGCGGCACTGCTTCGCTTCACGAAAAAAACATATTACACTCATGTTTTGATGTTGACACAGGGGGAGGTCGATAGTACACTATGTGTAGTGATTAGCACTCCGGATTGATGAGTGCTAACAAAATTCAGGTAAGGAGGAAATACAATGGAAATAGGTGAGAGAAAGCTTCAGATCCTCCAGGCAATTATCACAGACTACGTTAAGAACGCAGAGCCGGTCGGTTCTCGTTCGCTTGCTAAGAGATATGGATTAGGTGTCAGCCCGGCGACTATCAGAAATGAAATGGCTGACCTTGAAGAGCTCGGATATCTGACACACCCGCATACCTCGGCAGGGCGTGTGCCTTCTGATAAGGCATATAGACTATATGTAAATAGCCTTATGAGCAAGCACGATCTCTCGCCGGAGGAAAAGCAGATAATCAACGAGCGCATGCAAGTTAGCGTCGCAGAGTTCAACCAGACGTTACAGCACGCAGCAGAGCTGCTTTCAGATATAACGAAGCTTGCATCATTTGCGATGACGCCTTCGGCTAATTACGACACGCTCAAGTTCATCAGACTCGTGCCGGTTGATGAATACACAATCGTGTTGATGATTGTATCTGATGCCGGCAATGTCACGAACACCACACTCAAGGTGGATGTGTCATATACGCCGGAGTCGCTGGAGATACTCAGCAAATCGATGACATATAACTATAAGGGCAACACCATAGATGAGGCTCTCAAGAAATCAATCATTGCAGATTTCAATTCTGATCTCGAGGCTATGAGCCCTTTGGCAAACACGGTTATGCCAAACTTCATGAAGACGCTCGAAGATATGCTCAACGTCAATCTGTACATGGAGGGATTGACCAACATATTTAACATTCCCGAGTACAGCAGCATCGATAAGGCCAAGGCATTCATCGAGCTTGTCAGCAGGAAGGATGAATTTGCAAGAGATATGCTCGAGCGTGAGGATGGTGTAATCGTAACCATCGGTGATGAAAATATCGATTCATCGATGAAGGATTGCTCGCTGGTCACCGCGACATATCACGTGGATGGCAAGCTGATAGGCAAGATTGGAGTAATCGGACCAACCAGGATGAACTATAGCGAGGTTACTTCCATAATGGAATACCTTACGGAGAACCTCAGCAAATCGTTCTTGCTAAACGATGGAAAGGAACACAGGAATGACTGAAGAGAACAAGAAGGATAATATTAATGAGGCTGGTGATAGGACAGCTGATAAGCAGGTAGAAGCTGCGGAGAGCCGGAAAGAGAATTCTTCGAATGCTCAGCGAACAGGCTCAGATGCGAAGTCGGCAGATGCAGAAGTCAAGACCGAAGCCGAGGTAGATGGCAAGACAGAGCCTCAGGATGCTGACAAAGCTGATAACGAAGCGAAGGATGTGCCTGACAGCGAAGCCGAGGGCGATGGTACGTCTGATCAGACTCAGAGGTCGGAGAATGAAACCGATAAGCCTGAAGAGGATGGCGATTCCAGGTATCTGAGGCTTATGGCAGAGTTCCGGAACTACAAGAAGCGTGTCGCCAAGGAAAAGGCGGATATCCACGCGTATGCAAATGAAAAGCTCGTCGTTGAACTGCTGGGCGTGCTCGACAACTTCGAGAGAGCGTTGGCGAGTGATCCTGCGGCGGATGCAGAGGGATACGCTCAAGGCATGAGGCTTATTTTCGATCAGTTGCTAAGCGCTCTGAGCGAAGCGGGGCTCGAGGAGCTGCGAGCGCTCGGTGAGGAATTTGACCCTAAGATTCACAATGCGGTTATGACGGCCGACGATGAGGAATACGACAGCAACAAGGTGTGCAATGTGCTGCAGAAGGGCTATAGTCTTAACGGCAAGGTCATCAGACCGACAATGGTAACTGTTGCGAAATAGTGACAAAATCGCGGGGAACCGCGTTTGTATATAAATAATTTAGTAAATAATGGATTTCGGATACGAAAGGAAGGAAATAAACAATGAGTAAGGTTATTGGAATTGATTTGGGAACTACGAACAGCTGCGTGTCTGTTCTGGAAGGCGGAGAACCTGTTGTAATCGCTAATGCAGAGGGTGCAAGAACTACACCGTCCGTCGTAGCATTCACTAAGAATGGTGAGAGACTTGTCGGAGAGACGGCTAAGAGACAGGCAATCACAAACCCGGATAGAACGATTGCTTCTATCAAGAGACACATGGGAGAGAGCTATACTGTAGAGATTGATGGAAAGAGCTATACTCCACAGGACATCTCTGCTATGATTCTCGGTAAGCTCAAGTCTGACGCTGAGGCATATCTGGGGGAAAAGGTTTCAGAGGCTGTCATCACGGTTCCGGCATATTTCTCAGATGCTCAGAAGCAGGCTACTAAGGATGCCGGTAAGATTGCCGGTCTGGACGTTAAGAGAATTATCAACGAGCCAACTGCTGCATCGCTTGCTTATGGACTGGATAAGGCGGATGGAGCACAGAAGATTCTTGTCTACGACCTTGGCGGCGGTACATTCGATGTGTCTGTGCTAGAGCTTGGGGATGGAGTATTTGAGGTGCTTGCTACAAACGGTGATACACACCTTGGCGGTGATGATTTTGATAATGCCGTTCTGGACTTCCTGGCAGATTCGTTCAAGTCTGAGCACGGAGTTGACCTCAGAAAGGACAACATGGCTCTGCAGAGACTTAAGGAAGCTGCGGAGAAGGCCAAGAAGGAGCTGTCAAGTGCACAGAGCACTAAGATCAATCTGCCATTTATCACTGTAACTGATGAGGGTCCGCTCCATATGGACATGGATCTTACAAGAGCCAGATTTGATCAGCTCACAAGCGGACTGGTTGAGAGAAGTATCGAGCCTATGAAAAAGGCTATGGCAGATGCGGGTGTTACAAATTCAGACATCGCTAAGGTCATCCTAGTCGGCGGTTCGACACGTATTCCTGCAGTTCAGGCAGCTGTTCAGAAGGTAACAGGTAAGGAGCCGTTCAAGGGTATCAACCCGGATGAGTGCGTAGCAATCGGAGCTTCTATCCAGGCAGGCGTACTCACAGGTGAAGTCAATGACGTTCTGCTGCTTGATGTTACTCCACTGTCGCTGTCTATCGAGACGCTCGGTGGTGTTGCAACTAAGCTAATCGAGAGAAATACAACTATTCCAACCAAGAAGAGTCAGATATTCTCAACAGCAGCAGACAATCAGACAGCGGTGGATGTGCACGTAATGCAGGGTGAGAGAGAGATGGCAGCCGACAATATCACACTTGGTAGATTCCAGCTCACGGGCATTGCTCCTGCTCCTCGCGGAATCCCACAGATCGAGGTTACATTTGACATCGATGCTAACGGTATCGTAAATGTAAGCGCTAAGGATCTTGGTACGGGTAAGGAGCAGCAGATTACAATTACATCCTCAACAAAGCTTTCTGAGGACGAGATTAACGCTAAGATCAAGGAAGCTGAGCAATATGCCGAGGAGGATAAGAAGAGAAAGGAAGAGGTCGAGGTTAAGAACCAAGCTGAAGGAATTCTCTTCGAGACTGAAAAGCAGATGAACGAGCTCGGTGACAAGGTAACTGCTGACGAGAAGTCTAAGGTTGACGCAGCTAGAGAGGATCTCAAGAAGGCTGTAGAGGCTAACGACGTTGAAGACATTAAGGCTAAGAGCGAAGCGCTGACACAGGCGTTCTATCCGATTTCAAGCAGAATTTATCAGGAAGCACAAGCTCAGACAGGTGCTGCCGGTGATGGCGCAGATGCAGGTGCACAGGCTCAGTCAGGAGCACAGAGTGCAGGTCCTGGCGGAAACACTGTAGACGCTGATTATGAGGTTGTAGACGAAGATAAGTAGTGTCTGAATACTAACAGATGGTTACTGCCGGCACAGCGTGCCGGCAGTTCACTGATTATATAAATTATCGTTGGAAGGAAATAATATGGCTGATAAGAGAGATTATTACGAGGTGCTGGGCATCCGGAAAGGAGCTTCCGAAGCCGAGATAAAGAAGGCTTATCGCAAGATGGCTATGAAATACCATCCGGATAAGAATCCCGGCGACAAGGAAGCCGAAGAAAAATTCAAGGAAGCCAATGAGGCCTATGCTGTATTGTCGGATCCTGATAAGAAGAGCAAATATGATAGATTCGGTCATGCCGGAGTAGATCCTAATGCCGGCTTTGAAGGTGGCGGAGCCGGTTTTGGCGGTTTCGGCGGCTTTGAAGATATCTTCGATATGTTTGGCGGCGGCTTTGGTGGCTTCGGAGGACGCAGTGCAAGGCGAAACGGTCCTCGCAAGGGCAGTGACCTGCAAAAATCGATTACGATCGAATTTACTGAGGCGATATTTGGCTGTCGTAAGGAAATTAGACTCACTAAGGACGTTAAGTGCAAGAAGTGTAACGGAGAGGGAACGGCTCCGGGTACGGGCAAGCACACATGTGAGAAGTGCGGTGGAACCGGCCAGGTGTCACATGTATCGCAGACTCCGTTTGGAACATTCCAGAATGTGACGACTTGTGATGCGTGCGGTGGAACCGGTCAGGTTATCGATACACCGTGCCCGGACTGCCACGGCAAGGGTTCGGTGAGAAAGACCGTTACGCTCAAGATTGACATTCCGGCGGGTGTCGACAGCGACAGCATCATCCCGATTCGGGGCGAGGGTGAGCCGGGAGTTAACGGTGGCCCATTTGGCGACCTGTACATAGTAATAAATGTAAAGCCACACAAGGTATACAAGAGACGTGGCGACGACCTGTACCTGACAATGCCTATTACCTACGACCAGGCGGTGCTCGGCGACAAGGTCAAGGTGCCGGGTTTCAACGAGACGTATTCGTATACGCTTGCACCCGGAACACAGACCGGATCGAATTTTAGGCTCAAAGGCAAGGGTGTCAAAAATCCTAGAACCGGCAGATATGGAGACCTGTATGTCAAGGTGAATATTGAGGTTCCAACTAAGCTGAGCGCTAAGGAGAAGAAGGCAATCAAGAATATGGCTGAGGAGTTCACGCCGGATGCATATCCTCGTAAAAAGGAATTTGACAACCTGAAGCTGGGCAGCTAGTGAGTTGAGCTTGGGTAGAGGTAACGTTTAAGTTATAGGCCGAGATGTGTTGCTAAAAATAAGTCACAGGACAACAACAGCTGGTAAAAGTCGCTGTGAACGTTGAAATTTTCAATGGGTACAGCGGCTGTATCTTTTTTGAAGGAAGATATAGGGTGGATAAAATGTGAGCCGGAAGCATGCCGATATGCTCCCGGCTCATTAAGTTATTCATCAAATGTGTTTGATTAATAGACCGTCATTACTTGCGATTCAAACTGATTTGGCCGTAACGATATAAGGCTACCATGGCGTTGACAGCTTGTTCGGCAGTTGCATAAGCAGGAATGCCATGATCTCTGAGCTTAAGTATGGCCTCCTGGCACTCGTTACCGCCTTGGCACTCCATGATAAACGGTTTGCCCAGGTGACGGTATGTATCGTGTATGCGTATAACCACATCGGTAACTGCATCCACATCGGTGACTGCGGTAGGGCAGATAGACCCTATAATGCCGTGTACGTTAGGATCGCGTATTGCCTGTATGAAAGCTCCTTTGTACTGAATCGGTGAAGCGGTTCCGGAGATATCAACAGGGTTGAGTGGAGAACCGAACATAGGCATGTATGCACGAATTCGGTCAGAGAGACTAGGAGAAATTTCGTGCAACTCATGCATTGGCATCCCCCTGCGCTCGAAATGGTCACAGCTGAGCAGTCCCGAGCCTCCGCCATTGGTAATCATTACGATATTGTCCCCCTTTGCAGGTGGCTGCATGCCGAGAGCCATAGATATGTCGAGAAATTCTTCCCATGTTGTGGCACGAATTGCGCCTGCCTCTTTAAATACTTCGTCATAGAATTCGTCCGAAGTCCCGGCATTTTCGGATGCAGTATGTGCAAACGCCGCTTTTTCACCAATTTTTGAACCGCCGACCTTTATGGTGACTATCGGTTTATTAACACTGCGGCACGCTTCTATAAAGGCGTCCGGACTGTCCAGGCCTTCAATGTATACAGCGAGGCACCTTGTATCTTTATCTCGTCCGGCATACGCGATGAATTCACAGAAATCCACATCCGCCTTATTACCAAGGCCAACAAAGAAGCTCATGCCATAGTGATCTTTTTGAGATGACCCGAGGGCAGCCAGCAGATTGGCACCTGACTGCGATATCATAGCTACAGGTCCCTTGATAGGCAGGTACGGAATGAAACCACAGTTAAAATCAAGATACGGGCTTCCCATTCCCACCAGGTTCGGACCGATCAGCGGCAATTTGTTGTCACGGCAGTACTGTGTCAATTCATCCTGTAAAGCACCGCGGCCAATCTCCTTGAATGCGCTTGTAGCGATAACGACAATTTTGACCTTTTTGGCGACACAGTCCTCTAACACGGACTTTACGATGTGCGCCGGAACGGCAAGGAATGCCAAATCAACATCTTCGGGAATGTCTTTTACGGTCGGATAAGCTTTGAGGCCGTTCACTTGATCGGCGCGCGGGTTAACGGGATAGATCTCACCTTTGTACCCCCATAGCTTCAGACCGTCTACAACCTTGTAGCCTACCTTTGTTGAATAACGGCTGGCGCCGACTACCGCGATGGATTTTGGATTTAATGCATACTGAAGATTATCTATTACATAATCGCGAGGATGTTTTACAATCATCTTATTTCACCTCCTCAGGATCTGTGGAGAAGCGGCATTTCGGAGAGTCGGTCTCCAAACGATTTTGAAGAAAGTCGTCCGTCATGACGCACTCCTCCCAATACCCGTTTTCATCATCCAACCGTGCAACCCAGCGCCTGAACTGGCGTTTGGAATTAGCAACCTTTACTTCTTCAATCTCTGCGTATTTTTCGAGCTTTTCGCGAATTGCATCGACGTCATTGAGCTCAGTGAAGGCGCTCAGCAGGCAGTCATAAAATGAATCTCCAAATTGGAAGATATCGACAAATTCCGACTGTGCAGTGAATTCTTCAATCAGCTCTGCCTTTCTGTAGCTTGGAACATTCTGAAACATGCGAACGAGGTACATCTGCATCGACAGTCCGAGCCTGCGGTAGTTGAAATATATCATAGGAAGCATAAACTTACGTTCATCTACACAGGTTATGATATCCTTCTTCATCTGTTCTCCGTCAAGTCCGGAAAGCTCTTCCAGCTTCTTGAAATTAAACATGTCTGCAATGGATGGAGTGGAGTTAAGGGCGTCAACAATTGCAAGATCCGTCTTGTCAATCTTATGCTGAACCTTAAGGAACTTCTTTCGCTGTTCTTCTCCGAATACGAATTTCCTGAATTGGTCAGACGGTACATCCCACTGATTAACCATCGATTCGCGTACATCAGCACGAATCGGGCAGAGATGGACGTACTCGACCTCAGGACGGTCCTTCCATGGAGCTATGACATCTGCCAGCAGGTTGTCGATCACGCGCATGTGATTGCCGTTAAAGAAATCGAAATCGCCTTCCGTCATATATCCGGTGCATATGTCGTCCTTGTTCTGATACCACTTCGCAAACTCGCTCTTGATGGCCGGATCGGTTCCGTCTTTCAGCTTGACAACCCAGTAATAGAGACCCCAACCGTAAACACTTACATTCGGGTTCATGACGAACATAATCAGGTGCTCATCATACATTCTTTTCAGGCGCTTTTTAATATCTTCTTTTTTTGCACCTGTCTTCTCAGCAATGTAGTCAAGATTCCAAACATCAGGATAAATCTGATAGAATGATTTGACTACGTTGTAGGCAGCAACCTCTGTTGCATCCAGGCCAAAGGTTCCCGGCTCGAGGAAGCCGTACCCGCGCGGAGGAAAACAATTCCTGTGCATCCACGCTTGCTGTTGGTCAGTGCCAAGTATGTACTTTTTTTCACTCATGAATACCAACCTCCTAATCCTTTACAACTAATCAGTTACAACATACAACAAGGAGAAATATATAATCTCTTCCCTGTGTCATTATTTTATCATATAAGAAATAAAACTTAAATGGTCTAGTTATTTATATTTAAAATATGATTGTCGTCAGTAATTTTGACTGCCAATATTTAATTTTATTAATGAATTGAAATTTGCATAGTTTCGATGTGCTTTAATCCTTTGACAGTAAGGTGATCGAATTATTGTCAATTAGAAAAGACATCAAGCACTAATACTGATGTCTCTTGCTATGTTACGCTATTTACGCGGTTTCTATACGCAGGTTATAAAATGAAAAGATGCATTTATACTACCTTTTAAGTGCGGTATCAAGGACATCTTTGATATGTTCCTTGCATTCATCATAGCTCTCGAATAGGTGAGCTTCATACAGCTTCTCGTTTCCGATGAACATTGAAGGAGTTGCGTAGTAATCATAGTTGGCAATAATTTCCGGGTGTGCGCCTTCTTCAATCCATTCAATTTCAACCTTGCCGTAGTCAGGATTCTCTGCGATTAGATCTGCGAGAGCTTTTTTGCCCTGAACACAGTATGGGCATCCTGCGAGTTCAAATGCTGTTATCTTCTTCATGTTATTCTCCTTTACTCCAGTACCAGCGATACAGGGCAATGATCGCTTCCGTATACGTCGGTCAAGATCGCAGCTTCCTTGATCTTGGTTTCCAGTCTGTTAGAAACTATGAAGTAGTCGATGCGCCAGCCTGCGTTATTGGCTCTGGCGTTGAATCTGTATGACCACCAGGAATACACGCCGGGGGTATCAGGGTGAAGATGTCTATATGTATCGGTAAATCCTGCTCCCAGCAGATCTGTCATCTTGCTGCGCTCTTCGTCGGAGAAGCCTGCATTGCCGCGGTTCGACTTTGGATTCTTGAGGTCGATTTCCTCATGTGCAACATTGAGATCGCCGCAGTAAACGACGGGCTTGACCTTGTCAAGCTTAGACATATATGCTCTGAGGTCATCCTCGTATTCCATCCTGTAATCGATTCGCTTTAACTCATCCTGTGAATTAGGTACGTACGCGCAGATGAGATAGAAGTCGTCATACTCCAGTGTGATAACACGTCCTTCGTCGTTGTGCTTGCCCTCAATGCCGTATGCGACCCTGAGAGGCGCTTCCTTTGCAAAAATAGCAGTTCCTGAGTATCCCTTTTTATCCGCATAGCTATAATATTCGTGGTATCCCTCAGGATGAAAATCCGCCTGACCTTCCTGCATCTTGGTTTCCTGCAAACAGAAAAAGTCTGCATCCAGATCCTTGAACACATCCTCAAAGCCCTTCTTGAGCACGGCGCGGAAGCCGTTTACGTTCCATGATATAAATTTCATATTTGCCCTCCTATAGGATTCCTTTAATCTTAAAGCTCGTCATGACAGCATCCTTGTATTTGCCTATACCGCTAACTATAGCATATCCGGTACCAGGTGATGTATTTTTGATGTAAGAAACCCTATAATCTCTGCCCTGGCGAAGCTGCGTTCCGCTATCGTATACATTAATACCCGGGCGGGCTGCGAAGCCGAGGTATCTGGAACTATGATGCTTTAGTTGCACATTGCATTCGCTGATTGATTTCCTGTCGGTGCCGACCGCCGCGAGGGAGTGATATGGACGATCAGGATTGATGTACATGAAGTTCAGATCAACGTTCTTGTCGATGCCGGGAACCCTGGCTTTGTCAGTGCTCTGCCACATCATGTATGCGCCGCGGTAGGTCGCGTGAGTATTGTATTGTGCCAGCCATATATTTGTGTTTTGCGATAATTCGTAACCGCCGGCGTAGTGCATCAGGAAATCATAGTTACCGTATATCATCGTCTCGTGTCCGCGAGCCCAGCCTCTACGGCAAAATGCCATCGCATTGCGGTTGAGATCCGCGGTTCTGAGACCGCCTGACCTAATTGTGTTTTCAAGCCTTCCTCCGTTATACAGCTCGTAGTCCATGACGAGAGGTAAATCCACACGATATTTGTCTGCTAAATTTGCCAGATAGTCTGCCTCTGCAGCAGCTTCATCGCTGTTAAGGGCTTGCGAATAGATGTATAAGCCAATCATCAGACCTGCATCATCGGCACCTTTGATATTCTTTTCAAACTTGGCATCCTTGTGCAGATTGCCCTTGGATGCATCCCTGAATCCGGCTCGTATGTACACATAGTCGACACCGGATTTCTTGACCTTGCGCCAATCGATGTTGTCGCCCTGAGCATACGAAACATCTATTCCTGTGGATATAACGTACCCGTTAAATCTGGCATCGTGCTTAAAATTGCCGTATTCAATTGGCGCAGTGCGCAGCGCATGCAGCCGGACGAGCGTCAATATGGTTAATAGTCCAATTACAGATAAGACTGCCTTGAGTTTGTTTTGTTTGAGCTTTTGTGCGGCCTTGCGTTTGAACTTTCGGAGCTTGCGATTCCACCGTTTCTTGAGTCTGTTTTTTATATTTGCAGATGAAGACTTCGAGCGATTGTTTGATTTTCGATGCGTTCTGTTTGTTCTGCTTCGAGTTCCGTTTCTATTCATTATGTGATTCCTCATTTGATTCCTCAAGATTATCGGAGCTCTCGGACGTCTCCGTTTTAACACGTTCCTTGATGCTGATTTCGCCATCTACCCCGATGTCGTTACCCAGTACGTGAGCAAATTTGATTGATGATTGACCGAATTTGTCGCGGATCTGATCCAGCGCCTTGGCGATGCTCTCGTCCTTTTCATTCTGATGGTTTTCCTCGGTTGATGCGCCAATTGTAAATATTGTCAGTTGTCCGGCATCCGGCGAATCTGTTAGATCGATAGCAGTTACGGTTAACAGCCTGATAGGTCTGTCGATGTACCTGAGCTCCTTGATTAGATCCAGTGCGGCTCTTCTAAATGCAGCCGGACTGCTGACGGGTTTAGGTAGTCGTTTCTGCCTCGATAATCGCTTGAATTCGGGGGTTGTGACTTCTACCCTGACCCCGCGAGCCCACTTGGAATGGCGTCTGAGCCTTGTGCTGACCATGTCGGTAAGCTCGGTGAGTGCGATGCCTATATCATCCGGCCCCTGCAGATTGCGGCGAAAAGTCATACCGTGACCTACGGATTTGATATCCTCTCGTCTGTCGTAGGCGAGAACAGGCTCATCGTCCAGGCCGTTGGCATATCTGTACAGGTTGTCGCCATGAACACCAAAGATATTAGCCAGCAGCAGCCTGTCCGCATGAGCCAGATCTCCAATAGTGCGTATGCCCAGACCATCCAGCTTGGCTGCAGTGGCCCGCCCAACCATGAACATCTCCGAGACCGACATCGGCCACAGCAGCCTCTTGAAATTCTGACGCGAAATAACCGTAGTGGCATCCGGCTTCTTATAGTCGCTGCCCATCTTGGCAAATATCTTGTTGAAGGAGACACCGGCTGATAGCGTCAGCCCCAGCTCGCGCTTGATGCGCTCCCTGATGCTGTCCGCAATCAGCTTGGCGTCTCCCATAATCATTTCGCTCGCAGTGACGTCGAGCCACGACTCATCAACGCTAAATGGCTCGACCAGATCCGTATACTCCAGATAAATTGAGTTGAGTATGCGGCTGTATTCACGATATTTCTCATGATGAGGCGGGAGAGTGATAAGGTCAGGGTATTTGCGCCTTGCGGATTGTACAGTCTCGGCTGTGACAATACCGAACCTCTTGGCAGCTTCGTTCTTGGCGAGGATGATTCCGTGCCTACTGCCGGGATCTCCTGCAACAGCGACCGGCTTGTCCTTTAGAGCCGGTCTGGAGAGCAGCTCGACAGACGCATAGAAGCTGTTCATGTCACAATGTAGTATTCTTCTATCCCGGCTCATGCTGACCTCCTTGTATAGATACATCTATTATAGACGATTAGCACCGCCGATGCGAACGGATGTTTCAAATATAACATTCATGCAAGAAAAATGCGAGCTCATGGGAGCTCGCAAAGATTTGTAAATTTATGGCTTCTATGTATTCAAGGTGAGAGCTTAGTGGAATCCGATTCCGGCGATAAGTGTTCCGATTCTGAGTGCAAACAGGGCAAATGAAATCCACATAACAGGTGAGATCTCCCTGATCTTGCCGCCTATGACCTTGAGAATTACCCATGAAATCATTCCGAACATGATTCCGTTTGCAATGGAATATGTGAAAGGCATGAACGTGATAGCACAGAACGCAGAAGCGATATCCGCGATATCTGCGTCGAAGTTGATATTCTTGATTGAAGATACCATCAACAGTCCCACGTACATGAGTGCCGGAGTTGTTGCAAAGCCGGGGATTGCCAGGAATACCGGAGAGAAGAACAGTGCGACTATAAACATTACGGCGGATGTTACAGCTGTGAGACCTGTTCTGCCACCGGCAGCTACACCGGCACTCGACTCAACGTAAGAGGTTACAGTCGAAGTTCCCACGAATGCACCGAATATTGTTCCGAATGCGTCAGCGAGCAGCGCACCCCTGGCGCGAGGAAGGTTTCCGTTCTCATCGAGGAGATTACCCTTAGAAGCTACTCCGATAAGAGTTCCGACAGTATCGAACAGGTCGACGAAGAGGAACGAGAATGTGATAACAAGGAAGTTAATCAGATTTTTGGAAATCCAACCGAAATCAAACTGTGCGAAATGCGGTGCTGACGGAAGGCTGAAAATCTTGCCGGGAATCAGCGAGAATGCGCCGGCAGCCGGATCCACATGATACCATCCTGTCTTCTCAGCGATGATTCCGAGGATCCATGTTATGATGATTCCCCAGAGCACCGCACCGGGAACGTTCTTGCGAACCATTGCGCAGATGCAGAGAAAGCCTACAATGGCGAGTACAAACTGCGGGGAACCAACCATTCCCAGGTCGACAAGAGTCGATTCACTTGCAATTACGATACCGGCACCCTTTAGTCCAACGAGAACGATGAACAGACCGATACCGGCAGTGATACCGTATTTCAGATTGGAAGGAACCTCATTGACGAGCTTCTCGCGGAAGCTTGTGAGTGAGAGAAGTACGAATACGATACCTTCTACCAGAACTGCAACAAGAGCAATCTTCCAAGGGTCGTTGATGCCTGCCTTAGCCATAGGTATACATACGGAATACGCGAAATATGCGTTGAGTCCCATTCCGGAAGCCAGAGCAACAGGGTAGTTAGCAAAGAAAGCCATGAACAGTGTAGCTACTGTAGCTGAAATTGCGGTAGCGGTGAATACTGCGCCGCCATCCATTCCTGCAGCTGACAGAATGTTAGGGTTTACCGCCAGTATGTATACCATCGATAGGAACGTGGTAATTCCGGCAATGACCTCGGTACTTGTGGTGGTACCGTGTTCTTTAAGTTTAAAAAACTTTTCCATAAGATAGCTCCTTCTCAAAAATTGTTATTTCTTGTAGTTGCCCGAACGGAGTTACGTATTTTCAGTTCGTGATGAAATAATTATAAGAGCCATAAAGACTGACTTCAACAAATCTTCACGTAAAATGGTGTTCAAAATAAGTTCAAGATTATTAAAGTGCAAAATTTCCGAACTATATGCCGCAGCTACCATCCAAATGTTCAAGTCAACTTGCGGATTGTGCCATAATACCATGATTTGCAAACCTAAATACCCTAATTTCGTCGGAGTGATGCCCTCAAGATTGTTGTCATGATACTATGATTTATAAACGGATAAAAAGAGAATATAATAATAGTGCACAGTATTATAATACAGCATGGCATATAATGGTATCGGCATATCGGCGCATGTCGTTCGCATGGTGTCTGTACGTCGGACGATAACAAGTTGACAGCTTCAGCCGCATATTGAAGCTATCAGCCATATGGTGGGGCTGTATGAACACATATATACACATATATAATCACATACAGGTATAACTATAAACTGTGATTAACTTATTCCTGTTTATAGACATTGCTGCGAACTAATTTAACAGGTGGAGATTCCGGCTATGAACAATAATAACGCAAATAACGCAATTTGTAATGAGATGAAGGTCCTGCTCACCGGCGGAGCCGGATATATAGGAAGTCACGTCGCTGTTGAACTGCTTAACGCCGGGCATGAAATAGTGATTGCTGATGATCTCAGCAATTCAAGTGAAACCGTTCTGCAGGGAATTCGGGAAATAACCGGAAAGGATTTCCCTTTTTACAATATAGATATATCGAGAAGAGAGCTGCTGGACACGGTGTTTGAGAGAGAGAATATCGATATCGTCATACATCTTGCGGGATACAAGGCTGTCAATGAAGCTATTAGGTCCCCGTTAAAATATTACAGAAACAATATCACAGCTACTGTTTCACTTATAGAGACTATGGATAAATTCGAAGTTCACAAGATTATTCTGAGCTCATCGGCAAATGTCTACGGTGATTCAGACACAGTTCCTGTAAATGAAGGCTGTGATACGGGTAAATGTACCAATCCTTACGGGCGCACCAAATGGATCCAGGAGGAGCTGCTAAAGGATGTATATACTTCCGATCCTCGCTGGCATGTCGTGATCCTGCGCTATTTCAACCCGGCGGGAGCACATCCGAGCGGTTTGATCGGAGAGATATATGGAGTTAATCCAAGCAATCTGATGCCTTCACTTGCACTGGCAGCGGACGGCAAGATCCGTTATTTTAAGGTGCTGGGAGACTGCTACGATACGCCGGACGGCACCTGCATCAGGGACTATATCCATATAACGGATTTGGCAAAAGGCCATGTGGCTTCGCTCAAGCGTACAAGCGGATCGCCTGACATCTCAATATATAATCTCGGTACCGGTACCGGATATAGCGTGCTAGAGGTGATAAGAGCCTTTGAGTCTGTTTGTGGACGTTCTATACCCTATAAGATAGAGAAAGCCAGAGCGGGTGATGTAGCGAAGATGTATGCCTGCTGCGATAAGGCTGCAAAGGAGCTGGGGTGGCAAACCGAGTATAATCTGCAGGCCATATGTGAGTCAGCTTGGAATTGGCAGCTCATAATGACTAATCAACAGAATTTATCGAGATAATCCTGTTATAATCATTTCTTTGTTGCTACATCATCGACAATTGAAGTGACAGTTGATACAATGTGAGATGACGATTTAAAGTATAGAATTAGATGAGGAGATGAAGAGATAATGAAAACGAGGAGATTTACCCGAAAATTTCATGCGCTAGTAATCACCCTTGCTATGGTAATAAGCCAGCTTGTGGCGGTAGTTCCGTCTATGGCTGCAGATGCGTTATTGCCGATAGCTCAGTACGTTACTAAGACCGGCAGCGTCAAGTGCGGAGCGGACGGGAACAGCGCTATCTACACCGGCAGTGTCAAGATGAACGTGCCGATGACTGAGGTAATGAAGTCACATGAAGCCGATATGGCTAACGCCGCAGCAAATGGTTGGTATCCACATGGGCGTGAGGGGAAGAACAAGATTGCGTATATTGAGTATAACGTTACCTTTCCTGAGGCTGTAAATATCGGCAGCATAAAGGTGGCCAATACATCTTCCTTTATAAACGGCAATAAGATTTTAAAGACGGTTAATGGCAAAACGGTTAATTTTAAATTATATCTGAATGATGTTAACTGGCAGGGAATTTACAATGCGTACAACAGTGACAAGGCTAATCCTGACGCTCACACCGTGAACATTGAGATCCCGTATTCCTTCACAGCGAGCAGCAAGGCTGATGCCGCAAAGTTTGAAGGTGAGAACATCACAGGCAAAGGTGATTTTGCGTTCTATCCGAGTGGAACCGCTGCAACTTTTGGGTTTGGGCTTCGAACGTACAACTCAGATGTCGCTCAGCTTAAATTTGCAGAGAACCTTCAGGGATGTTTCTCACAGGATATGACGGTTATCGGCGATCTTGAGGGCGATATTCTGATCGGAAACGAGACGGAGCACGACAAGGTATTCGAGAGCAAGAAGGACGCTGTTCATGACTTTACCGGCGCACTGAAGGTAAAGCCGATCAAGGAGCAGATGAAAAAGATCGAGCAGATGTACAACGACCCTAACGGTGAGAAGATCAAGCTGTCGGGGATGGATACGAGCTTCACTGCAAGTCTGGAGCTGCCGGATGGTATGACTTTCGGTACGACTGCACCTAAGGCAAAGCTCGAAGGAGCAAATGGAAAGTTTGAGATTACCGAGACAAAGCTTGAAGGCCGCAAGGTAACAGTGACCCTGAAGCTCAAGGATGCAGCAAATTTCAAGACCTACAAGGAGCTTGCAGATGCAATAAACTCGGTAGACGATACACTCAAGGTAACGGTGCCTGGAGCTAAGTTTACTGCAGCGGCAACGCCTGACACCAACTATACCGTAAACGGAACAGTGGGCGGCAGCTTCAAGGCTAAAGCGACACAGGTAGACAGCGGCAAGGAGATCAACTTCAATTTCAAGTGGAACGGTAAGCAGACGGCTGATGGATCGGATGCGATCGCACCAAACGATTTGAGCAAGATCACCTTTACACTTAAGTACAATAAGCCAAATACACCTGTGAACCCAACAAATCCGACTAATCCGACAACACCGGGCAAGACAACTAAGGTTGTTAAGACGGTAAAGACAGGTGATACGACTAACCTCCTTTTCTATCTGTTGATGGCAGGCGGTTCAATCGCCGGTATTGCAGGGGCAGCTAGCTATAGGAGAAGAGAAAGTAGATAGTTATACCTTTAATCAGACTGTAATAATCGAGTAGGGGCTAACATGTAGACCCTCTCACACCGCTAAAAACGCCGATATTTTCGGCGTTTTTTCGGTGTTTTTAGTTATATGCACTTGCAATGGCATATTGCGTACTTTATAATATGTGGGTATCTTTGTGTGCAAACACATAGCTGCAATAAGTAATAGTCACATCGTGAAGTTGCCGCGGTGCCCTTAGGGTTGAAGGCTAGTGTTCACGGTGGAAGTAACAACCGGAGGTTAATTATGTCAGTAGTATCAATGAAACAGCTTTTAGAAGCAGGTGTTCATTTCGGACACCAGACTAGAAGATGGAACCCTAAGATGGCTCCATATATCTTCACAGAGAGAAACGGAATCTATATCATCGATCTTCAGCAGACGATTCAGAGAATTGATGATGCATACGATTTCATCAGAAAGGTAGCAGCAGATGGAGAGCCAATCCTATTTGTAGGCACCAAGAAGCAGGCTCAGGTTGCTATCAAGGATGAGGCTCTTCGTTCAGGAATGTTCTTCGTAAACGAGAGATGGCTCGGCGGTATGCTCACTAACTACAAGACTATCAGCAAGAGAATTGATAGATTAGCTGAGATTCGTGAGATGGAAGCTGACGGCACAATCGAGAAGTATGCCAAGAAGGAAGCTCTCAAGATCAGACAGGAAGCAGACAAGCTGGAGAAGTTCCTCGGCGGAATCAAGGATATGAAGGGTATGCCCGGAGCAATGTTCGTAGTGGATCCTAAAAAGGAAAAGATCGCTGTTAAGGAAGCAAGAACTCTTGGAATCCCTGTAGTAGGTATTGTAGATACAAACTGCGATCCTGACGATGTCGATTACATTATCCCTGCTAACGATGATGCTATCAGAGCTGTTAAGCTTATCACATCGGCAATGGCTGATGCTGTAATCGAGGCTAAGCAGGGCGAGAGCTTTGACGACAACGAAGCTGCGGCTGAGGCTGCAGAAGCTGAAACTGAAGCTGAAACTGAAACTGAGGCAGAGGCTTAATCGTCAGCATTTCACAGAGACTTTATTAAACGAATAATATAACAAGTAAATGCCGTCCGGACCGAGCTTAGAACCCGGCTCGGACGGTTATTTGGTAAGGAGGACACAATGGCTGTAACAGCTGCACTAGTCAAGGAACTTCGTGAACTTACAGGTTCCGGAATGATGGATTGCAAGAAGGCGTTAGTCGAGGCAGATGGAGACATCGATAAGGCGGTAGACTGGCTGCGCGAGAAGGGAATTATGAAGGCTCAGAAGAAGTCGGGCAGAATTGCTGCTGAGGGACTCGTAAGACTGGCTTTCGGAGAAGGCAATAAGGTTGCTGCAATCGCTGAGGTTAACTCCGAGACAGACTTCGTATCCAAGAACGAGGAGTTCGTAGAGTTTGTTGAAGCAGTTGCCGCTCAGGCTCTATTTAAGGGTGACCTGGATATGGATGCTTTCATGGCAGAGCCATTCCAGGGATCGACTGTTAAGGATGTTCTGACAGCAAAGGTTGCCAAGATCGGAGAGAACCTTAACATCAGAAGATACGCTAGAGTTGCGGAAGAGGGAGTTGTATATACAGGATACATCCACGGTGGCGGCAGAATCGGCGTTATCGTTGGTATCAAGACAGCTGCAACTGCTGCTGAAATTGAGACCTGTGGTAAGGATGTAGCTATGCAGGTTGCTTCCATGAATCCTAAATTTGTTGACGAGGCAGGAGTTGATCCGGCATACCTCGAGAGCGAGAAGAAAATCCTCACGGAACAGGTTCTCAACGAGGGTAAGAAGCCGGAAATGGTTGAAAGGATCGTTGCCGGGAAGATCAAGAAGGAGCTCAAGGAGGTTTGCCTGGTTGATCAGCCGTTTGTAAAGGATAGCGAGCTCAATATCGCTCAATACGTAGATAAGTGCGCTAAGGAAATCGGTAAGGATATGCAGGTTGTATCTATGGTTAGATTTGAAGTTGGCGAGGGTATCGAGAAGAAGGAAGATGACTTTGCAGCAGAGGTTGCTGCAGCAGTTCAGGGATAGGCTTCTATCGTTTTCCCGTAGTACTTTGATGTGCTGTGGCACTATGTCGCTCAAGGGGCATAGGTGTGACAGCTTGAATATTATTCCTGCGCATGTTCACGCATTTATGGAATTTAGGCGTAGCCGTGAGGCTGCGCCTTTTATGTACTTTGATTAAACATGCAAATAGGTGTACATGGCGTTTAGGCCGAAGGTACTGAGCTTCATGCGTCGTAGTCGCAAGCTCTGCGATGCGTGGACGCAGAATATCGGAATTTATGTATGAATACAATAATCTCAAAAAATATTTATTTGCAAGTAAATAATATTGAACTGTATCACATATGCAATTATAATTATTCATGTGTCAGTACAAATTACTGATGCTGAATTTTCAACCCGAATGCTTATAAACACTATGGAGGTTTGTCAATGAGCGACGTAAGTATGCTAGCACCACAGGAGGTGTTTAGATATTTCAAAGAGATAAGCGACGTGCCGCGTGCTTCCCGCCACAACGAGAAGATAAGCGCATATCTCGTTAAGTTTGCCCGGGAGCACGGGCTTGAATACTATCAGGATGAAGCGTTAAATGTCATTATCTGGAAGGATGGGACTCACGGATATGAGGACTCCGATATGGTCATGATACAGGGACACATGGATATCGTTGCTGAGAAGACTGAGGACAGCGCTCACGATTTTGAGAATGATCCGTTGGAGCTTATGATTGATGGCGATTATATCACTGCAAAGGACACCACGCTCGGTGCGGACGACGGTATTGCAATCGCTATGGGTCTTGCGATTCTCGATTCGACAGATATTCCGCATCCGCCAATTGAGCTTATAGTGACAGTAGATGAGGAAATCGGCATGCTGGGGGCAAATGCTCTCGACGGTTCCAAGATCAGATCCCGCAAGATTATCAATCTCGATTCGGAGGAAGAGGGGATCATCACAGTTGGCTGCGCAGGGGCAGTAGACGTAACCACGCATTTTCCCGCACGCAGACAGTTAGCCAAGGGCATCAAATACAAGTACGTAGTAGAGGGCCTTCTCGGTGGTCACTCCGGCAGCGACATTCATCTGGAGCGCGCAAATGCAGGAAGCATCGCAGCTAGAATGTTACTCGAAGCTAGAGAGGCAGTGCAGCTCAATATCCTGTCTATTGCAGGCGGACGTGCGACTAACGTAATACTCGGAAAGGTTGCCGGTGAGGTAATCGTTGCAGCTTCGGACGCAAAGGCTTTTGAAGAGAGCATTGCAGCTACTACGGCAGCAGTTAAGGAAGAGTATCGCACATCTGATCCCGGCATCAGAGTGGCAGTAGAGGCGGTTGGCGAGACAGAGGAAGAAGCGATTGATACAGCTTGCCAGGACAACTTCCTCAAATTCGTGCTCGCGTGTCCTGCCGGTGCCCAGCACTACAGCGTGGAGCTCGAGAATCTGGTTGAAACTTCACATTCAATCGGAGTAGTTCAGCTGGAAGGCGATGAGCTTATCACTAGGTCGATGGCCAGATCGAGTGTCAACTCACGCAAAGATTTGCTGACTAGAAAGATTACCATTATTGCAGAGGCTCTGGGCGCTACAGTTGAGTTTAGCGGCGCTTATGGCGCATGGGAATTCGACAACAAGTCGGATCTCCTGGACGTGTGCATCAAGGCGTATGAAGAGCAGTATGGTGAGAAGCCTGTTGTAAGTGCCATCCACGCAGGCGTTGAGTGCGGAAAGTGGGCGGAGAAGGTAGGCAAGATAGATGCTGTATCTATCGGCCCGGACATGTCGGGTGTTCACTCGGTGCTTGAGAAGCTCTCAATATCCTCCACTGAGAGAACATGGGAGTATGTAAAGCTTGTGCTCGCTCACTGTAAATAAAAGTTAAATAAAAGTCGGATATGACACAATAATACAAATGTATAGAGATAATACGTAGAAAGTGCTATACTGATATTAGCAGGGATGGTGGACATATTATTCCTGCTTTTTCAGGGCTTATAGTTAGATTTATCTAACTAGGTAGATAATTATCACAATCATCCTGTTATTCCATGCATTTAGCAGAGATACAGCAATATTTATATGGGTAGGTGGTGTCATATGTATTTAGAAATAGATAATATATCCAAGAGCTACGGAACCGGCGACAGCCGAGTTGTCGTTCTAAAGGGGATTTCCTGCGGAATAGAGAAGGGCGATATTTGTGTGCTGCTTGGACCGTCGGGATCCGGCAAATCAACACTTTTAAATATTGTGGGCGGTATAGATACGCCTGACAGCGGCTCGGTAACTATCGGGAGAGACTGTCTTGAGGAATTTAACGCCAACCAGCTGACTCAATACAGGCGAAAGCACCTAGGCTTCGTATTTCAGTCATACAACCTCATTCCTAACCTGACGGTCAAAGAAAACATTGAGGTCGGAGCTTATCTCAGCGATAAACCCTTGCCTGTCGATGAACTGATTGACCTGCTTGGATTGGAGGAACACAAGGACAAGCGTCCTAATCAGCTGTCCGGAGGTCAGCAGCAAAGAACATCCATAGGAAGGGCGATTGTCAAAAACCCGGATTTACTTCTATGTGATGAACCGACAGGCGCGCTGGATTACGGTACATCCAAAGAGATACTGCGTTTGATTGAAGATATTAATAATAGGTACGAAAGCACAATTGTAATTGTCACGCATAACGTGGCTATCAGTCAGATGGCACATCAGATAATTAAGCTCCACGATGGAAAAATTAGGAGCTGCGAGCGCAACACGGACAGACTATCCGCCGATGAAATCGATTGGTAGGTGGAATTATGAGAAATCCAATACACAAGCGAGTGCTTCGAGAACTGTGGATAGATAGAGGCAAATACCTTGTCTTGTTTCTTTTCCTCGTAATTTCAATCGGCTTTGCGAGCGGGTACTTTGTTGCTGATGGAAGCATGCTGCGCACATATAACGAGAGCTTTGACAGGTATAGGATCGAGAATGGTCATTTTGCACTCGCTTCCAAGCCGGACGCGCACTTTGGTGATGTAATAAGCAACCTCGAGAAAAATCAAAGTATTGAGATACAGAAGCAATACTACAAGGATCAGCGTGTGACAGCGGGAAAGTACAAAGGTGATACCTTCCGTATTTTCAAGAACAGAGATAAGTTAAACAAGATATCGCTGCACGAAGGGCGGCTGCCTGAACGCGATGACGAGATTGCAATCGACAGACTTTACGCTGAGAACAATAAAATTAGCATTGGCGATAAGCTTGAGGTAAACGGCAAAGAGTTCAAGGTGTCGGGACTTAGTGCATTTTCCGACTACAGTGCGATGTTTCGTAACAACTCTGATACAGTGTTTGATGCTCAGAATTTCTCGGTGGTGATTGTGAGTGACGAGGCTTGGAATGAAATCGGGGATGACGGCATTGTATATTCTTATGCTTGGCGCAACAACAACCAGAGCCTGTCTGATAAGAAACAAAAGGATAAGGCCGAGGATATCAAGGATGAGCTGCTACAGAGGGTGATGCTGAGCGACATCGTGGCAAGGCCGGACAACAACGCGATAAAGTTCACCGGAGACGATTTTGGACATGACATGGTCATGATGCAGTGGATGCTGTACATAATCATGGTCGTAATCGCGTTTATATTCGCCATCACTGCACGAAACGGTATAGAAAAGGAAGCTCGCACTATAGGAACACTGCGTGCAACAGGATATACGAGACGTGAATTGCTGGGGTACTATTTAAGGCTGCCTATACTTCTGGCTTTGGCCGCTGCTGTAGTAGGCAATATTTTAGGATATACTCGTCTGAAAGAGCTAATTGCCAAGGCCTACTATCATAGCTACTCCCTGCCACCATACACGACGCACTGGAACGGAGAGGCTTTTATAAAGACGACCGTCATACCGCTTATCATTATCTTGGTTGTAAATGTCCTGGTTGTTTCCATTGCACTCAGGACTGATACAATACAGTTTCTGCGAGGTGATATCAGGAACAAGAAGTCTTCCGGGAACCCTGTTAGACTTCCCAATTACAGCTTTGTCGCCAGATTCAGAACCCGTATTATTTTTCATAATATCGGTGCCTACATAACACTTGCGGTAGGAATTCTTCTGGCGGCGGTGCTTATGATGTTCGGGCTCATGCTCCATCCTATGCTGGAGCATTTCAGGGGAGATATCCAAGACAGCCAGATCGCAAAATATCAATACGTGCTGAAAGCCCCATATGAGGTGAAATACGGAGGTGCGGAAAAGTACGCTTATTCGACACTCCAAAATGAGAGAGATGAAGAAATCGGCGTGTACGGTATCACGGAAGACTCGGAATATTTCAATGGTAAGCTGGTGAAGTCGTCAGATGAAATTGACGATAATGAAATTGAAGTCCTTGCGTCGAGCGCCTATATGGAAAAGTATAGGCTCAAGGATGGCGCGAAGGTCAAGCTACACGAGAAGTTTGGGAATAAAAAGTATACGTTTGTGCTCAAGAGATCATGCAAATATCCTGCAGCGTTAACCGTTTTTATGCCGCTGAAGACATACAACAGGGTATTCGATAAGCCTGCGGATAATTATATAGGATATTTCTCAGACAAGAAGCTGACCGAGATAGACAAGAACTTAGTTGCAACAACAATTACCAAGAGGGATTTGGAACTCACGGCTAATCAACTGGAATCGTCAATGGGCAAAATTTTCGTCATGTTTGAGATATTTGCGACCGCACTGTACCTGCTGTTCCTGTACCTGCTCGCCAAATCGGCAATTGAAAAAAGTGCAGGTTCTATCTCGCTGGTCAAGATACTCGGTTATTCAGATCGTGAGATTGCGATGCTGTACAGCAGAGCGACAGGAATAGTTGCGATTACATCGCTTGCCATCTCAGCGGTGGTAGCAAAGCTCGTTATCAACGAGGTGTTCTATTACATGATGCTCAATTACAGCGGGTATCTGACGTATTATATAGTTCCGGCAGTGTACGTTAAGCTGCTGGCTACAGGAATAGTGGGATATCTCGTAATATCCAGGATTCTCCTCAGGCATATCAAGAGAATTCCAATGGCTATAGCCTTGAAGCAGGCCGAGTAGTTGAAAGCGTATATCACCGGGATATATCAATCCGAGGCGAGAAAATTATATTTGAACATGTGAGTTGAAGAGTTGAAACACAATTCCGCAAAAGTGGAGGAGATGTCCTCTCCTTCACAGGCTTTATCTGCGGTTTGTGCCAAACGGGTACTACACGTCTTACCCTTTACAACTAACAGATGCAGCAGCCAATCAATCATTATCAAAAAGGGTAATGATAGTGTGAAATACGAATAATAATATTGCAGTTTTTGATATAACCTCAGCAGCAGCTAAACCATCCATTACTCCGGAATTCGCTCCAAACCAAGGTTCAGAGAATATAAGATGTGTTTGCGCGCAGAAAACTATACCGACTACTGTTATCACAAGTTTAACTATTAATTTGTATTTATCCTTATAATTTTTCATTATTGATAATCCTTTATTTTGTATGCATTGTGTGAGAATACATAAGTCATAGTACCATTTCTTCAAGCTTTCAATAGTGATATTCCATTTCTTCAAAATTAAGATCGATGATAAGTACCGTATCTTCCAACATTGTATCAAAAAAGCACCCTGCATTGTACAGAGTGCTTCGATATTCGGGTAGTTCGCCTTCAAAATGTGTAATTGACATCCTTTATAGTTTTTATTTTTCAATTCACAAAATATGTACCAATGAATATTTCTCGTGTAAATGGTGGCATTTTATATATTGGAGTGGAGGATTTTTTGCTTAATGAAGCAATCATAGATTTATAAAGATATTTTGTGTCATTCGCTTGATACGAGAGGGCGGATGGATTCTGCATTGCAATTGTACATCAACCTACACTAATTACGCACTAATATAGATACAAGTTTTAACGTGTTTTAACGTGAAGCCGGAATTTGGTAGAATATACGTGACGATTAATACATGGAGTATATATAGTGATTATACGAGGCGTTACGATTAGAGAGGGAGAGCTGGCGATACACGGCAAGTGGTACATGGACGGCCGCGATGAGAAGCTCCCGACTGTTATTATATGTCACGAATTCGGAACCAACATGCGGTTCACCGGCAGGTATGCACAGATGCTGTGCAGGCAGGGGTATGCGGTGTTCTGCTTTGATTTCTGCGGTTCAGAAAGCGGTACAAGTCAGGGGCGCAAGTCGACAGAGATGAGTGTTACGACGGAAGTGGTAGATTTGCTGGTGGTGCTCGATTATGTCGAGTCGAGACCGTTTGTCAATACCGATGCTGTTTTCCTCATGGGCTGTTCGCAGGGCGGACTGGTTGCATCTTTGGCGGCTGAGAAACGCAAGGACGAGGTCAGGAAACTCGTCCTCTACTACCCGGCTCTGTCTATACCGGACGATGCTCGTAAGGGTTCAATGCTCGGAGCTGTATTTAACGGAGATGAGATACCCGAGAGCTTCAAGGTGCTTAACGACAAATTCAGATTGGGAAAGCGCTACGTCGCCGACGCTATAAAGCTCAGTGAATGGCGTGAGATGATGCGGTACAAGAACCCGGTGTTAATCGTGCATGGGACAGAGGATGAGCTTGTGGATATCGACTACGCGCGTAAGGCGGCAAAGATTTTTCCTAATGCTACGCTCGTCGAAATTGAGGGTGGCAAGCACCTGTTCCCGACATTTGAAGAGAGAAAAATTGCTGTAGAGGCGGCGATTAGATTCCTTTGGGAGTAGCAGTCGGCGTGGATTGGTGATACAATCTAGAAGGTATATTTTATTAAGAGCTGCGCTTGGGATACTAGGAGGAGCGAAATGCAGGAGTTTAAACCTTTTAAAGAAGGCAAGGTGCGTGAGATCTACGACAACGGAGACAGTTTGATTATGGTTGCCACCGATAGGATTTCAGCGTTTGACCATATTTTGAAGAACGACATTGTTGACAAGGGAGCGATTCTGACTCAGCTGTCGAAATTCTGGTTCGACCTGACAGAGGATATTGTTCCTAATCATTTGATTTCGGTAGACACGAACGATATGCCGGAATTCTTTAGAAATGAGAAGTTTGCTCGCCGCAGTACCATGTGCCGTAAGCTGGATATGCTTCCTCTGGAGTGCATTGTCAGAGGATATATTACCGGCAGCGGCTGGGCAAGTTATAAGAATACAGGCGAGATATGCGGCATCAAGCTGCCCGCAGGACTTAAAGAGTCTGAGAAGCTACCCGAGCCAATTTACACACCGAGTACCAAGGCTGAGCTGGGAGAACACGATGAGAATATCTCCTATGAGAAGAGCGTTGAGGTGCTGGAAAAGGCTTATCCGGGTAGAGGTGAGGAGCTGGCCAAGAAGGTTAAGGAGCTCACACTTTCTGTATATAAGAAGTGTGCAGATTACGCACTGGAGAGAGGTATCATCATCGCTGATACCAAGCTTGAGTTCGGTCTGGACGAGGATGGCAACGTGGTGCTTGCGGATGAAGTGCTGACACCTGACAGCTCGCGATTCTGGCCGGTTGCCGGCTATGAGGTTGGAAGGTCACAACCTTCATATGACAAGCAGTTTGTAAGAGATTGGCTCAAGGCTAATCCTGACAGTGATTATAAGCTTCCGGACGATGTCATAGCCGGGACTATCGAGAAGTACAAGGATGCATATAAGCTGCTTACCGGAGAGGCTTTCCGGGATACCGGAATATGATTAAAATTGAGAGCTGCTAACGCGGCTCTCAAACTATGTAGGTTGTTTTATGAATTTTATGTTTTATCTGAGCAGCGTATTGCTCGGTGTCGGGCTGGCTATGGACGCTTTTACGGTTTCAATTGCAAACGGTATGAGCAATCAGAATACCGGGTTCGGTACAGCCTTGCGCATCACAGCGGTATACGCATTCTTTCAATTCACAATGCCGATGCTGGGCTGGTTCCTGGTGCATGAAGCGGTAAATGCATTAAGTTTATTCAACAGGTTCGTCCCATGGATCGCACTCATTCTACTGGTGCATCTGGGCGGACGTATGATATTCGAGGGCTTGCACGGCAGGAGTGAAGCGAACAGAGTTGAAGGTGAGCCGGACGGCTTGGAGGCGACCCTGACATCTCCAACCGGACTCGCGCTTTGGGCGTTTCTATTGCAGGGCATTGCGACATCTATCGATGCATTGTCAATCGGATTTGCAATAACCGCATATGACGTCAAAATGGCGTTTGTCTGTTCGACTATCATCGCCGCGGTGACATGGGGAATGTGTGTGACGGGCATATTTATCGGTAAAAGGGTTGGAAAACTGTTTTCAGCGCACGCTACTATTGTGGGAGGCATAATTCTTGTACTGATTGGCATAGAAGTGTTTGCAAAAGGCGCACTGCTATAATAGAATTACACTGATATTGATATTCTAATGATACGAAATTTTTAATTGTAAGGAGACATTTGATTGGAGATTTTTTTTAAAATCGTGAGTCTGCTCGGCGGACTTGCAATGTTCCTTTATGGAATGCGCATCATGGGAGATGGTCTAAAGTCGACTTCCGGTGGTGCTATGAAGGCGGCACTTGCGAGAGTTACCGATAAGCCGTTTAAGGGCTTTCTTCTCGGATTGGTCGTAACATGTATGATCCAGAGCTCTACTGCTGCAATTGTGCTTACAGTAGGCCTGGTAGGTGCGGGCTTTCTGACATTCAGACAGTCGATCGGAATCGTGCTGGGAGCCAACGTAGGAACAACTATTACGGCACAGATTATCAGACTGATGGACGTCAAGGCAGGGTCATCAAGCATCCTGTACTTCTTCAAGTCTGACAACCTCGCTCCGATGGCACTGATCGCAGGCATTATCCTGATTATGTTTATCGGATCCAGATCAGCGACCACGGCCGGAACCATACTCATGGGCTTCGGTACGCTGTTTGTAGGGCTTATGAACATGAGTGCAGCTGTTTCGCATATGGGGGATATGCTGAGCAGGCTGCTTGTATCGTTTGAAGGCAACCCGCTGCTAGGGTTCCTATCAGGAGTATTTGTTACAGGCATAATCCAGAGTTCATCGGCGGTAGTCGGAATACTGCAGTCCATCGCGAGTACCATCGGCATCAAATTCTGTGGAGTATTTGCAGTAATAATCGGTGTCGATATAGGTGACTGCCTCACAACATATCTGGTGTGTCGCATCGGCGCAAAGCCGGAGCAGATTAGAACCGCACTCGTGCATATCCTGTACAACGTGACAGCGTCAATTCTGCTGTTCATCGTGGTTGGCGTTTTCAGAGGAACCGGTATCATCGATGACAATCTGTGGTTCATGACGCTTAGAGCCGGAGGAGTTGCTAATGTGCACGGATTATTCAAACTGATCCCGGCGCTGATACTGCTCCCATGCGCAGGCCTGTTTGCAAAAGTCGCAGAGCGTCTGGTACCGGATCAGCCGGAGGATCCTGAGGATACGATGATCAAGGAGAGTATCAAGCAGCTTGACCTCAGGCTTATCACCAACCCTAGAATTGCCCTCGGTGAGACTCACTCGATGACGAGCAATATGTTTGAGGTATCTCTGCACAACTATACGGCTTGTATTCAGCAGATGTACGAGTATGATCCTAAGCGTAACGAGCGTATGAATCAGCGCGAGGACATGATTGACATGATGACTGACGTGGCGGACAAGTACGTGGTAGAAATTTCGCCGCATATTACGCTCGACTATGATGACAGGTACCAGAGCTTCCTGATGAAGGGGCTGGTAAGCATCGAAAGGATCGGCGACCTGGCAATCAATATCATGCAGTCAATCATCAACATGAAGAGTGAGGACGTGCAGTTTTCCAACGTCGCTATGGCTGAGCTCAGAGTGCTCATGACTGCTGTCAATGATATCCTGGAGATGACAGCAGACGCATATAAGGAAAAGAGCCACAGCATGGCTCAGAGAATAGAACCTCTTGAAGAGGTTATCGACGAGCTGGTAGATAAGGTTAGACGCAGACACATGTGGAGGATGAAGCATAATCTGTGTGAAGTTGTCCGCGGTATCAGCTTCCAGAATATTATTCAGAATCTCGAGCGTATATCGGACCAGTGCTCTGACCTTGGAGTCAACATACTTGGTCTCGAGGACGAGTCGATTAACGGCAACGAGCACCAGTATCTGAGGGATATTCATCATTCGGAGGATCCGCTGTACAACAGGCTGTTTGCAAAATATAAGGCTAAATACATGGGTGTTCTCGATTCTATTGCAGTCGATTCGGTAAACGGGAATGAGGAAGAAGTCGAGAAGCAGCTTAAGCTGGATATTGAGATTTAACAGGCATTATGAAGACAACCAACAAATTGCTTTTTGAATTACAGGACGGAGTATATGATTCGTGCATCGAGGCTGTGACCGGCCCTGGCAGCGACTCTCGCATAAGGGAGAGTCTTGAGGCTGCACTGCACGGCTTCGAGGGAGACTTCGGGCAGATGGAAGTATCTGTATACGGCGCTCCGTTTGCAGTGCCGCTGCTGGGAGAATTTACCGAACCTCAGAATGGTGCTGTTCTCAGCGCAGCGATAGATAGCGAACTCATCTTGGTGATATGCGAGTCGGAAGACAAGATGGTTCACCTTTATTCAGAAGCAAAGGGTCTTATAGAGCTGGATCCTTGGGGTCTTAAACGTAATGAGAACGAAGTGCGCAGCGAGAAAGGTCTGGTTCGCGGAATCCTGTCAGAACTGAAACAGCGCGGATATGAGATTGGGGGATTCAATGCGTACATACTCGGTAGAGCGCCATTTGATATAGACGAGATATATGTACCTACCCTCGAGGTGCTCCTGACGAGAGCGATATATGAACTCTTCAACTCAGGGGAGCTGAGCAAGTATGAGCTCGCAGAGATAGGGCAGGGTGCATCAAACTCTCATTATGATATTCCGAGCGGGATCGCTCGTCAGCTGGCTGCAGAGATGGGAGGAATAAGCTTTGCGGATTTCAAGAGGCCGGGTATCCCGATTTCGAGCAAGGTTGCGGGCGAAGCGTTGCCGCGCGATTACAGGATTGTGCTTACACAGCTTTATCCGAAGGCTATTCTTAACGAACGTACAGATATAGATGCGTTGGGAGATGTAGCTAGGGAGCTGAGACAGGCAGCCGGCGTGATTGGAACCGGGGTCCTGAGAGATGTGCCAAATGATGTGGTTATAGAGCATTCGGCAGCCATACGTGACAAGCTGGGTGACAGAGCCCTGTTGAGATCATTTTGCTATATGGGGGAAGTTGTGCGAACCCTTGAGGCCGGCAGCTACATTATCACCGATGATGTCGATAAATTCTTGAATACTTTCAAGCTGGCAGGAAACTCGCGTTTTAAGTATCTGCAGTCGTATGGTGTAGCAAATGCTCCGACCTTTGAGGACCTTGCAATCGCGCTTGCAGTAAGCGACGAGCTCCTATATGATGGCGGCGCTTCGGCAATTATGGGAGACGGAACGAAGGGGATATCCATTGCAATTGCCGGATCCGGGAGAGTCGATGATTATGTCAAATCCATGCAGCTGATATTTGGCAGCGGATCTGAGGATGAGATTTCGGATGTGTGTTGCTTCAGTAGCTGCGGACTGTTCAGATTAGTGTGAACGGCACGAGGAAGCCTTCCGGCAAATTGTCTGGCAGGCTTGCTGATGAGCCGGGAACAAACATCACGATGGAGTTCGTGCCCGGACACGCTGTTGATAAGTATAATATATAGCGAATACAAAACGCTGCACTCCCCGCAAAGAGTGCAGCGTTTTCAGTACCGTTGTTATATTAAAATCAGCTTTTAGTGTGAAACAGTTCGGGCAGGCATACTCGGAACATCAGCGAGCACTTTCGGTACTGTCATATCCTCCAACGCTATCAGCTCCAACCCTATAGTCATCTCCGGACTTGCCTGCGAGCAGCCTGTATAGTTCCGCGTCGCTGGCCAGCACGTACGGGAAGGTCCAAAATATTCCTACGATTCCTCCGGTGATTACGCTGAGCAGATGCCAACCTATAAACGAGAGATCAAATACAAAAGACTTCCATTTATTGCCCATCATCATTTCTTCGGAACGTGCAAGCGCTTCGTTGGTATTGATATCCGGATTCTCTGCCAAGATGTATGGAACCATTCGGTACGCATAGGATTTGATTATTCCCGGAACAATCAGAACGAGTGTCCATAGGAATATCCAAAGGTTACTGAAGAACATGGTTTTAGTAACATTGAGGTAATTGCTTTTGAATCCGTCACCGAGATGCGTTCCCTTAGCTTCACCCGTAGAGTTGTGAAGGAAAAACGAGTATATGCTCACATTGAGCGGGTTTAAGACAAATATTCTGACAGCAAGTCCGATCGTGAAAGTTATCAGAAATACGCCCAGAATAATGATGCTTAATTGATACAGCGTATAGCTGTCTGCCATGCTATATGACGATGAGGAATGAATGGTGTTATGTGAATCAGAGGTATGTCCGAATTTGCGTATTACGGTTAAGCCACCGGCTACAAATAATACATATATCAGGCTCACGAGCACTGAATTCCAGTAGTTTGCCATGAATCGTTTTCTGCCCTTAGCTCTAAGCTCCGGTCTGTTTATCAACATATTTATCTCCTTTATCTCCTTAAATTTAATGTACGTCTACAATAGGATAAATTACCGATTATGTCATGTCAATTTGATACCGTGCACTTTAAGAAAAAATTAAATACGGGCAGCGAACTGTCCCGACTTACCGGACCGGTATCGTTACCCGTATGATTATTTGAACTTGAAGCCTGCGCTGCAGTAACCTGTGGCCGGCTTGGTATGCGGTCTCCATTGCTACTTGCCGATATATCTGCTCTCGATGTAGTAGCGCTTCTCGTTAGCTTCGCCCATCGAGAACGTCTTTCTAGGCAGTGCGCCATCTGCTGCGACTGCAGGGAAGAGCATGAACTTGTCCATAGCCGGAAGTGCGAAGCCGGCATTGCCGGTCTCGGCAGAAAGCGACTCAAGCGCCTTGGTGCCGTGGATGTAGTCGATGTCCACGGATTTTCTCTCTTTAACCAACACGTCCAGAGCATTCTGAAGAACACCTACCTCCAGCTGAGCGGAAGGTCCTTCTACGATGATGGTTCCTCTTACTCCACCCGCCAGGCATGGAATTGCAAATCCGCCAGCCGGAGCAGCTGTTCCCTCCGGGGCGAGGTAGGCCTTCTCGTTCTGCTCGTTGAGCAGCTCAACTGCCTCCTGTACAAGCTCCTCACCGGACTGTCCGTTCTTGGCAAAGATGACACGGTGAATTGGCTCAAATACGATACCCTCGTCGTGGATGTTCTCAATTTCGCATAGTGCATATCTCGCAGGGTGAGTTTCAATTTCCTCCGGGGATAGAGTTTTCTTGATATTTTCCCAGTTAGTCTTAGCTGTAGCGAGCGAGTGGTTGCCGTCCCCCATAGCCTGGAAGATTACATTACCGGCACCATACTTCGCCTCTGCCTTGTCGTATAGAGCGGAAAGCGCTGCCTGTGCACCGGCAAGCTCTTTTTCCTCGATGAAGCAACCGGTGATATGTCCGCCATCGAGCATTAGGTCTGTATCGTAGATCTGCTTCATAGGTGCGTTGACAAGTGGCTCGATTACACTCTTGTCCGGGTCGTCGATAAGAATCAGAATGTGTGGGAGCTCAATAGGAGCACCTTCTCTGATTCTAAGTCTAGGTGGAATTCTTTCAACAACAGTTCCCTCGGTGGCTCTGGTGAGCGATGTGGAACCCTTGTTAAAGTCATAAGCTTCGAGGTCTGTAGCTATTACGAGACCGAGACGAGTACGTCCTTCGGCGGTTCTCTTGACTAGCATGCAGCCGGATGCGAGGGTCTCGAGCGTGCCGTCGGACATGTATTTGTCCATATTCTCGCGGATAGCTTTGATTCTATCTGCTTCACCTTCCTTATCCAGATAGATTTCAGGCAGCATGAGGCGAAGTGCCGATGGTGCATCTCCAACAATTTCTTCTACCTGCTTCCAATACTCAGGTTCAGAAGTATACTGGTCACAGGCTACCACAGCCCACTTTTCGTAGTCTGTACCGTCCTTAGGTACCATTATTTCAGGGATATGGAAACCAAACTTGTTCCAATTATACATTGCCATTGCTTTAATACCTCCTGTGGTCATTCAATTTATATATTCCCGACATTTCTATTATTTATTATCGAAGCGCAAAATGCAATAATTCAATTCTGTTTATAGATTAAAACAAAAAATGTTTTCAAGTCTGGTAAAGTTAATACAGGTTGCTGTATATTAGTCAATGACGTGAGACTTGTTTTACAAAAAAGAAAAAGATCGTTTATTATAAATTAGAATGTATCCGTAAGAATAAAGAGTTTATATATAAGTAGGATAAACATGTACATAGACAGAGAGAAACAGTTAGAATTATTTGATAAATACAATACGCCGGAGCGCGTGAGACGTCATTGCAACGAGGTTGCGAGGGTTGCTCGCATAATCGCGGAGAGACTCAACTCCAAGGGCTATGACATTAATATTGATGAACTCTATGGAGCGGCGCTGGTGCACGATGTGCTGAGAGCTGAGAAGGAGCATGACAAGCGCGGTGCGGAAATCCTGCTCGGACTTAATCTGCCCCGTGAGGCGGAGCTGGTCAGACGTCACATGACGTACGAGCCGTTCAATCATGCCGGAGACTTTGAGGAAATAGACATCCTGTGTCTGGCAGACAGGGTGGTAAAGGAAGACCGCTATGTGGGGTTAGATGAACGCATGCAGTACCTGATAGATAAGCCGGGCAAGAATCCTGAGCGGACAGCGAGGATACTCAAAGCCAAGATGCATACTCAGGGCATTATCGATGAACTTGAAGCTGTTATGGGCATAAGCCTGGATGCTCTGTGTGAAAAGTAATTCTGCTTGCCCATCCTATGACCCGGGGGTGCTGTGACCCGGGGTGTTTTTCGGTTAAATTTCTGCATAGATTGATGCAGAAGCTGTTTGCGGATGTCGGATAATGTGCCTTACGATTATAGACTATAGACAGATTATTCCGCCGCCGAGCACGTAATCTCCGTCGTAGATGACGACTGATTGACCTCCGGTGATAGCACGCTGCGGTTCATCGAATATGATTCTGACTTCGGTTTCGTTAATAGGGATGATTGTTGCAGGAGCCTCCTTGTGCTTGTAGCGAATTCTGGCCTTGGCTCTAAACTTCGCGTCCGGGCATGCGATTGATACCCAGTTGAAATCCCTGGCGACCAGCTCTCTTGTAAATAGATCCTCGTTTGATCCGAGCACTACCTCATTGTTTTCTACATCAATATACTGCACATACATTGGTTGCTTGAGGGCGAGACCGAGACCTTTTCTCTGCCCAACCGTATAGTGGATGATGCCCTTGTGTACGCCGAGCACATTGCCATCCATATCTACGAAGTTGCCAGGCTCGTGTCTTTTGCCGGTATACCTTTCGATAAACGCGGCATAGTTTCCGTCAGGAATGAAGCAGATGTCCTGACTCTCCCTGCGTTTTGCGTTTATGAAGCCATGATCTTCAGCGATTTTGCGGGTTTCCGCCTTGTGTAGAAGCCCGAGAGGGAACATCGTGTGTGCAAGCTGTTCCTGTGTTAGCGTGTACAGCACGTAGCTTTGATCCTTGGACAGATCCGCAGCTTTCTTGAGCTTGTATCTGCCGTCATCCCCATGTTCAATTATCGCGTAGTGGCCGGTGGCGATATAATCTTGATTCAATTCTTGACCGGCTCTGTACAGCTCGTCGAATTTTAATATTCTGTTGCATTCGATGCATGGGTTAGGTGTCAGACCGTGCTCATAGGCATCGATAAATTTATCGATGACCTCTCTTTCAAACTCAGCCCTGAAGTCATATACCGTAAAGAGAATATCTAATTTATTTGCCACGCTGCATGCATCGTTTATGCTGTCAAGGCTGCAGCACGTTCCGGAACTGATACCAATCGTATGGTTATCATATAGCCGCATTGTTACGCCGGTCGTTTCGTAACCGGCATTTCGTACGAGAAGGGCAGCTACACTGCTGTCTACACCGCCGCTCATAGCGACGAGAACTTTCTTGCACATGTCTAGTCTCCTGATCTGTATTTAGCTTACAAATTATATCATATAAAACATGTGCCGGTCTGAGCACGAGAAAAATCACATTATATTTTAATAAAAGCATATTGACGCGAATACATATTAGGAGTATATTCTAAATAGACATATGAATAATTGCTCATATGAACGAATGTGAAATTCATTTTCGTGTTGAAAAGGAGAGCGCATGGCTATTAATGATACACCTCACTGCGAGATTAGCGAAGTACACGGCAGCACAGTAGAGCGGGTAGTGGGAGCAATGCCCGACGAAGACGAAATCTTTGATTTATCTGAATTATTCAAGGTATTTGGCGATTCCACCAGAATGAAGATTCTGTTCGCACTTTTCGAAGAAAAGCTGTGCGTGTGTGACCTTGCCGAGGCTTTGGGCATGACACAGTCTGCTATATCCCATCAGCTCAAGCTTCTGAAGCAGGCCAAGCTGGTCAAGTTCTCGAGAGCCGGCAAGATGGTGATCTATGAGCTGGCCGATGAGCATGTCAGGACTATAATCGCTGTCGGCAGAGAGCATATCGAAGAGCTATAGCTCTAAATAGACGGCTTATATATAACGGCATGGGTCTTATATCATGGCGAATAGCGTACTCTGATGTGGATCTGTCAGGCAATGGTGTAGGTTACACAGACGAAATTTATAAACCAATGCAATGTATCAGTATAAAAAGGAGTAAATCATGAAGAAAAAATTCAAGTGCGAGATTGATTGTGCGAACTGTGCAGCAAAGGTTGAAGATGCAATCAAGAAGCTGGAGGGGGTTGAGGATGCCAAGGTTAACTTTCTGGCTCAGAAGTTCACTCTTGTTGCAGCTGATGATAAATTTGACGAAATTCTGACTACAGCTATCAAGACAGGCAAGAAAATTGAGTCGGAGTTTGAGGTTGAGCTGTAAGCAATAAACTGATCAAGCTCTTCGGAACAAGTGGGAGCCAGTGTCAGGTTTGAGGACGCGATGGGCAACAAACTAATCAAGCTCTTGGGAATAACCTGTTTTCTTGGATATATGTGCAGCGATTTGCTTAGAATATTATGCGCGAACTTATATTGGGACGCTTGTAACGAAATATACTGGAGCGGAACACTTGTAACGAGGTAGACCGGAGATGAACAAAAAACAGCGTAATAGAAACAAACGAATAGTGGTCGCTCTGATATGCTTTGCTGTGCTTATGGCGCTGAACATTACCGGCAAGCTCAGGGGACTGAACGGTTACGTGCTGTTCATAATCTATTTCATTCCATATCTGATTGTCGGCTGCGATGTAATAGTCAGAGCCGCAAAGAACATTAGCAATGGTCAGGTCTTTGATGAAAATTTTCTGATGATGATTGCGACCTTCGCCGCATTTGGACTTGGTGCTTTCGGCGACGCTCAGTATTCCGAAGCTCTCGCCGTGATGCTGTTCTATCAGATAGGTGAAGCTTTTCAGGATTACGCAGTCGGACAATCCAGAGCGTCTATAACAGAGATGATGGAGATAGCGCCGGAATCCGCGTTTATATTGAATGGAGACAGTGCTGAAGAGGTTTCTCCCGATGATGTTGAGATTGGCAGCATAATCGTTATCAGACCCGGAGATAAGGTGCCGCTTGATGGAGTGGTTATAGATGGAAGCTCCTTCCTTGATACGTCTGCACTCACAGGAGAGTCAGTTCCCAGAAGGGTGTCAGAAGGCGATGATATCATATCCGGCTGTGTGAACGGTGAAGGAACGCTCAAGGTTCAGGTTACCAGGGAGTACGATGATTCCACAGTTGCCAAGATTCTTGAGCTTGTTGAAAATGCAAGCACGAGGAAGGCGGTGCTCGAGAACTTCGTTACGAGGTTTGCGAGAGTATACACACCGATTGTAACCATCGGCGCCGCACTGCTGGCCCTCATACTGCCGCCGGCATTCAACTTATCCTGGGCAGACGGTATCGAAAGAGCCTGCAACTTCCTGATAGTATCTTGCCCATGTGCACTTGTCATATCTGTTCCGTTGGGTTTCTTTGGAGGCATAGGAGCTGCATCTAAGCTGGGAGTGCTCGTCAAGGGAAGTAATTTCCTCGAGGCAGCCGCAAGCCTTGATACTATGGTGTTTGATAAGACGGGAACGCTCACCGAGGGAGAATTCAAGGTATCAAAGGTCGTGCCTGCAGAGGGCGTCAGCAAAGCAGAGCTGCTGGAGCTGGCGGCATATGGTGAGCTGTATGCAACTCATCCAATTGGCAAGTCCATACTTGAAGCCGTGGAAAGCGATAGTCTGGATACGAGCAGATTGAACGATTTGCAGAATATCTCAGGCAAAGGAACGACAGCTGATCTGGATGGGAAGCGTCTGTTGGTCGGAAGTCACAAGCTTATGGCGGAAAATAGCATTTCGAATATCAGCGATGAATATACTGCTGAAGCCGGAACGCTGACATTCGTATCATATGACGGAGTATATAAGGGATACATAGTAATTTCGGATACTGTCAAGGAGAACGCGAAAGAAAGTATAGCTGCTGTCAAGCGCGAGGGCATCCGCAAGACTGTTATGCTGAGCGGAGACAGGCAAGCTGCTGCAGAGACTGTGGCGAAGGAGCTCGGGTTGGATGAGGTTAAGTACGAGCTGCTCCCTGCAGATAAAATCTCTGAGTTAGAGAAACTGATCGGCAATAGGTGTGAGGGCGACGGCAAGCTCGGATATGTGGGTGACGGTATCAACGACGCACCGGTTCTCATGAGAGCCGATGTGGGGATTGCCATGGGCTCGCTCGGATCTGATGCAGCAATCGAAGCAGCAGATATCGTGCTTATGGATGATGATCTCCGCAAGCTTTCATTAATTCTGAGAATTGCACGCAGGACTATGAAAATCGTAAAATCCAACATCGCATTTGCAATCGGTGTCAAGATCATCATACTGATTTTATCAGCGATTGGACTTGCCTCGATGTGGATGGCGGTATTTGGAGATGTAGGTGTCAGCATAATCTGTATCCTCAACTCGATGCGGGTACTTCGGTACAAGCAATAACGATATTTTCATGCATCGTTTGACTTAGCAAATGAAAAGGAATAAAATTAAATCGGTTTTCAATTCATGGGAGTTGAAAACCGATTTTTCTGGGAATCTATAGGGGTGAGATTGTGGAAGCTAAGAAAAGATATAGAACTAAGCAGTACGATGAACTGGTGGAGTACATCTCTTCGATTCCGGGACAGCATTTTACGGTTAACGAGCTGTATATGCATTTTGCCGGAAAGGATCAGGCGATTGGTGTCACTACGCTTTACAGACATCTGCAGCGCATGATTGGCGAGGGTATCGTCAGCAAATACGCAGTCGGTACAACCGGGGCGGCCTGTTTCGAATATGTAGGAGGTAACGAGTCCGGTGAGACAGCTAACGCATATCATTGCAAGTGCGAGGGCTGCGGCAAGCTTATTCACGTATACTGCGACAAGATAATGGATATAGAGAAGCACCTCGAGGAGGAGCATGGTTTTAAGGTGGATCCGTTCCGCACGGTTTTCTACGGGCTGTGCGGAGACTGCATGTCCGAAGCGTCTGACAAGTAACAGTGTGTAATGCAGGGTGTTAAGGGAATGGAATCTAATGATATGAGCGACCTTCTCCATGGTAGTATATGGAAGAAGGTTTTAATTTTTGCTTTGCCTCTGGCATTGACCAGCGTGCTACAGCAGCTATTCAGTGCGGCTGACGTAGCGGTACTCGGTACGTTTGTCGGCAAAAACTCCATGGCGGCTGTCGGCAGCAATGCACCGGTCGTCGGACTGATTATCAATTTGTTTGTAGGAATTTCGGTCGGGGCCAACGTAATGCTGTCCAGATTTACCGGCTCAAACGATAAGGCCGGTGTCAGCAGGGCTGCGCATACGGCAATTATACTTGCTGTTATAAGCGGGCTGATTATTGCTGTAGTCGGTAATCTTATCGCGGGGCCAATAGTCAAGATGCTGGAGGTGCCAAGCAACATTGCGCCGCTTTCGATCAGATATTTGAGGATCTATTTCGGCGGTATGCCGTTTATCATGCTGTACAATTTTGAATCGGCGATTTTTAGAAGTCAGGGTGACACCAAGACGCCACTCATATGTCTGGCTACCTCGGGAGTAGTTAACGTGGCTCTCAACCTTTTCTTCGTGCTGGTAGTGGGCATGGATGTCGAGGGAGTTGCAATTGCAACGGTAATCGCTAACGTAATTAGCTCAGGGCTGCTCCTGTGCTTCCTCAGAAACCATGACGGTGCAGTGCGCATTCATCTCAGCAAGCTCAAACTGGATCGTCGCATCACCTCTACAATCCTTAAAATAGGTATTCCTTCCGGTGTACAAGGTATGGTATTTTCTATATCCAATCTGCTCATCCAGTCGGCTATCAATGGGTTAGGTTCTGATGCAATGGCCGGTGCTACGGCTTCGTTCAATATCGAAATTATGGCGTATTATATTTCAAACGCATTCGGACAGGCAGCTGTTACATTTATCGGTCAGAACCATGGAGCGGGAAACTACAAGCGCTGCAAGGACATCATAAAACAGACTTTAATATTGAACTGGCTGTCGATGATAATATTTGGCGCATTCATGATAATATCCGGAAAAGGCGTACTAGCCATATTCAACAACGATGCATCTGTTATTCAATACGGATATGTAAGACTTACGATACTGATGCTTGCGGAGGTTCTCAACGCCACGATTGAGACGTTGTCAGGTGGTATGAGAGGCTATGGACACTCACTGGGCCCTGCGATAGTGACTCTAATCGGGGTGTGCGGCTTCAGAATAGTGTGGGTATACACGTTCTTTGAAATTGATTCTACATGGTTCAATCTGATGCTGGTCTATCCGGTTAGCTGGGGCTTGACTGCGGTGATGATGACCTTTGTATATTTAAGAACACTCAAGAAGGTATTGCCTAATAGGGAGGCATTAGTCTAGAATATATACGGATATAACGAAATTTGCGAAAGGGGATTGTGATGAGACTTCCTGCAGCTATTGATACATTTGCAGATACATATCTGGTGCCGCATGCCGGCGCGATATCCTGGGCAGCGATGCTTGTGATTTTCGTGCTGTTTGGCTATATATGCTATAGGGCTCGTGCAAATAAGCCGCTCAAGGGCATACTGCCTGCGGCTGTAATCATATGGGCGATAGTCCTCGTGCTGCTCACTGTTATCACCTTCGCAAGTGAGGAGGGGTCGTTTTCATTCCTTCGCGTATAGGCTGTGCACGGAAACAATTTCATACAGCAGTTCGAAACCATCCTGCTTTATCAAAACTACGGGTACTGGGAATACGAAAGTAAGCCGGCGTTTTGTTTTACGCCGGTATTTTATTTGTCTGTTAATGCAAAATACAGTGGAATCGGTATTTGATATAACATTTAGAGCGACGTAGCTTCAGAGCTGAGCGTGATACGCGGAATGCGATTAGAACTGAAACCGAGTAAGATGATTTCCGGAAATTGTAGATTAAGAAAGGAGCGTTCGGACTCATACACTCTGAATCCGGACAAAACACACTATGAGTAATGAATTACTGTTGGTCATCACTTTGATTGTAGAATACAGCGCTGTCGTGCTGATGTACAAATATCTGGGCAGGGACGGACTCTACCTGTGGACAGTGCTTGCGACTATAACTGCAAACATTGAAGTTCTTATCCTCGTAAAGGCGTTCGGTATGGAGATGACGCTGGGGAACGTCTTATTTGCGACAACCTTCCTGGTCACTGATATTGCGAGTGAGATATATGGCAAAAAAGACGCACATAAAGCTGTGCACCTCGGTGTTGCGACATCCGTTGCCTTTGTGGTTATAAGTTCGTCGTGGCTTCTGTATTCACCCGGTGCAAGTGACTTTGCATCACCTGCAATCAGAGAAATATTCTCACATACACCAAGGCTGATGTTTGCAAGTCTGGCAGTATATGTAATTGTGCAGTATTTCGACGTATGGCTGTATCATAAGTGGTGGGATTTCACGAACAAGAGATTCGGAGATAAGGAGAAATTCCTGTGGCTCAGAAATAACGGTTCAACGTTATTGTCTCAGCTAGTGAATTCTGCATTATATACAGTATTTGCATTTGCGGGAGTATATGACACCGGGACAGTAATAGCACTTATCTTCTCGACTTACGTCATCTATATCGTGACCAGTCTCTGTGATACCCCGTTTGTATATATATGTAGATTGATAGCGCGTAAGAAGGGTGATGTAGCTGCTTAAAACTATAGCTCAGAGTATTCCTTCCTTGTATTTTAAAAATATATTTATCATAATACATATGATAAAATGACAAGAACATATTCATAAATAAATTTGATTGGTTCTGCTTTAGCAGAGGATTCGCCGAGCGATAGCGAGGTGAATCAATAAACCACCGGCTATGCCGGTGTG
>ERZ773005.103-NODE-103-length-80134-cov-6.253674_pt1 | contig 80134 bp, 72 predicted proteins | sample MGYA00580666_ERZ773005 | MGnify/ENA primary metagenome ERZ773005 (study PRJEB29015, sample SAMEA2737999) | human oral metagenome | biome: human oral; feature: human-associated habitat; material: dental | place: China | collected 2061 ...
GAAGGCGGCAGTACGTGCTGCGGGATTGCCAATCTCGACCTATACCCGTGCGCCGGGAGGTGCGCTGACCGAGGACGAAGATCAGAGAATCCACACCATTCTCGCGGAATGCGAAGGATAGAGGGATCACTGGAGAAGAAATACCACCTACGAATCATCGTCGGTGGTATTCTTTTATGCGTAACTTTGTTATAATAAGAAGTAGCCGGTAAGAAGAGGAGGTCACCATGGCGACAGAACTTCTGCCGCTGCCGATTCTGCGCGGCAGCTATGCACATATGACGCGTACGGAAAAGCGGATTGCGGATTATGTATCTGAACATCGCAATGAGGTGATGGAGCAGACGATCTCGGAGCTGGCGGCAGCGGTCGGCAGCTCCGAGATCACGATTTCGCGCTTTTGCAAGAAACTGGGATTCAGCGGCCTGCAGAGTTTCAAGATCGCGCTCGCGGCGGAGCTTCATACACAGACGGATATGGTCTATCAGGACATTGATGCGGCGGACACGAGAGAGGTCGTCGTACAGAAGGTCTTTCACAACATTGCCGACGGCCTTTCAGACACGCTGAAGCTGCTCGACTATGCGGCAATCGAGCGTGCCGTCGGCCTCCTCCGCGCGGCACGGCGCATCGCCGTCTATGGATTCGGCAACTCCGCGACAGTCTGTCGCGATATCGAGACGCGCTTTCTGCGCTTCGGCATGGTTGTGCAGGCATACAGCGACGCCCATCAGCAAGCGACTTCGGCTGCGCTCCTCACGGCAGGGGATGCCGTCATCGCGGTCTCGCATACGGGGGCGACCATCGAGCTTCTCGATACGGTGCGCACGGCGCGGCAGGCGGGCGCCGCCGTCATCGTCATTACGAGCCATGCGCACTCGCCGCTCGCAAAACTTGGCGATGTCGTGCTGCACGGCATGGGACGCGAAGTGCATTACAGTTCCGAAGCGGTCTCCTCGCGCCTCATCCACATGGCGATCACCGACGCCCTCTACACGCTCATGGCCATGCAAAGTCCGAAGGAATACCGCTGCAACCTCCAGAAGATGCGCACCGTCATCGCAAAGAAGCGGCTGTAGGGGATATGGTGCGGGGCGAAGGCAGGGAGACTCCTTGGCTGTATAGCTTATGGCGTCTCAGTCAGAAGCGCCGCGAGCCGTTGGCACATGTCAAAAACAAGGCCGTCGCAGTTTTCCTTGCGCGTGACGCCTTTTTCTTCTGCGGCGGCGAGAAGACATCGGCAGTCCGTCGTGCCGTGGGCGGCGAGGAAGTCGTCAACGAGTTTCTTCGCCGTTTCCTTGTCCTTGCCCGCTTTGCCGAGGATCATCAGCGCGGCGGTCAGCGTGCCGCAGGCGGAGCCGTGCATCATGCCCGCGCCGAAGAACGCGCCGAGCGCGTCGGCTGCTTCCTTTTCCATGCCGATTTCGGCGGCGAAGGGAACGAGGAGCGACTGCGCACAGTTGTAGTGACGGCCGCCCGGCTCTTGTCGCAGAAGTTTTGCCTCTTCCAGATGGTTCATGGTTTTGCCTCCTTGTATGGTGAAGAATCTCATTTTATTCTACCCGCTTTTTGCCTTGTGCGCAAAGGTTGTTTTGACAAGGCGCATTTCATACGGTAGAATCGTGATAGCGGACTTGCCGCAGCGTTTTGCGGCGAGGTTTTAGAAACGTTCGGAGGAATACGATGAAGATCATTGCCGGTCTCGGAAATCCCGGGGCGGAGTATGCACGTACGAAGCACAATGTCGGCTTTATGCTTGTCAACGCCTTGGCTGAAAGACTTGGCGTCGATGCTTGGCGTGAGAAGTTCAACGCGCTTACAGCCGAAGGGCGCATCGGCGCGCAGAAGGTGCTGCTCGTCAAGCCTTTGACCTATATGAATGAGAGCGGACGCGCGGTAGGCCCTCTGCTCGATTGGTACAAGCTCGCGCCTGAGGACTTGATCGTCGTGCACGACGACATGGACATCGCGGCGGGCACGATCCGTCTGCGGCGCAAGGGAAGCGCGGGCGGTCATAACGGCATCAAGTCGCTTCTCGCGCACATCGGTTCAGAGGATTTCTCTCGCGTGCGCATTGGCATCGGACGTCCTTTGCCCGGCTGGACGGTCGTCAAGCATGTGCTTGCGCCTTTTCCTGCAGACGACGCGCCGAAGATTCAAGAGGCGATTTCTTATTTGCTTCCCGCCGTCGAGTGCATCGTGACGGATGGCATCGACATGGCGATGAATCGCTACAACCCGCGCAAGAAGAAGGCGGCAAAGCAGGAAGCGCATGAGAAGGAAAACGCAGAGAAAGGCAGCGCTGTACCGCAGACCGAGAGGCAGGAGGGCGAAGCATGAAGGCGGAAATACGTGCGCTCTATGCCGATGAGGACGGGGCGATCTTCGATGCGCCGGGCATCGCGGGACTGGGGCGCTCGGGTGATACGCCCGTGCCGCTTGCGCCCGCCGATCTCATTCCCCTGCCCGAGTCGGCGGACTTGATGTTCCTGCCCGATCGCGCGGCGATGGGAATGACGGCGGCGGGCGAGATGCTGCCTTTGGCGGGACGCGCCGTCGCCGCCATCCTGCCTGCGGGCTATACGCGGCTCTTTCTGCCTGCCTTTCAGCGCGAGGAGGGGGCCGAAAGACTCGCTCTCTACGGCTACACAGCGGTCGTGCTCTACAAGGATGATCTCTACGCGGCGGCTCTCTATACGGATGAGAATACGAAGTGGGATCCCGTATATTACAATACGCGCGAACTCAAGAAACTCGTGCGCCGCGTCGAGAAGGATCTGCCGGGCAACCGCATCGTCGAGCAGGTGGCGGGCTGCTCCTTGAAGTGGCACTGCTGCACGGCGCAGAATCTCTTTTACCGTCGCTGGGAAGCGGGCATACCGACGTCGCCCGTCTGCAACGCGAACTGCTTCGGCTGCATCTCCCTGCAGCCCGCCGAGTGCTGTCCTTCGCCGCAGAGCCGCATCGCGTTCCGTCCGACGCCAGAGGAGATCGCGCAGGTCGGCGTCTACCACCTTTCGACCGCGCCCGACGCCATCGTGAGCTTCGGACAGGGCTGCGAGGGTGAGCCGTCGCTTGCGGCGGATGCGATCGCGGCAGCCGAGCGTCGGATTCGCGCCGCGACGAAGCGCGGGCAGATCAATATCAACACGAATGCCGGCTATACCGAGGGCATCCGAAAGATTGTCGATGCCGGTCTTGACTCCATGCGCGTGAGCATCATCAGCGCCATCGAGGAGAGCTATGCGGCGTACTACCGCAGCAATTACACGCTCGCCGACGTCAAGGCGTCGATTCGCTACGCGCTTTCGCACGGCGTATACGTGTCGCTCAACATGCTCTTCTTCCCGGGCTTCAACGACCGCGCCGAAGAGCTTGAAGCGTGGCGCGGCTTTTTTTGCGAGCTGCTTGTCAACATGGTGCAGGTGCGCAACCTCAATGTCGACCCCGACGCCTTCCTCGAAATCATGCCCGAGGCGCGGGGAGAGGCGATCGGCGCTAGGGAGTTTTTGGAACGGCTCAAGAGGGAGTTTCCGCAGCTCGTCATCGGCAGTTTCAGCCACTATGTTGAAGATTAAGAACGATTCCTCTAAAATTCATGTTCTTGACATAAGAATAAATCAATGCTATTCTTTTATAGAAATTTTATATCATTGGATCAGGTGTCGCAAGACTCAATAGGGAATTCGGTAGAAGCCGGAGCGGTCCCGCCACTGTAGCAGCGAGCAACCCTGCAATACGGAATCGCTGATAAATTCAGCCACCCATCTTCACACATCTGCGCTGTCCTCTCGTCGTCGACAAATCCTCGACGTAGCACTGCTACGCCTCCGGTTTGTCTCCTCGATAGATACAGCGCATCTGTGCAAATCCGGGCGACTTCATTTTATCAGTGCTTCCTGAGTCACTGAGGCGAATGCCTTGGGAAGGCGCAGGCGAGTGATGAGCTGGAGCCAGGAGAACTGCCTGATGGACAATCGCCATTTGACCTGCGAGTGATGGGAAGGGGATTAAGGAAGCGCCGTTTGGCGTTTCTTCGGCTGCACGAACGCAATCCTCCCAGCGAAATTGCCGGGGATTTTTTGCGCCGCCCTTATGCGCCTTTTCTGCTTCGCAGGAGGGGCGCTTTATTTTGGGAAAGGGTGATGTAGATGAAAGGCAAGAAACATCTGACATGGGCGGTGCTCGCGGCAATCGCGGGCATGAGCTTTGCGGGCGAGGCGTATGCGGCGGAAAATGCGGCGGCAGGAAAGGCGACAGCGAAAACGACGCAGGTGCGGGAACAAAGTGCGGAAACTGCAGAAAACGGCGGCCATGATTTGCCCGATACGCTCGTGACGGCGCAGCGCAGGCGGAAGAGCGAGCTCGATACGCCCGCGACGACGACGATCATCACGGCGAAGGACATCGAAAAGGCAGGCTATCGCAACGTATTTGAGGCGATCGACCAGCAGATCGGCTCGACGAGCACGTCCTACGGCGAGGCAGGACAGGATTTCGGCTTCAGCGCAGGACGCATCACACTGCGCGGCTATGACAGGGGCACGCTTGTCATGGTCAACGGCGTGCCGATGAATCTCAAGAACTATCCGAGTACGGAAAATATACCCGCCGCCATGGTCGAGCGCATCGAGATCGTCAAGGGCGCGGCATCGACACTCTATGGCAGCGAGGCGATGGGAGGCGTCATCAACATCATTTTGAAGAAACCGAAAGCAGGCGAGGAAGCTGTCAAGGCGAGTGTGACGGCGGGGAACTACTTCAAGAAGGCAGAAGTATTTTTCCAAGGCGACCGCTTCATGCTCGATGTGAGCAGGGAGTGGTCGAAGGACATCCCCCATTCCAATGCGTTCGGACTGGATAAGGTTTCCTGGATCGATTGGTGGGTTGGCAAGGGACAGAAGAATCGCTTGGGGGCAAGCGTTGCGCTCACGGATGAGCTGTCCTTGAACTACAACTATACGGAAGGCAATATTACGCGCGGCGGCATCAAGTACAAAAAGGCAGGAAATCATCTTGTGAAGACGGCGACAAAATATGACTATCGCTTCGAAGATTATCGGCATACGGCGAATCTCGTTTATCAGGGCAAGGAAAACGGCATCCATGCAGTCCTTGGCTATAACTATCGCAAGGTTGACGGCTATGATTATGTCAAGCATGCAAAGGTCGACTCCAATGCTGTGCTGGACGGCGAAATTTTCGATGTGCAGAAAACTTGGAAGATGGGAGCAGATTCCTTGATTCTTGGGTATTCTTATAAGCGCGAGGCCGTAGATCTCACTAAGAAAAAACAAAGCGCAACGCGCACGGGCAATGCACTTTACGCTTCCTACAGCAAACAGTTCACGCCGCGTTTCAACTTCACGCTCGGTCTGCGCGGCGAGTGGATCAACGATCCCGAAAAAGATCAAAGCGTTTTTATGCCGCAGTTCCAGACAGACTACAAGCTTGACAAGGATACGGCATGGTACATCAACGTCGGCAAGGCGTTTCAGATGCCGACGGTGGATGATGTGTTCCGTTACAAGAATATGAATCCGCAAGGATTGAGGCCGGAAAACGGCTGGACGTATGAGACTGGCATCAAGCATCGTCATGGCAACGATACATGGAAAGCGGCTGTCTATCACATGGATATGAAAAACAAGCTCGGTTGGGCAAAGGATGCGAAAGGCGATTATTATGCAGTAAATAAAGGCGATTTCCGCAATACGGGATTTGAAGCTGAATATATGAAGCGCTTCAACGATACGTGGAGCGTCACTGTTGGCGCAGGCTATTCCAATCCCCAAGTGCAGGATCCCGCCGGCAAGAAGCGGGAATGGGTGCAGGATGCAGGACGCATCGAAGGTCTTGTTCGCGTCGACTACAGGAAGGATAAATGGCAGGGGAATCTGAACCTCAAGTATCTCGGCGATCGTGAGTATTACAAGCCGTCGTCTGGAACAGCGCAGGATGTGCCCGACAAGCTGCAGCTCAATATGAATCTCATCTATACGGCAGGGGCGAACGATACCGTGACGCTCGGCGTTTACAATCTCTTGGACAGGGAAAACTACTCGAACCGCTATGGCAACCTTGATCTGCCGCTGAACTTCCGCCTGACCTATGCGCATACGTTCTGACATCGTGCGGCGCGGCGGTGCGCTGCTGCTTCTTTTGGCCGCGAGTTTCCTCCTCTGCGCCTGTGCGCGAGGAGGAACGGCGGCAGAAGAGGAAGAGGGCGAGTTTTTCCGCGGCGTCGATGATATGGGGACGGAGATCGTACTGCACGAGAAGCCGCAGCGCATCGTGTCGCTCAATCTCGGCACGGACGAAATCCTGCTCGCGCTCGCGCCGCCCGAACAGATTGCGGCACTTTCCTCTTATGTGGACGATGCGGGGCTTTCGTGCATGGCAGAGGCGGCGAAAGCCGTACCCGTCAAGCTGCACGACAAGAGTCCCGAGCGCGTGCTCGCACAGCATCCCGACCTTGTGCTCACGACGGACAGCGTGCCGAAGGAACTCGTGGCGAGTATGCGCGATCTGGGCCTGACGGTCTTTGTTTCCAAAACGCCCAAGAGCATCGAGGCAGTTTTTCCACGCATCAAGTCCATCGGCAAGGTGATCGGCAGGGAAGAGGAAGCGGCGGCCTTGACTGGAAGGCTGCATGAGCGCTTGGCGGATGTGACGCGGCGCACGGCGGACATTCCCGAAGACGAGAGGCCGATTGTCGTCGCTTTCGCCTTCAGCGGCGTCTTCGGGCGGCGCGACGACCTCTTCGACGATATGTGCCGCCATGCCGCGCTCAGAAACGGCGCAGCGATGGCGGGTCTCACGAAGGACAACAGCATATCGATGGAGCAGGTCGTCGCGCTCGACCCCGACGTGTTCCTGCTGCCGTCATGGAGCGCCGAGGGGGAAAAGACGGAAGAATTCCGTGAGAAGCTGCGCAATGACCCGTTGTTCAAGCATGTAAAGGCGGTGCGTGAGAACCGTCTCTACTGCGTGCCCGATACGTACCGCTACAGCGCCTCGCAAAATGCCGTCGAAGCCGTCTATGTGCTGGCAAAGACCGTCTATCCCGAGCGTTTTGCCGATGAAGGCGACGCGAGTGCAGGAAATTGATGCTTGATGTGCAAACGTGCCGGAAAGGGGCGGCGATGGGGCTGAAGATGCTGGTGCTGAGCCTGACGGGAGACTGCAACCTCGCCTGTCGCTATTGCTATGCAAGCGGTCAGGCGAGGCACACGATGGCATGGGAAACGGCGCGGCGGGCTGTCGATCTGGCTGCCTCCTGCGGGGAGCCGTTTCTCCTGCAGTTTTCGGGCGGCGAACCTCTGCTTGCATTGCCGCTCCTTGCACGTATCGCCGCCTATGTGCGCGATCATCGCATCGAGGCGCGCATGGCTGTTCAGACGAACGGCACGCTGCTGACGGAAGAGGCGGTGAACATCCTATGCGATTCCAACATTGGCATTGGCGTGAGCCTCGACGGCAGGCCTGCGCTGCATGATCGCCAAAGGCAATATTCGGACGGCAGAGGTTCTGCCGCTGACGTGGCGGCGGGCATCGAGCGCCTTGCGTGGCGCGGCGTCGGCATCGGATTGACGTGCGTCGTGACGGCGGAGAATGTCCACAGCCTGACCGATGTCGTCGATATGGCCTATTACTTCGGCAATGTGCATCGCGTCGGTTTCGACCTCCTGCGTGCGCAGGGGCGCGGCACGAACGCCGCTTTGCCGCGAGAAAGCGATATGGCGGCGGCGATGCGCGAGGTTTTCGCTCGGCGCGAGGCGCTTTATCGCTTGACGGGACGCCGCCTCGCCATATCGCAGGAGGAGCAGGCGAGAGACATCGCAGGGCGCGGCGGGAGCGACTTTTCCCACTGCTATGCGATGAACGGCGAAGGCGTCCACGTCGACGTCGATGGCGGCATCTACGCTTGCTCCTCTTTCGTCGGCGATGAGCGCTTCTTCCTAGGCGCTGTTATACAGGGCGTGAATTTGCGTCGTCAGCAGGAAGTATCTGCCAAGATGCAGCGGAGCATGGATTTTTGCCGGCGATGCCCCGATTTTACCGCCTGCGGAGGCGGCTGCTTCGCGCGCTGGCTAGGAATGGAACAAGAAGAGCCGTGCGCGGCGGAATGTGCGTTGAAGAGGGCTGCAGTATCGGCAGTTTTCGGAAAGGAAGGGTACCGTGCGGAGTAAGGTCTTCATGCAATCGTCGCTCGTCGCCGTCGTCGTTTTGCTGCTTTTTCTGACAACATCGTGCGGCGGCGAAAAGAATGTGGAGGAGCAGTCTGCGAATTCTTCGACATCGTATTCGGTGACGGACATCACGGGGCGCACGATACATTTCGACGCTCCGCCGCAGCGCATCGTCACTTTGTCTGCGACATTGGATCAGATCGTTCTCAGCGTCGTGCCGCCCGAAAGGCTTGTCGCCGTTGATTCGAGCATGAAGGATCCCATCAATTCCAATATGGTAGAGTTTGCTTCCAAGATACCGCAGACGATCGAGCAGCCGAGCGTGGAATATATTGTTGCGCTGCAGCCCGATGTGGTGCTTATTGCGGATTGGCAATATATGGAGCTTGCCGATCCTCTGCGCGACGTGGGGCTTAAGGTCGTCGTTGGCAGGGGGCCGCATGATCTCGCAGAGGTCAAGGATCTCGTGCGCCTTATGACGGAAGCGATCGGAGAGAAGCGCAGAGGTGAGATCCTGCTGCGAAAAATGGATGAAAAGCTGGCGGAGATCAAGACGAAGGTCGACGCCATTCCGCAGGAGAAGAGGAAGAGCGTCGTGTTCCTCTCACTCATGCCCACATACGGCGGCAAGGGATCGAGCTTCGACGACGCCTGTCACTATGCGGGCGTCATCAACGGCGTTTCCGCTTATGGACTGCGCAACGGGCAGGAAGTGACGAAGGAGATCATTCTATCCATTGATCCCGATGTGCTTTTCTTGCCCGATTATCCGTGGAAAGGTCAGGAATGGCTCGACGCATATATTCGCAGCTATACCGAGGATCCGGCGCTTCAAACACTCAAGGCGCTTAAAAATCACAGCCTTGTATCGCCGCGTTCGTCCTTCCTCTACAACTGCTCGCAGGACTTTGTCTACGGCGTGCAGGAAATCGCCTACAGGGTTTACGGCGACGAGTTTTATCTGCCTGCCGATGCGCATATTTCGGCAGTCGATGAGTGAATGTGCCGAAAGATAGATTCCAAAATCTGGAGAAAGGGAAAACCTGCATGATGAAAAAGACATATCCCTTTTCTGCCATCGTGGGGCAGGAAGAGATGAAGAAGGCGCTTTTGCTCAATATCGTCATGCCGTCCTTGGGCGGCGTGCTGATCAAGGGCGAGAAGGGGACGGCGAAGTCTACCGCCGTGCGCGCCGCTGCTGAGCTGCTGCCCGCCATGCGGGCGGTGGCGGGCTGTGCGTGCCGCTGTGACCCTGCGATACCGGAGTTTTTCTGCGACGATTGCCGCAGGAAGGCTGCAGCGGGCGCACGCATGAAGGAGGAGAGCGTCCCCATGCGCGTCGTGGAGCTTCCCGTCAGTGCGACGGAGGATCGCGTCGTGGGCACGCTCGATATAGAGGCGGCGATCCGGCATGGCAGGAAGGAGTTTGAGGCGGGCATCCTCGCGGAGGCGAACCGCAGCATTCTCTATGTCGATGAAATCAATTTGCTCGACGATCACATCGTTGATATCCTGCTCGATTCGGCGGCGATGGGCGTCAATACGGTGGAGCGCGAGGGCATTTCCTATGCGCATCCTGCACGCTTCGTGCTCGTGGGCACGATGAATCCCGAAGAGGGCGACATACGCCCGCAGCTGCTCGACCGCTTCGCCCTTTCGGTGACGGTGACGGGTGAGCGCGAGGCGAAGGATCGCATCGAGGTGGTGAAGAGGCGCATCGCTTATGAGCAGGATGCGGAGGGCTTTGCCGCTTCCTACAGGGAGCAGCAGGAGGCATTGCGCGAGCGAATCGAAAGGGCGCGCTCTCTCCTCAAAAGCGTCGCCGTGGCAGATAGAATGCTGGAAAAGGCGGCGCACATCTCGCTCGCGCTCGGCGTTGACGGGCATCGCGCCGACATCACGCTCATCAAGGCGGCGATGGCGAATGCCGCCTTCTCGGGGCGCACGGAGGTTGCAAAGGAAGATATGAAGGCCGTCAGCCGCCTCGTGCTCGCGCATCGTCTGCGCCGCCGCCCCTTCGAGGAGGGCGAGGTCGACTGGTCTGCCGTGGATGATGTACTGGCTTGAGGAGATGGGCATGGAATATCCGCGCTATCCATTTACCGCTGTCGTCGGTCAGGGGCAGGCAAAGAAGGCGCTTCTTCTCGCGCTCGTGAATCCGCGCACGGGCGGCTTGCTCATTTCAGGCAAACGCGGCACGGCGAAGTCCGTCCTTGTGCGTGCGGCAGCGCCGTTCACGCCGACGGGGAGTCTCGTCGAACTGCCGCTCGGCGCGACGGACGACATGGTTTTCGGCAGTCTCGATGTGGATGCGGCGCTGCGGGACGGCGAGCGTCGCCTGCGTCATGGGCTCCTGCATCGCGCGGCGCATACGCTCATTTACATGGACGAGGTGAATCTCCTGCGCGAGGAGGTCTTGAAGTCTGTCTTAGAGAGCGCGTCGGCGGGGATGTTTTCCTTGGAGCGCGACGGCGTATCGGCAGTCGAGGAGATAAGCTGTCTGCCTGTCGGGACGATGGATCCCGCAGAAGGCGTGCTCTCGCCCGTGCTGCTCGACAGCTTCGGCATGTTCGCGGCGATGGATGATGTGGAAGAGACGGAGCCGCGTGCCGAGATCGCGCGGCGCGTGCTCGCCTTTGCGCGTGCGCCAAAAGCTTTCTGCCGCGCGTATGTGCAGCAGGAGGCCGAGCTGCAGCAGAGGGCGGCACGAGCGCGAGAGATGCTTCCTGTTGTGGAAGTTTCCCATGCCATCCTGCATCTCGCTGCGCAGTATGCCGCACGCGCCCTTTGCGTGGGAAATCGCGCCGAAATCTATCTCGTAGAAGCGGCACGCGCCTTGGCGGCGCTCGCCGGGCGCATCTATGTGATGCCGCAGGACATCGAGGAGGCGGCGCTCTTCGTGCTCGCGCATCGCATGAGCCGAAAAAAGGAGCAGCGCGAAGAAAGAAGCAGACAGCAGAAAGAGCCGCAGGAACAACTACAGGAACAGCAAACTGAGTCGCGGGAAGAGTCGAAAGATGAGGCGGATGATGCGCCGCAGGAGGAGCATCCGGACGATGCTTTGACGAGAGATGCGACGGGCAGCGAATCGAAAGAGCAGGAAGATGATACAGAAAAAGCGCAGGAAGAAGCGGCGCAGACTGACGAGGAGCAGGCGTCGCTTGCGGATGGCGATTCGGGCGGCGAAGACACGGATGAGACGCACTCCATAGAAGCGGTTATGGCGCGGCTTTCTCTCCTGCGCGAGACGGTGTGCGTGAGGAAGGGCAAGAGCGGCAGACGAGAAATCGTGCAGCTTGACGTGCCGGCGGGACGTCCTTGGCGCACATCGCTGCCGCACACTGGACGGCGCATCGACCTCGCCTTTGCCGCTACGCTTCGCGCGGCGGCGCCCTATCAGCGGCAGCGGCATGGCGAGCAGGCCGTTGTCATACGCGCTGAGGATCTGCGCGTATGGATTCGGGCGCGTCGTGCCGCTGCGAACATCCTCTTTCTCGTCGATGCGAGCGGCTCCATGGGCGCGAAGGAGCGCATGAAGATGGTGAAGGGCGCGGTGCTCGCTCTCCTGCGCGAAGCGTACCAAAAGCGTGACCGCGTGGGACTGATCGCCTTTCGCCGCACGAGCGCCGAGACGCTCTTGCCGATGACGCGGAGCGTGGAACTGGCGGAAAAGGAACTGCGCTCTTTGCCGACGGGCGGCAAAACGCCGCTCGCGGAAGGACTTGCCGCCGCGCTCAAGATGATGGATGAGCTCAGTCGCAAGGAAGGCGCGGAAACGGTGCTCGTGCTCGTGACAGACGGCAGGACGAATGTTTCTGCGGCGGGGAAGGCGAAGGAGGAGGCGCTGCGCACAGCGGAGGAGATCGCGCGAAGAGACGCGCACTGCATCGTGCTCGATACGGAGAAGAGCTTTCCGAAGGTGGGACTGGCGCCTGAGATCGCACAGCGCATGAATGCGGGCTATGCCACGCTGGAGCGCCTTTGTGCCGAAGGCGTATTGGAAGTCGTGCAGCGTTTTCGCGATATGCAAGAGTGATGGTGCGTGATGGAGGGGCAAGAGCAGATGGAATTGGCAAGACTGACGACGGGCGACGTCGCTTATCGCTATGACAAGAGCATCGTTTTGGTTTTCAGCGGGTCGCGCAAGGTGCTCAGCACTTCGCTTTACAACGGTGGCTACCATGAGGATTTCGAGGCGGTGTTCAACCGCGATATGACGCAGGGATCGGGAATGCCCTGCGAGTCCTTCGCACCGACGTACGTCGAGAGCATGAAGATCGTGGCGGAGCGGCTTGGTCTTGCGCCGGAATTGACCTCGGGCATGGGTACGGCGGCGCACATGGAAAACGCCTCCATCGTGTCGCGAAGCTACAAGGAACTGACCGTGACGGCGATCGTAACGGGCGGCGTGGAAACGAACGGCGGGCGTGTCGGCGATCCTGCATCTTACTACAAGACGGCGGAGAAGAAATGCGGCACGATCAACATCATGCTCGTCGTCGACGCCGATCTGCCGCCCGGCATCCTTGCGCGTGCTCTCGTGACCTGCACGGAGGCGAAGACGGCGGCGCTGCAGGAACTCATGGCGCCGAGCCGCTATTCCACAGGACTCGCCACGGGTTCGGGCACGGATCAGACGATCGTCGTCGCCAACAGCGAGTCGCCGCTCTTCTTCGAGGGCGCAGGAAAACATTCCAAGCTCGGCGAGCTCATCGGTCTCGCCGTCATGGCGGCGGTCAAGGAAGCGCTCAAGAAGCAGTCGGGGCTTACGCCCGCGCAGCAGCACGATCTGCTGCGCCGCCTGCGCCGCTTCGGCGTCACGGAAGAAACGCTGTGGCAGCGATATAAGGAAGAGGTGGGCGACGATGCCTTAATTAAGGCGCAATTCATCGCAGCTTTGGAAAAAATGATTGCTGTGCCGGCGCTCTTCCCCTTGGGCGTGCTCTTTATCCATCTCTATGATGAGCATCTTTGGGGACTGCTGGAAAAGGAGGAGACTTGGGAAGCAGCCGAAAAGCTGCTGAAAGAGATGGCGGCAGCGCTTCGCCTGAAGACGCAGGAGGGCGTGCTCATGCAGGAAGACTATATGGACTCCCTTGCGAGGCTTCTCGTGCGTGCCGTCGTCGAGCGTGCGGCTCGGACAGTTTCGGAAGCAAACGGATGCAGATGATGCATGAACCAGTGAACACGAGAGGTGCAGCAAAATGAAGATCGCAGTCTATACGAATATTCAGCGCGTCTTTGCGCTCGTCCATCGCGTGCAGGAAGCGTGCATGTCGGCAGTTCCCTCGCTGGCGATTGCCGTCCGCCTGGCGGATGGCATGGATTCGTGGCGCGAGGCGCAGGAGAAGGCTGATGTCACGCTGTTCCTGTGGATGGGCACGGGGCTGGACAATCCCTTCCTGCAGCAGGCGTCGCGCACTTTGCAGAAGAGCCGTGCGCCGCATTTGATTCTCGTGGACAATGCCGAGCATGACAAGGTCAGCTATGGCTTCTCGGCAGAGGAAATCGCTCTCGCTTGGCAGTATTTCCGCTACGACGGCGAGGAGAATATGAAAAACTTCCTGCTGCACCTTGCCAAAAAGTTCGGACTTTCCGCTGAGCCGGAGCCGCCGCGCGCACTGCCTTGGCACGGCATATACCACCCCGACTGGCACGGCGACTGCCAGGACATTGAGGGCTATCGTGCCGCGCATTGCCGTGACGGCCGGCGGACGGTCGGCGTCATCTTCTATCGTTCGGAATGGATCGCGGGGGACTTCACCTATCACACGGCCTTGATTCGTGCGATAGAGGCGCAGGGACTCAATGCCGTCGCAGTCTTTTCCAATTCCTATCGTGACGAGCGCGTGGAGTCGCCGACGCTCTTTGACGCCATGAAGCGATACTTTTGCTGCGAAGGGGAGACCGTCGTCGACGCCATCATCACGACGATGAAGTTTTCCATCAAGGCGGGCGGCACGCGCATCGAAGACCTCTATGCGCTCGGCGTGCCGCTTCTTGAAGCGTATACGGTGCTTGCGCCCAAGGAAGAGTGGGAAAGGTCGCCTGCGGGACTCGACCCGATGGAGGTGTCCTTCAGCGTCTGTATGCCGGAGTTCGACGGCGTCCTTCATGCCGTGCCGATTGCGGCGAAGGTGCTCGATGAGACGGGAACGCCTCGCTATGCGCCGCTTGAGGAGCGCATGGAGCGTCTGGCGCGAAAGGCGAAAAAGTGGGCAAATCTGCGCCATAAGGCGAACGAGGAGAAGAAGATCGCCATCGTCTTTCACAACTATCCGCCGACGAATGCGAACATCGGCAGTGCGGCGGGACTTGATTCGCCCGAGAGCGTGCGCCGCTTGCTCGCGAGGATGCGCGAGGCGGGCTATCGCGTCGATTTCGTGCCGGAGAGCAGCCAAGAGCTCATGGATATTCTTACGAATCACGCGACGAATGACCGCCGCTTCATGAGTGAAGAGCAGGTGACGAATGCCGACGGACAGCTTGCGGCGGCGCAGTATGAAAGATTCTTCAAGGAGCTGCCGCAAAAGGTCAAGGAACATCTGAGGAAGGATTGGGGCGAAGCGCCGGGCGAGGTGTTCAACTACGACGGCACGCTGCTCGTGCCCGGCACGCTCAACGGCAATATCTTTCTCACGGTGCAGCCGCCGCGCGGCTTCGGCGAGGATCCGGGCAAGCTGCTGCATTCGCCCGACGCCGCGCCCACGCATCACTACATCGGCTTTTATCACTGGCTGCGCGATCTGTGGCAGGCGGACGCCGTCGTCCACGTCGGCACGCACGGCTCGTTGGAGTGGCTGCCGGGCAAGAGCACGGCGCTCTCGAACGAATGCTATCCCGACGTCTCGCTCGGTGATCTGCCCGACGTATATCCCTACTGGATCACGATTGTCGGCGAGGGCATACAGGCGAAGCGCCGCGGCGCAGCGTGCCTCATCAGCCATCTTTCGCCGCCGATGCAGCTCGCGGGCGCTTTCGACGAGCTGCAGGAGCTTGAGCAGGCGCTCGACGAGTACGTTCATTTCCGTGCGGCGCAGCCCGACAATCTGGCAGCGGTACAGGAAATCGTGCGCGAGAAGGCGGCGCTCTGCCATTTCGAGGATTCCATCGAGGAAGGCGAGGACTTCGACGCCTATGTCGCTGCTCTGCACAATTATGTGACGGACATCAAGAACATGCAGATCCGCACGGGACTTCATATCCTCGGGCAAGTTCCGGAAGCTGAAAAACTCTTAGACCTCGTGCTCGCGCTCGTGCGCGTCGAGCATGGCGGCGAGCCGTCGCTCCTGCGTCTCATCGCCAAGGAAGAGGGCTACGATTACGAAGAACTTTTGGAGCACAGCGAACGCATGACGGAGGACGGCATGACGTACGGCAGAAAGCTCGATGCGATGGAAGACGTCATGCGCCTGCTTCTCGTGCGCCTCGCCGCGCGCGCCTACATGCCGCAGGCGGCGAGAGAAGTATTGGCTTTGGAACCGTTCGCCTCGTACAGTGCGGCGGGCAGGGAAGGACTTCTGGCGGCGCTCGGCGAAGTTACGGAGAAGATCGTGCCGCGCCTCCTGCGCACGGAGGAGGAGCTGACGGGCACGCTCCGCGCCCTTTCGGGCGGCTACATCGAGCCGGGGCCGGCGGGAGCGCCGACGACGAACGGCGCAGACGTCCTGCCGACAGGACGCAACTTCTACGGACTCGATCCGCGCTGTCTGCCGACGCCCGCGGCGTGGGAGTACGGCAAGGAACTGGGTGATGCGCTCGTCGAGCAGTATATCAGCGAGGAGGGACGCTACCCGGAGGCGGTCGGCATCGTCTTCTGGGCAGGCTCGAATATGCGCAGTCATGGACAGTGCATCGCCGAGCTGTTCTACCTCATGGGCGTGCGCCCCGTCTGGCAGAGACCGTCGCAGCGTGTCGTCGGGCTTGAGGTCATCCCCCTCGCAGACCTCAAGCGGCCGCGCATCGACGTGACGGCGCGCATCAGCGGTCTTTTCCGCGATGCCGTGCCGAACGCCATCCGCTGGGTCGACGAGGCTGTGAAGCTTGCAGCAGCGCAGGAGGAGAGCGAAGATGAAAATTTCGTGCGCAAGCACATCCTCGCTGACACGGCATGGCTCGAAGAGCAGGGCGAAGAGCATGCTCTCGCTTGGGAACGCGCCTCGTGCCGTATCTTCGGCGACCCGCCGGGCGCTTACGGCGCGGGCGTCGGCGACCTTTTGGAGTCGAAGGCATGGCAGACGCTCGACGATCTCGCGGCCGTCTACACGCGCTTTTCGGGCACGGCTTACGGCGCGGACGGCATGGCGCGCGGCTACGATCCCGAGCTTTTCCAGCGTCGCATGAAGGAGCTTGATGTCACGGTCAAGAATGAGGACACGCGCGAGACGCACATGTTCAGCTCGGACGATTACAACGCCTACCACGGCGGCATGATCGCTGCCGTGCGTGCCCTCACGGGAAAGGCGCCGCGCTCTTACAGCGGTGATACGAGCGACCGTCAGCGCATCGTCGTGCGCACCGTCGCCGCAGAAGCCGAGCGGCTGTTCCGCGGCGAGGCGATGAATCCGAAATTCATCGAGGGCATGAAAGAGCATGGCTACAAGGGAGCTTCCGACCTTGCGAATTATCTCGCGCACAGCTATCAATGGGATGCGACGAGCGCCGTCATGGAGGATTGGATGTATGAAGGATATGCGCGCAAGTACGTGCTCGACGCGTCGATGCAGGAGTGGCTGCAGGAGGTCAACCCCTGGGCGCTGCACCGCATGGCGGAAACGCTGCTAGAGGCGGAGCAGCGCGGCTTGTGGAAAGCGCGTGAGGAGACGAAGGAGGAATTGCGCGAGCTGTTCCTCTCCATCGAGGGCGATTTGGAAGAGAGGGCGGAACAAATTGTATAAGACAAAGAAGTATCCGCGATTTGCCGCAGTTGTCGCATGCTCCGTGCTCCTTTTTGCGCTCTTTCTGACGGGCTGCATGGGCGAAAAGGAAGAGGCGTCGAGTGCGTACCGTGTGACCGATGCGGAGGGAACTGTTGTCGAGATTCCGCATAAACCCCGGCGCATCTTGACGATCAGCGCGGGCACGGACGAAATGATGCTCGGTCTTGTCGAGCCGGAGCGCATGGCGGCAGTCAACGACTCGCTCGCGGACGAGAAGCATACGAATGTGCCGTGGGTGCGCGGGAAAATTCCTACGGTCATCACGCGCAGTCCCTCTGTCGAGCAGGTCGCCGCGCTTTCGCCCGACCTCATCATCGTCACGCCGTGGCTTCCCCGCGAGAACGCCGACGCCATGCGCGAGCTTGGCGTGCCTGTCGTCGTCTGCCGTGCGGCGGCGACGATGGAGGACATCCATGCCAACATCCGCCTCTTTGCAGCAGCCGTCGATGAGAAGGAGCGCGGCGAACGACTGATCGCGAAGATGGAGGAAAAGCTCGCGGAGATCGAAGAGAAGATGAAGGATGTTCCCGAGGAAAAGAAGCACAAGAGCATCGCGCTCATCTCCATCATGCCCAACTACGGCGGCGCCGGCTGCACCTTCGACGAGCTTTGCAGCCATACGGCGTCCATTAACGCGAAGGCTGCCGCAGGAAACCGCATGGGACAGGAGATGACGAAGGAGCAGCTCGTCGCGGCGAATCCCGACTACATCTTCCTGCCGAGTTACGAGGACGCGGAAACGCGTGAAGAGAATTACGGCAGACAGTACATGGAAGATCCGTCGCTTCAGCAGATGACGGCCGTGCGGGAAAAGCAGATCGGCCATCCTTGGGCGCGTTACGTCTACAATATTTCACAAAACATCGTCTTCGGCGTGCAGGAGACGGCATGGATTCTCTACGGCGACGCTTTTCGCCAGTCGCGGCAGGAGTTTCTCTCAGCGGTGGAGTAAAGAGGAAAGGCGGCTTTGAGATTGAAAAAGATTGCGTTTTACGGCAAGGGCGGCATCGGCAAGTCGACGACTGCTGCCAACGTATCGGCGGCGTTTTCGCGCGGGGGAAAGAAGGTCTGTCAGATCGGCTGCGACCCGAAGAACGATTCGACGCGGCTTCTTTTAGGTCGCATCGCGCCGCTCACCGTGCTCGATGCGGAGCGCAGCAAGAAGGGCGCAGCGCTCTCTCTTGAGGAAATCGCGCACGAGGGGTGGAACGGTGTGCGCTGCATTGAGGCGGGCGGCCCCGAGCCGGGCGTCGGCTGCGCGGGACGCGGCATCATCGTGGCGCTCGAAAGGCTCAAGGCGCTCCATGCGTTTGACGATGTCGATGTCGCCATCTACGATGTGCTCGGCGACGTCGTCTGCGGTGGTTTCGCCGTGCCGATACGAGAGGGCTATGCCGAGGAAATCTACATCGTTTCCTCGGGGGAGCTCATGTCGCTCTACGCGGCGAACAACATCGCCAAGGGCGTGCGCCGCTTCGCTGCGCGAGGCGTCGTGAAGCTCGGCGGCATCATCGGCAACGGGCGCGATGTCGCACGCGAGAAGGAGCTTTTGGAAGCCTTTGCCGCACGCCTCGGCACAAAGCTCATCGCCTACATCCCGCGCTCTGCCGCCGTACACGAGGCGGAGATCCATCGGCAGACGCTCATCGCCTACGCGCCGGATTCCGCACAGGCGAAGGTTTACGAAGAACTTGCGGCGGCGATTGAGGGAAATAAAAACCTAGTCATCCCCAAGCCGATGGCGTTTGAAGAGTTGGAAGATCTGGTGGAAAGCTATGGGAACTGAAGCGAAACGTGTGGTGATGCGCCGCACGAATTGCAGCTGCAGCATGCCGGGGGTCTGGCGTGCGCTTTCCTTCGTGCGCGGCGCTCTCGTCATCTTCCACAGCCCGCGTCCGTGCGCTCACATCGCCCACGGCATGGATGTGGGAAGTTTCCATCGCCTTCGTGCGGCGGGAACGAAGGTGCGCCTCTCGCCTGTGCCGCTTCTGACAAGCTCGTTGTCGGACGCAGAGGCGATTTTTGGCGGCGAGGATCGTCTGCGCGAGTGCATACGCTTCGCCGCAGAAAAATATCAGCCGCAAGCGATATTTATCGCCAATTCCTGTGTGAGCGGCGTCATCGGCGACGATACGTGCGCCGTGGCCGAGGAGATGGAGCAAGAGCTTGGCTTGCCCGTCAGCGCCGTCTCGGCGCACGGCTTTCTCGACGGCGAGTATTATGCAGGCTACCTTGACGCTGCACGCGTGCTCGTCGATCGCTTCATGAAGCCGGCAGAGCGCCGTGCGGGAAGCGTCGTGCTGCTCGGCGACTGCGGCGGCGTCCACGGCGAGTACGTGAAGGAATTGTGCCGTTTGCTCGGGCTTCTCTCCCTGCGCGTCGAGGGTCAGTTTCCGTCGTATCTCGCACTGTCTGAGATGGATGTCGTGCCGGCGGCGGAACTTCTCATCGTGCTCGGGCGGCGCAGCGACGAGAAGCAGGCGCTTCTCGTCGACTTGGCGCGGCACATTCATGGGCGTTTCGGCACGCCGTACCTCGCCGACGTCTATGCGGTCGGCTCGGAGGAAACGAAGGAGTGGCTGCGTGCAGTCGGCAGGCTTTGCGGCAGGGAAAGGGAAGCGGAAGAAGCGATTTGCGCGGAAGAAGCGGCGTTTCAACGCGCCGTGGAAGAGGTGCGACCGACCCTCGCAGAGAGGCGCGTGACATTCGCCATCGGGCGCGACCTCGACTGGTTTCAGCCGAAGATCATCATGCGCCTTCTAAAGAAGGCGGGCGTCGAACTGGCGGGCGTCGTCCTTCTTGATTCGTTCCTGCCTGGGCGGCGCGAGGTCATGGAAGAAGAGGTCGCGCGTCTGACGGATGCGCCGATCGCCCATGAGGGCGGCCGCGAGGCGGAGGAGCTTTTCAAAGCGGCGGATTTCGTCCTGACGACGCACGAGCTTACCGACGCAAGGCTGCGGCAGATCTTTCTGGCGCTCATGCCGTCCGTCGGCTGGTCGATGGAAAAGAAGCTCCTGCACGATATGGTGCATATCGTCTGTCGTCACGAAAGCCGGGGAGGTCTGATCTATGGCTGAGCAGGAAAGGCGTTTCGATGACGTCTGCGCTTGGACGGACAGCTGTGCGCTCGCGGGCGCGATGGCGTTTTTTGCCGCCTGGCAAGACGCCGCCGTCATCGTCAACGGCCCCATGTGGTGCCATTACTTCGCGCTGCGCCACGTCGAGCATGGCGTGAGTGATGCCGTGCGGCGCACAGGCTGCACGCAGCTCGACAACGACGCCATCGTCTTCGGCGCGGAGGACTATCTGCTGGAAGCCCTGCAGCCCTATATCGCTGAGCCGCCGCGCCTTTTGGCCATCGTCAGCAGCTGCGCCGCAGGGCTGATCGGCGACGATGTAGCCGCCATCGCGCGGACGGCGGGCATAAGCTCGCCGATTGTCGCCGTCGACAGCAGCGGCCTTGCGGGCAGTTTCGCCGCAGGCTGGAGCAAGGCCGCGTGTGCGGCAATCGAAGCGCTTCTGCCCGAGAAGAAGGAGGAGAAGCCGCATGGCGTGAACCTTCTCGGCATGACGGCGAGCTACTGCAACGGGGCGAACGACGCGCGAGAACTCGTGCGCCTTTTGCATCTGGCGGGCTATGAGGTGAACGCCGTCCTCGGCTGCGGCGAGACGGCGGAGGAGCTGCAGCATCTGCCCGCCGCCGCGCTCAACATCGTCGTGCACAGGGAGTTGGGACTCGCTTCGGCAGAGATGCTATTGGAGCGCAGCGGCACGCCGTTTGTCGCACCGCTGCCGCCTTACGGCAGGGCGGGCACGCGGCATTGGCTTGAAGAGATCGCGGGCGCTTTGCCCGCGCCGCGCGAAAAGGAGGTACAGGAAGAACTTTCGCGTGTGGAAAAGGAAGATTTTCTGCGCCTGAACGAAATAAAGAGCATGTGGGGCGAGCTTTGGTTCGACGAGGCGCTCGTGCGTGCGCCATCCTCCATGGCCTGGGGGTTGGCAAGAGCCTTGCGCACGGAGTGGGCGGACGTGCGCCGCCTCGCTGTGGCGGCGGAGGCAGCGGAAGCGGCAGATGCCACTGGGATCGCCGACGAGGTTTTTTCTGAAACGCGTACGGCGGAGCTGGCGCAGTTCCTCGCCTCCATGAAGAACGGGCTGCTGTTCGCGAGCAGCAACGAAGCGGCGCAGGTCGCGCCGCAGCACGCGCAGTTCCTGCCCGTCGCCTATCCTGTGCTCGACCGCATTCAGCTGACGGATGCGCCGTTCATGGGACTGCGCGGCTCGCGCTTCATCGAGGAGCAGCTCTGGAATGGTCACATTCTGCGACGACAATGGATGTTATAGATGTCATAAAGGAAACATGGATAAATAAAGTCGCCCGAATGTGTGAAGAAGGGCAGCTGGATTTATCCGTGCTTTCCGAGCAAGGGAGCGGTGGAATTTGCAGGAAATGATACGGGTTGCGGGCCTTTATGCGGGCTATGAGCGGCAGGTGATCTTGGAGAACGTCTCGTTCGGCATTACAGCGGGCGAGATGGTCGGTCTCATCGGGCCGAACGGCGCGGGCAAGAGCACGCTTTTGAAGACGATGCGCGGCATCTTGGCGCCGCTCGCCGGCGAGATCTCTGTCATGGGACAGAGAATCGGCGATTTGCCGGCGAAGGAGTTTGCGAAGAGCGCCGCCTATCTGCAGCAGCATCTGGAGATGACGTTCGATTACTCGGCGCGCGAGGTCGTGCTCTCGGGGCGCTATCCGTATCTTTCGTGGTGGCGGCAGGAGCAGGCGCACGATATCGCCATCGCCGAGGCGTGCATGGCGTACACGGGCGTCGCAGAACTGGCGGAGAAGCCGCTTCAGGCCATGTCGGGCGGACAGCGCCAGCGCGTGCTGCTCGCCAAGGTGCTCGCACAGCAGACGCCCGTGCTCTTTCTTGATGAGCCGGCAACGGGACTGGACATCATCTATCAGGAGGAGATCTTCCGCTTTTGCCGCGAGCTTTGTGCCGCGGGCAAGACCGTCGTGCTCGTCGCGCATGAGCTTTCCCTCGCCGCACGCTTCTGCTCGCGCCTCCTGCTCATCGGGCGCGGTGCGCTCCTCGCCGACGGCCTGCCGCGCGAGGTGCTGACGGCAGAGCTTCTGACACGCGCCTACGGTGCGCCTGTCAAAGTCGTGGAGAATCCGCTGACGAATCATGCGGAGGTCTTCACGGAGGCGGAGAAGGGTGCGGGCAGGAAATCACATCTCCTGCAGGTCATCTTGGGAAGGGAGGAGGCGGCGTCGTGAAAAAATTCTGCGATAAGAAAAACTTCTTCTTTTGGCTTCTTTTGCCATGCCTCGTCGTCTTCGCCGTCGTCCTGTCGATGAGCTCAGGGCAGTATGACATCTCGATGGAATGCGTGCTCGCGGCCTTCTCCCACGCGGCGGGTCTGCCGTTCTTTTCCGATGTCACGGTTACGCCCGAGCAGCAGGCGGTGCTCTGGCACATCCGTCTGCCGCGCACGCTCGTCGGCCTCATGGTGGGGGCGGGGCTGGGCGTCTCAGGCGCAGTGCTGCAGGGAATCTTCAGCAACCCGCTCGCCGATCCCGGCATCATCGGCGTGTCGAGCGGCGCTTCCGTCGGCGCGGTGCTCGCCATCGCGCTTGGCGTCTCCGCCGTCAGCGTCTTTTCGCTGCCCGCTTTCGCCTTCACGGGCGCCATGCTCGCCGTGGGGCTTACCGTGTCGCTTTCCATGCGCCACGGGCGCATTCCTGTCATGACGCTCCTGCTCTCGGGCGTCGTCGTCGGCATGTTCCTCGGCGCGTGCACGGCGGCGATTCTCACGGTCATGAACGAACAGAAGATGCAGCAGTACCTTTTCTGGACGATCGGCGGCCTCGACTATCGCCGCTGGGATCATGTCCTTCTGGGATTCGCGCCCATCAGTAGCGGCGCCTTCCTCATGCTGCTCCTCTCACGCCATCTGAACCTCCTCGCGTTCGGCGAGGTCGAGGCGCGTGCCGCGGGCATGCCCGTGACCTTCTTCCGCCTGTTGTTTCTGGCACTCGCGTCGCTGACGACGGCGGCGGGCGTCTGCATCAGCGGCAACATCGGCTTCGTCGGACTCGTCGTGCCGCACATGATGCGCCTTTTGATTGGCCCTGACCATCGGAAGCTGCTGCCTGCAAGCCTCCTGGCCGGCGGCGTATTCCTCGTCGTCTGCGACTCCTTGGGGCGCATCCTGCTTCAAGGCATGGAGATCCGCGTGGGCATCATGACGGCGTTTATCGGCACGCCGTATTTCCTCTACCTGCTGCGCCGCCACATGAAGCTGACGTCTTGATTTTTCCTCGACAATCTTGTCCATCGCTTGAATTTTTTAGCAAAACACCGTATAATATAGACAGTGAGAATGGAACGTGAGTGTTGATCGGAGGGAAACGTCATGATTCGCAGCATACCTTTCAATTTCCGAAACAATGCGGAGAAAACGCGCGATACGGTGGAGCGCGTGGTGGACTTCATCATGGAGCAGCCGCTCAATCCCATCGGCAAGGTGACGGGGGCGCTCGCTTCTTTCCGCTGCGACATCCTCGACGAGGAGAACTTCTATGAGATCGAGGCGGAGCTGCCCGGCGTTCGCAAGGAAGACGTCTCTCTGACCTACGAGAACGACAAGTATCTGACGATTGCTGTGGAAGTTCCCGAGCGCGAGGAGCGCTTGAAGTATCTCCTGCGCGAGCGCCGCACGGGACGTTTCGAGCGTTCCTTCGCCGTCGACGGCATCAAGTGGGAGGAAAGTGCGGCTTCGATGGAGAACGGCATCCTCAAGGTTGTCCTGCCGAAGCTCGGTGTCGAGGACGTGAAGAAGAACAGCATAGAAATCAAGTAGGCTGAGGGTTTTCATGGCTGCTGCTCAGTGCAGCGGCCTTTTTTCTTGAAAAAATCTTGAAAAAAAGGAATATCCCTGTCTCGTGTAGAAATAAAAGCGTAAGGTGTGCCATCTTGCTTTGGAGAGGCCGGGTGGGACGTTTCGTGAAGCGAAACAGGAAGGCGGCAGTGTACGCGACGCTGGCCGCGGGCAGGAGGTAAAAGGAATATGTTGGACGATCAGGATTGGGGCGCATTCAAGCGGAAACTCAAGGCAAAGACGGAAATCGACCTCGATCTCTACAAAGAGCCGCAGATGAAGCGGCGCATCGGCAGTCTTGTGACGCGCAAGGGCTACGATTCGTATACGAAATACTTCGATATGGCGACGCAGGACAAGACGGAGTTCGACGCCTTCATCGAATATCTGACGATCAACGTCTCGGAGTTCTTCCGCACGCCGGAGAAGTTCTCGAAGCTTGAGACGGATGTCATTCCCGATTTGTTGACGCGCTCGCCCAAGCTCAATATCTGGAGCGCGGGCTGCTCCATTGGCGCTGAGCCGTATTCTCTGGCGATGATCTTGAAAGAGATGACGCCGGGCAAGCAGCATCGCATCCTCGCGACGGATCTCGACGTCGAGATCATTGCCAAGGCGAAGAGGGGCGTCTACACGGACAACGAGCTCAAGTGCGTCGAGAGTCCGCGCCTCAACAAATATTTCACGAAGGGAAGCGACGGTACGTTTGCCGTGCATGAGGACATCAAGAAGCTCATCGAGTTCAAGCGTCACAACCTTTTGAAGGATCCCTTTGAGACGGGCTTCGATCTGATTCTCTGCCGCAACGTTGTCATCTATTTCACGGAGGAAGCGAAGTTCGACCTCTACACGAACTTCTTCCGCGCACTGAAGCCCGGAGGCATCCTCTTCGTCGGCGCGACGGAGGCAATTTTGAATTTCCGCAAGATCGGCTACACAAGTTACCAGCCTTTCTTTTATCAGAGACCGCTGGCGTGAGCGAGGCGGCTTCTTTGAGGAAAGGGGGCGGGGCAGGTGTTTGCAAACGAGAAGATCGAGTGCATGAGCCGTGATGATTTGCGGGATTTGCAGCTTGTGCGCCTGAAGAAGGCGGTTTCTTGGGCGAGTGAGAAGAGCGCCTTTTATCGCACGAAGTTTGCAAACGGCTGCGCGTCGCAGATTGAGAAGCTGGAAGACATCGAGAAATTGCCGTTCACTTCTCTGCCCGACATTCTCGCGACATCGCCGTTCGATTTCCTCACGCTTCCCTTGAGCGGCGTCCTGCGCATCAGCTGCCGCAATCATACGGGCGCTGTCGTCAAGATGTATACGAACGGCGACATTGCGAGAAACGTCGACATGTTGACGCGTGCTCTCGCAGCGACGGGCGTCCATCGCGCTTCTGTCGTCGGCATTCTCGGCGACATGTCGGACGGACGGCTGCTCGATTTGCAGATGGCGGCGGAGGTGATCGGCGCGACGACCGTACTGCTCGGCGAGGACATGCAGTCGGCGGTCGAACTCGTGCGCCTGACGGGTATGGATACGCTCTTGGCGAGCCAGCCGCTCGTCATGCAGCTCATCGTGCACGCGCAGATGAAAAACATTGAGCCGTCGACCTTGCCCATAAAGACGGTCGTCTGTCTGAACGAGGCGATCTCGAATCCGATGAGACGCCATATCTCGGACAGGCTGCAGACACGGGTGCATGACCTCTTCGCTTCTACGGAGCTGGGCACGGCGGGGCTTTTCTATCCGTGCGGCAAGGGGCAGGGGCATCATGTGCAGGAGGATTACTGCTATACGGAGCTCATTGAGTTCAGCGGCGCGAAGGTCATTCACGAGCCGGGACGCATGGGCGAGCTTGTCGTCACGATGCTCGCCGCAGAGGCGATGCCGCTCATACGCTACCGCACGGGACAGGCGGTCATGCGGCTTGACGAGCCGTGCGGCTGCGGACGTGCCTTCGTGCGCTTTGCGACGCCGTTCGGCTTGACGCGCTGAGTCGTTTGTATGACAAAAATGCCGCGGGCATCTTTTATGCCGCGCGGCATTTTTCTTTGGCACGAATGGGAAACGAGGGAGAAGATATGATCGAGTTCATCCTGGGGCGTGCGGGAACGGGAAAGACGCACGCTTGCCTCTCCGGCATGGCGGAGCGCATGAAGGCAAAGCCTATGGGCAGCGCCCTCGTGCTTCTCCTGCCCGAACATGCGACGTATCGCGCAGAGCGCCGCCTCGCAGCCATGATGGCGGGTGCGGGCGAGGGATTCGTGCGCGGTCTCGTGTTCGGCTTCAAGCGCTTTGTGCGTCATGTGCTGCAGGAGACGGGCGGTGCGGCAGCTGCACGCATCACGAGCGTGGGCAGACGGCTGCTGTTGAAGCGCATCCTTGCCGAAGAAGGCGACAGTCTGCAGGCATTCGCGCGTGCGGCGAAGCAGCGCGGCTTTACGGAGACGCTGGAACGAGCCATGGAGGAGATGCGCGGCTACGGCATCGACGGCGATGCCTTGCTGCAGGCGAAATCTGCGCTCGCTGACGACGATCTGTGCCGAAAGCTCGCGGATCTCGCGCTCATCTACAGCCGTTATCGCGAGAAGATGGCGGGGCGCTACAACGATACGGGCGACATGCTCGACGCGCTTGCCGAGAAGATTCCTTCCTCGCGCCTTTTGGAGGGGGCGGAGGTATGGGTTGACGGCTTCTCCTTCTTCAATCCGCAGGAAAGAAAGATTCTTGCGGCGCTCTTCCAAAAGGCGAAGAATGTGCATATCACGCTGACGTTCGATCCGACGGACGAGGCGGCCATGCAGCGCGAGGGCAGCCTCTTCTATCGGCAGGCGCAGACCTTGCAGCAGCTGCGGCGGTTGGCGCAGGAGATGCAGATTCCCGTGCGCGTGCGCAGCTTGGAGGAGAGGCGGCGCTTTCAAAGTGATGCGCTCGCCGCCATCGAGCGTACGGCGTTTTCCTTCCCTCTCGTACCGCAGGCAGGGGCGGCGGGCGTCGCGCTCGTCGAGGCGGCGACGAGACGGCTGGAAATGGAGGCGGCTGCTGCCGACATCGTGCGCCTGTGCTGCGAAAAGGGACTGCGCTGGCGCGACATCGCCATCTTGACGCGCGACGAGGCTGCCTACGGCGACATGCTCGCTCTGACGCTTGAGGACTGCGGCATCCCGTACTTTCGCGACAACAAGCGTGCGGGCGTCCATCATCCGCTCGCCGAACTTGTGCGCTCGGCCTTCGAGGTGCTGCGCGGCTGGCGCTACGATGCCATGTTCCGCGCACTGAAGACGGGTTTTTTCAAAAAGACGCGCGGTCAGATCGATCTGCTTGAAAATTATGTGCTGGAATTCGGCATTCGCGGCTCGCGCTGGACGATGGAAGAGGATTGGCATTGGCATCGCCGCCGCAGTCTGGACGAGGAAGAAGAGGGCGGGACGCAGAAGGAAGCGGAGCGCCTCTGTCAGATCAATTCCTGCCGCCGCGCCGTGGCAGAGCCCCTGCAGGAGTTTGCGGCTCAGGTGAAGGCGGCATCGACGGTGCGCGGCTACGCTGAGGCGCTCTATCGTCTGCTGCTCGCGCTCGACGTGCCGCAGACGTTGGAGCGGTGGGCGGACGAGGCCGAGAAGGAGGGTCGCCTCGCTGAGTCGCGCGAGCATCGTCAAATCTGGGACGACGTCATCTCCCTGTTGGAACAGATGGCAGAGACGAGCGGCGACGAGACGATCAAGGTGCGCGAATTTGAGGACGTCTTGGGCGACGGGCTTGACGCCCTGCAGATTTCCCTGATTCCGCCAGGACTCGACTATGTGACCGTCGCCGACTTCGATCAAAACAGCGTTGAAAATGCACGCGCCATCTACATTCTCGGCGCGAACGAGGGCGTCATGCCGCGCCGCAGCCAGGAGAAGGGGCTGCTCTCCGATGCTGACCGGCTGCATTTGAAGGAGGCCGGGCTGGAGCTTCCGCAAGGCTCCGTCGAGGGAAGTTTCAACGAGAGATTCCTGCTCTACAAAGGATTCACGGAAGCGCGTGACTATCTGTGGGTTTCCTATGCTCTCGCCGATACGGAGGGAAAGGCTCTCCTGCCCGCCTCTCTGCTCGGGCAGATCCGCACTGTCCTGCCCGCTGTCCGTTTGCAGGCCGTTCCGTTGGAGGGGGCGGAGCGCCGCCTCTTTGAGGGCGGTCGTCAGGCGGTGACGGCTCTGGCGGCGGCGCTGCGCAGCTACCGCGAGAAGGGGACGCTTGAGCCTTTTTGGCGCGACGTCTACAACTGGGCGTTGGGAGAGAAAAAGATGGGTGCCCTCCTGCAGAAAGTGCTGCAGGGCATATTTTCGCGTGCTGCGGAGGAAATCCTGCCCAAGGAACTGGCGGCGGCTCTCTACACGAAGAATCGCCGTCTGCGCGGCAGCGTCACGCGCTTTGAGTCGTTTCGCGCCTGTCCTTTCCAGCACTTTGCACGCTATGGCCTGCATCTGGCGGAGCGCCCCGAGCATGGCTTTCGCACGCTCGACCTCGGCGTGCTGCTTCATGCGGCCCTGCGCGAATTTGGCGAGCGGCTGAAAAAGGACGGCAGACGCTGGCGCGACGTAGGCGAAGAGGAGTGCGGCGAGATCCTGCATGAGATCCTTGACCTGCTTGCGCCGCGGCTGCAGAATGAAATCCTCCTGAGCTCGAAGCAGTACGAGAATCTCCTCGTGCGCATCGAGGAGACGGCGAAAAAGGCGCTCGTGCGCCTCATCGAACTCGATGCGGCCAGCGAGTTCCGCCCCGTCGCCTTCGAGCGTTCCTTCGGACGCGGTGCGGGCAGCCTGCCGCCGCTGACGTATGCGCTCGCTGACGGCTCTTCGCTCGAAATCACCGGACAGATCGACCGCATCGACATGGACGAGGCAGGGCGCTACTTCCTCATCCTCGACTACAAGACGGGCGCGGCATACATCAACCTCGTCGAGGTGTACTACGGTCTGAGGCTGCAGCTTCTGACCTATCTGCTCGTCGCCAGAAACCTCCTCGCGCACACCGAGGAAAAGGAACTTCTGCCCGCAGCGATGCTCTACTGCTTCTTGAAGAATCCGCTCGTCACAGCGCCCCATCGCATCGATGAGGCAGAGGCGAAGAAGCTTCTGCAGGGGCAGCTCAAGATGCCCGGCTGGGTGCTCGCGGACGCCGATGTCATACGCGCACTCGACAGCACCTTCAGCTTCACGAAGGTCGCCTTGACGAAGAAAGGCGAGATCGACAAACGGAAGCTCGATTACGTCAAGACGGAAGAGGAGTTCGCCATCCTGCTCGACTACATCGCCTACATTCTCAAGGATACGGGAAGGCAGATCCTCTCGGGCGAGGTGCGCGCCCTGCCGTACCGCCTCAAGGACAGGACGGCATGCCGCTTCTGCCCGTACATCGCCGTCTGCGGCTTCGACCCGCTCGTGCCGGGCTTTTCCTATCGGCGGCTGCAAAGCCACGAGGATGCGGAATTGATGGACAGCATGGAATTGAAAGGACAGGAGGATGCCGAATGAGCGACGCACGCAAATGGTCTGCGGCACAGCTACGGGCGATCGAGGAAAGGGGCAAGAATCTGCTCGTCGCGGCGGCCGCCGGATCGGGCAAGACCTCGGTGCTCGTCGAGCGCATCATCCGCCGCATCCTGCAAGGGGAGACGGACGTCGATCGGCTTCTTGTCGTCACCTTCACGAACGCCGCTGCCGCCGAGATGCGCGAGCGCATCGAAGCAGCTCTCGCACAGGAAATTGCCAAGGGCACGGCGTCGCCGAAACTTGAGCGCCAGCTGGCGCTCCTTTCCAACGCCTCGATTTCGACGCTTCACGCCTTCTGCCAGAACGTCATTCGGCGCAACTTTTCCGTCATCGACCTCGATCCGAAGTTTCGTCTTGCGAATGAGCAGGAGAGGCGTCTGTTGCAGCAGGATGCGCTCGAAGAAGTCTTTGAAAAAAAGTATGACGAAGCACAAGAGGATTTCCTTTCCTTTGCCGCCGCTTACGGTACGGAGCACGGCGATGAAGCTCTCTATGCCATGGTATTGCGCCTCTATGCCTTTTCGTGCAGTCAGTCCTTTCCCTCGCGCTGGCTCGATTCGCTCGCTGAGAGCTTCGACCTCGCAGAGCAGCAGCGTCTTCTCGATACGCCGTGGGCGCAGTCCGTGCTCGCGCAGATTTCCTTTGAGCTTGCTGCCGGTCTCGCCGCCATCGAGCGGCTCGTCGAGAAGGCGGCGGCGCTCGGCTATGAGACGTGCCATGCTGCATTGGAGGGGGACGAGAAAATCCTTAAAGACCTGCTCGACGCCTTGGCGGCAAGGGATTGGGAAGGGCTGCGGCAGGCGTTCTCCTCGTATGCTCATGCGAGGATGAGCTTCCCCAAGGGCATGGACGAGGAGGAAAAGGAGGAGGCGAAGCGTCTCTTTACGCAGCCGCGCGATCGCGTGAAACAGCGTCTCAAAAAGCTCAGGGACACGTATTTTCATGCGACGGAAGAGGAGCTTCTCGACGATCTTCGCGCTCTTTCGGGCATGGCTCATGCCATCGTCGATGTCGTCAAGGATTTCACCGCCTCTTTTCAGGCGGCGAAGAAGGAGCGCGGCGTCGTCGATTTCAACGACTTGGAGCATTTCGCGCTCGCCGTCCTCTGCGACAAGGATGCATCGGAGGGAGAGCTTCGCCCCTCGGCGCAGGCGCTCGCCCTGCGCGAGAAGTATGAGGAAGTCATGGTTGACGAGTATCAGGACACGAACGGCGTGCAGGAGGCGATTCTCTCCCTCGTCGCGCGTGATGACAACCTCTTTGCCGTCGGTGACGTCAAGCAGAGCATCTATCGCTTTCGTCTTGCCGACCCGCAGCTCTTCCTCAAGAAGCAGCGCGAGTATCCGACCTTGGGCGAGAAGTATGCACGCATCGACCTCTCGGAGAACTACCGCAGCCGTGCGGGCGTGCTTGCGGCTGTGAACTGGATCTTCTCGCAGCTCATGACGCCCGAGGCGATGGAGCTTACATACGACGATGCCGCGGCGCTGCACTTTGCGGCGCTCTATCCTGAGGATTCGCCAAAGAGCCTTGCGGGTGCGGCCGAGCTGCATATCATCGAGAGCGACGCCGAATCGTCTGTTGAGCCTGAGGAAGAGGACGAGGAAAAGGCGGAAACTTCGGCTGTGGCAGATGGCGGTGCAGAGACGCCGGATGGTGAGGAGGAAGAAGAGCTCAAGGGTTTCGCTCTGGAGGCGGCGTTCATCGCACGGCGCGTGCGCGAGCTGATGGAGAGCGGCGCTCTCGTCGCCGACAAGGACGGCTATCGTCCGCTGCGTTGGCGTGACATCGTGATCCTCCTGCGTGCCGTGCGCACCAAGGCGGACATTCTCCTCGAAACGCTGCGCGATGCCGACATCCCCGCGTATGCGACGCTCGATGCCGGCTATTTCCAGGCGACGGAGGTGCGCGTCGTGCTCGCCGTGCTCGCCGTCATCGACAATGCGCGTCAGGACGTGCCGCTCGCGGCGGCGCTCTGCTCGCCGATCGTCGGACTGTCGGTCAGCGAGTTGGCGGAGCTTCGGCTCGCCGCGCTCGAAGAGGACATCTTCGGCGCGCTCCTCGTCGTCAATGACCCTGCAGCGAAATTCTCTGCATCTTTGCGTGAAAAGGTCGATGCCTTCCTGCGGCTTCTCAAAGGTTGGCGCGACCTCGTGCGGCGCGTCAGCGTGCCCGAACTCATCTGGCAGATCTACCGTGACACGGGCTACTACGACTACGTCGGCGGCATGGCTGGCGGGCTTCTGCGCCAGGCGAACCTGCGCATGCTCGCAGACCGCGCACGCGACTATGAAGAGACGAACTTTCGCGGACTCTTCCGCTTCCTGCGCTTCATTGAGAAGATGCAGCAGATGGAAACCGACCTCTCCGCCGCACGCACGCTCGGCGAAGGAGAGGACGTCGTGCGCATCATGACGATTCATAAGAGCAAGGGACTGGAATTTCCCGTCGTCATCGTCGCGGGACTCGGCTCGAAATTCAACATGCAAGACGCTTCGCAGGACCTCCTCATGCACCGTGAACTGGGGCTTGGACTCTACCGCACGGAACGCGAGAAGTCGCTTCGCTACTCGACGTTTGCGCGGGAGGCGGTCGCCGAGCGCATCAAGCGCGAGAGCAAGGCGGAAGAACTGCGCGTCCTCTATGTGGCGATGACGCGTGCGAGGGAAAAGCTCATCCTCGTCGGCTCGACGAAGAAGCTTGCTGCATGCGCAGAGGGCTGGTGCAGTTTCGTCACGCAGACGGAGCGTGCGCTTCCCGCCCATGCGGCGCTTGCGGCAAACTCCTTCCTCGACTGGCTCGGCATGACCGTCGCACGCCATGCGGACGGCGCACCTCTTCGGGAGAAGGCCGCGCTCCTCGAAAAGCGCGTCGCGCCCGAAGGCGAGGACGAATCGCGCTGGCAGGTGGAAATCGTGCCGGCCTCTGCTGTCGCGAGCGTCAGCGCCGCCGTCGCCGAAGACGACGAATTATTCGAGAAACTGCGCAGGGGAGAGCCTTTGGAAGCGAGCGAGGAAAAGGACGATGTCGAGCAGATGCTCGCTTGGCAGTACGCGCCGCACGGCGTCGATAACGTGCCGGCGAAGCTCTCCGTCACGGAACTCAAGCGCCGCTTCTCCGTCGAAGATGCGGCGGAGGAGAAGGCCTATATACCGTTGAAAGAAGTGCACGGCAGTTCCAAGAATGTGTTCAAACGCCCCGACTTCATGCAGGAAAAGACGGGACTTTCTGCGGCGGAATACGGCACGCTTATGCACGCAGTATTGCAGCATATCGACCTCGCGGGCGACACTGGCCGCGAGGGTCTGGAAAAGCAGCTGGCGAAGATGGTGGAACAGGAGCTGCTTCTGCCCGAACAGGCGAAAGCCGTCCGCCTCGACGCCGTAGCATCCTTCCTGCAGTCGCCGCTCGGCACGCGCATGAAGAAGGCGCGGCGCCTCTGGCGCGAACTTCCCTTCAGCCGCCGCCTCGAAGCGCATCGCTTCTACCCCGAAGCTGAGTCCGAGGCGCGGATCTTCGTCCAAGGCGTCATCGACGTGCTCTTCGAGGACGAAGCCGGCGCGCTCGTGCTCTTGGACTACAAGACGGACAAGAACACGCGTCCCGCAGCCGTGCGAGAGAAGTACCGCCTGCAGATCGAGATTTACACGGAAGCCGTGGAAGCGATCTTGGGCCGCAAGGTGGCGGAACGCTGCCTCTATCTGCTGCAGGACGGCAGTGTCGTGCAGCTGTAGGCAAGCATTGATAAATTCAGCGCGCCATCTTCACACATCTGCGCCTTCGGCTTGACCTCTTGGGGCTTCACGCTAAAAAGCGCCTGCCGAAAACATTTTGACATATACGGCTTTTTCTATGCCTGTTGTAATTTTTACGGCTATTGCGTATAATAAGACTGGAAATGGAATGGAAGGGGATGTTGTTTTGCGGCTGCCGGATTTTCTTGCGCCATGGGGCGAGCGTCTCAAAAGAATGCTTTTTGCTGCACCCGAGAAAGACGACGAGGAAAAGAGTCTCGGAACGACGGCTCTGGCGTACCTTGGCAAGGCTCTGGCGCTCTTCCTCGTGTGCGTGGTGTGGACGCAGGAAATCTTCCTCTCTTGGGCGAAGAGCCTTTCCTTCGATGAGATGCGCCGCCTTCCTCCCGAAGATTGGACGGGATATATGAAAAAGTACGTTTTGCCGCCCGCACTCTTTTTCTTCCTGCTGCTCGGTCTTTTTTCTTACGCCCTTTCGCCGGCAGCGCCCGTCTCGGAGGAGCAGGAGGACGTCTATGTCACGGTTCGTGCAGGCATGAGCGCCGATGATGTGGCAGAGATGCTCGAAAGGCGCGGCGTTATACATAGCCGCTTCAAGTTTTGGCTGGCGGCGAAAATGAACGGCGCGGATGACGCCTTCAAGGTCGGCACGTATGCGCTCCGTACGAATATGGAGCCGCGCGATGTACTGCAGGTCTTGGTCGAAGGGCAGACGGTGCAGGTGCGCTTCACGATTCCCGAGGGCTTCACCGTCGAGGACATTGCCAAGCGCCTCGATGCGAAAGGCATCGCGCGGAAGGACGATTTTCTGAAGGCGGCGAAGCATTATGCGCCTTACGACTATATAGAAAAGAGCGACAAGGCGCGTTACTATGCCGAGGGCTTTCTCTTCCCCGATACATACGAGGTCGACGGCGACATCACGGTCGACGGCATCCTCGCGATGATGGCGCACGATTTCGACCAGCGGCTCACGCGCAAGATGCGCGAGCGTGCGAAGGAGGAGAACCTGAGCATCTATGAACTCATTATCCTCGCCTCGCTCGTGGAGAAGGAGGCGCGCTACGAGGAAGATCGTGCGCTCATCGCGCAGGTCTTCTTGAAGCGCCTCGCCATCGGCATGCCGCTGCAGTCGGATGCGACCTTGCAGTACCTGCTCGATGCGCCGAAGGAGGACGTGACGCTCAAGGACACGGAGATGGATTCGCCGTACAACACCTATCAGCACAGGGGACTGCCGCCCGGTCCTGTCGCCAATCCCGGCACGGCGTCCATCGAGGCTGTGCTCTGGCCGGCGGATACGGACTACCTCTATTTCGTCGCGGACAGGGAAGGGCACAATTACTATTCCTATACGTACGAGGAGCACGACGCCATCGTGCAGAAGGTGCGCTAGATGAGCCTGCGGGGAAAAGGGGCTTTATCCTGCAGTACAGGTGACGGATGTCTGAAAAAGCCGGAGCTTCTGGCGCCGGCGGGCAACTTGGAAAAGCTCAAGATGGCGCTCGTCTACGGAGCGGATGCCGTCTATCTGGGCGGCAAGAGCTTCGGTCTGCGCGCCTTCGGCGGCAATTTCAGCGAGGCGGAGTTGGAAGAAGGCGTGCGTTTTGCCCATGCGCTTGGCAGAAAAGTCTATGTGACTCTCAATATCTTCGCGCACAATGCGGATTTGAAAAAGCTTCCGGCGTATCTTTCCTTCCTTGCTGCGCTTCATGTCGACGGCCTGCTCGTCTCCGACCTCGGCGTCTTCTCGCTCGCACGCGAGCTTGCGCCCAAAGTGCCGCTCCATATCAGCACGCAGGCGAACAATACGAATTGGGTGACGGCAGACGCCTGGCAGAAGCTCGGCGCTGAGCGCGTCGTGCTCGCGCGCGAGCTTTCGCGTGCCGAGATCGCCGAGATTCGTGCGCGTTCGACGGTCGAGCTGGAAATGTTCGTGCACGGCGCGATGTGCATATCATATTCGGGGCGCTGCCTTTTGAGCAGCTACCTCACGGGGCGCGACGCGAACCGCGGCGCGTGTGCGCAGGCGTGCCGCTGGCGCTATGGACTCGTGGAGGAGAATCGTCCCGGCGAGGTCTTTGCCATCGAGGAGGACGAGCGCGGCGCCTACATCATGAATTCCAAGGACTTGTGCCTCCTGCCTTTTTTGCCTGAGCTTTGCGCCATGGGACTCGACAGCTTGAAGATTGAGGGGCGCATGAAGAGCGTCCACTATGCGGCGAGCGTCACGAAGGTCTATCGCGAGGCGATCGATGCCGCTTGCGCCGAGGGACAGACGTTCCATCTGCGCGATTCGTGGCTCGAAGAGCTGCAGAAGGTATCGCATCGCATCTACACGAGCGGCTTCTTCGACCATGTGCCCGATGGAGGCGACCAGATCTATGCGAGCGCTTCATACGAGCAGACGGCGGACTTCGTCGGACTCGTGCGCCATTATGATGAAAGGACGCGCATGGCGACGGTCGAGCAGCGCAACAACATGAAGGTCGGGCAGGAGATCGAAGTGTTCCAGCCCACGCGCGAGACGTTCTGCCAGCGCTTGGCGGAGATGAGGGCCGAGGCTGGCGAGCTTATTTCGACGGCAGCTCACGCGCAGCAGATCGTGCATCTGCGCATGGAGAAGCCCGTTGAGAAGTATGCCATCCTGCGCCGCCGCAGGGAGAAAGGGTAATGTGATGGAAAAGGAAAAGGAAAAGGTGCGCTTTTTTGCCAGAGCCGAGGGGCGCGTGCAGGGCGTCGGCTTTCGCTTCTTCGTGCAGCAGAATGCGCTGGATCTCGGCCTCTGCGGCTGGGTGCGCAACATGGAGGACGGGTCCGTCACGATGGAGGTGCAGGGCGCGGCCGAGGCGGTCGAGGCGCTTTGGAACAGGATTTGGCAGGGCAACGGCTACATTCGCGTCAGCGGCCTTGTCACGGAGGCGAGGGAAAAGGCGGCGCATGAGCAGGATTTTGTGATTCGCTATTGAAATCGTTGGTGACGGGGGGAGAAATCTTGTCGAAAATCTTGGTGCTGAACGGGCCGAATCTCAACCTTCTCGGAAAGCGCGAGCCGGAAATCTATGGCTCTGCGACGCTTGCGGACATCTGCGAGGCGCTGCGGGAGCGTGCGGCAAAAGCGGGTGCGGCCATCGAGTTCTTTCAGTCGAATCATGAGGGGGCGCTCGTCGACGCCGTGCAAAATGCCGAGGGCAGTGCGGAATTCATCCTGCTGAACGCCGCCGCTTTCACGCACTACAGCATCGCCCTGCGCGATGCGATCGCCGCTGTTTCCGTGCCCGTTATCGAGATCCATCTGTCGAACATCCATCGGCGCGAGGAGTTCCGCCATACGTCGGTGATCGCGCCCGTCGTCATGGGACAAGTTGCGGGCTTCGGTGCGGAGAGCTATCTGGGAGCGCTCGAAATCGCTCTGATGAAGCTCGAAGCGAAGGAGAAGGGGGCGAGGCGATGAGCACGGAAAAGCGCGTAGAGCGTCTGCGCACCCTCATGAAGGAGAAGGGCGTCGAGGCGATGCTCGTGAGCAAGGTCGTGAACCTGCGTTACTTCAGCGGCTTTACGGGCGACGATTCGCTTCTCCTCATCACGGCGGAGCGCGAGCTGCTGCTCACGGATTTTCGCTATATGGAGCAGGCGAAGGCAGAAACCGCTTTCGAGGTCGTCGAGCAGAAGGCAGGGCTTTGGCAGCAGGCGGCGAAGGCGGTGCAGGAGCTTGGCTGCCGCTCGCTGGGCTTTGAGGGAAGAGACGTCTCCTTTGATACGTTCCAAGCGTTTCGGAAGCTCTTGCCCTCCTGGCCGGAGGAGGATTTCCTCAGCCTCGCGCTTGAGCCGCTGCGCGAGGTCAAGGACGCCGAGGAGATTATCTGCCTGAAAAAAGCCGTGGAGATCAGCGACCGCGCGTTCGACGATGTGCTGCAGTTCCTGCGTCCCGGCATCTCGGAGCGTGCGGTTGCCGCGCATCTGGAGGCATTCATGCGCGAGCATGGATCGGAACGTCCCGCCTTCACGACGATCGTGGCATCGGGCGTGCGCGGCAGCCTGCCGCATGGAACTGCATCAGAAAAGTTGCTTGTTGCGGGCGAATTTGTTACAATGGACTATGGTGCTGTTTACCAAGGGTATCATTCCGATATCACGCGCACCGTTGTTCTCGGCGAAGCGTCCGAAAAGCACAGGGAACTTTACCATACGGTGCTTGAGGCGCAGATCCTCGGCGTGAAGAGCCTCTATGTCGGCATCTCGGGCAAGGAGGCTGACCGAATCGTGCGCGATTTCCTCACGCAGGAGGGCTATGGCGAGAACTTCGGTCATGGACTCGGTCACAGCGTCGGCCTGGAGATTCACGAGGAGCCTCGCCTGTCGCCGAAGAGCAAGGCGGAGCATCTTGCGAAAGGCACGGTCGTCACGGTCGAGCCGGGCGTCTATCTGCCGGGCTGGGGCGGACTGCGCATCGAGGATACGGTGCTCCTGGAGGAGCGGGGCGGCGTGCCGCTGACGAAGGCGGCAAAGCACCTGATTGAAATAACGCAGGATAGGTAATGGAGGGCTACAAATGATTTCAAGCACAGATTTTCGTACAGGTCTCACGATCGAGATTGACGGCGGCGTTTGGCAGGTCGTCGAGTTTCAGCATGTGAAGCCGGGAAAGGGTGCAGCGTTCGTGCGCACGAAGATCAAGAACGTCGAGACGGGCGCCGTCGTCGAGCGCACGTTCAACCCGAACGAAAAGATGCCTGCGGCGCGTCTCGATACGCGCAAGATGCAGTTCCTCTATGAGGCCGACGGCATGTATACGTTCATGGATACGGAGAACTACGAGCAGACGGAGCTGAGCAAGGAGCAGCTCGGCGATGCGCTGAACTACCTGCAGGAGAACATGGAAGTCAATTTGCAGACCTTCAAGGATCGCATCATCGGCATCACGCTGCCGACTTCCGTCAACCTCAAGGTCACGGAGTGCGAGCCGAGCGTCAAGGGCAATACGGCGACGGGCGCGACGAAGATGGCGACGGTTGAGACGGGCTACGTCGTGCGCGTGCCGCTCTTTGTCAACGAGGGCGACGTCCTGCGCATCGACACGCGCACGGGAAACTACATCGAGCGAGCCTGATTTTCTTTTGCATCTGCCGCCGATGAGGCGGCGTGCAATGTGTTTTCTGCATCTGCCTCCCGGGAGGGCGGCAGGCATTGTTTTGAAGGAGGGACTTTCCATGGCAGAGGAAGCTATCATGAGCAAGAAGGGCGCGATCGGTTCGATCCGCATCGCCGACGAGGTCGTGGGCATCATCGCGGGACTCGCCGCGACGGAGATCGACGGCGTCGCAGGCATGAGCGGCGGCATCGCCGGCGGCATCGCCGAAATGCTTGGCAAGAAGAGCTTCACGAAGGGTGTGAAGGTCGAGGTCGGCGAGAAGGAGACGGCGGTCGATCTCTACATGATCGTGAAGTACGGCGCACGCGTTCCCGATGTCGCCATCGCCGTGCAGGAAAACGTCAAGAAGGCGATCGAAAACATGACGGGACTGACCGTCGTCGAGGTCAACGTCCATGTGCAGGGCGTGAGCTTTGACGAGGAGACGGAGGAAGAGGACGCCCGCGTCCACTGAGGAAGAGAGGAGAGCTTATGGGGATCATCAACCGCTTTCTTTTGCTCATTTACGCGCTCGCCGTCGCCTGCCTTTCGCTGGGCGTCGCGGCGCTTGCCCTGCAGATCGTGCCCGAGCCGATTCTGCTCAACGAGTACCGCTACCTGATGGGAGCGCAGCAGTGGCAGGTGGTCGCGGGCGGCGTTCTCGCGTTCCTTCTGAGCATACATCTGATCGGCTGCAGCTTCTCGGGCAGCTCGGGCGAGCGTAAGGGCGGCGAACTCCTCGTACTTCATGGCAAGGCGGGCGATGTCGGCGTCTCGCTTAGCGCCGTTCGCAATCTCGTGGAGCAGACGGTGCAGGCCGTTACGGGCGTCAGAAGTCTCCAAGCGAAGGTCTCCGTCGCTAAAAAGCCCGCGAAGGGCGAGCCGCAGCTCTTCCTCCGCCTCGCGATCGTCATGGGCAAGGAGGCGAATGCCGCCGCCGTTTCCGACGATATTCGCACGGAGATGCGCCGCTGCATGAAGGATACGGTAGGCGTCGATGATTTCTCGTTGGAAATCGTCGTAGAGGATATTTCCAATGCATCGCTGACGAATAAGAAACGCGTCGTTTGACGGGAGGAAAGACAGATGGGTGAGGAAAAGACATGCCCGTTCAAGGCCTTTTTTGAAGCGCATGCGCCCGCGCTCCTGCCGCATCGCGGCAAGATCGGCGGTATGCTTGTCGGTGCGCTTCTCGGCCTCGCCGTCCTTCTCTTCGGCTTCTGGCAGACGCTCTTCGTGCTCTTCTGCTGCTTCGTCGGACTGCTCGTCGGCATCCGCATCGATCACGGCATCCGTCTGCGCGATGTGGAGGATTTTTTCGATGAAACATTTCCTTATCGGTGGCGCAATCGGCAGCGTCGCTTCAAGTGACGCCGCCGGGCAGGGAAACGGCGTTCGGCTTCGGAGGTTGGACGACAGGAAAGAAAGAGGTTTTGTTTTATGAGTCGTAGACAGGCGCGCGAGGCTGCGCTTCAGGCATTGTTCCAACTGGAGCTCAATCCGCCGTCGGAGGCGGCTTCCGAAGAGGCGTGCCAGATGTGGGCGCTCGATGCGGCGGTTGAGGAAATGCCCGTTGAGACGAAGCGGGATTATGGCTATGCAGCTTCCCTCGTGCGCGGTACGCGCGAGCATCTCGCCGCCATCGATGAGGAGATCGCCGCGTCCACGCATGATTGGAAACTCGACCGCATGACAGGCGTCGACCGCAACATCGTCCGCATCGCGCTCTACGAGATGAAGTACGGTGCGGAAAAGGTGGATGTCGGTGTCGCCATCAATGAGGCGGTCGAGCTGGCGAAGAAGTTTGGTACGGATGATTCGGGCCGCTACGTCAACGGAATCTTGGGCGGACTGGCAAGATGATCTTCGGGCTGTTGCCTTTTGCGCGACAGCCCATTTCCTTATGAAGGCTTCGGAAGGAGGCGGCGGCTTGGCGGTTCACAGCGTATCCGCGCTCACGCAGTACATCAAGAGCATGTTCCGGGCGGAAGGCATGCTGCGCAATGTTTCCGTTGAGGGCGAGCTGTCCAATTACAAGATGTACGCTTCGGGACATTGCTATTTCACGCTGAAGGATGAGGCGGCGTCCCTGAAGGGCGTGATGTTCAAGAGCCGTGCGCGGCTTCTGTGCTTTCAGCCGGAAAACGGCATGAAGGTCGTCGCCACGGGCGAAGTTTCCGTCTATGAGCGCGACGGCGCTTATCAGCTCTATGTCGAGCGCCTTGTGCCCGTGGGGGCGGGGGAACTGAGCATCGCCTTCGAGCAGCTGAAGGCTCGCCTTGCCGCCGAGGGGCTTTTCAGCGCGGAGCACAAGAAGCCTTTGCCGCCGTTTCCTCGCACGATCGGCATCGTGACGTCCCTTTCGGGCGCAGTGCTGCGCGATATTTACCGCGTTTCCAAACGGCGCGATGCGAATGTTCGCTTGGTTCTTTATCCGACGCTCGTGCAGGGCGAGGGAGCGGCGACCGAGATCGCTGCCGCCATTCGCTTCTTCAACGAGAAGTACCCCGTCGACCTTTTGATCGTCGGCAGGGGCGGCGGCTCGGCGGAAGACCTCTGGGCTTTCAACGAGGAGCCTGTCGTGCGCTCGATCTATGACTCGGCGATTCCCGTCATTTCTGCCGTCGGTCATGAGACGGATACGACGCTTGCCGACTATGCGAGCGACGTGCGTGCGGCGACGCCGTCGCAGGCGGCGGAACTCGCCGTGCCCGAGACGGCGGCGCTCGTCCGCCGCATTGCCGAATGTGAGATGCGCCTCCAAAAGGTGATGAAGAGCCGCCTCTATTATGAGCGTGAGCGTGTGGAGCGCTTGGGCGGCTTCTTTTTGAGGCATCCGCCGCAGGCGCTCCTCGCCGAGCGCCGCCAAAGGCTCGACATGGCAGCGGAAGCGCTCGACCGCGGGATGCGCCGCGCCCTGCTGGAAAAGCAGTACGCCTTTCAGGTTGCAGCGGAGAAGCTCGAAATGCTCAATCCGCTGCACGTCATACGGCGCGGCTACAGCGTTGTGGAGAAAAATGGTGCGGCCGTGCGCAGTATAAAGGAGCTTGCCGCCGGAGATGAAGTCCTCGTGCGCCTTGCCGACGGCAGCTTCGACGCCGCTGTCGGTGATTTGCGAGAAGGAGGTTTATGATGCCGAGAAAGAAGACGCCGTCCTTTGAGCAAGCGCTCGCGGAGCTGGAAGAACTCGTGCAGGCGATGGAAAGCGGCGATTTGAGCTTGGAACAGCTCATGGACAATTATGCGAAGGGCATGGAGCTTGCGAAGCTCTGCATGACTTCGCTCGATCGTGCGGAAAAGGCGATGGACGTCGTGCTCAAGGAAAAGGGCGGCGCGGTCGAGGAGCTTCGCTTGGAGATTGAGGGGGATGCACGTGAATTTTAAGGCGGAATGGAAAAAGCGTGCCGACTTGGTGGAAGAGGCGCTTCTCCGTGAGCTGAAGAAAGCGCCCGCCTATGACGCGACATTGGAAAGGTCGATGGAATACAGCCTCATGGCGGGCGGCAAACGCCTGCGCCCCGTGCTCCTGATGGCGGCGGCCGACGCCGTCGGCAAGGATGGCGCGGCCTTCTTGACGACGGGATGCGCCATCGAGATGATTCATACGTATTCCTTGATTCACGACGATCTGCCCGCGATGGACAACGACGACTATCGACGCGGCAAGCCCACGAATCACAGGGTCTTCGGCGATGGAATCGCGGTGCTCGCGGGCGACGCTCTGTTGACGCTCGCCTTCGAGGTCATGCTGCGCCAGGAGAGCACTGCCCCTGAAACCCTCGTCGCCGTCATCTCCGAGATGAGTCGCGCGGCGGGACCCTACGGCATGGTCGGCGGACAGGCGCTCGACCTTGAAGGCGAGGGCAGGCGCCTCGATCTGGCGGCTCTTCAGAAGATCCACATGGGCAAGACGGGCGCCCTCTTTTGCGCCGCCATACGCTCGGGCGCGATTCTGGCAGGAGCGAAGGAGGAGGAACTTGCCGCGCTGACGCTTTACGCCGAGCGTTTTGGACTGGCCTTCCAGATCACGGACGACATCCTCGACGTCACGGGAGACGAGGCGGCGATCGGCAAGCCCGTGGGCAGCGACGTGCGCAACGAGAAGGCGACATATGTGACGCTGACCTCCTTGGAAGAAGCGAAGAAGCTGGCTGAGGCGGCTGTGTCGGAAGCTGTGGAGGCGCTCGCCGTCTTCGGCGAACGCGCCGCCTTCCTGCGGGATTTGGCGCTGTTTCTGCTCGGACGGGAAAAGTGAGGCGCATGGATATGGGAGAACTGTTGGAACGCATAAACGAACCGCACGCGCTGAAAAGCTGCACGCTCGACGAGCTTTCGCAGCTGGCGAGAGAACTGCGCCGCTATATCATCGACACGGTTTCCCGGACGGGCGGTCATCTCGCCCCGAGCCTCGGCACGGTGGAGCTTACGCTCGCTCTGCACAGGGCATTCGACTGTCCGGAGGACAAGATCGTCTGGGACGTCGGTCATCAGTCGTATGCGCACAAGATTCTGACGGGCAGGCGCGAGGCGTTCGCCGGCCTTCGCCAGAAGGGCGGCATCACGGGCTTCCCCAAGCGTGAGGAGTCCGTCTACGACGCCTTCGGCACGGGTCATTCGAGCACGTCGATTTCGGCAGCCCTCGGCATGGCGGCGGCGCGCGACATCGCGGGCGAGCATTACCGCGTCGCCGCCGTCATCGGCGACGGTGCGCTGACGGGCGGTGAGGCGTTCGAGGGGCTGAACAACGCGGGGACGCTGGGCAAGGACATCATCGTCATCTTGAACGACAACGGCATGTCCATCGCACCGAATGTCGGCGCGATGTCAGAGTATCTGTCGCGCTTTCGCGTCGCACCGGGCTATCATCGTGCAAAGCAGGACATCAAGAATTTCCTCAAGCGCATCCCGCACATCGGCGATCGCGTTTACCGGACGGCCGAGCACATCAAGGACGGCGTGCGCTCGGCGCTCGTGCCGGGCGGCCTCTTCACCGATATGGGCTTTCACTACATCGGTCCCTTGGACGGGCACAATATCGCTCTCCTGCTCGATGTGTTCGAGCAGGCAAAGCAGCTCAAAGGCCCCCTGCTCATCCATGTCGAGACGTGCAAGGGCAAGGGCTACGCGCCGGCGGAAAAGGCGCCGGACAAGTTCCATGGCATCGGCAGATTCGACGTTGCCGACGGCACGGCGCTGAAGAAGACGGGCGCGAAGCCGACGTACACGAGCGTCTTCAGCAAGGCTTTGCTGGAAGCCGCCGCAGAGGATGCAGATGTCGTCTCCATCACGGCAGCGATGCCCGACGGCACGGGTCTGCGCACGTTCGGCGAGAAGTATCCGACGCGCTTCTTTGACGTGGGCATCGCCGAGCAGCATGCGGCGACGTTTGCCGCAGGCCTTGCGGCGGCGGGCAGGAAGCCCGTGCTCGCGCTCTATTCGACGTTCGCCCAACGTGCCTACGATCAGATTGTGCACGACGTCTGTCTGCAGAACCTGCACGTCGTTTTCGCGCTTGACCGTGCGGGCTTCGTCGGAGAAGACGGCGCGACGCATCACGGCGTCTTTGACTACTCGTACCTGCGCCACCTGCCGAACATGAAGGTGCTCGCGCCCAAGGATGAGAACGAGCTTGGGCGCATGCTCAAGACGGCGCTTTCTCTGGAAGGCCCGGTAGCCTTGCGCTACCCGCGCGGCGAGGGGCTCGGCGCAGCGTTGGAAGAGCCGTTTGCGCCTTTGCCCGATTTGCGGGCGGAGGTCTTGGAGGAGGAGGGAGAAATCGCGCTCCTCGCTGTCGGCAGCATGGTCGATGCGGCGCAAAAGACGGCGAAGCTTCTGAAAGAGGAGGGGCTTTCTGCCGCCGTCGTCAACATGCGCACCGTAAAGCCCTTGGATGAGGAATTGCTGCATCGCATGGCGCACGAGAAGAAGCTGCTCGTGACGATGGAAGAGAATGCACTCGCCGGCGGCTTCGGCAGCGCCGTGCTCGAAGCCTTGGCGGACGCGGGTCTTCTCGTGCCCGTCGTGCGCTTCGGCATCGGCGATGCGTTTATCGAGCAGGGCAAGCCGCAGGAGCTTCTGGAAATGGCCGGGCTTCAGCCCGAGCAGATGGCGCGGCGCATCCTCGCGGCGTGGAAGGGAGCACGCGATGGCGAAGGAGCGGCTTGACATTCTGCTCGTCGAGCGCGGCCTTGCCGCGAGCCGCGAGCGCGCGCGCACGATGATCATGGAGGGCAGGGTGCTCGTCGACGGCAGGAAGGTCGAAAAGGCGGGTACGGGCGTGAAACCTGAGGCGGGGCTTCGACTTTTGGGCGAGGAGATGCCCTATGTGAGCCGCGGCGGCTTGAAGCTCGAAAAGGCTCTCAGAGTCTTTTCCCTTTCGCTTGCGGGAAAGACGATGGCGGACATCGGCGCCTCGACGGGCGGCTTTACGGACTGCGCCCTGCAGAACGGCGCGGCTAAGGTCTACGCCATTGATGTCGGCTACGGTCAGCTCGCTTGGAAACTGCGCACGGATGCACGCGTGAAGAACATGGAGCGCACGAACATCCGCCATGTGACGCCCGAGGCGCTCGGCGAGCCTCTCGACTTCGCGTCCATCGACGTCGCCTTCATATCGCTCGCGAAGGTGCTGCCGGCGGTGCGCCCCTTGCTGAAAGCGCAGGGCGAAGTCGCGGCTCTGATCAAGCCGCAGTTCGAGGCGGGGCGCGAGAATGTCGGCAAGAAAGGCGTCGTGCGTGACCCGCATGTGCATGAGGCCGTGCTCCGGGACGTCTTTCGCGCCGCGCAGGAAGCGGGCTTTTGCATCCGGGCGCTCTCCTACTCTCCCGTCAAGGGACCGGAGGGCAATATCGAGTACCTGATGCACCTCGCGTGTGCAGGAGCTGAGCCTGCCGCCTGCGATGTCTCGGAAGAGAAAATCGCCGCCGTCGTGGCAGAGGCGCATGAGGAATTGGACAAGTAGGCAGGGATTTGATGTTTACCATAGCAGTTTTTCCCAATGTGACGAAGGCGAATATTCGTGCGATCCTCGATCGCGTGCTCGCTTTCTTTGCCGATAAGAGGGTGTGCGTGCTGCTTCCTGCGAAGGAAGCAAGGCTCTTAGGGCACGAGGAGTACGGCATCGAGAACATCAACCGTCATCCCATCGACATGGCGCTGAGCATCGGCGGCGACGGCACGCTTCTGAACGTCTGCCGCCGCGTCTACGAGCAGACCGTCCCCGTCTGCGGCATCAACTTCGGCACGGTTGGCTTCCTCGTTGACATTGAGCTTGATGAGATTGAGACGAAGCTGCAGAAGATTCTTGACAAGGAGTACCATATCGAGGAAAGGCTCATGCTCTCGGGCTATATCGTTCATCGCGGCAAGAAGAGCTACAAGGGAAGCGCGGTCAACGACATCGTCGTGACGAAGGGCGGGCTGGCGCGTATGCTGCGCTTCGGCCTTACCATCAACGATACGAGCATTGCGAACTACAAGGCGGACGGCCTGATCGTCTCGACGGCGACAGGCTCGACGGCGTACTCGCTTTCAGCAGGCGGGCCGATCGTCAATCCGCACGTCAAGGCGCTCGTCCTCACGCCGATCTGCCCGCACACCTTCGACATTCGCTCGATGGTGATTTCCGAGGACGATACGGTGCGCATGCGCATCAAGGCCGGACATTCCGACATTTTCGTTACCTTCGATGGACAAAAGTCATTTCAGATTGCCGATGAGGATGAGGTGATCGTGCGCAAGGCGAAAAATCCTGCACGCATCGTGAAGTTCGGCGACAAGGATTATTACCGCACGATGAAGGAGAAGCTTCTGGACAACGCCTGAAGGAAAGCAGACTTTCGAGAGAACGGAGGAAGAGCATGAAGGTCAAGCGCCATGCGGTCATTCGTGAGATCATCGAGAGCGCTGCCATCGAAACGCAGGAGGAACTGGCAGCGGCGCTGCGCGCGCGGCAGATCGACGTGACGCAGGCGACCGTGTCGCGCGACATCAAGACGATGAGGCTCGTCAAGATGCCTGCAGGGAACGGCCGCTATCGCTATGCGCTGCCCAAGGAAAAGGACGCACCGCTCTTTGAGGAGCGCATGGCACGCATTTTCTGCGATTCCGTCGTTTCGCTCGATTATAGCGAGAACATCATCGTCGTCAAGACTCTGCCCGGCGCCGCCAATGCCGTCGCCTCCGTCCTCGATCATACGCCTTGGCAGGAGATCGTCGGCACGGTGGCGGGCGACGACAGCATACTCGTCGTCGTCAAGCCACGGGAAGCGGCGCCCGATGTCATGCGGCGCATGGAGAATTTCTTCGCTCAGTGAGAGGAACATCATGTTAAAGACATTGACGGTTTGGAATTTCGCTCTTTTGGAGCATGTGAAAATCGAATTCGGCGCGGGACTCAACATCCTGACGGGCGAGACGGGCGCGGGCAAGTCCATCCTCATCGACGCCTTGGGCGCGGTGCTGGGCAAGCGCCTTGCGGCGACCGCCATACGAAGCGGCTGCGAATGGCTGCGCGTCGAGGCGGTCTTCGATTTGGAAGCGCAGTCACCGTTGAAGAAACTCCTTGAGGAGCAGGCGATTCCCGTGGAGGACGACGAACTCATCATCACGCGCCAAGTTTCGCACAAGGGGAAGAATTCCGTGCTTCTGAACGGCTGCCGCGTGACGCTCGCGCTGCTGAAAGAGCTTGGCGCATACCTCGTCGACATCCACGGGCAGCACGACAACCTCGCGCTGCTGCGCCCTGAAAATCAGCTTCTGCTCCTCGACAGCTCGGACGCTGCCATTGAAGAGCAGCGCATCGCCTATCAGAAGAGCTTCGCAGCTTGGAACGACTGCAAGAAGAAGCTCAAGGCGAAGGAGGAGGAAGCGAAGAACACGACGGAACGTCTCGACCTTTTGCATTGGCAGGAAAAGGAAATCGAGGAGGCCGATTTGAAAGAAGGCGAGGACGAGCGCGTCGAGGCGGAGATCAGGAAGCTCTCGAACGCCGAGAAGATATCGAGCTTCGTCGAAGAATCCTACATGCTCTTGAACGGCGACGCGGGAGGCAAGGCGCTGAACGTCCTCGCTGCGCTGAGCAAGGTCAAGAAGAATCTTGAATCGCTTTCGCGTTTCGACAACGAGTTGGACAATGCCTGCAAGATGGTGGAAAACGCCTATTGCGACTTGCAGGAAGCGTCGTATGAGATTCGCGGCTACGGCTCGGACATGGAATTCGACCAGCATCGGCTCGACTTGCTGGAAAGCCGCATGGGCGTCATCGACAAATTGTGCCGCAAATACGGTGCGACGGCGACGGACGTGCTCGCCCATCTGGCGAAGGTCAAGGCGGAACTGCAGCGCATCGAGAACTACGATGTCGATTTGGAAGATCTGAAGGCTGCACTGAGGAAAGCGGCGGATACGCTGAAAGAGGAGGCGCAGAAGCTCACGAAACTGCGCTCTGCCGCTGCCAAGGCGCTCTCCGCGCACGTCGGCGAGCAGATCAAGGCTCTCGGCATGGAGAAGGCGCACTTTTCCATCGCGCTCCGTGCTGCGGACTACGGTGCGGCGGGAGCGGACGACATCGTCATGCTCTTTTCGGCGAATGCGGGCGAGAAGGAGCAGCCGCTGCAGGATGTTGCCTCGGGCGGCGAGCTTTCGCGCGTGGCTCTCGCCGTTAAGGCCGTTTCGGCCGCGAACGACGATTCGCCGCCGAGCATGGTCTTCGACGAGATCGACACGGGCATCGGCGGCAAGACGGCGCGCATGGTCGCCGAGCGCATCGCCATGGTTGCGCTGCACAGGCAAGTCCTCTGCATCACGCATCTGCCGCAGATCGCCTGCATGGCGGACGCGCATCTCTACATCCACAAGGAGACGCAGGAGGGACGCACGCTGACGGAGGTGCAGCTCCTCAGCGAGGGCGAGCGCATCAACGAGATCGCACGCATGGCGTCGGGCAGCGACATCACGGCGGCTGCGCTTGACAATGCGCGGGAAATGGTGGATAATGCTAGAATTAAACGCGCGGAAATCAGCCGCAAATCATTGAAATAAAGGGGAAGCCATGTACGAAGATTTGTTGGAGAAAAAGCTCAAAAGCGAAAACATCTACGACGGCGTCCTGCTCCATGTCCGACGCGATACGGTGACGCTGCCGAACGGCAGGGAAGCCGTGCGCGAGTGGGTCAGGCATCCCGGCGCTTCCGCCGTCCTGCCCGTGTTCGAGGACGGCACGGTGCTGCTCGTGCGCCAGTACCGCTATCCCGTCGATCGCGTCACGCTTGAGATACCGGCGGGCAAGCTCGACTCGCCGAAGGAAGATCCGCTCGCGTGCGCCGTGCGCGAACTTTCGGAGGAGACGGGATATACGGCAAAGCGCTATGAAAAGCTCACGACGATCGGCACGACCGTCGGCTTTTCCAATGAATATATCCATATCTACGCCGCGCACGATTTGCAGGCGGGCGAGCAGCATACGGACGACGATGAGTTCATCCACGTCGTCAAGATGCCGCTCGAAGAGGCCGTGGAGCGCGTCAAAGCCGGCGAGATCTTCGATGCGAAGTCCGTGACGGCGATTCTCATGACGGCGCTCGGCAAGGCGAAACACTGACGGGAGGCGGAATATGTTTGGTTCTGATTTGATGTGGTTCATCGCGGGCATCCCGGGAATTTTGATCGCCATGGTCGTGCACGAGTATTCCCATGCACGCGTCGCCGTCGCCATGGGCGACATGACGCCGCGCCTCATGGGCAGGCTCACGCTCAATCCCAAGGCGCACATCGATCCCATCGGGCTTCTGACGCTGTTCCTCGTTCATTTCGGCTGGGCGAAGCCCGTGATGATAAACCCGAGGAATTTTCGCGACATGCGCAAGGGCGAAGTTCTCGTGGCTCTGGCAGGGCCGGCGTCCAACCTTGTCACAGCATTTCTGGCCATGCTTTTTTTTGCCGTCTACGCGCGTCTCGGTCTGCCTGTATCGCAGGGCTTCTATACGGTCATGCAGCTTCTCGCGCTGATCAACGTCAACTTCGCTGTGTTCAATATGATACCGCTGCCGCCTCTGGACGGTTCGCGCGTGCTCATGGCATTCTTGCCGGGGCGCTGGGCGTATGAACTCATGCGTCTCGAACGCTACACGTTCATCATCCTCATCCTGCTGATCATGGTCGGCCCGTTCGCGCGCCTCTTGGGCGCCGTCTCCTGGGCGCTCTACTCTGTGCTCGCGGCGCTCGTCGGTCTGCTCGTCTGATTTGCTCTTATGGACAAGTATACGGTACGGCTCAATGCTTTCGAGGGGCCGATGGATCTTCTCATGCATCTCATCGAGAAGAACAAGATCGACATTTATGACATCCCGATGGCGGTGCTGACCGAGCAGTACATGAACTACCTTGAAGAGATGCAGGAGTTCGACATCGAAGTGGCGAGCGAATTCATCGTCATGGCGGCGACGCTCCTGCAGATCAAGTCGCGCATGATGCTGCCGAAGCCGCCGAAGGAAAAGGAGGAGGAAGAGGCAGACGATCCGCGCAGAGAACTTGTGGAGCGCATCTTGGAGTATCGCCGCTTCCGCCGCGTCAGCGTGGAACTCGACGGCCTCGCCGCGCGGCAGGAGAGGATGTTTGCACGAAAACCGCTGCCGCTTCCCGTGCGCCGCCTTCCACCGGAGGAAATGTCCGTCGCCCTGCTCGTCGACGCCTTCCGCATCGCCATGGAGGTGCGCGAGGAGATCACGATCCCGAAGGCGCTCGTAGCGCCCGACGCCTACAGCATACAGGGAAAGATGGAGGACATCCTCGTGCTCCTCGACCGCGAGGGAGGGCAGATGCCGTTTGCCGCCGCATTCCCGTCGGGCACGCGTGCAGAGCTGATCGTTTCCTTTCTCGCGCTGTTGGAGCTGATCAAGCTCCGTTCCGTCGTGATTCGCCAAGGCGATCTTTTTGGCGATATTTTTGTTTGCCTAAGGACGAGTGATCACTGATGTTTATGGAAGAGATGCAGGCGCCTTTGGAGGCGCTGCTTTTTGTGCGCGGCGAGCCAGTGACGGCAGTGCAGCTCAGGGAAATCCTGCAGATTGACGAGGAGAGCCTGGCCGAGCTTTTGGCGCTTTACGCGAAGACGTTGGAGGAGCGCGGGAGCGGACTCATGCTGCATCGCGTCGCAGGAGGCTTCCAGCTCGTCACGCGCCCCGAGTGTCATGCCTATGTGCAGAAGCTTGCAGAGGTGCAGGACAGGAAACTCACGACGCCGACCTTGGAGACGCTCTCGATCGTCGCCTTCAAGCAGCCGATCACGAAGCAGGAAATCGAGCGCATCCGCGGCGTGCGCGTCGAGCGAGCCTTGCAGAAGCTCCTAGAGATGGAGCTGATCGAGGAGGCAGGCAGGAAGCCTGTTCTAGGGCGGCCGATCCTCTACGGCACAACGGACGTCTTTCTCAAGTGCTTCGGACTCAATGCACTGAGCGACCTGCCTGCTTTGCCGGCCTTGGAAGAGGTGGCGGAAGAAGGCGACGTGCAGATTGAGCTGCTCGCCGCCGATGGGGAGGTTCAGACTGAGGAGGAAGAATCGTCGGAAGCGCTGACGGAAGATGGCGCAGAACGTGCTGAGGAGATTGACGACGCCTTGCATACGGAGGAAAACATTGATTGAATTATTGGCTCCGGCAGGGAGCAGGGAGGCGTTGACGGCCGCTGTGGAAAGCGGCGCTGACGCCGTCTATCTGGCAGGCAATATGTTCGGCGCACGCGCCTATGCGGATAACTTTGACGAAGAGGGACTGCGCGAGGCGATCGCCTTCGCTCACAGCCGTGACGTGCGCGTGCATGTGACGGTCAACACCATCGTGCGCGACGAGGAGATGGAGGCGCTCTCCCGCTACCTGCGCTTCCTCTACGAGGCGGGCGCGGACGCCGCGCTCGTGCAGGACCTCGGCGTTTATCGGCTCGCGCGTCAGGCGGCGCCCGGTCTGCCGCTGCATGCGAGCACGCAGATGACCGTGCACAATCTGGAAGGCGTGCTGCTTCTTCAGGAGATGGGATTTGAGCGAGTCGTGCTCTCGCGCGAGCTTTCGCTGGAGGATATCCGCTATATCACGGTGCACTGTCAGGCGGAGATTGAGACCTTCGTGCACGGGGCGCTTTGCGTCTGCTACTCGGGGCAGTGTCTGATGAGCAGCATGATCGGCGGCAGGAGCGGCAATCGCGGTCGCTGTGCGCAGCCGTGTCGTCTGCCCTATACGCTCGTCGATGAGACGGGCGCGGATGTTCTCGGCAAGGATGCGGGGCAGTTCCTGCTCTCGCCCAAGGATTTGAAGACCATTGAGCTTTTGCCGGAACTCTTGGAGAGCGGCATCGCTTCGCTGAAGATCGAGGGGCGCATGAAGCGTCCCGAGTATGTCGCTGTCGTCGTCGACGCCTATCGCCGCGCCATCGACGCCGTCGAGGCGGGCAGGGGACTGCCGAGCGCGGCAGAGGATGAAAAAGCGCTCGCGCAGATCTTCAACCGCGATTTCACGACGGCCTACTTAAAGGAGCGTCCGGGGCGCACGATGATGAGCGATTCCCGGCCGAACAATCGAGGCCTTCTTGTTGGGCGCGTCCTCGAAAACGACAGGACGGCGGGGCGCGTGAAGCTGAAGCTCTCGGGCGATCTGGCCGAGGGAGATCAGCTGGATTTCTGGGTCAAGGTCGGCGGCAGGAAGACGGCGACGGTGACGGATCTCCGCGACAAGAAGGGTCGCTCCTGTCTCTCGGCGAAGACGGGCGAGGAGGTCACATTGCCTCTCGATGCGCCCGTGAAGCCGCACGACCGCGTATTCAAGGTGTTCGACGCACATCTCATGGAGAAGGCGCGCGGCTTTTTCCGCGCGGGCGCTCCCGTGCGGCGCGTGCCCGTGGCGGCGCATGTCCGCGTGCGCCTCGGCGAGCCTCTTTCCATTGCCTTGCGCGATCAGGACGGCTTTACGGCGCAGGCAAAGACGGAGTTTCGTGCGGAAGCTGCAAAGAAGCGTCCGTTGGATGCAGCGACCGTTGAAAAGCAGCTGCGCCGTATCGGTACGACGATCTTTTCCTTAGGGGAAGTCTCCCTCGATATTGAGGATGGCGTGATGGTTCCCGTCAGCGAGATCAACGAGGCGCGGCGCAAGGCGTTCGCTGCCTTGCAGGAAGAGCGCATGGCGCACTATCGCCGCGCCGCCCTGCCGGCATTCCGCTACGAAGAAGCGCCTGCCCGCGCTGGACGCAGGGTCGAGGCGCACATCGCGGCGGCGACGGACACGCTCGCTGGCGTGCGCGAGGCGCTGCGCTCAGGCGCAGATGAAATCGTCTTCGGCGGCGATTCCTATCATCATCGTACGATTCCCCTGCGCGACTACGCGGAGGCGGCGCAGCTCGCACGCGGCGCAGGATGCGCCATCGTGTTCAACACGCCGCGCCTCGTGCTGCGCCGCGACATGGCGGTATGGCGAAAGCTCGTCGAGGGTTTCGTGCGCCTTTCGCCCGATGCCGTCAGCGTCCACAACTTCGGCACGCTCCGCGTCGTGCGTGAGGCGGGGCTGAAGTTTTATGCCGATGCGTCGCTTCCCGTCATCAACTGCCGGGCGCTTGCGGAGCTTGCAGAAATGGGAGCGAGCCGCGCCGTTCTTTCGCCCGAGCTTACGCTGGAGCAGGCGGGGGCGCTTGCCGTGCGTGCGCCTTTTCCCGTCGAGTGCATCGTCGAGGGAAATCTTGAACTCATGGTATCTGAATACTGCGCCTTGGGCAGTTTCCTCGGCAATGCAGCGTCAGGCTCGTGTTCGATGCCGTGCTGCAAGGGAACGACGCGCTACGCTTTGCTGGACAGGAAGGACATGAAATTTCCGCTCGTATTCGACCAGTCATGCCACATGCACGTCCTCAACGGCAAGCGCCTTTCGATGCTGCTTCATGCGATGGAGTTTGCGCCGCGCGGCATCTCTTTTTTACGCATCGACGGGCGCTTCATGGAAGCGGCAGAACTGGGAAGACGCGTGCGCCTCTACAAGGAATGGAGCCGCTTTTCAGGCACGCTCCTCAAGGAGCAGGAGGACTATCTGAAGGAGCTTGAGGGCAAGGATGTGACGCGCGGCCATTATTTCCGCGGCGTGCAGTAAAAGAGAAAGGTTATGTATGGAAAAGGAAACACTCGACACGCTTGAGTACGACAAGATTCGCGCGATGCTGGAAGCGAAGGCAGGCTCCGTCCTCGGCAAGGAGAAGGCGCGAGCCGTCCTTCCGTCGGGCGATTTTGCTGAGGTGGAGGAGCTTCTGCGCGAGACGGAGGAGGCGGTTCGCCTCTCAGCGTTTTCCTCGCCGCCCATGGGCGGAGTCTTCGACATCCGCGAGTCTCTGGCAAAGGCCGAGCGCGGCGCCGTGCTCGACCTCGGCGATTTTACCGATCTTCTGAGCACGATGCGTGCCATGCGTGCCGTCAAGCGCTTCTTCAAAGAAGTGGAGATGGACTTGCCGCTCACTAAGGAGCAGGCAAAGGGCATCGAGATCCTCGGGCAGTTGGAGCGCAGGCTGGAAAACAGCATCGACGAGCACGGCAATTTGCTTGACGATGCGAGCGTTGAGCTTTCACGCATACGGCGTGAACTGCGCTCGGGCAGACGCAGGGCGAAGGAGCAGATGGAAGCCATTCTGCACCGCACAGAGTATCAGAAATTCTTTCAGGACGCCATCATCACACAGCGTGCGGAGCGAAACGTCATACCGATCAAGCAGGAGTATCGCCAGAGCTTTCCGGGCATCGTCCACGACCAGTCGGCGAGCGGCGCGACGCTCTTCATCGAGCCGATGGCTCTCGTCGACCTCAACAACGACCTCAAGCAGCTTGCGCTCGCGGAGAAGACCGAGGTGCAGCGCATCCAGCGCCTTCTCTCGCAGGAAGTTGGCAAGAACGGCAGTGTTCTCGAAGGGAACTGTGCCATACTCGCCTCTCTGGACTTCATCTTCGCACGGGCGAAGCTTGCAGCCGATATGCAGGCGACGCGCCCCGCGATCAATCGCGAGGGAAGGACGAAGCTCGTCGCCGCACGTCATCCGCTGATCGATGCGGCAAAGGTCGTGCCCATTGACATCGCGCTTGGAGAATCGTACCGCATGCTGCTCGTCACAGGACCGAATACGGGCGGCAAGACGGTTAGTCTGAAGACGATCGGACTCTTTGTGCTCATGGCGCAGTCGGGCTGCTACATCCCCGCCGCCGCAGGATCTGAGATTTCTGTATATACGAACGTCTATACGGTCATCGGCGACGAGCAGAGCATAGAGCAGAGCCTCAGCACATTTTCCGCGCACATGTCGCATCTGGTCAAACTCTTGGAATGCGTCGAGGGCACGGATCTCCTGCTGCTCGATGAGATCGGCGCGGGAACCGACCCCGAGGAAGGGGCGGCTCTCGCCATGGCGATCCTTGAGCAGTTCCTCGCACGCGGCTCCTCGACGATCGTGACGACGCATTACTCGGAGCTGAAGACGTTCGCTTTTACGCGCGAGGGCATCGAGAATGCCTGTGTGGAATTCGACGTCGAGACGCTGCGTCCGACGTACCGTCTGCTGACGGGGATGCCGGGCGCAAGCAACGCCTTTGCCATCAGCCGCCGCCTCGGTCTTTCGGAAGCGGCAATCCTGCGTGCACAGCAATTCATCAAGGCCGATCATGCGCAGTTCGAGAAGGTCGTGAACCAGCTCGAAAGCGAAAAGCTCATGTACGAGCAGAGGAACGCCGACATTCTGGAAAGGCAGCAGCGCGTGGCGAAGCTTGAGGAAAAGACGCAGGCGCTGAAGGACGAGATCCGCGAGAAGAAGGAGCAGATGCTCAAGAAGGCGAGGCAGGAAAGCGCGGCTCTCGTGCGGCGCACGCGGCGCGAGGCGGAGGAGATCATCAAGAGCCTCAAGGCGCAGTTCGACGACCTCGGCATAGAGAGCCGCCGCCGCGCCATGCAGGAGGCACGGGAGAAGCTGCAGGAGGCAGCGGAGCGCTCGCGCACGGGACTCGTCCCCGGCAAGGCGTACAAAGAGAAGATCGACGTGAAGAAACTCGCCGCCGGCGATGTCGTCTATGTGCGAAAGCTCGACCAAAAGGCGACGGTGCTCAAGATCCAAGGCGCAAGCATCGAGGTGCAGCTCGGCAGCCTCAAGACGTATGTCAAGGCGGGAGACTGCCGCTTTGTCGAACGTGCGCGGAAAGAGCAGCCCGCCGCGAAAGGAAGCGGCCGCACGAAGGGCGCGGGTGCGCTTCTGCAGAAGACGGCGAACCTGCATCGTGAGATCGACGTGCGCGGGCTCATGGTCGACGAGGCGGAGCAAGTGCTCGGCAAGTTCCTCGACGATGCCGTCATCGGCGGACTCGGGCAGGTGCTCATCATCCACGGCAAGGGGACGGGAGCGCTCAGAAAGGGCGTCCACGATTATCTCAAGCATCACAGGAGCGTCGCCCGCTTCAACTTCGCCGATGTCAGCGAGGGCGGCACAGGCGCGACGCTCGTCGACTTGCAGTGATATTGTGGAAGGTTTGTCTTGCCCTGTCACTTTCGTTGCAGTATAATGAAAGGCGTATCGTTGAATAGGATCGATTGGGAGGAGCTACTTCATGGAAAAACGTACCGATGCGACGCGCGCCTCACGGCAGCAGCTGCAGAGACGTCTGGCACCGAAGTCGAATCCGAAGCCGCCGCCGAAGAAGAAAAGTCGCGGCGGCAAGATCGTGCGCGCTCTCGTGGGTTTCTTCATCCTCGTTTTCGTCATGCTCGTCGGCATCGGCTGCGGCTTCTTGACGGCGAGCATGAATACGAAAGAAAATCTCGTCGAGGATATACGCCCGCCGGCATCCTCCCATATTTATGACATCAACGGCAACGAGATCGCCAACGTCCATGCGACGGAGAACCGCGAACCCGTAAAGCTCGCGCAGATTCCGAAGAACCTGCAGAACGCTTTCGTCGCGGTCGAGGACAATCGTTTCTACGAGCACATGGGCGTCGACCCGCGCGGCATCCTGCGCGCCGTCTATGCCAACGTCACGGGCAGGACGATTGCAGAGGGAGGCTCGACGATCACGCAGCAGCTCGCGAAGAACGCCTATCTGACACAGGATCGGACGATCAAGCGCAAGGTGCAGGAGGTCTTCCTCGCGCTGCAGATCGAGCGCCAATATACGAAACAGGAGATTCTGGAACTTTATCTCAATCAGATCTACTTCGGACAGGGCGCTTACGGCGTGCAGGCGGCAGCGAAGACGTACTTTGGCAAGAACGTCGAGGATCTCGATCTCAACGAGTGCGCGATGCTCGCGGGCATACCGAAGAGTCCCAACTACTATTCGCCGTTCAACAACTTCAACGCCGCGCAGGAACGCAAGGAAGTCGTGCTCGACCAGATGGAGAAGTACGGCTACATCAACTATGCGACGGCACGCAAGACGGCGAAGGAGAAGCCGACGCTGGTCAATAAGACGCAGGTAAAGGATACGACGGGCGCGTACTTCATCGACTATATCACGCAGAAGGTCATTGACCGATACGGCGCCGACGCCATCTACAAGGAAGGCCTGAAGATCTACACGACGATCGACATGACGATGCAGAAGGCAGCGGAAGAGGCCGCGCATACCGTGGCCGTGCAGCGCACGGACGGCAACGGCGTGCAGCAGCCGCAGATGGCGCTCGTCGCCATCGACCCGCATACGGGATACATCAAGGCGATGGTCGGCGGCCGCGGCACGGATCAGTTCAACCGCGCGACGATGGCGGAGCGCCAGCCAGGTTCGTCGTTCAAGCCCTTCGTCTTTGCGGCAGCATTGGAGGCGAATTATTCGCCTGACACCGTCATCGACGACAGTCCGATCAAGATCGGCGGCTGGTCGCCGAAGAATTACAGCGGCAATTTCAGCGGCCCGGTGACGCTGCGCACTGTGGCACGCTACTCGCTCAACGTGCCGACGGTAAAAATCGCGCAGAAGCTCGGCATCGACAAGCCGATTTACTATGCGCAGGAGATGGGCATAACAACCTTCGTGCTCGACGGCGAGCGCAACGACAAGAACTTCTCCACGGCGCTCGGCGGACTCACGAAGGGCGTGACGCCTCTGGAACTGACGAGCGCTTACGGAACATTTGCAAACAAGGGCATACACGTCGAGCCTGTCGCCATCGTCAAGATTCTCGATCGCAACGGCAAGGTTCTTGAACAGGCGGAACTCAAGCAGAAGAGCGTCATCAAGGAGAGCAGTGCGGCGGCTCTGACGAGCATGCTGCAGGATGTCGTGCAGCATGGCACAGGAACGCGCGCGAACATCGGCCGCCCTGCCGCAGGCAAGACGGGCACGACGGATGACTATCACGATGCGTGGTTCGTCGGCTACACGCCCGACCTCGTGGCGGGCGTGTGGATCGGCAATGACGACAACACGTCGTTGGGCGTGATGTCGGGCGGCATGGCGCCGGCGGAAGTGTGGAAGGCGTTCATGCAGCAGGTCGTCGCAGGCACGCCCGCGAAGAACTTTGACGGTGTGGCATATACCGCAGGAAGCGTCAGCGAGATTAAGGACGAAAAATCGGCAAAGGACGAGAAGCATACAGACAAGAAGGAAAAGGACGCGAAAAACGGCACGGATGTCAAGGGTGCTCCGAAGCCCGATGCAGGCGGCAGAACCATGGGGGACGGCGCACAAAAGCAGCCGACTGCCGTGCCGGCGCAGCAGTCGCCGCCGCCTGAACCCGGCGCAGGACCTGAGCCGGGCGCAGGGGTTTCCAAGGGCAGGGATTGATGTGCTTTTTGAAAGACGAGTAGAGAAGGGAAGAGTTCGTTGACGAATGTTTTTGATGTTTTGAAAGAGCGCGGCTTCATCGCCCAATGCACGGATGAAGAAGGTGTGCGCGAACTGCTCGGCAAAGAGAGCGTGACCTTCTACACAGGTTTCGACCCGACGGCGGACAGCCTTCATGTCGGACATTTCCTCGGACTCATGGCGATGTCGCACATGCAGCGTGCCGGGCATCGCCCCGTGTGCCTCGTGGGCGGCGGCACGGGAACGGTCGGCGATCCTTCGGGGCGCACGGACATGCGAAAGATGCTGACGGATGCGGATATCGAGCACAACTGCGACTGCTTCAAGAAGCAGATCGCGCGTTTCATCGACTTTTCTGAGGGCAAGGCGCTGATGGTCAACAATGGCGATTGGCTGCGGAAGCTCAACTACATCGAACTTCTGCGCGAGGTTGGAGCACATTTCACCGTGAACCGCATGTTGGCTGCTGAAGCCTACAAGACGCGTTGGGAGAAGGGGCTGACCTTCCTCGAATTCAACTACATGGTCATGCAGGCTTACGACTTTCTGGAACTCAGTCACCGCTGCGGCTGCAAGCTGCAGATGGGCGGCGACGATCAATGGTCGAACATCATCGCGGGCGTCGAACTGATCCGCAGGAAGGAAGCGAAGGCCGCCTACGGACTGACCTTCACGCTTCTCACGAAAAGCGATGGTCAGAAGATGGGCAAGACGGCGGGCGGCGCCCTCTGGCTCGACGCCGAGAAGACGTCGCCATACGATTTCTACCAGTACTGGCGCAACATCGACGACGCCGACGTCGAAAAATGCCTCGCGCTCTTGACCTTCCTGCCGATGGCAGAGGTGCGCCGCTTGGGCGTGCTCAGGGACGCGGCGATCAACGAGGCCAAGACGGTGCTCGCCTACGAAGTCACAAAGCTTGTGCATGGAGAGGCAGAAGCAGAGAAGGCGAAGGCGGGCGCCGAGGCGATGTTCGGCGGCGGCGCAGGGGCGGCGGTTCTGCCGACGTTCATGCTGACCGCCGAGGAGATGGGCGCAAAGCTCCTCGACATCCTCGCAAAGAACGGCGTTTTCGCCTCGAAGGGCGAGGGCAGGCGGCTCATCGCACAGGGCGGCGTCACGCTCAACGATGCGCGGGTCACGGATGCCGACTATCGTCTGCAGGAGGAGGATTTCTCCGATGGCACGGCGCTCGTCAAGAAGGGCAAGAAGAAGCATTATCGGCTTGTAAAAGCTTGAAGCGAAGCGATACGTTTTCAAAATAAGGAGTTGCAAGGTTTCATGTCAGGACATTCCAAATGGGCGAACATCAAGAGAAAAAAGGGTGCGAATGATGCGATTCGCGGCAAGATCACGACGAAGATCGGCAGGGAGATCACCATCGCCGTCCGCATGGGCGGCGGCGATCCGACGGGCAATATGCGACTGAAGCTCGCGCTTTCCAAGGCGAAGGCGAACAACATCCCCAAGGACAACATCCAGCGAGCCATACAGAAGGGTCTCGGCGCCGCCGAGGGCAGCAACTACGAGGAACTGACCTACGAAGGCTACGGCCCGGCAGGTTCTGCCATCATGCTCGACATCCTGACGGACAACCGCAACCGCAGCGCCGCCGATGTGCGCCACATCTTCTCGAAGTACGGCGGCAACCTCGGCGAGACGGGCTGTGTCGGCTGGATGTTCAAGCAGAAGGCCGTGTTCATCGTGGAGAAGGAAACCTTCGAGGACGAGGATGAGCTTATGGGCATCGTGCTCGACGCGGGCGCGGAGGATCTCAAGGCGGAGGACGATGTCTTTGAAATCACGGCTGATCCCGCGGATTACAATGCGATCGAAGCGGCGCTCGGTGAGAAAGGTATCGAGACGGCATCGGCGGAGATCACGATGGTTCCCGATACGACTGTCAAGCTTGAGGGCAAAGATGCGGAGAAAATGCAGAACCTCATCGACGCTCTTGAGGAGAACGATGACGTGCAGAATGTCTACAGCAACTATGAGTTTGATGAAGAGTAATTCCGCAGAAGGCGCGGTCGTGCAGTTTTTCTCGGGGAGAAGACATGCTTGCGCTGGGCATTGATCCGGGCACGGCAATCTGCGGTTTTGGCTTCGTTTCCTCGGAGGGAAGCCGCCTCGTGCCGCACGCATACGGCGCTCTGACGACGAGCCCCAAGGCTCGCATGGAAGACAGGCTCCTGAAGCTCTACGACGGACTCGACGCCTTGATCAAGGAGTACAAGCCCGACGTCATGGGCATCGAGCAGCTTTTCTTCAACCGCAATGTCACGACGGCGATCCCCGTCGGGCAGGCGCGCGGCATCGTGCTTCTGGCTGCGGCCAAGAACGGCCTGGAAATTGCGGAGCATACGCCGCTGCAGGTCAAGCAGGCGGTGACAGGCTACGGCAAGGCGCGGAAGGAACAGGTCATCTACATGGTCTCAAAGCTTCTGCACCTCGCGAAGCCGCCGAAGCCCGATGATGTGGCGGATGCGCTTGCCGTCGCCATCTGCACGACGCACTGCATGGCGAGCGCTGCTTGGCGCAATCGCCTGTAGGGAGCGTGGATGAATTTAGCGCGGACTGCGGTTCAACGATTTTTAGGAGATTCTTATGATCGGTTTCCTGCGGGGAAAGGTTGCGCACCTTTCCCTTGATTTTTGCTTTCTTGACGTTGCAGGCGTCGGCTACCGCGTCTTCGTTTCGGGCGCGACGCACGGTCGTCTGCACATAGGCGAAGAGGTGACGCTCTTCACGCATCTCGCCGTGCGCGAGGACGCCATGACGCTCTACGGCTTCTTTTCCGAGGAGGAGTACGAGCTTTTTCAAATGCTCATCTCCGTCACGGGCATTGGCCCGAAGGCGGCGCTCGGCATCTTGTCGAACATCACGCCTGCGAATATTTGCCTCGCCGTAAGGAGCAGGAAGGCGGCCATTTTGACGAAGGCGCCGGGCATCGGCAAGAAGTCGGCGGAACGCATCATCTTGGAACTCAAGGACAAGATGAAGGGATTTATGACAGAGCACGAAGGGATTGTCGAGGAAGGATTGCTCGAAGAGCCTGTCGAAGATACGATGCTTGCCGAGGCGAGCGCCGCGCTCCTCTCCCTCGGCTACACGCAGGCGGAGTTCATGCCGATCTTGCGGCGTGCCAAGGACTGCAAGGACGCTGAGGCGCTGATTCGTTTCGCGTTGAAGGAGTTTGCCCAACATCGCTGAGAAAGGAGGGGCGGCATGGAGGAAATGGAAGGGCGCATCATCGCGCAGGACGAACGGACAGAGGACACGTGGCAGTACAGTCTGCGCCCGCGCAAGCTCGCCGAGTACATCGGGCAGAAGAAGGCGAAGGAAAATCTCAAGGTCTTCGTGCAGGCGGCATTGAATCGTGGTGAGGCGCTCGACCATGTGCTGCTCTATGGGCCGCCCGGTCTCGGCAAGACAACGCTCGCGGGCATCATCGCCAACGAGCTGGGCGTGAACTTCCGCATCACATCGGGGCCTGCCATCGAGCGCTCAGGCGATCTCGCGGCGCTCCTGACGAATCTCGGCGAGCGCGATGTGCTCTTCATTGATGAGATACACAGGCTTTCCAGAAGCGTCGAGGAGGTGCTGTACTCGGCGATGGAGGACTTCGCGCTCGACATCATCATCGGCAAGGGGCCGAGTGCACGCTCCATCCGCCTTGACATCGCGCCCTTCACACTGGTAGGCGCGACGACGAAGGCAGGGGCGCTCGCCGCTCCTCTGCGCGATCGCTTCGGCGTGATCTCGCGCCTGGAGTATTACGAGCCGTCCGAACTCATGCATATCATCGAGCGCGCGGCTGAGATCCTGCAGATTTCCATCGAAAGGAGCGGGGCGGAGAAGATCGCACGCCGTTCGCGCGGCACGCCGCGCGTCGCGAACCGCTTGCTGAAGCGCGTGCGTGATTTCGCACAGGTCGAAGGAGCCGCGGCGATCACCGCTGCAATCGCCGACGCGGCTCTTGATCGACTGGAAGTTGACAGCATCGGTCTCGACCATACGGATCGCCGCATGCTCTTGACGATGATTCAAAAGTTTGCGGGCGGGCCAGTGGGACTCGAAACCTTGGCAGCCGCCATCAGCGAGGAGAGTGACACGATCGAGGACGTCTACGAACCTTATCTCCTGCAGCTTGGTTTCATCAACCGCACGCCGCGCGGCCGCATCGTAACGCGCGCCACCTATGAGCATCTCGGCGTGCCCTATGTGGAGGAAGGAAAATGAGCTTGAAACTTTTGCTCCATATATGCTGCGGGCCATGCTCGTGCTATCCTGTCAAGAAACTTCGGCAGGACGGCATTGAGCCTGTCGGCTACTTCTTCAATCCCAATATCCACCCGTACAAGGAGTGGGATATGCGTCTGAAGACAGCGAAGGAATTTGCCGCCAAAGTGAAGCTGGAAATACGGACGGACGAAAACTACATGCTGCGCGACTTCTTGCAGCGTGCGCTTCTTGCTGAGCGTCTGCCCAACGGCCGCTGCCGCATGTGCTATACATGGCGTTTGGGAGAAGCGGCGCACTATGCGAGCGAGAACGGCTTCGAGGCATTTACGAGCACGCTTTTCTACAGTATTCATCAGCAGCATGATCTCATGCGTGAGACAGCGGAGTTCTTTGCTCGCAAATACGACATCGAATTTTATTACGAGGACTTCCGCCCGGGCTGGCAGGAAGGCATCGACATCAGTCACGAGTTGGAACTCTACCGTCAGCCGTACTGCGGCTGCATCTTCAGTGAAGAGGAGCGCTACAGCAAAGCGATCCGCAAGGAAAGGAAGAAGCAGGCAAAGGCGAGGAAACTGGCGCTGCAGATGCAGGAGCAGCAGGAAATCGAGATGGAGAATGTGCAAGCAGCCGAATAAAAAACTTCCGCCAAAAGCCGAAGGGCTTTGGCGGAAGTTTTTTTGCGTCGAGGTCCGTCAGAGGATTATTCATCATCGAGATGAAAGGAGAATTTCTTGCCTGGAATGATGTAGTTGATGAGAAACTGCTCCTCCTCGGGAATGAGCGCCGCGACGTTGACGCGGGCATCGGCGGGCTGCGGATGCTTGATGATCTGCAGTTCGCCCATGTACCTGCCGTAGTCCTTGTTGTCGAGCGTGACGGCGCCATAGGGGCGCATCTTCTGATTTTGCGGCAGGATGTCTTTCCCCATTTCCCTGAGCAGGGCACGGCTCTCCTGCGCACGCACGGCGTCACGCGCCTCGTCGAGCCTTGCGGTGAAGACGTGAGCGAGAAGATCCTCCTGCACGGGTTCGCTAAGCGAAAGCTCGGCGCGCATGGTCACGCAGTTCTCCTTGATGACGGCGAGCGTTTCAAGTTCCCCTTGCGATGGCAGGGAGTCACCGATGAAGATCGAGTCCATGCCGATGGCGGCGAGATGCCGCGCGGCGAGAGAAAGCGGGAAGTCACGGTGCATTTCGAGCGTCGGCAGGCCGCAGCGAAGCGGCGAGCGGCGGCGGAAATGACACGGCACGAAAGCGCCGACGGAGATGCCCGCCTTGTGCAGCATCGCCGTCTTGCGCACGAGCGTCGCCTCGGCAAGTCCCGTTCCTTCGCGCGGGTAGAAGTTGTGCAGCGCGTCGATGTTGTCGAAGTTTGCATTCTCCTGCAGGAGATCCGTGAGGAACTTGCCTGTGATCGTTGAAGCGTTGATCTGGATGCGCATGTTCTGCGTGTTGCGGCTCAGCTCAGCGACGCGGGCAGCGCCGTAACCGTAGTCGATGCGCAGGGTGTGGACGCCCATGAATTGGAAGGCCGAAAGGGAAAAGTGACGCATGCCGAGAAGTTCGAGCGTCTCAGGTGAGATGTCGGAGATGATCTCCATATTGTGAGTGCGAGCCGCCTGCACGATGGCGCTAAATTCCTCCTTGAGGGCGCTGTGATCCGTCTCCGGGATATGCAAGGAGGTGAATATGCGCGTGATGCCAAGTTTGGCGGCAGACTCAATGAGTTGAAGATTTTCTTTCGGGGTGTTGTCAAGGCCGGGATAAATGGAGATTCCTGTCTGCATGGCAATGCCTCCTTTCATCAGGTTGATGGCTCTTCGGGGTCTTGGAAGCCGAGCAGCCAAGTTGCGAGAAAGCCTGCGGCATAAGCGGTCAGAAGACCGATGAGGTAAATGGCGGCTTTGTCCGTGACGGCGGCGAGCGGCAGCCCTGATATGCCCATGGCGGCGGCACCGACCATGAAGGCCGCCTGCACGGCGCCGCCAAATGCACCGCCGATGCAGGCGCCCAGGAAGGGGCGTCCGAGCGGCAACGTGACGCCATAGATTAGAGGCTCGCCGATGCCGAGAACGCCGACGGGAAGAGCCGTCGCCACGGTCTTTTTGAGGAAGGCGCTTCTTGTTCGGCAATAGACGCAGAGCGCTGCACCGACCTGACCTGCGCCCGCCATGGCGAGCACAGGGAGCAGGATGGTCACGCCGTAGCGTGAGAGAAGTTCTGCGTGGATGGGCGTCAATGCCTGATGTACGCCGAGCATGACCATCGGCAGCCACGCCGCGCCGAGCACGAAGCCCGTCAAGGCGCCGCCCTTGTCGATGGCTGCAGTCGCAGCTTGGCCGACCCACTCGGAGAGGACGCCGCCCAAGGGCTGCAGGATGAAGAGAGCGGCAAGACCTGCGATGAGAAGCACGAGCAGTGGCGTGAGGAAGAGATCGAGCATCTCCGGCACATGGCGGTGCAGCTTCTTTTCCAGCCATGCCGCGAGGGCTGTGACGAGGAGGACGGCGATGACGCCGCCGCGCCCCGGCACGAAGGAGAAGCCATCTAAGGAGATGGCGGCGAGTCCCGGATGCGAGAGGATGACGGCGAGCGTGCCGCCGAGCATGGGCGAGCCTCCGAATTCCTTCGCAGCGTTGACGCCGACGAGGATGTTCATGCCGAAGAAGACGGCATTTCCCATGAGCCCGAGAAGTGCGGCATAAGGCATCGCGGCAAGCGCAGGAAAAGTCTTGAGAGTGATGTTCAAAAGTCCCGTGATGATGCCACAGGCAATGAAGGCGGGAATCAGCGGGATGAAGATGTTGGCGATGCGCTTCAAGAAGAGCTTGGCGGGCGTTGCATTCCTCTTCCGTATGGCTTCATGCAACGCTTTGCCGTCGCCGACAGCAGAGTTTCGTGCTGCCTGACGCACGGACGGCGCATCTGTAGCATTGCTTCCTGCAGCGGCGTCCGCGGACGGCAATTCTGTCGCTGCGGCTGCAGCTTCTTGTTCGAGTAATTCCTTGAAGCGTTCCGTCACGGAGGCGGCGCGGCCGGGACCGAGGATGATCTGCAGCTCTCTCCCGCTCGTATACGTGCCCAACACGCCGTCGAGCGCTTGGATCTTTTGCGCGAGATCGGGCGTTTGCTCTTTGAGTTCAAGGCGCAGGCGCGTCATGCAGTTTGCCGCCTTGCAGATATTGGCGGCAGGGCCGACGAGGCGGAGGATCTCTTTTGCAAGCGCTTCGGATTTCATGAAAATCCTCCTTTGAGGGCGTGTCTGATATAGCCGTCGGCGGCATCAAGTTGCCGACGCGCCTCCTCGACAGAGAGATTGGCGAGGAGCATGAGGATGGCGAGCTTTGCACTGCCCGAAGCCTTTGCCAGCGCTTCTTCCGCCTCTGCGCGGCTTCTTTCCGTCGCTTCCATGACGATGCGCCGCGCCCGTTCTTCAAGCTTGGCGTTGGAACTTTTGACATCGACCATGAGGTTGCCGTAGACCTTGCCGAGACGGATCATCGTGCCCGTGGAGAGCATGTTGAGGATGATTTTCTGCGCCGTGCCCGCCTTGAGACGTGTCGAGCCTGTGATGACCTCGGGGCCGGTGACCGCCGTAATCGCGACATCGGCGAGTGCGGCGATGGGGGAGTCGGGCGTGCAGGCGACGGCGATGGTCGCCGCGCCGAGCGAGCGCGCGTAGTCGAGGCCGCCGACAACATAGGGCGTGCGCCCCGAAGCCGCGATGCCGCAGAGCACGTCCGAAGAGCCGAAGCCGCGCTCTCTGAGATCCTCTTGCGCGAGCGCGAGGGAATCTTCCGCTCCCTCCTGCGCACGGAAGATAGCGTTCATACCGCCCGCGATGACGCCCTGTACGAGTTCGGGATTTGTGCCGAAGGTTGGCGGGCATTCGACGGCATCGAGAATGCCGAGCCTGCCTGACGTGCCTGCGCCTAGATAAAAAAGGCGGCCGCCTTTCTTTAGACGAACCGCAATGATTTCCACCGCCCGGGCAATCATGGGCAGGGCGCTTTCCACAGCCTCGAAGACTTTTTTGTCCTCCTCATGGATGGTGCGAAGCATGTCCGGAACAGAAAGCTCGTCGATGTGAAGCGTCGCTGCATTGCGCTGCTCCGTCGTGAGCCTGTCGAGATCGATCATGAAGGCAAGGCACCTCAAATCATTTTTATCATTGAGAAGAAATGCAAATTACACGCATAAACGTCCACTTTATGGACATTGTGCGCCGTCCTTACGGAAGCCTGGCCAATCTCTTCGAGACCTCTCATCTGGGAGTCATCGTCGTCAATGTCAGGAACATGAAGGGCAGGAAGACGGACGTGAAGGATGCCGAGCGGATTGCAGACTTGTTGCAGCATGGGTTGCTGTGCGCAAGCTACATTCCAAAACGGGAACAACGTGAGCTGCAGGAACTGTCCCGATACAGAAAGAGCCTGATTGCCGAGCGTGCACGCGAACTCAACCGTCTGCAGAAGATGCTGGAAGGGGGCAACATCAAACTTTCCAGCGTGGTCTCCAACATCAACGGCAAAAGATCGCGCAAACTCCTGCAAAAGCTGCTCAAAAAGGAAGACCCCTGCAGCAAGACGAAGTGGAAGAAAGCCTGCATGGCACAACACTGCAACATAAGGCGGAGGGTGTCATGCAAGCCCTCGACGGCTTCCTTACGCCCTTGCAAAAGCAGCTGATCCTGCAAGTCATAAACCACATCGACGATATGACGAAACGCATCGGGCAGATGGACGACCTCGTCAAGCGATGCACAGGCGGATACGAAGAGGCGTTAGAAAAGCTGGATAAAATACCTGCTGGCGGAAACGGGTACCGACATGAGTCAGTTTGCAACGGAGAAGCATCTGTCCAGCTGGGCAGGCCTGTCTTCGGGGAACAACGAGAGTGCCGGAAAGCGGCACAGCAACAAGACTGCCAAAGGGAACGCCACGTTGAGCCAATGCGCCAGAGCGGCCATCAAGAAGAAAGCCCCCTTCCTGTCTGCGCAATATGAGAGGTTCGTCGTACAGCGGGGAGCAAAGCGGGCAACCGTCGCTGTAGCGCACACCATGCTCACACCATGCTCACACCATGCTGATAGCTATCTGCCACATATTGAAGAAAGGCGTTCTCTTTGTCGATCCGGGAGCTGACTATTACAACCAATTCAATAGAGAACGAAAGGTCAGCAGTTATCTAGCGAAGCTTAAAAAACTGGGTCGGTAGCCAGAAACAGCCACATTCTCGGCGGCATCCATATAAAATTTCGGCCTAACAAACCGATAGGGGCTTTTTGCGCTTTTTCCATCCCTAGCACAAAGGTTCTCATAGTAAAGAAACAGCCTTCCTCAACTTTTTTATTTTGACATAAAAGACGGAAATCCTCTTTTTCGGATAAAAAATTATCAAAAAGATTCAATATTTTAGACCTTTGGTTAATTTCAATAGCAAATCGGACAGTTTCCTAAAATTTTTCAAGCAGCAGAAGCAATGCGGTTGAGATGTTCTTGAAACAACTCTTCCGGAGTGCGGTAACCTAATATTTTCCTCGGCAGGTTGTTGATCCAATCCTCGGTTTTCTGCAACGTATAGTCGGATACGGTGGTAATCTTGTAGAATATAACTCAGCCAGTACAATGCCTTTAACGTCCAACAAACTACATCGAATATATAAGTTCCGATAATTTATACTTATCGGAACTTATAATTATTTTGTTTATGTTTGTATTTTAGAGTCAGAAACGACGTTATGTTATCGGTACATTTCTCGACTTTTCCTGTATCGGGACAGTTCTCGCAGCTCACGTTGTTCTCGTTTTGGAATGTAGCTGGCGCGCAACAACCCATGCTGCAACAAGTCTGCAATCCACTCGGCATCCTTCATGTTCGTCTTCCTGCTGAGAACGTTCTTCATGTTCTCCTGGCATTGATGCACTTTTTCAATCGTTATCCACAGCAAGCAGCGAAAGGCTCTTTTTTATTTGTCTCTCTTCATTATTTGAAAAAGATCGACTTGCCGATGAATTCACGCAGGAGCGAGTTGTTCGGAATGTCGTATTCCTCCGTGATGTCCGAGAAGCAGCGGCAGAAGTCAAGCAGGCGGTTCGCCTTCGTGTACTCAGGCACATCGCGCGGCACCATCTCAAGAAGCGGCACGGCATAGCGCTTTAGGACGGCAAGCTCGTAAATCAGAGCCGAATTAAACATCGCATCCGCCTCCTCTTGAAACGGAAAGATGTTCTTCTCCTCCCCCGCACGCACATTGGGCCACTGACGCAAAGTCTTCAAGGCATAAGCGCCGCGGAACTGGTAGTCGCGCACCATGCGGCGAAGAAGCCGTGCATCCGTCGTCGGTATGCGGTTGTGCGCGTCGATATTGAGCTGCGTCAAAGCACTGATGTAGATTTTATATTTCTTGTCACGTGGCACGGAGGCAGTCAGCATCTCGTTGAGTCCATGAATGCCCTCGACGATCAACGGCGACGTCGGCGCGATGGAAAGATGCTCCGTCCCTGCCTCGCGTTTCCCCGTGAGGAAGTTGTAATGCGGCAGGATGACTTCCTCGCCGTTCAGCAAGCGCACGAGATGGTCATTGAACAATTCGACGTCGAGTGCACCGATGTTTTCAAAATCATACGCTCCTTCCTTCGTGCGCGGCGTATCCTCCCAGTTGCGGAAGTAGTCGTCAAGCGAGATGGAAACCGGCTCTATGCCATTGACACGAAGCTGAATGCGCAGACGCTGGGCGAACGAGGTTTTTCCCGAAGACGACGGTCCCGCAATCAGGACAAGACGCAGTTCCCTGATATTTGAGGCGATATGATCGGCAATCTCGGCAATCTTCTTTTCGTGCAAAGCCTCCGATACATGGATGATGTCTGCCACCTCGCCGCGACGGATGTAGCGATTGAGATCAGATACATAATCACAATGCAGGACACTCGCCCAACGCTCCGCCTCCATGAGGATGCTGCCGAACTTTGGTTGCGCCTTGAACGCGGGCACGCTCTCAGGCGTGCTCGGCTCTGGCGTGCGCAGCAGCACGCCTCCCGGCATAGCATCGAGAGCAAACTTGTCCAAGACGCCCGTCGCAGACACCATCGGGCCAAACAGATAGTCATAAAACTCGCCGCAGTAATAAAGGCTTGCCTTCTCCGTCTCAAGAGACATGACGAGATTCGCCTTTTCGATCTGCTCCGACTTCTTGAAGAGCTGCACGACTTTCTCTCGTTGCAGACGCTTCTTGACGATCGGGCGATTCTCGGCGACAATCTCGTGCATGCGTTCCTCCAACTCACGCACAGCGCTCTCCGTCACATCGAACGGCGAATGCAGCGCACAATAAAGCCCCCTGTGCGCCGCGAACTGCACGACGACCTCCGCCTCTGGATAAAGCTCCTGCACTGCCATGATGAGCAAAAACAGTGCGGAACGGCGATAGATGCGCCGTCCAAACTCGCTTCTCGTATCGACGAGCTCGATCGTATGAAAATCTCCGACAGGTGTCTGCAGATCGCGCAGCACATTGTCCACGCGCGCTGCCACAATTAGCGGCTCCCCTTCTTTCTGCACCTCCTGCGCAAGCTCCAATAACGTCATTTCGGCAGGAATCTCCCGCCCTTTTCCCTTCTCCCAGCGCATGTCTCTTCCTCCTACCATCCTGTACAGGCAAACGATAACCCATAAAAAGAAACGGCTGAAAAGCACGCCGAAAGCGTCCATTTTCAGCCATTGACAATAACATAAGAATCCATGAGCAGCAATTTCCTAGAAAACCCAAAGAACGATCTGATATGCTAACGCTCCCATGACAGCCGTGCACGGAATCGTCAGCACCCATGCCGCAAGCATCTGCTGCGCGACGCCCCAACGAACGGCGCGAATGCGTTTCGCCGTACCGACACCCATGATGGAGCCGGAAACGACGTGCGTCGTGCTGACGGGCAGATGCAGAAGCGTTGCCGAGAAAATGACGATGGAGGAATTGAGATCGGCAGCGAAGCCGCTGATTGGCTCAAGCTTGAAGATCTTGCTGCCGATCGTGCGAATGATGCGCCAGCCGCCGAGTGCCGTGCCGCATGCCATCGCCGCCGCGCACAAAAATTTCACATAGTCCGGCACATCGAAACTCGAGAGATAGCCGCCCGAAAGCAGTGCCAGAGTGATGATGCCCATCGATTTCTGCGCATCGTTCGAGCCATGAGAAAAAGCCATGGCAGCCGCCGAGAGAATCTGCATCTTCTTGAAGCGCCCATTGAGCGCCGACGGCGCGAAGCGGCCGAACAACAAGAAGAGCACGGTCATGACAATGAAGCCCGAAAGAATCGCCAAGAGCGGCGACGTGATCAGTGACAAGACAATCTTGCCGATGCCTACGAAGTTCAGTCCCGTACTCCCCGTAGAAACGAGCACGGCGCCGATAATGCCGCCGACCAGCGCATGGGAAGAACTGCTCGGCATCGCCACGTACCAAGTGAAAAGATTCCAGACGATCGACCCCATGAGCGCCGCAATGATGATGTGCTCATCGACCATCTCTGCACTCGCAACGATGTCGCCGCCGATTGTTTTCGCGACTCCCGTGCTGTAAATCGCACCGAGGAAGTTCAAAGCGGCCGCCATGACGATGGCATACGCAGGCTTGATGGCGCGTGTCGAAACGGACGTGGCAATGGCATTCGCCGTATCATGAAAACCGTTGATAAAGTCGAACAGCAAGGCGAGCACGATGACCGTCAGGATGAGAAACTGCAGCTCATGCATACTTCATCACCACGCCGCGCACCATGTCCGCGACATTCTCGCAATGATCGAGCGTATCCTCCAAATACTCCAGAAGATCCTTCCATTTGATGAGTTCGATGGGATCCTTGAGATTCTCAAAGAGATTGGCGACCTCGTTGCGATAGACGCGATCCCCTTCGCTCTCCAAGCTGCTGATGCGGTGCGTACACTTTAAGATCTCATTCTGGTTCTTCTTCACATGTTTCAAAAGCTTGAACGCCTTCATCATCTCCTCCGTACATTCGATGAGGAGCTTCGTGAGGGCAATCGCGCTGTCGCGAACACCAGCGATATGATACATGACGACACGCTGCAGGGTGCCCTGCAGGAAATCGACGCCATCGTCAAGGCCATTGGCGAGCGCGTAGATATCCTCACGATCGATCGGCGTGATGAATGTCTGGTTAAGCTTGTCAATAATCCTGTCATTGACGGCATCGGCCTCATGCTCAAGATCGATGATCTCGCGCATTTTCGCCTCCGCCTTGCTGTAGTCCTGCATGACCTCATCCATCATCACAGCGCATTTATGGAAATACTGGGCGCTTTCGAGGAACAAGTCGAAAAACTCCGAGTCCTTGTTCTTGAAATTAAACATCGATTTCCTCCCAGAATACAGTAATCATCGAATCTTTCGCTATCACTATATCACTATTTTACAGATAGGGCAATATTTCATTTCTTTTTCTCTCTCGGCGCGGGCAGCTCCTCATACATCGCACGCACCAATTCGCTCAAAAAGTCTTTATCATCCAAGCGATCCACCAACAGCATTTCCTTCGCCCCCTCATAAGGCAGTTCATGCGCCGCATCCGGCATATGCACAACAGCTGCCTTGACCGGCTTCACAAGGAATCGATCATCGTAAATTCCTCCGAAGATTTTTTTCTTATAATATAGGATGTACTCGCCCATCATAGCACGATAGGAAATATCTTCCAAACTGGATAGCTGTTCCAATACGAACTCCAGATACTCTTTCGTCGATGCCATAAACATTCCTCCATCAATATTGCTTCCTCATCATTCCACATTCAGTCCCACATCGTCCCTGAGCTGTATGGCTTCTCCCACATGCTTCGCCTCAATCGTCGCCGCCCCGTCGAGATCGGCAATAGTGCGAGCGACCTTGATGATGCGGTCATACGAGCGTGCTGATAAGTTCATGACCTGAAATGCCTGCGCCAAGAGATTCTGCGCCTCTGGCTCAAGATGGCACGTCTTTTTCAAAATCGCATGACTCATCTGCGCGTTGCAGAATATGCCCCATTCACGCAACCGCTCCATCTGAATCTCTCGCGCAGCCAGGACGCGCTCTCGAATCACAGCCGAAGGTTCCGCCTTCGCCACAGATGTCATATCCTCGTACTTGACGCGCGGCACATGGACATGAATGTCGATGCGGTCGAGCAGCGGCCCCGAAATCTTCCGCGTATAGCGTTTGATCTCATTCGGTGTGCAGTCGCAGCTCTTCTCCTTATCGCCAAAATAGCCGCACGGACAAGGATTCATTGCCACGACCAAAATGATACGAGAGGGAAATGTCAGCGTCGCATTGACTCGCGCCACCGTCACAGCGCCGTCCTCCAACGGCTGACGCAGGACTTCCAGCGTCGACTTGCCGAACTCCGGCAGCTCATCGAGAAACAACACGCCATGATGCGAGAGCGTCACCTCGCCTGGACGCGGGATGCTGCCGCCGCCGATCATCGCCACCGTCGACGTCGTATGATGCGGACTGCGAAAGGGACGCGTCTCGACGAGGCCGCTGCCGTCCTTCAATAGCCCCGCGATGCTGTAGATCTTCGTCACCTCAAGCGCCTCCTGCCGCGTCATCGGCGGCAGAATCGACGGCAGGCGCCGCGCGAGCATCGTCTTGCCCGAGCCGGGCACGCCGACCATCAGAACATTGTGCCCTCCTGCCGCCGCAATCTCCAACGCACGCTTGGCGAAGAACTGCCCCTGCACATCGGCAAAGTCATCCGAAGGCACTTCCATATCGCTTGGTGCACTGGGATTCACCTCCAACGGAAGCAATTCCGCCTTGCCCAAGAGAAAATCGTACAGCTCGCGCAAGCTTTTCGGCGCATACACGCGGATGCCGTCGACGAGCAATGCCTCACTGCCGTTGCCCGGCGCAACGAAGATTTCCTTGAAGCCATGCTCCTTCGCCCCGACCGTCATGGAGAGCACGCCGCGCACACTCCTAAGCTCTCCCTCCAAAGAAAGCTCCGCTGCAAACAAGGCATGCTCCATGCGCTCTGTCGGAATCAGCCCATACGCCGCCAAAAGCCCGACGGCAATCGGCAGATCCAGCCCCGAGCTGTCCTTTCGTATGTCCGCAGGCGCAAGATTGATCGTCACCCGCGCAGGCTTGAGCTTCACGCCCGTATTCTTGATCGCCGTGCGCACACGCTCACGCGACTCCTTCACCGCCGTATCGAGAAGCCCGACGATGTCGAACGCAGGAAATCCATAAGAAACATCGACCTCGACATCGATGATCCTCCCATCGACCCCGAACGTCACCGCACCATACGATTTAGCAAACACAAAGCTGCACCTCTTTTTATTGGAATGGTGTTTCTTTTGTTTGTTATTTTTCTCCATTGATGAGATTTAATCCTGCTTGCTGATGGAAAATTGCGGCGAATACCAAAATCCCACTTCTGTATTCTGCACTTCGACCGCGCAATATGGTTAAACGAGATGGACTGTCACCCGCGCCTTCGACTCCTTCACCAACGTATCGGGAAACCCCACCAGTTCAAACCTCGGCAGCCCCGGCGATACATCCACCTCAACGTCGATAATCCGTCCGTCTATCCCGAGGGTCGTCGCACCATAGGTCTTTACAAACAACGGCCTTCCCTCCCACGTTTCAAATATAAGAAAATTATAACACAGGAAAGGGGGCAGATGGCTAATGATTCTTTGCAAAAGAAAAGAGATTCCAAACGTCGGAGGTGACGAATGGAATCTGTGTTGATCTTGCATTCTTCACGCCTATTGTTTATGTTGAGAGTCTTTCAACTAAAAGAAAATGCACATCCTTAAGCCAAAGATGGTATAGCATATTGGATGTGCATTATTTTGTTCAGGAATTATATTTTTGAGTGGCATTATCGCCGATAGGGCATCGGGCAATCCCTCTATTTTTTGTACCCAGTCCACTGCTCGTATTTATTTGCGCAGTGGTAACCCGCCTTGGTTTCTTTGCCCTTGAACGAACTCTTCTTATTGATGCACACGCCCAAAACTCGGTCGTTTTCACAGCGAACAGACTTGCCGGATTCTCGCTTGCCCATCCAATGTTCACAAGTAGCACAGCATTTGCGGTTCAGTAGGACGCTCATTAATATCACCCCTTTTATCAATGATTCGCTAAATTTTCATGCCTGATGTGGAAATCAACGCTCTAGCAATAAACACGACCTCCTCACACTTCTGGTTCGCCCTTACAGTCCATATAAATCGTGCTGTCGGGAAACATTGGGCGATCTCCTGCACTTTTTCGCTAATATAATCGAAAAGAGCATCCTCCTAGTCTGACACATCCCACCATTCCAGCATTTCATCTGGGATGAGAGAATGTTCTTCATCCACACTAAAAGAGATCAGCACGCCCTCTACTGTCTCATCCCGGACAGGCAATTCTCCTGCCTCCGAGATACATTGAATTTTCCCATCACGCGATGCCAGCGTTTTACTGACATGCGAATAGTCCAAGTTCCCCATATCCTCATAACAGCTTTTGCCCCACCACAGTCCAAACCAGTGCATAAAATCCTTTGCACAATCCGCATCATCAAAACAAAAGATGTCAGGATTATTCAAATGTTGGTAAAACTCATCTGTTTGCCATGCCAATAAGGGCTGCACGGATTCAATAAATTCCCCCACGGAAGCTGTACGGTATATGAGAAGCATATCCTGTTGTTCAAATATCTCCGGTGGCATCGCTGCGATGCGGGTGTCCGAGACCAACAAGACGCGCCATAGCCATACTTCATCCTCGTCCACATCGTCCTCGCAGCTTTCTCTGTCTAAAGCCCCCTTCCATATCACGTACGGCTCATCATCCCCTTCGTATCTCTCGCGCTCTTTATAAAATCGCCGCACAGGCATACCATATAGGGGATCGCATTCCATAACACAGGAATAATTGTGCTCCAACGGAGGGATCAAATTCTCATCGGTACAGGTAATCCGCAGATCCCAAATTTCCTTGTAGGATGACATTTCCTTGTCCCTCCATCATTCGATTGACCATATGCCTTTTCCGCGCACAAGTCTTTGAATGCTGCACCTCTCTATTCCCATCGGTTTGATCATAATTCGTTGCGCGAGCGAACCCCTTAATCGATCAGTCTCTTAGCAAGAAGTGCGGTCACACTTCGCTCTGGACACATTTCGACAGTCCATATAATATCTGCACTTTCGTGAAAAGAGCTGCAGAGTTTCTCTGCTTGTGTACATACATCGTACAGTGAGAGTTCAGCCCCTCGAAAGATAAGCAAAGCGCCCTGTACTTCTGCATCTTTTGCGGATAGTTCTTCCTGCGGAATGAGCATTTTCTTGGATATGCAGAGAATATGCCCTCGCTGTGATGCGAATGCCTTGATCACATCATCGAAGTCAATATCAATCACTTGAACATCAGCGAGCATCTGCCATCCAGTGAGGCGAATAAACTCTTTTGCTGCATCCACATTGGTAAAACAAAAGACTGCAGGATGACACACGAACCCACCCGGCTCCCTCTTCTGCAGAGAAAAGAGCGGTCGCACGCATTCGGCCAGCTGCTCCTCGCTGTTTGTCCGATAGACAAGCACCATATCCTGCTTCTTGAGCATTTCGACAGGGATCTCTGCCACGGATACATCCGCCGTTAAGAGGATTCGCCAGACCCGAACATCATCTTCGGTATGTGTCAAATCGGTTTTTTCTGTCCCTCGACAGAACTGCTTTACAGAAATACCGCATTCTATCTCGCAGGTCTCCTGATGAGGAGCGTATTCGCTCAATGACGGCAGTAAATCATCATGCTTGCACGCAATTCTAAGTTTGCGCGCGCCCTCGTACACTCGCATTTTCGCTCTCTCCTCACCAAGTTGATTTCCTGCATACAAATAGAGCCGGCTCAATTCACTGTCCTTTGGGCGCTATAATTTTGAGGACATGGGCTGTGCGATAAAAACAAGTATTTCGTTCTTATCACACACCTCAATCTGCCATAGAACATTGACCCCATCTGCAAAACAACCGGCGATGGCTTCCGATTTTTCCATCACATCGAACATGGAACGTTCTTTTGAGCCTCTGAAAATCAGCTGTACCCCCTGTGCTGCTCCATTCCGAGACGGTAGCTCCTCTAACGGGAGAGATTCTCCCGAGATCCATCGCAGATTCCCCTTTGTCGATGCAAGAAGCGGCAAAACATCGTCCCATGTCGCACCAACCACCTGAGATTGACGCGGTGCCCATAAGCCCGACCCACAAACATAAGCCTTCGCAGAATCGGCATCTGCAAAGCAAAGGACAGCAGACATGGCGCATCGGTCGCCGCCATCCTCCTGCAGCGCGGTCAACCGCTCTGCACAAACGGCAAAGTTTTCCTCAGAATCCGTGCGGTAAACACATACAATATCCTGCTCTTTTAATACCTCAGTCGGCAAGCCTTTTGCCTGTACGTCCGAAATCAGCATGGTATTCCGCCAAGATACTGCATCCAAAGAAATCAACTGTTCCTGGGGCGCTTCGGGATAAAATAGACGAACGGACATCCCACACAGGGATTCTCCCGCCTCTACACGGGAATAATAGTGAGCAAGTGCAGAAAACACGCTCTCATCTGCACAGGTGAGCTTTACCCCATGATCGATCGATGTATCATCTTCATTTCTGAACATCTTCTCAAACATTGTTCTCCCTCGTTTCAGTCAAGATCGAATTTTCCTCAAAGCCCTATACAAATATCACATCATCTCCCCTGACTTCTGCGCCACATATCAATGGAGCCGGATCGATAACATCAGGATTGTATCCATGCACTGATTTTATTTGTAAAGTCCACTTTTTTCTTACGCTCCGGGTGACCGACACGCAAAATGCGGATATCATCAGCCTCGGAAGCAGCCTCTAGCCACGGCATATTCCTTTTTCCGATTTGACACTGTCCATCGACCTTGACCGTAAGGTCATCAAACAAATGCTGTATATAGTAGTCATAGTCTCTCGCCGTATAAAAGACAATCTTAGCAGGTTTAATAATTTTTATCTCTTCTTTTATAATTTCGAGTTGCGTAATACAAAAATCCTTCATCTCTCTCGTGTTCTGATCCGTTGTTGATGAAACATTGCATTTTACCATGTTGGTGAAAGCAATATTCTCGATGCTGTCATTCCCAAACACGTTTTGACAAATCAATCTTGTATAACTCCAGTATTGTGACCAACGTGCATGCCACAAGTCATCTCTGGAAGCAGTAAAGTTATTGTAACAATGTGTTTCCTCGCTGCCTGGAGTCCCACGCGCTACTTTCCCTATGAATAATACACGGTAAGGATTTTCATAAAAATTTTTACCCACGCACCATGTGCTGATAGGGCCTTTGATTTCAAGCCCATTCTGGTCGCAAGAATTTTTACATGCTACACAAATGGGACTCGTGGAAGCATCATGGTAAACACTTAAACGTTTCGCTGCATACATTTCCAATATCTTTTCCTCAGCTGTACTATAAAAAATCATATCGGTTATACCCCCCTCTATTGCCTAAAACCATCTTCAATAAGCAATGCAAGGAACACCTGCAATTGTCCCCTTGTTTTCTGATTCATCATCTTTTGGATATAAAAGGAGCAGATTATTTGCTCCAATCGTGCGCATTTCTCTCAACTGAGCAACCTTCCTTGCTGTCGTGATGAGAATTGCCTGCCCTGCTTTTTTGTGGGGCTTATATATCTCCTTAAAGTTTTCCCAGCTTCCGCTCGCGTTTCCGTATGCATCGATTTTTTCAAAGTGCTGCCTAAGTCTCGATGCCGACACACGCGAAGGTGACAGTGGCGAAAATGTCTCATCCCGCCATAAAAATACGCTGTAATACGACAGCCAAAAGTAATTGTCCCTTTTTATGAATCGAACGAGCGCATCCAGAATCGGCGCTATCGTTTTTGCATCTGTTTCGCAGTCAATGATAATGACGACACGATCATGCCCTGTCGTCATCTCGCGCAGTTCTACCGCACCTTCAATTCTATACGACACAACATAATCGAGTCTATTTGGCAATCGCTTCGTAAGAGCCATCCTTAACTCACTGTCAAATTTTCTCACTGTACTTCAACTCCGATCTGTGTACACTTTTAGACAAGAAGCAGGCATTCTCAATCAAATTCATGGCATCCCATCTTACCGTACGGTCGCCTGCCAATATCCTGCGGGTTCAGCGCAATAGCTTACCGATAAAAACTTGCCATATAATTAACAGCCTCACGAATCTCATCCCGCAGACTTTCCGGCTCTAAAATCTCTGCATACTCCCCGTACTGCAGTGCCCAGTATCTCATCGCCAGTTTGTTGCAGGCAACGGAAACGATGAGTTTATCCGCATCCTCCTGAACAATGCGAAACTCCTTACCGAACCAGTCGATCAGTGCTCCCATCATGTGCTCAGAGACGCGCATCTTCACTTGCACGCTCGGACCGCTGAACATATAGATGTGTTCTGCCATGTGTCTCGGCAAGCTGTAGCCTTTGGCAAAGTCTTCCACTTGATCTTTCGGCTTGACCTTGTCATCGAGCATCTGCACATTCGTCATGCAATCTAAGCGATAATGCGAAATATTATTGTATTTATCATAGTTGCCGAGCAAATAATATCTGCCCTGATTTGCCACCATCTGATACGGGTTCACAATGTATGGTTCTTTCCGTCTGGGGTGCAGCTGGAAGTCTTTGCCATAGCTGTTATAAGTGAAGCGAACCTTCTTTCCCTGTTCGATGGCATCGTTCAGCACATCCAAATTCCGCAAAACATCCGTGTTGTCCGAGTGTATGAGTTTCGGCAGATGACAGACGTGCTTCACTTTGGCATGGAAGTATTTGTTGCCAAATGCCGTCAGCTTCTTGATCAGTCGTTCAGCCTCTTCACCGGAAAGGGTGCGGGAAAAGAGGACGCTGTCGATCAGCATCCTCAGTTCCGCATTGTCAAACAGGCGTGATTTAAGGAAGATACCGCCCCACATGGAAATATCATACCCCATATTCTTAAGGAGCATAAGATTATTCTTGACCGTCTGCCGCGTACATGGAACGCCATAGTTTTTTTCCAGCAAATCCACGATTTTCTGTTGCGTCAATCGGTGGTCGCTGTCCGTATATTGCTCCAAGACCTCCAAAATCATCATATTTAGAGCCTTCTTGTCCCGCAGCTCATAAAGATACATATGCTCACCTCCTGAAAATGTAGCACCTTTAGATCTGGTATGCAGCAATTCCTGCTATTTTTGTCGGGCAAGTTTTTCTGCTAGTCGAGGAGAAGTCCATCCAGTTCGGCAACTTTGGCATGGATGTCAAAACCGCATTCGCCCTCGTTGTAAAGCAAGGAAGCAGACTCCGACCATCCGCCGCCCATCTGCTTTCCTCGGACATACAATGCACGCGCCTTCTGCACATCAAACGCTTTGGGGGAAAGGTGACCTTCCCGAACCACCATTCGATCCATCAGCACGGGATACCCGTTGATGTCGAGCATGGGGCTGGCACTCTTATCCGGCTCATCATCGTACATATACAGCTCAAATGCTCCTTCATAGGTGCTCTTGTCAACCTCGGAGTGCGCCTCATTTCGTACAAAATAGCGGGGAATCGTGCGGATGCCAT